>ERZ772874.729-NODE-729-length-17732-cov-11.314872_pt1 | contig 17732 bp, 13 predicted proteins | sample MGYA00580586_ERZ772874 | MGnify/ENA primary metagenome ERZ772874 (study PRJEB29015, sample SAMEA2737952) | human oral metagenome | biome: human oral; feature: human-associated habitat; material: dental | place: China | collected 2154 ... | reverse complement strand
TACCAATGAGCCTGAGGAGCGATACTGGCTCGCTCACACCGTCCACTTGAGCGAGTCCGGCCATTACGCCAGACCTTACCTGTCCGCTTCGAGACCCCAACAGCATGAGCTGCCTGCGTGAAGTTCAAACCATCAGCAAGAGCCCGGACATACTCCCGATGCCGAGCCTGACACGCCTCACGACGGGAGGGGTACTCAACCCCCTGAAAAACACGACCAACACCAGCCACAACGAACTCCTTCACCAAGATCCGTTGCAACCACCACTAGAACCTAGAGCCCGGTCGGGGCCGGGGCTAGTCGCCGTTACCGGCGGACTCGCCCGAGGCGTACAGGGCGTCCACCTCGGAGGCGTAGTCCGCGAGGACGCGGCGACGCTTGAGCTTCAGGGACGGGGTCATGTAGCCGTTCTCCACCGTGAAGGCCGCATTGACGATGCGGTAGCGGCGAATCGACTCGGCGCGCGACACCGCCTTGTTGGCTCGGGCGATCGCCTTCTCGAGGGACTCGCGCACCGCCGGCAGGTTCGCGGCCTGTGCCGCGTCCACGACGGGGAGCCCGTGGCGGAGCAGCCACTCCGGGAGCATCTCCGTGTCGAGGGTGATCAGCGCGCCGATGTAGGGGCGATTGTCGCCCACGACGACGATGTTGGCGATGAGGGGGTGCGTGGACAGCGATTCCTCGAGGACCTCGGGCGAGACGTTCTTGCCGCCCGCCGTCACGATTAGCTCCTTCTTACGGCCGGTGATGCGCAGGTGCCCGCGGTCGTCGATCGAGGCCAGGTCGCCCGTCTTGAACCAGCCGTCCACGAAGGCCTCGGCCGTCGCCTCGGGCAGGTTGTGGTAGCCCTTCGACACGGAGATTCCCCGGACGAGGAGCTCCCCGTCGGGCGCGATCTTCATGCGGTTTCCCGGCCAGGGGAAGCCCACAGAGTCCGGCGGGAAATCCTGCGGCGTCTCCACGGAGATCGGGCCGGTCGTCTCGGACAGGCCGTAGCCCTGCAGCAGGGTGATGCCCAGGCCGCGATAGAAGTTCGCCAGGTCGAGGGCCAGGGGAGCGCCGCCCGAGATGATCGTGTGCAGGTTGGGGCCGAGGATCGCGCGGACCTTCGACAGGACGAGGGCGTCGGCGATCCGGCCGCGAAGCCTCAGTGCGGCGGAAGGACCGGGGGAGGGCATCGCTGAGGCGTCGGGGACTGGCGTCGTGTCGGGGCCGGGCCCGGCGACCGCGGACTCGGGCAGGGGAGAGTCGACGTAGGCACTGGACATGGACAGGGCGCGCGCCTGCTTGGCGGCCCAGGAGAACATGCGGCCTTTCATGCCGCCGCCTGCCTTCGCTGCCGCCGCGTTGTAGACCTTCTCCATGACGCGCGGCACGACGAGAAGCATCGACGGCTTGAACGTCGCGATGTCATTGACGAGGTTGCGCGTGTCCGGGGAGAATGCGACAACGCCCTGGCCTGCGAGCAGGCAGTACATGACGAAACGGGCGAGCACGTGCGCGACGGGCAGGAAGAGCAGGGAACGAGACTTCGGGTCGTTGATGAGCAGGGGAAGGAAGTCGTAGGCCTGCAGCATCGGCGCGATGAAGTTCGAGTGCGTGAGGACGACTCCCTTGGGCATGCCGGTCGTGCCCGACGTGTAGATGATCGTCGCCTCGTCGTCGATGCGCACGCTATCGGTGCGCTCGCGCACCTGCTCGACGGTCACTGCCTGCGCCGCGCCCGTCAGGACGCGTTCGGCGCCGCGGTCGAAGGAGAGAACATGACGAACGCCCTCGGTGCGAACCGACTCGACCAACTCGGCCTGCTGGGCCGTCGCCGTGATGACGATGCGAACGTCGGCGTCGGCCAGGATGTGGGCGATCTGCGCGGCGGAGTCGGTCTCGTAGATCGGCACGGTGATCGCCGCGCAGGACAGTGCGGCCACGTCCACGAGGGCCCACTCGTAGGAGGTCGGTGCCAGGATCGCCAGGTGCTCGCCCGCCTCCAGGCCGATGCCGATAAGGCCGCGCGCGATGGAATCGACCTCCGCGAGGAAGCTCTCCATCGTCACCTTGCGCCACGCGCCCACGTTCGAGCGGCGCTCGATGGCGAACTGGCCGGGGTGGCGCCGCGCTCGCTGGTGGAGCATCCTAGGCAGATTCATATCCTCGGTGGCCTCGCGCGTGGGAACCGACTCCCACGAGCCGTCGGCGAGCCTGCGTACCGTCATTGCGGTCCTTTCTGGGGGGAGCGCGTGCTGTGTCGCTTGGGGGTTACTTCTTCTTGCCGAAGCGCAAGAAACAGCGCTTCTCGGCCTTCTCGACCTTCTCGGCCGAGACGGGGCCGCCGTACAGGGCGTCGATCTCGTAGGCGTAGTCCGTCAGGACCTTGCGCCTGCGCAGCTTCATCGACGGGGTCACGTAGCCGTTCTCGATCGTGAAGGCGGCGTCGATGATGCGGAACTTGCGGATCGATTCCGCGCGCGAGACCGCCTTGTTGGCCCGCTCGACCGCACGCTCGAGGGAGGCTCGTACTGCTGGTAGGTCGGCGGCCTCCGTGGGCGAGCACTGCGCCAGGCCGTGCTTGGCGAGCCAGTCGGGCAGCATGTCGGCGTCGAGGGTGAACAGGGCGCCGACGTAGGGGCGCTGATCTCCGACGACGATGACGTTGGCGATGAGGGGGTGGGTGGCCAGGGAGTCCTCGAGGACCTCGGGTGAGACGTTCTTGCCGCCCGCGGTGACGATGAGCTCCTTCTTGCGTCCCGTGATTGTCAGCTGGCCCCTGCGGTCGATCGAGCCGAGGTCGCCCGTGTGGAACCAGGTGCCGTCGGGCATTACTTCGGCGGTCTGCTCGGGCAGGTGGTAGTAGCCGGGCATGACCGACTGTCCGCGCACGAGGATCTCGCCGTCCTTCGCGATCTTGATGAAGTTGCCGGGAAGGGGCAGGCCCACGGCGCCCACGGGGTTCTTGCCGATGTGCTGAACGGCGATCGGGCCGGTCGTCTCGGACAGCCCGTAGCCCTGGATCAGCGTGATGCCCATGCCCGCGTAGAAGTGCGCGAGGTCGGTGGCCAGGGGCGCGCCCCCGGAGACGATGTAGCGCAGGTTCGGCCCGAGCACGGAGCGGATCTTCCTCAGGACGAGGACGTCGGCGATGCTGTGGCGAATCCTCTTGAGGGGGCCGGGGCCGAAGGCCTTGTCGGAGGCGAGAGAGTAGGTGCGAGCCTGCTTGGCGCTCCACGCGAACATGCGTCCCTTGACGCCGCCGCCGGCCTTGGAGGAGGCGGCGTTGTAGACCTTCTCGAGCACGCGCGGCACGACGAGCAGGACGGAGGGCTTGAACGCCTTGATGTCGGGAAGCAGGTTCTTGACGGAGGGGGAGAAGCCGAGGACCCCCTGGCCTGAGAGGATCACGTGCATGACGAGGCGGGCCAGCACGTGTGCGACGGGGAGGAAGAGCAGGAGGCGCGTGGAGGGCGAATCGATGACGTCGCCGAGGATCTGGCGCGCGCCCTGGACGGTGGCGACGAAGTTGGCGTGGGTGAGGGCGACGCCCTTGGGTTTGCCGGTCGTCCCGGAGGTGTAGATGATCGTGGCGATGTCGGAGGAACGCACGGTGGAGCGCCGATTCTCGACGTCGTCGATGGTGACCCCGGCAGCGGCGCGGGCAATCTTTCGCAGCGCACCCTGGTCGAATGCGTCGACGGCGAGGGTGAAGGGCGGCAGAACCGAGCGCACGAGCTCCGCCTGCTGGGTGGTGGCCGTGAAGACCCGGGTGACGTGGGCGTCGGTGAGGATGTGCTCGATCTGCGAGGCGGAGTCGGACTCGTAGATGGGGACGGTGACGGCGCCGATAGAAAGGAGCGCGAGGTCCAGGAGGAGCCACTCGTAGGAGGTCGGCGCCAGTATCGCGACCGCATGACCGCGTTCGACGCCCAAACCGATGAGCCCGCACGCGGTGTACTCGACCTGGCGCTGGAGCTCGCCCGCCGACAGGCAACGGCTGGAGCCGACGGAGGAACGCTGCTCGACGGCGACCTGGTGGGGGTGCTTGATAGCCCGGTTGGCGAGCAGGTCGGGAACGATGTCGCGGTCACCGACCTTGTAGGCGGGCTTGATCGTGTAGGAGCCGTCTCGCATGCGCTTCATCGTGTCCTCCGGGATGTCGGTTCAAAGACTGAACATTAGAAACTGAGGTGAGTCTATCGGGTAAGCGGCGGCCCTCGCCCCACAATTGGGGCGAGGGCCGCGCAAGTGACGATTAGATCACAGATCGTAATACATCTGGTACTCGTAGGGGTGCGGGTAGGCCCGCATCGGGGCGACCTCGTTGGTTTCCTTGTAGTCCAGCCAGGTGTCAATCAGGTCCTGGGTGAAGACGTCGCCCTCGGTGAGGAACTCGTGATCCTCGCGCAGCGCCTCGAGGGCGGCCTCGAGGGAGGAGGGGAGCTTGGCGATGTCCTGATACTCGGCCGGGGGAAGCTCGTAGAGGTCCTTGTCGATGGGAGCAGCTGGCTCGATGCGGCGCTTGATGCCGTCGATGCCCGCCATGAGGCACGCGGAGAAAGCAAGGTAGGGGTTCGCGCTGGGGTCGGGCACGCGGTACTCGACGCGCTTGGCCTTGGGGGACGTGCCGGTGACGGGGATGCGAATGCAGGCCGAGCGGTTGCGCGCGGAGTACACCAGGTTGATCGGGGCTTCGAAGCCGGGAACCAGGCGACGGAAGGAGTTGACCGACGGGTTCGTGAAGGCGAGCAGCGCGGGGGCGTGCTCGAGGAGGCCACCGATGAACCAGCGGGCCGTGTCGGACAGGGAACCGTAGCCGCGCTCGTCGTAAAAGAGGGGTTCGCCGTTCTTCCACAGCGAGATGTGCGTGTGCATGCCCGAACCGTTGTCCCCGAATAGGGGCTTGGGCATGAAGGTCGCCGAATGGCCGAAGTCAAGCGCCGAGTTCTTGATGACGTACTTGAACTTCATCATGTCATCGGCCGCGGCCTGCAGCGTGGCGAAGCGGTAGTTGATCTCCTGCTGCCCGCCCGAGCCGACCTCGTGGTGCGCGCGTTCGATGACGAGGCCGACCTCCTCAAGGAGGCGGCTCATCTCGTCGCGCACGTCCGCGTACTTGTCCGCGGGGGAGACGGGGAAGTAACCGCCCTTGAGGGGGACCTTGTACCCCATGTTGCCTCCCTCCTCAGCGCGGCCCGTGTTCCAGTAGGCCTCGGGGGAGTCCACGGAGAAGAAGGTGCTGTGCGGGCTGACCTGGTAGCGCACGTCGTCAAAGAGATAGAACTCGGCCTCGGCGCCGATGAAGCACTCGTCGGCGATACCGGTGGAGCGCAGGTAGGCCTCGGCTTTGGCGGCCACCTGGCGAGGATCGCGCGAGAAGGGCTCGTCCGTGAACGGGTCGACGATGGAGAAGTTAACCACCAGGGTCTTGCGGTCCCGGAAGGGGTCGACGAAGGCGGTGGAAATGTCGGGGATGAGCTTCATGTCCGACTCGTGGATGGCGGTGAAGCCGCGGACCGAGGAGCCGTCGAACATGAGGCCGTCCGGCAGGGCGGTGTCCAGGAACTCGCTCACGGGGATCGTAAAGTGCTGCTGAACGCCGGGGACGTCGCAGAAGCGCACGTCGACGAGTTCAACGTTCTGTTCGGAGATAAAGTCTGCGACCTCTTGTGTGGAGGTGAACATGAACGTCCTTCTTTGTGGGAGTGGGATCTACTCTTGGGTCAAGAACTAGTCAATTCGTGGCCAAGATCAGTATAGGCCCTCATGTGTGCGCGCGGCTTGTTGGTTTCACCGTACCCGTCTTTCATGACATAGCGCACGCGGTAGGGGGGCATCGGGCGCGCCCAGCCGGGGCCTCGTAACCTGGGAGCGTGGCAGACCCTTCGACGTACAGACCCCGCACGGGCGACATCCCCACCTCTGCGGGCGTCTACCGTTTCTCCGATCCGACCGGTCGCGTCATCTACGTCGGCAAGGCAAAGAACCTGCGCAACCGCCTGACCAGCTACTTCCAGGACATTGCGAACCTGCACCCGCGCACCCAGCAGATGGTGACGACCGCGAGCGCGGTGCAGTGGACCGTCGTGCGCTCAGAGGTGGAGGCGCTGACGCTGGAGTTCACCTGGATCAAGGAATTCAACCCGCGCTTCAACGTCATGTTCAAGGACGACAAGTCCTACCCCTACCTGGCGGTCTCGATGGGCGAGCGTTTTCCTCGCGTGCAGGTCACGCGCGAACGCAAGCGCGCCGGGTCGCGCTACTTCGGCCCTTACACGCAGGTGTGGGCGATCCGAGAGACGATCGATCAGCTGTTGCGCGTCTTTCCGATGCGTTCGTGCTCGCCCGGCGTGTTCGCGCGAGCGAAAGCGCAGGGGAGGCCCTGCCTGCTCGGCTACATCGACAAGTGCTCCGCCCCTTGCGTGGGTCGCGTCTCGGCGGAGGAACACCGCGAGCTCGCCGAGGGGCTCTGCCAGTTCATGCAGGGGCGCACGGGGCCGGTGATCCGCGACCTGGAGGCCAGCATGCGTGAGGCCTCGGAGCGGCTGGACTTCGAGCGCGCGGCGAAGCTGCGCGACGACGTGGCCGCGTTGCGAACGGTCCTCGAGCGCAACGCGGTCGTGCTCGACGACGGGGCCGACGTCGACGTGTTCGCCCTGGTCAGCGACGACCTGGACGCTGCCGTTCACGTCTTCCACGTGCGCGGCGGGCGCATCAGAGGCACGCGCGGCTGGGTGATCGAGCGCGTGGACGGCGCCGGGGAGGAGGAGCTCATGGCGCGTCTGCTCGAGCAGGTATACTCCTCTGCCCAGGAGGACGAGGCCGGGGCGAGCAGGGTGGCGCGGGTGGCGGCCGTGAGCGTCGACGACGTCGCGCACACGCCGACCTCGGCGATTCCGCGGGAGGTGCTCGTCTCGGTCACCCCGCAGGACAAGGACACGATCGAGCACTGGCTGGGTCAGCTGCGCGGGGCTAGCGTGTCGGTGCACGTTCCTCGGCGGGGACCCAAGGCTCAGCTCATGGAAACCGTCGCGGAGAACGCGCGCCAGGCCCTCGGGCTGCACCGCACGAAGCGCTCCGGTGACATCACCGCCCGATCGAAGGCGCTCGAGCAGCTCGCGGAAGACCTGGCCCTGCCCGGCGCGCCCCTGCGCATCGAGTGCTACGACGTGTCCCACACGGGCGGGGAGAACCAGGTGGCGTCCATGGTGGTCTTCGAAGACGGCATGCCGCGCAAGGACGCCTACCGAACCTACAACATCCGCGGCGAGGACGGGAACGGCACCCCCGACGACACGAGCGCGATGAACGAGGTCCTCACCCGGCGCTTCTCCCGTCTGCTCGCAGAGGAAGCGGGCACGGAGGGCGAGGACGAGGATGGCATCGCCTACGCCTCGGGACCCATCGACGCGTCTACCGGTCGGCCCAAGCGCTTCTCCTACCGGCCGGACCTGGTGGTCGTTGACGGCGGCCTGCCCCAGGTCAACGCCGCCCGGGACGCCCTCGCCGCGGTCGGCGCTGACGTTCCCGTGGTCGGCCTGGCCAAGCGCCTAGAGGAGGTGTGGATCCCCGGTGAGGACTTCCCGCTCATTCTGCCGCGCACCTCCGATGCCCTTTACCTCCTGCAGCACCTGCGCGACGAATCGCACCGCTTCGCGATCACCAAGCACCGCAAGCGCCGCTCGAGGGCGCTGACTCGCTCGGTCCTCGACTCGATTCCGGGGCTCGGACCGGCGAGGCAGGCCGCGCTACTGAAGCATTTCGGCTCCGTCAAGCGCCTCCGGGCGGCCACGCCCGAGCAGATCGCCGAGGTTAAGGGCGTGGGTCCCGCCCTCGCGCGGTCAATCCACGATAGGCTACAGACAACGCCGAGGGAGGACACACCATGACAATGACCCTGCCGATGCCGCTTCCTGTGCGCGTGCTGTTGCTGGGTTCGGGAGAGCTGGGCAAGGAGGTGACGATCGCCCTCAAGCGCTACGGCTGCACCGTCATCGCCTGCGACGCCTACGAGGGGGCTCCCGCGATGCAGGTCGCGGACCGCGCGATGGTGTTCGACATGAGCGACCCGCTCGCCCTGCGTGCAGCGCTCGACGAGGTCGATGTCGACCTGATCGTGCCCGAGGTCGAGGCGATCGCAACCGACGAGCTCAAGGTGGCCCAGGAGCGCGGCGTGAGCGTCGTTCCCAACGCCTACGCCGTCCAGGCGACGATGGACCGCCAGCGCATCCGCACCCTGGCGGCGTCGCTTTCAGGCGTGCGCACCTGCGAGTTTCGCTTCGCCTCCAGCGAGGAAGAGCTGAACGCCGCCCTCGAGGAGATCGGATACCCCGCGTTCGTCAAGCCCACCATGTCCTCCTCCGGGCACGGCCAGTCCCGCGTGGACGGCCCCGGGCAGGCCGCGGCGGCGTGGGCCAACGCCGCAGAGCATGCGCGCGCGGCGACCGGCGTCGTCATCGTCGAGGAAGGCATCGACTTCGACTACGAGATCACCCTGCTGACGGTGCGCTCGTGGGACGCGGCCTCCCGCCGCGTCGTCACCTCCTTCTGCGCACCCATCGGACACCGGCAAGACGGCGGCGACTACGTTGAGTCCTGGCAGCCCATGGCCATGAGCGACGCCGCCCTCGCCGCCGCCCGTCAGATGGCCACCGCGGTCACCGACGCGCTCGCAAGGGCCGACGCAGGGCCCTGTCTCGGCCTCTTCGGCGTCGAGTTCTTCGTGCGCGGGGACGAGGTGTGGTTCTCCGAACTCTCGCCCCGACCCCACGACACCGGCATGGTCACCATGGTCACCCAACGCCAGTGCGAGTTCGAGCTGCACGCGCGCGCGATCCTCGGCCTACCCGTCTGCACCGACCTGATCAGCCCCGGCGCCTCCGCGGTCATCAAGAGCGAGCGCCCCGTCGACACCCCCGCCTACGCCGGTGTCGCCACCGCGCTCGCCTCCGCGGACGTCGTGCGCATCTTCGGTAAGCCGATCAGCCGCGCGGGTAGACGCGTCGGCGTCGTAGCCGCGAGGGCCGCCACCGCCAAGGAGGCGCGCGTCATCGCTCGCCGCGCCTCCCACGCCATCACGATCGAGGACGCGACCCCAGCGCCTCAGAGCGCCAGCACGAATGACGCCCCCACCCTAAGGAGGAAACCATGACCGACCACGCGCCCCTGGAAGCGCCGGGCGCACGCGACGAGGAGGCCTCGTCCGTTCGCGACGACAACCCGGCCACGTTCCCCGAGGGGATCCCCGTGCGCGACGTGCCCCGCACGACTTTCGAGCCGCGCGCCTCCAACGAGGTCCTCATCATCACCGGATACTCGGGGGCTGGGCGCACGGGAGCGGCGCGTGCGCTGGAGGACCTCGACTGGTACGTCGTCGACAACCTGCCCCCGTCGATGCTTCCCGCCCTGGTGGGCATGATGTCGAACGATCCCGCCGCCGGCGTCCACCGGCTCGCGGTCGGAGTCGACGTGCGTTCGCGCACCTTCTTCCGCACCCTGGACGCGACCCTCGAGCAGCTCAAGGGAGCGGGCATCGTCTACCGCATCATCTTCCTGGAAGCTAGCCCCGAGACCCTCGTGCGCCGCTACGAATCCAACCGCCGCCCGCACCCGCTCCAGGGCGCCGGCACCCTCATGGATGGGATCAAAGCGGAGGAGCACCTGCTCGCGCCGCTGCGCCGCTCCGCCGACGAGGTCATCGACACCTCCGAGATGAGCGTGCACGACCTTACTCGGCGCATCCGCGACATCGTCGCGGGAGAGAAGCGGCCCCTGCAGATCACCGTCGAATCCTTCGGCTTCAAGCACGGGCTTCCCCTCGACGCCGACCACGTCGTCGACGTGCGCTTCCTGAAGAACCCCTACTGGGTCGACGAGCTGCGCCACCTCACAGGGAAGGACGAGGCGGTCGCCGAATACGTGCTGTCCCAGCCGGGCGCCCGTGAGTTCGCCCTGGGCTACGCCGACCTTTTGGCCCCCATGCTCGCCGGCTATCTGGCAGAATTGAAGCCATTCGTCACGATCGCCATCGGCTGCACGGGCGGCAAGCACCGCTCCGTCGCCTGCTCCGAGGCCATCGCCGAGCGCCTGCGTGAGCACGGACATTCGGTGCGCGTCATGCACCGCGACATTGGGAGAGAGTAATGCCCTATCTTGATGCTGCTGGCTGGGTCCAACGAGGAGAGTCCGGCCAGTCCATCGTCGCCCTCGGCGGCGGACACGGCCTGTCCGCGACCCTTCGGTCCCTGCGCCACATCACCCGCGCGCTGACCGCCGTCGTCACCGTCGCGGACGACGGCGGCTCCTCCGGGCGACTACGCCAGGAGATGCCGATCCTGCCGCCCGGCGACCTGCGCATGGCGCTCGCGTCGCTGTGCGAGGAATCCGAGTGGGGGCTGACCTGGCGTGACGTCATGCAGCTGCGCCTCGACACGACGGGCCCGCTCAACGGCCACGCCCTCGGCAACCTCCTGATCTCGGGCCTGTGGCAGCTGCTGGACGATCCCGTCGAGGGCCTGGATTGGGTCGGGCGCCTGCTCGGCGCCCAGGGGCGTGTCCTTCCGATGTCGACCACGCCGATCGACATCGAGGCCGACATGAACGACGGCGGGCGCCGCTACGTCGTCTCCGGGCAGTCGAAGGTCGCGGTTGCCCCCGGCACCGTCGAACACGTGCGCATCACCCCGGAGAAACCCGAAGTCCCCGGCGCCGTGATCACGGCCATCTCCGAAGCCGACTGGGTGGTGCTGGGGCCCGGCTCCTGGTATACCTCCGTCATTCCGCACCTCCTCGTCCCCGAGATCAACCGGGCGCTAGCCACGACCGACGCCCATCGCGCGGTCGTGCTCAACCTTGCCCGCCAGCGCGGCGAAACGGACACCATGTCGACCGCCGACCACGTGCGTGTCTTACGCGAGTACGCGCCCGCGCTCAAGCTCGACGTGGTCGTCGCCGACCCCACCGCCTGCGACGACATCGACGACCTGATCGTGGCCGCCGAGGAACTCGGCGCCCGAGTTCTCCTGCGCCAGGTTCGCACCGGCGACGGCGCGCCGCACCACGACCCGCTGCGCCTCGCCGCAGCCCTGCGTGACGCGTTCGACGGCTTCCTTGGCGAGGTCGGCCAGGCCGAAACGTGGTTACCTTAGAGCCTGTTGCCCGCTGACAAACGACATCACACCGTAGGGAGAAGCCGTGTCCCTGACATCAGACATGAAGGACGAGCTCGCGCGGGCCGTCATCACCACCCCTTCCGAGGTGGCCGCCGAGGTGAGCGCGACACTTCGCTTCGCGGGGGGCCTCCACCTGGTCGGTGGGCGTATCCTCGTCGAGGCCGAGCTTGACTCCTCGGTCGCCGCTCGGCGGCTACGCACCTACCTTCAGGCTCTGTACAACGCGGAATCCTCTGTCGTCGTCGTCGCCGGTTCGTCCCTGCGCCGCGGTAAACGCTACGTCGTGCGGGTCGTGCACAAGGCGGACGAGCTTGCGCGCCTGACCGGCCTCGTCGACTCCATGCGTCGGCCAGTTCGCGGTCTTCCCCCGGCCCTCGTCTCCTCCGGCACCGAGGAGGCGGCTGCCGTCTGGCGCGGAGCCTTCCTTGCGCGCGGTTCGCTCATGGAGCCGGGGCGTTCCTCCTCCCTCGAGATCACATGCCCCGGACCCGAGGTGGCCCTGGCCATGGTCGGCTGCGCGCGCAAGCTCGGCGCCGCCGGGCGCTCCAAGGAGGTGCGCGGGACCGATCGCGTATCCGTGCGCGATTCCGACGCGATCGGGACCCTGATCGCCGCGATGGGGGCGCCCAAGACCTTCCAGTCCTGGCAGGAGCGTCGCGAGCGCCGCGAGGCCCGAGGAAGCGCCAACCGCCTCGCTAACTTCGACGACGCGAACCTGCGGCGCTCCGCGAGGGCCGCCGTCGCTGCCGGCGCGCGCGTCGAGCGGGCCTTCGAGATCCTCGGCGACGAGGTTCCCGCGCACTTGCTTGAGGCCGGAACGCTGCGCCTGCAATACAAGCAGGCGTCCCTCGAGGAGCTGGGCAAGCACACGAATCCGCCCCTTACGAAAGACGCGGTTGCCGGGCGTATTCGTCGCCTCCTCGCCCTGGCGGACAAGGTCGCGCACGAGCGCGGAATCCCCGACACCGAATCCGCGCTCACACTCGACATGCTGGAAGAAGACTGACGTTTCTCTACTTGTTACGTTCGTCCCGGATCAAACGAGAATTACCCCACGTACAGATTTCGAAATTGGGGTGTGACAGAGTCCGCTTTCGGGTGTAAATTAGGAACTGCTGGAACCGCAGAAACCTGTGGGCCGGGCTGGCAACCTGCGAGCTCGGTTGCATCGAAAACCGTGCCCCGTGACGGGCACGAGCAGGAGGAACCATAGTGACCACCCGCGTTGGCATCAACGGCTTCGGCCGCATCGGCCGTAACTTCTTCCGCGCCGCTCTCGAGCAGGGCGCGGACATTGAGGTCGTCGCCGTTAACGACCTCACCGACAACAAGACCCTCGCCCATCTGCTGAAGTACGACTCGATCACGGGTCGCTTCGAGGGTGAGGTGTCCTACGACGACGAGGGCATCATCGTCAACGGCAAGCACATCAAGGTGCTCGCGCAGCGCAACCCCGCCGATCTGCCCTGGGGTGAGCTCGGCGTCGAGGTCGTCGTCGAGTCCACCGGCTTCTTCACCGACGGCGAGAAGGCCAAGGCTCACCTCGACGGTGGCGCCAAGAAGGTCGTCATCTCCGCTCCCGCGAAGAACGTTGACGGCACCTTCGTCATGGGCGTGAACGAGGACAAGTACGACGGCGCCACGATGAACATCGTGTCGAACGCCTCCTGCACGACCAACTGCCTCGCCCCCCTCGCCAAGGTTCTCGAGGAGAACTTCGGCATCGAGCGCGGCATCATGACCACCATCCACTCCTACACGGGTGACCAGCGCGTCCTCGACGCTCCCCACAAGGATCTGCGTCGCGCCCGCGCCGCGGCCCTGAACATGATCCCCACCAAGACCGGTGCTGCCCAGGCCGTCGCCCTGGTCCTGCCCGAGCTCGAGGGCAAGTTCGATGGCCTCGCCGTCCGCGTTCCCACCCCGACCGGCTCCCTGACCGACCTGACCTTCATCGCGAAGAAGGAGGTCTCCGTCGAGGCCGTCAAGGCCGCCGTCAAGGCCGCCGCCGAGGGTGAGCTCAAGGGTGTTCTCGAGTACACCGAGGATCCGATCGTGTCCTCCGACATCGTCGGCGATCCGCACACCTCGATCTTCGACGCCACCGAGACCAAGGTCATCGGCAACCTCGTCAAGGTCCTGTCCTGGTACGACAACGAGTGGGGCTACTCGAACGCTCTCGTTCGCCTCACCGCCCTCGTCGGCTCCAAGCTCGCCTGAGCGCTGAAGCGCCAGCCATGAGCTGATAGTGAGATGCCCGTGCACGCACGTGCACGGGCATCTCGCACATCATCACCACCCCCTCATCGAAAGGATCCCCCATGAGGACCATTTCCTCCCTGGGCGACCTGCGCGGCAAGCGCGTCCTGGTCCGTTCTGACTTCAATGTTCCGCTTAAGGACGGCGTCATCACCGACGATGGCCGAATCCGCGCGGCGCTGCCCACGCTGAAGACCCTGACCGACGCCGGCGCTAAGGTCGTCGTCTTGGCCCACCTCGGCCGCCCCAAGGGCAAGGTCGATCCCGCCTTCTCGCTGGCTCCCGTCGCCCAACGCCTCGGCGAGCTCTCCGGCGTGAAGGTCACCCTGGCCTCCGACACCGTTGGCCCCTCGGCCACCGAGACCGTTGCCGCCCTGGGGGAGGGCGAGATCGCCCTCCTCGAGAACGTGCGTTACGACGCTCGCGAAACCTCCAAGGTTGATGAGGAACGCGAGGAGCTGGCCCGTGAGTACGCCAAGCTCGGTGACGCCTTCGTCTCTGACGGCTTCGGCGTCGTCCACCGCAAGCAGGCCTCCGTCTATGACATCGCCAAGCTGCTGCCCTCGGCTGCCGGCCTGCTCGTCTTCAAGGAGATCGACTCCCTGTCCAAGGTTACCGGTGACCCCGAGCGTCCCTACGGCGTCGTCCTCGGCGGCTCGAAGGTTTCCGACAAGCTCGGCGTGATCGCCAACCTGCTGCACAAGGCCGACATGCTCTTCATCGGCGGCGGCATGGCCTTCACCTTCCTGGCCGCCCAGGGATACTCGGTCGGAAAGTCGCTCCTCGAGGCCGACCAGATCGACACGGTCAAGGGCTACATCGCCGAGGCCGCCGAACGCGGCGTCGACCTGGTCCTGCCCATTGACGTCGTCGTCGCTCCCGAGTTCGCCGCCGATGCCCCCGCGACCGTCGTCCCCGTCGATTCGATCCCCGACGACCAGATGGGGCTGGACATCGGTCCCGAGTCGGCCAAGCTCTTCGCTGCTAAGCTCGCCACCGCCAAGACGGTGGCGTGGAACGGCCCCATGGGCGTCTTCGAGTTCGACGCTTTCTCCGGCGGCACCCGCGCGGTCGCGCAGGCTCTCTCCACGGGCTCCATGTTCTCCGTCATCGGCGGCGGCGACTCCGCCGCGGCCGTGCGCCTGCTCGGCTTCGACGAGGACACCTTCTCCCACATTTCCACTGGCGGCGGCGCCTCCCTCGAGCTCCTCGAGGGTAAGGTTCTGCCCGGCATCGCAGTTCTGGAGGACTGACTCATGGCACGTACCCCCCTTATGGCTGGCAACTGGAAGATGAACCTCGACCACCTCGAGGCCAACCACCTCGTCCAGGGGCTCGCGATGGCGCTGTCCGACGCGAACCACGACTACTCCAAGTGCGAGGTTCTCGTCATCCCGCCGTTCACGGACATCCGCACCGTCCAGACCATCGTTGACGCCGACGAGCTGGGTATCAAGTACGGCGCGCAGGACGTCTCGGTCCACGACAACGGCGCCTACACCGGCGAGATCTCCACCGACATGCTCGGTAAGCTCGGCGTCACCTACGTGGTTATGGGACACTCCGAGCGCCGCGAGTACCACAACGAGTCCGACGAGCTCGTCGGCGCCAAGGCCCGCAAGGTTTTCGACGCGGGCATGACCCCGATCCTGTGCTGCGGCGAGGCCCTTGAGGTTCGTAAGGCTGGCACGTACGTCGAGTTCGTGCTCGGCCAGATCCGCGCTGCCCTGGCCGGCTGGAAGGCCGACGAGGTCGCGAAGATCGTCATCGCCTACGAGCCCATCTGGGCGATCGGCACCGGTGAGACGGCCTCCGCCGAGGACGCCCAGGAAGTGTGCGGCGCCATCCGCGCTGCCCTCGCCGAGGACTACGGAACCGAGACCGCCGAGGCGACCCGCATCCTGTACGGCGGCTCCGCCAAGCCTGGCAACATCAAGGAGCTCATGGCTCAGCCCGACGTTGACGGCGGTCTCGTCGGTGGCGCCTCCCTCAAGGCCGATTCCTTCGCCGCGATGGCGACGTTCTACGCCTGAGTGACGCTCGCGCGTCCCGCGCCGCCGCCGCGGCGGTGAGTGAGGGGAGGCGAGGTGGGGCCAGCCGGTGTGCCGGTTGGCCCCACCGTCATTCTCGGCTAGACTGATCCCGTATGTGCCCCGAGCTCGGGGAGTGTCTCGATAGAAGTTGGAAACACCGTGACCATTCTGAACAACGTCCTGACCGTGCTGATCTTCCTGACCAGCATTCTCCTGACCCTGACGATCCTGATGCACAAGGGGCAGGGCGGAGGCCTGTCGGACATGTTCGGCGGCGGTATCTCCTCCTCGGCCGGCTCCTCCGGCGTCGCGGAGCGCAACCTGAATCGGATCACGCTGGGCACGCTCGTCGTGTGGGTCGTGTGCATTGTTTCCTTTGCGCTTCTGGTGAAGTTTGGCGGCTGACCGCGATGGTCGGCTTTGGTATATGGCTCCCCACACTTGTGTGGGGAGCCTTGTTCTTTTGGTCCTATCACGTCGAGCCGCGCCGCTTCCGCAATGCCTTCTTCTTTTTCTTCCTCTGCGTCTCGGCTCTTGGGGCGGCTTCAGTTGAGTTGAATCAGTGGTGGATTTCCCTGCCGATCGCGATCGTCGTGATGCTGAGCCCCGTGGTCACGATCATCTTCTTGCTTGCCAACGAGGTATCGCTGGTTCGACGCGAGGGTTTCTCGCTCTCCCACGCGCTTCCCCTCCTGTTTGCGTGTGCGATCATCGCCTGGTTTTGTGCGCTTCCCATGGCTGTCACCGCGCGCCTACCCACCGTTGTGGTTGGTCTGGTTGTCGCGTTGACCGTGTGCGGTGCCTGGTTCTTTTTGTCATTCACTGCGCTGCTCTTGTATTCCTGGTTGTATCGCACTCTGCCCAGGAAGCGAAGCTATGACTTCATCGTCATCCATGGCGCGGGATTGGCGGGGGAGGAGCTGACACCCCTCCTGCGCGGGCGCGTCGACCGTGCGCACGATCTGTGGGTCGCGCAGGGGAGGCGGGCGACCTTCGTCCCGTCGGGCGGTCAAGGGGACGACGAGGTGATCTCTGAGGCCGAGGCCATGGCGCGCCACCTGCGCGCCCGCGGAGTACCAGTTTCGCAGATCGTGCTGGAGGACCGTTCGACGACGACGTGGGAGAACCTGATCTATTCGCGCGACCTGATCGGTGAGCTCGCCGAGGGAGGCCGTCCCCTAGCTGTGCTGGTTACCAGCGACTACCACGTATTCCGCACGGCGATGTACGCGCGTGCCGTCGGCTTCAACGCGGATGGTCTGGGCTCGAAGACCGCTCGCTACTACTATCCGACCGCGTTCATCCGCGAGTTCGTCGCAATCTCACGACAGCACTGGTGGCCCTACGCCCTCATCGCTGGCCTGTGGGCTGTAGCGACGATCATCATGCTGACGGTGTCCTAAGGTCGGCGATGCCGAGCACCTTGAGGGCGAGGGCATCGGTAACTGCCGGGAGGCGTGAGCACCCGCGCCTACTGGGGAGCTGGGCGGAGCCCGGCGCGCACGCGCAGCCCGCGTGCAAGCGCGCATCCGTGGGACGACGAACCACCTAGCGGAGCGCGACCCGACTCGCATCACGCCGGGCGCGCTCGTCGTGTGCATCGTGTCCTTCGCGCTACTCGTGAGGTTCGGCGGCTGACTCTCCCGTTGGGCCTGTGCCCCTGGCTCCCCATCCTCGTGCGGGGCATCTTCTTGTCGTCAATCCACCGCGATCCAGGGCACGCTATTGTTGGGAGGCGGTAGGCCTCGCCGGAGGGGATCAGGCCAACGCTCGGGAGCATTACCGAGATGGAGCGCGCTCGTGCCGGGTACGACCTGGCCCAACGCGGATAGGTTATGCGGCTCTTCGCATCTGAGGGCGTAGGGGATGGCGCAGTCCGTCGGAGAAGAGGAGATATAGGAGGTCAAGTCGCCGATCAACGTGGCGTACCGATCGCCACCTCGGTGGCGACGCACGTGTGTCCTCACCGGGTCAACGCGCCGCCGCCTGCGCGCCGTCCCGCGCGATTGCGCTTGTTGGCGGCGGCGGTGCACCCGATCGGTATGCGCTGCACCCCTTCCGATCGGGTGCATTGCGACCTAACGGGTGCATTGCGACCTAACGGGTGCACGGCGTCTCGCCTGACACACCGTGTCGACGTGCCGCCACTCCTGCACCCTCACATGCGAAGAGTCGGCTTGTACGAAGACGCCGCGCCTCCGCGCGGCACCTTCGGTCGCCGCCTCCACGTGGCGCCTCCGCGGGGCTGGTCCGCCTAGGGACGCGGGCGCGGCTGCAGGGC
>ERZ772874.728-NODE-728-length-17735-cov-4.661878_pt1 | contig 17735 bp, 14 predicted proteins | sample MGYA00580586_ERZ772874 | MGnify/ENA primary metagenome ERZ772874 (study PRJEB29015, sample SAMEA2737952) | human oral metagenome | biome: human oral; feature: human-associated habitat; material: dental | place: China | collected 2154 ... | reverse complement strand
GATCGAGGCCGCCATCTACCGCGGCGAAATGGCCACCATCGACCGCTGGGTGCTGAACGAGACCCTGCGCTGGCTGGACAGGAACGAACGCGCCTTCCGCGCCCTGGACTTCATCTCGCTCAACCTGTCGGCCGAAGCGCTCAGTGACGAAGCCTTCAAGACCTACCTGCTGAGCCAGGTGCGCCGTTACCAGCAGGTCGCTCCCAAGCTGGTCGTCGAGATCAACGAGACCGTGGCCATGCAGGACGGCTACATGATGAAGCGCCTGATTGGCGGTCTGCGCCAGCTGGGCGCGCGCGCCGCGCTGGACAATGTAGGGGGCGGCTTCGTGAACCTGTCGGCCATCGGCGAGATCGGCGTGGCCTACCTGAAGATCGACGGCGCCTTCACCGAATCGCTCGTCCATCAGGGGGCCGGTCAGGCCGTGCTGCGCACCCTCACCGTGCTGGCGCACGAACTGGGCATTGCCAGTGTGGCCAAGTCGGTGCAGTCCGACCTGATGCTGCCGGCACTGGAAAACATCGGCGTGGACTACGGCCAGGGCCAGGCGCTGGGCGCGCCCATGCCGCTGCCGGAATTCGAGAAGCTCGCCGGCATCGCAGCCGGCGTGGAGCATTCAGAAGCTTTCGTCCAACCCCAGGTAACGCCACTGGCCGGGCGGAAGGCGACCCAGCAGGACATTGCCCACACGGATGCGCTTGAGCCCCGTCACCGCTAGGCCCACCAGCTCGCACATCCGGCGGATCTGACGGTGGCGTCCCTCCTGCAGCACGAAGCGCAGCTGCTCGGGGTTCTCCCAGTCCACCTGCGCCGGCTTCAGCTTATGGCCGTCCAGCGAGAGCCCGTGACGCAGCAGCTTCAGCCGCTCCGGCGGAAAGGCCGCCTGCACATTGCGCTCCACCGCGCCATAGCGCACCCGCACCAGGTATTCCTTGGTGGTGGTCGAATCCTCGCCGATCAGCTGCCGGGCCACGCGCCCGTCCTGCGTCAGCACCAGAAGCCCCACCGAATCGATATCCAGCCGGCCCGCCACCGCCAGCCCACGCAGCTGGCTGCGCTCGAAACGGCGCGGGTTCGTGTCGCCGGCCCAGCGGCTCTGCGCATCGATCAGCGTCACCGCCGGCCGATAGCCGTCCTCGGCCTGACCGCTCACATAACCCACCGGCTTGTTCAGCAGGATCGTTACCTTGTCCTGCTGCCGGGCACGCGCTGCCTGCCGCACCTCCACCACATCGCCCGGCATCACCTTCTGCCCCATCTCCACCGGCCGACCGTTGATCCGCACCCAGCCGCGGGCAATCCAGTCATCTGCCTCGCGCCGCGAGCACACCCCCGTGCGCGCCAGATGCTTGTTCAGCCGTTCGCCCTCGGGCGGGATCTCGCCTGAAGACGCTGCCGGGGCACGTCGCTGGGCCTTCTCTTGGGACTTCTCACGGGGCTGCAACCGGGGCTGAGCCTGGGCCTGGGGGCCGTTCTTCCGGTTCTGTGGACGTCCCGCGCGGGGGCGATCCGCCTCATGGCCTCGGGCATCCTGTGCCCGGCGCCGGGCCGGCACGAGTTTCAATGGCGACATCTCTTCGGTATCGGTAACGTTGGGGGTGGGGCTTTGAAATCCTGACGGGGTTTGTCTGTATCGTATCCTGTCAGTAAATGGATAAGCCATCCAGGAGAGCCATCATGCAGGATCCCTCGTCCGAACAGCGTGGCGTAGCCATCCATGACCCTGCGGCTGACATGCGCGGTCCTGAAGCACAGGATGATGGCATGAGGTCGGACAGCGTAGCGGCACGTGAGGCTACGGCCCCGTGTGGTCCCATGCCGGCACCCGCAGATGCGCGCCTGCCGGCAGCTTGCCCGGATGCTTCCAGGAGAGCGGGAAGCGTCACTGGCGGGGTTCGCTGGCTCATGCAGCTTGAGGGACTTCTGCTGTGCATCTGCGCAGGGCAGGCCTATGCTTGGCTGACTGGCGATCTGATGCTGTTGTTGGTGCTGTTCTTCGTACCGGACCTGTCGGTGCTGGGCTATCTCTTCGGCAGGAGAGTGGGGGCGTTCTGCTACAACCTGGCGCATTCATTGACGCTGCCCTTGCTGGCCTGCGCCGTCGGCATGATCTTCAAGGACAGTTGGGGACGTGGACTGATGCTCCCCACCATGGTCTGGATCTGCCACATCGGCCTCAATCGTGCCCTCGGCTATGGATTGAGGTATGTCGATGGCTTCCGTTTCACGCATCTGGGATACATCGGCGCCCAACCGGAAGAATTCGATGGGCGCCGACGGCAGAGGTGATCAGCGCTTGTGTGCGATCACGCGATCCTTGATCTTCTCGTACACGCTGGCCGGCACGATCTTCTTGCGCTTGAGTTCATCCTTGCCGGTGTAGGGACGTCCCTTCACGATGGCTTTGGCGCGTGCCTCGCCGATGCCGGGCAGTTGCGCGAGTTCCGCTTCGGTCGCGCTGTTCAGGTCCAGCTTGCCGACAGACCCTGCGGCGCTGTCCTTGGCAGCATCCTTCGTGGCGCTGGCCTTGCTGGTGGCTTCCTGGGCCTTGTCCTTCTGGCTGGCGGCCTTGTCCTGAAGCTTGCTGCCGCCCTTCTTCAGCGCATCCTTCTTCTCCTTCAGGGCGGATGTCTTGCTGTCAGCAGCTTCGCTCATCTTGCCGGACAGCGAATCCTTCGCTTCCGTCACTTTCTCGCGGGCGCCCGACAGCAGTTCGGACTTGTCGGCCGCGTGCAGCGACGGCGTACCCAATGCCAGCGCCAGCGCGGCCAGCAGGCCCAGCGCCGGAGTGCGCACCGAGGAGAGGGTGGGTTTCTGGTTCTTCTTCATGAATATCTTCCCTGAACACGTATGGTGCCGGCCCCGTGCCGAAGCCGGAACCGACGGTGATGCCTTCATCCATGCCGTCGGCTTGGACAGTGCGTAGATGAAGACAGCCGACAAGGGTACCAAAACCCGGCCCCTGAATCGCAGGAGGCTCGCTTGTTTGTCGGGAAGACACACCGGCGGCATCGCCTGGCTCAGGCAGGGGCCGCCGGTGGTGTTCAGACGGCCAGTGCGGGATAGTCGGTATAGCCTTTGGCGTTACCTCCGAACATCGTGGCCCGATCTGGCGCGTTCAGCGCTGCATCCAGCTCGAACCGCCGGGGCAGGTCCGGGTTGGCCAGGAACAGTGCGCCGAAGGACACCAGGCCCGCCTGGTTCGCCTGCAGCACGGCCTCGGCCGTGTCGCGGGTGTAGGCCGTGTTGGCGATGAGCGTCTTCCGAGTGAGAGGGCCGAACAGTGTCAGCTCATCTTCCTTCGGATAATGCGGAAGAAGCGGGAACATGGGACTGCGCCGCATCAGCTCCACGAACGAGAAGTCCAGCTTGTTCAGCTGTTCCAGCAGATAGGCATGGGTTGCCACGGGATCCTCGAAGGACATTCCGGCATACGGGGTCAACGGTGACAGCTTGATGCCCACGCGCTCGCCCCCCACCGCGTCGATGATGGCCTGCATGACTTCCAGAATGAAGCGCGCCTTGTTCTCCACGCTGCCACCGTATTCGTCGGTACGCAGGTTGGCACTGTCCGAAAGGAACTGGTTGGGCAGATAGCCGTTGGCAGCATGGAGCTCCACCCCGTCAAAGCCGGCCGTGATGGCGTTTTTCGCTGCCCGTGCATAGTCCTGGATGGTCTGCCTTATCTCTTCCACGGTCAGCGCACGCGGCGTCTCGTAATCCTTCATTCCTTGCGAGGTGAAGTGCTGCATGCCTTCGATACGAACCGCAGACGGCGCCACCGGCAGCACGCCCTGTCGGTCCACCGAATGACCCACGCGACCGGTGTGCCAGAGCTGCGCATAGATCAGTCCGCCGGCCTCATGCACGGCCTGCGTCACTTGCTTCCAGGCGTCGATCTGTGCCGGCGTGAACAGCCCGGGCGTGAATGGGCTGCCCAACGCATCTGCCGAGATATTGATGGCTTCCGACAGGATCATGCCGGCGCTTGCACGTTGTCGATAGTATTCGACCGTCAGATCGCCCACCACGCCCTCGGTGTCGGCGCGGCTGCGCGTCATCGCGGCCATCACCATGTGGTTTTTCAGGTCATGCGGGCCCAGGCGGGCGGGTTCGAGCAGTTTCATGATGACTCCTTGCGATGGGTGTCGCTTGATCGTTTCCATGGTGTTCATGGTAGATTGATCTTGATTCAAGACAAATCCATTAAATCGGATAACATTGATCCGTATGTGGATCAATGAGGCGGTCGATGCCTCGCCCTTTCGCCCTTTCGCCCTTTCGCCCTTGTCCCACCACGTCGAGACCAGACCGATCTGATCCTGTCCGGCGCAAGCTGTGCGCCTGTCAGCGCAGTCCATTCACACCCGGCCAACTGCTCATCTCCTTCCATCCGCTCCACATGGACCAGCCTGCTCCTCTCGACGACCTGAACACCCTGGCCCAGTTCGTGGCTGTGGCGCAGCAGCACAACTTCAGCCGGGCCGCCGAAAGGCTGGGCATGCCCCAGTCCACCCTGTCGCGACGCATCAGCCTGCTGGAGAAGCAGCTGGGCCTGCAGCTTCTCAGCCGCACGACCCGCCGGGTGGAACTGACCGAGGCAGGCCGACAGTACTACGAACAGGTGTTGCCCATCATCGAGGAAGTGCGCCGCGTGCATGACCAGTTGAAGGCCAGTCACCATGCGCCTGGAGGCACACTACGCCTCTCGGTGGCGGCCGACTTTGCCTGTGAGGCCCTGTCTCCGTTGCTCCCCGAATTTTCGGCCCGTTATCCCAATATCGATTTCGTCATCGATGTGACACCGCGAAGGGTCGATCTGGTGGGGGAGCCCTTTGACCTGGCCATTCGCATGGGCGAGCTTTCCGATTCCGGGCTGGTGGCCACACGGCTGATGCGTGTCTCAGGAGGCCTTCATGCTGCGCCGGACTACCTGCATCGCTACGGCGTGCCTGACTCGCCTCAGGTGCTGGAGCGCCATGCCTGTCTGCTGATGACAAGTGGCTCGCCCAGGCAGTGGGTGCTGCATCATCGGGATGGTGGTAGCGTGACGCTACCCATCCAGGGGCGCTATCGAATCAACAGTCCGGGCGTCATCCAGCGCCTGGCTGTTCTGGGTCAGGGCATTGCAGCACTGCCCGACCTGCTGGTGCAGGCAGATCTGCAGGCCGGGCGCCTTGTGCGCATCCTGCCGGACTGGACCACCGCTTCCGTTCCCGTCTACGCCGTCACCACCAGCCGCCTGCTGCCAGCCCGCACCCGCTGCTTCATTGACTTCCTGAAGGAGAAGTGGGTGGGGTGAATACGGGCTCAGGGAAGCGCCTCGCTGTTTCATGGGTAGCGGCAGTGGAGACACCTCGGCCCTTATGTGCAAGCGGGGCTCAATGGGCCACGGGCTCGCGTGCGTCCTTCAGCATCTCCACCAACGACCGCAGCGTGACGGATATCCGGCGGTTCGGGTAGTACAGGCAGAAGCCCTCTATGCGTGGGCTGAAATCTGCCAGTACCCGTACCAGGCGACCTGCCGTCAGATGCTCCGCCACGAGCTGATCGGCCGAATAGGCCAGTCCCTGTCCATCAAGGGCAGCGGCGAGGATCAGGCCGGCGTCGTTCAGCACCAGCTTGCCCGGCACGCTGGCTCTCAGTCGGCGGCCGTCCTGCACGAACTCCCAGCGCTGTAGACCGTCGCCCTGAATCAGCCGACGACTGATGCAGCGGTGGTGCTGCAGGTCGGCCGGTGTCATGGGGGTGCCATGCCGCTCCAGATAGTCGGGCGATGCCACAACGGCCACCTGGACCGGGGGGCTGACGGGAACAGCCACCATGTCACGAGGAACATCGCTTCTCAGACGGATGCCGGCATCGAAACCATCCTGGATGATGTCCACGAAGCCATTGTCAGCCGATATCTCCAGCGAGATGTCCGGGTAGCGTTCCGAGAACGCCCGCAATCTGGGTAGAAGCACATGCAGGGCTGCCGTATGCGGCACGCTCAGTCGTATCGAACCTGCGGGAACCTCGCGGTACTGGTTGAGACGCTCGACCGCATCGTCGATGCGCTCCAGCGCTGGCCGGACATCCATCAGCAACGCCTGTCCCGCTTCCGTCAGGGAAAGGCGCCGGGTGGAGCGAAGCAGCAACTGCACGCCCAGTCTGTCTTCCAGCATGCGCAGCGTATGCGACAGCGTGGAGGGCTTCAGGTTCAGCCGTGCGGCCGCCCGGCGAAAGCTGCCAGCATCGGCAATGGCTACAAAAGCTGAAAGTTCTCCCAGTTCGGTCGCTCGCATCGGGAAAGGGGGGCTGCAGGTGAATTCAGGGGCAAGCAAAGCATATCAGCCCGGTTGATGGGTTCAAGGGAAGGTCCCTGAATGGCTTCGCGTCACGGCTCCCGACGAGGGATGTGACGGCCACACGAAGGCTCGTTCTTTCCTTTCCCCGAGGCCTTCATTGATGCCGTGGATCGAACAGTGCATGCGATGAGCGGTGTCTTATCGCGCCCGGGCGCCGTTGTTACGATGAATTCACGCTCTCGTTGACGGCTTCTGCCAGAAATCCATCAGCCCGCGCATCCGGACGCTGCACCGGCTGTGTCGTTCTCTCACCCGGACTCGGCCAGACGTGCTGGAGTCCGATGTGCCTTTCGCCGTCACCCTCATTTCACTCCCTTGGAACATCAAAGCACCATGACAGACATGACCCTTCAATCCGCTGATGCACCGCACGAGCCGCTTCGCTTTCCCTTGGCAGGCAAGGTCGCCATCGTCACGGGGGGCGGAACCGGCATTGGCCGTGCCGCTGCGCTGGCCTATGCACGAGCGGGCGCCAGCGTGGTCGTGGCGGGCCGACGTGCTGCGGAACTGCAGCAGGTCGTGGATGAAATACACCGACAGGCCAGCCAGATCCCGGCACTGCCTGGCAACCAGGCCCTGGCCCTGCCCACGGATGTGTCCTCTGAAGTGCAGGTGCAAGCACTGGTCGCCAGGACGCGGGAACACTTCGGGCGCCTTGACGTGGCTTTCAACAATGCCGGTGTTCTGGGCCATTTCGCGCCCATCACGCAACAGAGCGCAGCGGATTTCGACGAGGTCATGGCCACCAATCTGAAGGGGGTCTGGCTGTGTGCCAAGTACCAGATCGAGGCGCTCCTGGATCAGGGGGAAGGGGGCGCGATCATCAATACCTCATCTTGGCTGGCGCATGGGGCGCTAGCCGGCTCCTCCATCTATTCCGCGAGCAAGGGAGCGCTGGATGCCATGATCCGCGCCCTGGCACTGGAGTACGGCCGCCAGGGAATCCGCATCAACAACATCTGTCCCGGCATCATCGATACGCCCATGGCACGCAGCAGCGGTGATGTGGCCGCCTATCAGCCCTTCGTCGAACACACGCCGATGAAACGCATGGGGCAGCCTGAGGATATCGGCGACGTGGCCGTGTGGCTGGCCAGCGACGGAGCCCGTTTCGTTACGGGCCAGAGCATCCTGGTGGATGGCGGGTACACCATCGGCGGCCTGCGCTGGCAGTGAGGCGATCATCCCCGGACGGCGAGATTCGCGTCCGGGCAAAGCATGAGATATGTCTTGCCTTTTGTATGGCGGTCCTTGCGAGAGCCGGGCTCCGGAGAGGGGATGTACGGAGCCCGGTTTTCGCTCTCGTGGTTCCTGCTGTACCCCGATCCTCCCACTGAAAGAAAGACCTTGCAGAGGACCATAGAGATGGGTCGATCGTATGTTAGCAACACTCACTATTATGCGTAGGTATTGTCGATTAACCTGGCATCAAGTTGTTTAGAAACATCTGATTGAGCATTTTGTGTTTTTCAAAGTCATTCCATGCATTTATGGAAATATCATGAAATAAATATGTCATATTGTGTCATAATATACGATTTGGTGATGAGGCAATATGCTGAGACTGCTATCCCGCCTGCTTTTTGAGGGGTGTCGCCGTGTTGTCGCGTCTTTCCATCATCATTCTGTTGCTCCTGGTTCCTGTTGCCATCGCGTTGCTGTCACAACAGATAGCACGCACGGTACCTCCGCCCAGGTTGTCTGGAGGCATCATCGAGGTCCGGCTGCGCGATACGGATGATATGTCTGGCCATGGTGCAGATGCGGTGACCGAGATCGGTCTGCCGGATTCCTATATACCCCGCACCATCAAGCACAAATACGACATGGGGCCGGGTGACGAGGCCAGACGTGTGGATGGCGCCAGAAGCAAGGAGGCGGATGGTCCTCATCAGGATGGCATCCACGACGAGCGGCAGAATGACGTTGGTGAGCGCGGTACGGGACCGGAAACCGAAGCTGGTGAGCCCCATGGCCATCAAAGGCAGGGGATGCCATGAAGCCGAATGCCGATGCTCGTCCTCTGGCGATGCCTCTCACGGCGCGCTGGCGCGTCGTGGGCTGGATATTGCTGACAGCCGCATTGATGGTGCTGGCGTTGATCCTGACGGTCCGTTCGATCTTCATTCGGCAGGTGGATCTGGATGCCAATGCAGCCGTCGTCCAGGAGCTGCATGAGTTCAATGCGTTTGCCCGTGAGGCGGTGGACCCTCGTACGCAAGGGCCTTTCGACTCGCTGACTGCGCTGATGGAGCGCTACCTGGAACGTCAGACCCCGGATCGTGGTGAGGCTTTCATTGGCGTGACACCCGACGAGGTACTTCTGCTGGATAACGCCTCCAATGATGCAGGCGAGCGGCTGGCTGCAAATCCCAAGCGCCTGAAGGCCTTGTTGGCCAGTCCGCAGAGTTCAGGCATCGAGAGCACGCCCGATGGCCTGATGCGCTGGGGCAAGACTGTCATTCAGGGCCACGGCAAGCCGGGTGTATTGCTGGTGACGCAGTTCGTTCAGGCCAATGTCGACAGCGTGCATCGCAACATGCTGGTGCTGTTTGGCGTATCGCTGGCTGGCATGGTGTTGACGGCGTTCATCGCCTGGTTGGTGGCAGGGCAGATCTTGGCGCCGGTACGCCGCTTTGCACGATTGTCCGAACGCATCGGTCCGCTTGATCTGCATACTCGGCTGCCCGAACATGGTAGCAGCGAGCTGACCCGTCTGGCACGGGCGATCAATGGCATGCTGGATCGGCTGGAAAGCTCGCACCGCGAGCAGAGTCACGTGCTGTACGAGGTGCAGCAGCAATTGCAGGGGCAACTGCAGGCGCTGGTGCCGTTGCATCGACGGCTGGCACATGATCCCGCACAGGTGGCTTTGCTGGACGGGCCGACAGGCGAGATGCGTCGTCTGGTGCAGGATCTGGATCTGCTGCTCGAAAGTGGTCGACCGGGGTTTCTGCATTGTCATCCGATCAGACTGGATGACCTGATCCAGCAGTTGGTCCGGCAGCAGCGCAATCTGCGGCCCGATCGGGACTGGCAGGTGGTGGAGACCGTGGATGCCGAAGCCGAGCTGGATCTGCAACGGGTGCTGTTGGCGTTGCACTATCTGGCAAATAATGCGGCGGACAACACTCAGGTGGGAGACAGGATCGGTCTGGGAGCATCCGTTCGCCGTCAGGCCGACGGTGAGGCCATGGCCAGCCTCTGGGTCGTCAATCAGGGGGCGCCGCTCAGCCAGGAACAGGCGCGGGCCGTCTTCGAACCGGTGCCGCATCGGCGTGATGCACTGGATGAGGGCCATTTGCGCATGGGCATGGGGCTCGCTGTAGTAAAGGCAGTGGCGCATGCCCATGACGGGTATGCGTGGGTGGAATCGGGTACGGAACGTGGGACGGTGTTCGGTATCGATGTTCCGATGGCCCGTCCCGCAGAGGGTGCCAGCCAGACACTGGTACAGGAATCGGCCATCCAGGCCATGCAGCACGAAAAATGACAGCCCACGCCATGACCAAGGCTGAACGGATCGAGCATACGACGACGGATGGTTCTGCTCCGGTGTTTTATCGTACCCACTCGTCATTGAATCTGCCGGACAGGAGGAAATCCGGGGGCAGACGAACGCTTGAGCCAAGCCTGATGGAGCGGGTGGCACAGCGGTTGCACAACGATTTCTCGGTGCGGCATCTGGCTGCCATAGCAGCTGCCATTGGTGTGGTGGCACTCGTTGTCTGGTGGGTCAATATTGCCGTGGATGGTACGGACGAAGCCAAGACATTGAGCACGCAAGGCGCAGTCACCCTCTCGGTCTTTGCCATAGCGGTATGGTTCTGGATCTTCACCGCCATTGATGACACCTATGTCGCGTTGGGGGCGGCAGTCGTGCTGGTGGTGATGGGCGTGTTGCCGGAAAAGACGCTCTTTGATTCTCTGGGTGACGACACTGTCTGGCTGCTGCTCGGTTCGTTCGTCATCGCCGCAGGCATCACGGCTTCCGGGCTTGCCACGAGAGCTGCGGTCTTCATCATTTCCGGGGCACGAGATGTGCGACAGTTGATGCATCTGAGTGGCGCGGCCCTTGTGGCTACAGCTTTTGCCGTGCCATCGACCTCGGGGCGGGCAGCATTGGCCATGCCGGTGTTCATGGCACTGGCTCCAGTACTGCGCGATCGACCCGCACTGGTCCGGGCGCTGGCGCTGGCCTTCCCATCGGTCATTCTGCTGTCGGCCGTGGCTTCCTATCTGGGGGCCGGTGCACATCTGATCACCAGTCAGATTCTGGTCGGTCGGGGATACCCGGGCTTCTCTTTCGCCAATTGGATGCTCTATGGCTTGCCATTGGCGGTGGTGTCCAGTGTGGCCTGCGTGGAGCTGGTGCTGGCACTGTTCACCTCACGTGAGGATCGCTGTCAGGCGTTGAGCATCTCCGTGAGTGACCTTCAAAGCCACACCGGCATTCCCATCAGTGGCAGGTTCACGCCCGCTCAAGGGAGGGCCGCCTGGTTGGTGGCTGTGGTTATCGTCCTCTGGTGCATGGAGCCGGTCCATGGCATCCACCCTGCTGTCATTGCCCTGGCGGGCGGGCTGGCCATGAGTAGCACAAGCTTGGGCGTCGTCAGTCTGGGCAAGGCGCTCAAGTCGGTACCGTGGTCCTTGCTGATCTTCATGGCGGCTACGCTGGCGCTGGGGTCGGCGCTGGCCAGTTCCGGCGCCGCGGCTTGGGCAGCCGAAGGCATGCTCGGGCCCATTCGCAGTGCCGGCAAGGCGGCTTCGGTCACTTTTGTCGTCGTCATCGTGTTCATTTCCACTGCAGCGCATCTGGTCATTCAATCACGGTCGGCACGGTCTGCAGTGCTCATTCCTCTGGTGGTATCGCTGGCACCGGAGGTGGGGGTCTCCGCGATGGCTGCTGCGTATGCATCGACGGCGGCTGCAGGTTTCTGTCACACCATGAGCAGTTCGGCCAAACCCATGGCCCTGTTTGCCAGGGTCGAGGATGCGCCCACCTATTCTGCCCAGGATCTGCTGCGGTTGAGCCTGTGGCTGGCGCCACTGAGTGCTGCTCTGGTGCTGTTGTTTGCCTTCGTCGTCTGGCCGCTGAGTGGCATGCCGCTGTTTCGGTGAAAGTGAATGGCAGCAGCCGTTCGTTCGGATCATCCATCAAGGAGGAAGCCAATGCCGATCATCCCCAGGAATATCCTTGTGGCTCCAGCCGGATTCAAGGAGTCGCTGGACGCCGGTACCGTGGCACGTGCCATTTCGGCAGGCGTGCGACGCACCATGCCGGGAGCACGTGTCAAGACTGTTCCTGTGCCCGATGGAGGCGAAGGAACGGCGCATATGCTGGCCGAATCGACAGGGGGGCGCCTGGTGCATCGTACCGTGACCGGTCCGGTAGGAGAGCCTGTCGAGTCACATTTCGCCTTGCTCGGCGGCAAGGCGCAAGGGGTGGCCGTGGTGGAAATGGCTGCTGCAGCCGGCCTGCGCCTGGTGCCGCGAGACATGCGTGACCCTACCCTCACCACGACCCGGGGTGTGGGAGAACTGATCCATGCCGCGCTGGAGCATGACATCCACACCATCTTGATCGGTTGCGGTGACTCCGGCACCAGTGATGGAGGCCTGGGAGCATTGCAGGCTCTGGGTGTGCGCATCGTCGATGCCCAGGGCAGGGAGGTTGGACATGGTGGTCGCTGTCTGGTGGATGTGGCGACATTGGACATGAGCGGGCTGCCGTCGGCGTTGCGCGATGGAAAAGTGAAGATGGTGATGGCGCTCAACGCACATAACATCCTGACGGGTGAACGCGGCGTGGCGCGGGTCTTCGGCCCCCAGAAAGGAGCTTCTCCACAGCAGGTGGCCGAGCTGGAAAGAGGCTTCGAAAACTGGGCACGCAAGTTGGCAGAATACGCATTGCCACAGGCTCGGGACATCGATTTTGCCCGCGGTGCGGGTACGGGCGCATCGGGTGGTCTGGGTGCTGGGCTGGCTGCCATCGGGGCGCAGCTGGTGTCGCGCTTCCAGGCACTTCTGGACTCCGGGCTGGCCGGTTTCGACATGAATGCGTTGCTCAGAGGGGCAGACCTGGTCATCACCGCGGAAGGGGCCATCGATTTTCAGACACCCCGTGGCAAGGTTCCTGCCGAGATCGCCCGGCGGGCTGGTGAGCTGGGGGTGCCGGTTGTTGCATTGGCTGGCACGCTTGGCAAGGGGGCCCAGGATGTCTATGACATCGGCATCGATGCCATCGCGTCGATCGTGCCCATTCCGATGAGTCTTGAGCAGGCCATCGAGGCGGGTGAGCGGCTGCTGGTGGAGGCTACGGAGCGTCTGATGCGCACCTTGCTGCTGGGAGCGGCCATGACCGTGCGCAGCGCGGATGTCAAGGAGACGGCTACGGCATGGTGAGCTGGTGGGGGAGCCGTTTCGGGATAGCCTAGCGGCGTTTCACCCTCTCGCCCGGATCGTCCGGAACGTCAGGTTCACGCGCGGCTGGGTGACGCGCGTGCTTTTCATCAGCGCATGCTGCCAGTGGGCCTGCGTCTGGCCGCGCATCACGATCAGCTGGCCGTGGTGCAGCAGCATCTCGACCTTCTGGCGGGTCTGGCGGTGGCGGAAGGCAAACTTGCGGGTGGCCCCGAAGCTTACCGAGGCGATCACTGTCTCCGGCCCCAGCTCGGCCTCGTCGTCGCTGTGCCAGGCCATGCCCTGGCTGCCGTCGTCGTAGCGGTTCAGCAGGCAGGAATTGAAATGCACTCCCACCAGCGTTTCCACCCGGTCGCGCAGTGCCCGAAGGGGAGGGGGCCAGAGGCGTGCCCGGTGATTCACGCCTGAGTAGCGATAGTCGAAGGCATCGTCACCGTACCAGGCGATGCGGCGGGCCGTGACGATGCGCTTGCCGTAGAGCCGGATCTCGTCATGCTGCCAGGGCACCTCGGTCAGCAGCCAGGCCAGCATTGCGTCGGCTTCGGCGGTGAACGCGTTGCCGTAGTCGTTGACGATGCCGTCGCACGGCAACAGATTGACCACGGGGTCGGCCTGTTCTTCGAACAGCGAGGCGGTCATCGCGCATCGCCCGTGTCGGGCATCTCTGCGTCCGTGTCAGATGTTCCCGTATCAGGCTCTCTCGTGTCCGGCGCCTGCGGGCCGGCCGCTCCCAGCTCATGGGCCAGCAGCAGCATCTTGCGGGCGCGCCCCCAGCGATAGCCGCCCAGCACGCCGCTTTCACGGATCACGCGGTGGCAGGGGACAAAACAGGCCACCGGATTGCTGCTGATGGCGCTGCCCACCGCACGGGCGCCGGTGGGCATGCCCAGGTCACCGGCGATGCGGCCATAGCTGTCCAGCTGGCCGGGAGCGATGTCCAGCAGCGCCCGCCATACCTTCAGCTGGAACGGTGTTCCGCGCAGATGGAGGGTGACGTGATGGGCATGCGTCGCCCGATGCTCGTTGCCATCGTGGCCGTGGAAGGGATCATCCGATGGCGGTTGATACAGGGCGGCCAGCGCATCCAGTGCCTGTTGCTGCAGTGGATGCGATTCCTCGCGCAGCGTGGCGGACGGATACTCGGCGCGCAGGTCAGCCCATGCCTGCTGGCGGGCTTCGGCCAACGAGGCTCCGTCGGCACCGTCCACGAAGGCCAGGAAGCAGAGGCCCCGTTCGGTGCTGGCCACCAGTGCTTCACCCAGCGGGGTGTCGGCACGCCGGTAGTGAATCAGCAGTCCACGGGCGCCTTGTCGGTATTCGTCCGGAGTCATCGCCTCGATGTGGACGAGCACGCGGTCTGGCCGGGCACTGCTGTCCAGAGGGGCGTCCGATGCGGTATCCGGTGTGCTCCGCCGTGTGCGCAGGGCTTGCCGGATGCGGGATGGGCTGATCCGCCGCAACATCTCCTCAGGGCCGATGCCAGCCCAGGCACGGAACCGGCGTTGCAGGCATTCGACGCTCATGCCTTCACGTGTCGCCAGTCCGGCCAGGTCGGACTGCCCGGCCGCGTGGTCGTACAGGCCCTCGGCGAGGTGGGCCATGCGGCAGAAAGGCTCTGCATCGGGCAACTGCCCGGCATCGGCTGGGCGGGGAGAGGGGGGGAGGGGGGTCCTGGCCGCTTCGTTCATCGCTTCATTTTAGGAAGCCGGCCGGTTCGGGATGCTTAGGGTTGCCCCCAATGGAATGCCTGCGTGCAAAGCAAGACAATGCAGCCATGCGGTACAGGCCAGCCGGACATGGAGACACCCGGCGGCAGTGAGAGGAGACCCGGCAAGTACTGCACCAACTGAGCCGGACAAGAAAAGCGGCCGCACAAAGAAAAAAGCCCGCACGGATAAGCGTGCGGGCTAATCCACCAAAGGAGGAGGTGGAGGAGACGAATGAATTCTATGCTCCGGCTTCGGCCTCTGCAAGAGATTCATGCGCCTTTTTGCATTTTTTATGTTAAACATAGTCAAATTGCGCGTTCAAGAGGCATGAATGCCTCATCCTTCGGGCCGGCTGCCGGAATGCCCGGCAGCCGTCAGCCTGCTTCGGGTCAGCCTGCCTCGGCGCCCAGCACCCTCTTTTCCAGTACCCGCAGGATCTCGCTGTCCTGCCGGCTGTCGAACTTGCGGGCAAAGAGCTTGTCCGAACGCTCCAGGTGTTCCCGGTCTGCCATCGTGAACACCTTGGGATGAGATCCACCGGCGCTCCAGTCCTCTTCATGCAGCAGGTGGTTTTCCACCGTGTCGGCATGGGGAGAGTTCATGATGAAGCTGTGCGGCAGCACCTCGACGGGGCGGTAGCCATGCCGCAGGGTCTTCACCCAGCGGGGCAGGTGGCTGGATTCGATGAGGTGCTGACAGAAGCTGCGGGTAAGCGCCATGTAGGGGCGGCCACCCACGTAGCGGGCCTGGCCCAGATGGCGCGACCAGCGATCGATGCGCAGTTTGGGCACGTTCCACCCGCTCTTCATGAACGGGGGCTCCAGCCGGATGCGCTGGATGCGGGCATAGGGGTCGTTCCAGACCTTCTCGGGCTCCACGATGTTGAGGAAGTTGCGGCCTTCGTTGGCGGCAAAGAAGGCGCGGATCTCTTCCTGCGACTTCAGGGGAAAGTCCTGGCCGCTGAGGTTGATCAGCACCTCCCAGGGCTCGGGGCGTGCCAGCAGTTCACGCATGCCGTCCAGCCGGGCCTGCATCAGGCTCCAGGAAGCCCAGCGCATGTCGCGTGCCGGGGCAATGAAGACGTTGGGGTGCCGGCGCACCACGGCCTGCAAGGCCGGCTCGCTGCCGGTCAGCCCCTTGCTGTCCGGAATGATCAGGTAGACGTTGTCGGGATGCTGGATGCAGTAGAGCATCTGGGCCAGCTGTTCGGGCTGCTGGTGGGCAAGGATCAGATAGGCAAGACGCACGGTCGGTCACCCGCATGGAAAGGCTCGGGCCAGGAGGAGATGGCCCGCAGGATGAGGGGGGTTGGGTCTTCCTGAAGCGTCCGTGTGCCGGGAAGGGAGGAACTTCCCGGCAGGAAAGCTCAGGGTTCGTTGTGAAAACCCCAAGCCTTCTGCCCCAATAGGGACAGACGGTCACTTCTGTAAGCCATTAGACCGCAATTCTGAGACTAATCTAATGCGATATGTAACCAATCGACGCGGAACGGTTGCGAATAGCCGCGAATCGGTTGGATTGTCAGGAAAGGCAATCATCCAGGATGCACCTGGGTGCGAATGATCCCCATCCACTCGGGCCATCCATCATCAGCCTATCGGGCCGGGGCCGCCTCCCATGCCGGGCAGGCCGCCGCCGCCCATCATGCCCTTCATGGCGCGCATCATCTTGGCCAGGCCGCCTTTCTGCATCTTCTTCATGACGGACTGCATCTGCGAGAACTGGTTCAGCAGCCGGTTCACGTCGTGCACGTGAACGCCGGCGCCGGCGGCAATGCGCCGCTTGCGGGTGGCCTTGATCAGCTCGGGCTTCTCGCGTTCGGCCGGTGTCATGGCGTGGATGATGCCCTGCATACGGCGCATGTCGCGCTCGGCCTTGTCCATGTCCTCGGCGCTGGCCTTGCCCTGGATCTCGGCCGGCATCTTCTCCATCAGCGAGCTGAGGCCGCCCAGCTTCTTCATCTGGCTCAGCTGGGCCAGGAAGTCGTTCAGGTCGAAGCGCGAGCCTTTCTTGAGCTTCTCGGCCAGTTCCTGCGCCGCGGCGTGGTCCACGTTGGCATGGGCCTGTTCCACCAGCGCCACGATGTCGCCCATGCCCAGGATGCGGTTGGCCATCCGGTCGGGGTGGAAGACATCCAGTCCGGTGAGCTTCTCGCCCACGCCCACGAACTTGATGGGCTTGCCGGTGATGGCCTTGACCGACAGGGCCGCACCGCCGCGCGAGTCGCCGTCGAGCTTGGTGAGCACCACGCCCGTGAGCGGCAGCGTGTCGTTGAAGGCCTTGGCGGTGTTGACCGCGTCCTGACCTTGCATGGCGTCCACCACGAAGAGCGTCTCGATGGGGTGCAGGGTGTCGTGCAGCAGACGGATCTCGTCCATCATCGCCTGGTCGATGCCCAGTCGGCCGGCCGTGTCGACGATCAGCACGTCGTGATAGTGGTTTCTGGCCCAGTCCACTGCGGCGCGCGCGATGTCGGCCGGCTTCTGGTCGGGCTGCGACGGGAAGAAGTCCACGCCGGCCTGCTGGGCCACGGTCTTGAGCTGGTCGATGGCGGCGGGGCGGTACACGTCGCAGGACACCGTCAGCACCTTCTTCTTGCGGTTCTCGCGCAGCCACTTGGAGATCTTGCCCACCGTGGTGGTCTTGCCCGCGCCCTGCAGGCCGGCCATCAGGATGATGGCGGGCGGCTGGGCCGCCAGGTCCAGCTCGGCGGTCTCGCCACCGATCAGGTCCACCATGGCGTTGTGGACGATGCCCACCAGCGCCTGGCCGGGGGTGAGCGACTGCAGCACCTCCTGGCCCAGCGCCTTTTCCTTCACCTGGGCGATGAAGTCGCGCACCACGGGCAGGGCCACATCGGCTTCCAGCAGGGCGATGCGGATTTCCCGCAACATTTCCTGGGTATTGGCTTCGGTCAGGCGAGCCTCACCGCGCATGGTCTTCACAATGCGCGCAAGGCGTTGGGAAAGGCTGTCGAACATGAGAGACTGGGCCCGAAGGCGGTGGAAAACGTGGCGGGGAGTGCGCCAGGGGCGGGGCGATGTTGCGCGACCGGTGCCCGGGCGGGGTAAACTGCGACAGTGGGCATTGTACTGACTCTCATCCTCCTGGCGGTCGGACTGTATGGTCTGGTGCTGCTGCGTGGCCTGCGCCATGATGCGCAGGGCCAGGCACGCGCCGCAAACGCCGATCTTCCCTCTCGTGCAGCTGGCGCAGGCGCGCCGGCGGCTCGGCCTGCGGCTGCGCCGGCACC
>ERZ772874.723-NODE-723-length-17818-cov-14.962281_pt1 | contig 17818 bp, 8 predicted proteins | sample MGYA00580586_ERZ772874 | MGnify/ENA primary metagenome ERZ772874 (study PRJEB29015, sample SAMEA2737952) | human oral metagenome | biome: human oral; feature: human-associated habitat; material: dental | place: China | collected 2154 ... | reverse complement strand
TTGCCGTTGCCCTTCCGGGCGGCCAGTGCCGCGACGTTCGGCAGGTCGACGGCGACCCCCGCCGCCCGCACCTCCGGGAGGTAGTGCAGCACCGCCTCCAGCAGGCCGAGCGCGGAGGCGGGGACCTGCTTCATTCCCGCCAGTTCCTCGCACACCTCCACCAGCAGCGGCCACACGAGGGCCAGGCCGCCCGTGTCCGCGACGTGGCTGAGGGTTTTCACCAGCCGGTGGAGCGGGATTTTCAAGCGGGCCCGCCACGGGTTGTGCCAGGCCGCGGCGAGGTCGCTGGGCAGCAGACGGCCGTCGTTCCAGGCGTCGATCAGCAAAACGGCGGCCTCGTCCCAGGCGTCGGGAGGCAGCTGCGCACACACCCCGACCACCGCCAGCGACGGCACCGACCCGAACGACCGGGCCGCTCCGGCGAATCCCTGCAACACCCGCAGGGCCTGCCATCCTTGGCTTCCCTCGGGCTAAAGCATCAGCTGGGGAAAGTTCAGGTACCCCTATGGTTAAGCCTCGTTGTCCGTCGAGCTGAAGTGTGGTGGCGCGAGAGCGAGATTGGCGGGCATCAGAGAATACGCACCTTCTGCCTGCCTCTCGGTCCTCCGCTGGGTAGTTCAATGAGTTTGTCACGCTTGAGGCGGTCTAGCACCGATTTCGTTGAGGCTGTCACGGGAACATCGAATTCATGGCTGGTCTCGCCGTTGAAGCCACCGTACTCGCCACCGAGTAACCCGAGGATGTGCTTGATGTCCTCTCCACTCATCTCATCTTCCAGGGCGGCCAGTTGCCAGAGGATTTGCTCGGGTGCTGGCGAATAGGGTGCAACCATTCGTACGCAGGCGGGTTTCAAGCGGATCTTCTTGGCGTGGGCGAAGGCTGCGGCATTGGAAAGCGTGTCGCTGTTTGCGTCGGTGCCGACGGCATAGGCCTCAAGATCCTGAACCACACGTACCTTGAGCGAATCGGGAACCTGCGGATCGGCGAGAAACTCATGCACATTCCCTGCAATGACGGATGGCGTGAGGAAATCCTCCGCTGAGGTTGAGACCTTGAACGCGGCGGATACCGACGCCCATCCACCCGTGAGGCGGAAGTGGGTGAAGGTGTCAGCGGTGTCCGGTAGGAGCCCGGGTTCGAGAGCGTGGGCCAGAAGATCATCCCCGGATGGTTGAATCTCCGTCACGGACGAGGAATCTAGTGGTCGTTGCGGATTCAGCTGGAGCGCAAGCTGCACGCGGTCCTCGGCCTTCAGGCTGCTGAACGCGTTGAGGATCGTGACTGTCAGGTCGTGGAGGGAATCAGCGGAGGCTTCATCAATACCCGAGATTTTGGCGGGTTTGCCTGACTCGCTGACCAGAATCTTGGCCAAGGGGTCGTCTACGCCAAATTCTTTTGAGTAGGAATCGAGGTTTGTCACGTTTGGAACAAGCCTTTGTGATTGCGCGACTGACGCCCATGTGGTTCGGGGCACGGCGGAAAGATCGGGGAGTGAAGCCTTGGGACTAGCCAGGGCCAGTAAGGATTGAATTTGCGATTCATTCCACTCGCTGGAATGCTCGGAAATAACGCTTGCCAAGGTTGAAGCGCTGTCCACGGCCCAGACCATGGAACTGTCACCCGTTACGGCATCGAGGTAGGTATCGATTTCATCTCGGCATCGCAGCCAAACGTCCTCATTCTTGAGGATGCGATCCAGCGTCGGCGGAGCCATCTCCTCGAGATGAAGCGCGGTCCGCAGGTTGGCAAGGGTGAGGGTGTACGCGCCCTCCTTCACCAGCACGGTTCGAATGCCGTCGGACAAGGGGGCGAGCGAAGGGACAATCAAATCCGAGCGCTGAGCGAATGACCAAACCACAGCCACCCTGGCCGCATCATGCTCCTGGGTGAACGCCATCAGGCTTGCGTGCCGGTCGACGATCAGGGCGCGTGCTTCTTCGCTCAGCGTGTAACGCTCCGTGTCGTGCGCTGCCAATAACGTCGCATCGAGAAGCTCTGTCCTCGTGTCCTCATCGCTGACCGCTCCGGGAAGCGCCAAGTGATCGAACACGCCGGACCAAGGATACTGGGCCAAGGCGGCGATTAGCTTGACTTTGAAGGAGCTTGAATCATTGAAGTACGCTTCCAAGAAGGCGCGGATGTCTTCACTTTGATTGGTGACGATGAAGGCCACGACTTCCTTGGCTCGTGCTGGCAGATGATCGAGCAGGTAGTCAATGATCTGAATGTTGAGGACACTACGGGAACTGGTGAAGCCGGTCGGCGCTTGTTCAATGATGTTGGACACCGCATTATTACTGGTGAATTGGGCGTGGATATCCATCTCATTCGGCCAAACACTGTTACGAAAAAAGTTCGCCACATCAACGCCGAGGAAACTGCCATAGAAAGCTGCCGAGTACTCCGCGTAGTATCGATCCACGAATCCGCGTCGCACGAGGTCACGTGCCAATTCGGATTTCAGAATCCTAGCTAGATGACCTCCGAAGGGCTTATTATCGACCCGATAACGCGATTCATTGACCAGATCTTGGAAATTCGCACCGCGAAGCCAAGTCACTTCTTTGTCGATGATTGAGCGCTGCTCGGAAAGCTCTTCCGCGGCCTGATCAGACCACCGGTAGGGCTCGGCGCATTCGGGGCAGATAACCGACAAGCCGGCGAAGGAGAGGTGATTGTAGTAACCTGAACTTGCATGCAAGTCGACCGATACATTCTGATTTTTGGCCACAGCTTTCCAGAAGGAAATTTCTTGGATTGAATCGGGGTTGAATGATTGATTCCCGACCGTGATGGAGCTGATGGAGTTTCCGTTATCTTTGAGTAGCGTTTGCAGGCGATTGCCAAGAGTGTGGGCGAGTTTCTCCTGCTGGTTCTGATGCCTTTCATTGAGCACCGCGTCACGTCGCTCCCTCTGGAGTTTTGCGATCGCGTTGCGGATCAGGCGTCGACGTACTCTTTCGAGAGCATCCAGATCGCTGGCGCGGCGAGGTAGTTTTTCGAAATCTGCCAGGTGGAAGTTCTTGTACACGACAATGGCGAACAGATTGTCCGCGGTCATGCCGGGCGCGCGATCCTGGCCCGGGATCCACAGGAGCCGCTCGGCGAAGACAGCGAACTCGTTGCAAATGTTGATCATGAGGCGCATGTCCGTGACATGCCGGGCGACAAGATCGAGCAAGCCCCGACTGATCCTCGTCTCCTCCGGCATGTTCAACTCCGCCACAGCAGCACTCAGCAAGTCCCGCGCATTGTTGTGGGACAAGAACGGAACGACGGGGATGACGATCTCAAAGAACTTCGTCCGATTCGCGCGCTCCACCTCTGCCTCGACAGCATCACGTTGAGACAAAGAGTTCGACTCGGTGACTCCCTCTTTGCTCTCCTCCTGAACGGGATCCCCAGGTGTCTCCTCGAAACCCGTCTCACTGCCGAGCTTCTCGAAGAGACTATCCTTGATGGCGTAGACGAATCGTAAAGGGTGTTCCTTGTCCTTCCAGGAGGCAGATGCGTTGATCAGGGTATTTAGTTCACGCAGCGAGTCGAAGATCCGTGGGTCATCAAACCTATCCAGGTCCTCGAAAACAACTACGTCAGGTTGCGTGGCTTCAAAAAAGGCCACGAGTTCATCAAGGTATTCGTCGAAATACGAATCAGGTGGGTCCGCAAACGAGATCGATGCCCCTCCGGTCGAGAAGTGCGACACCAAGCGGTTGCCGACCAGCCGCCGGGCAACCCAGAAGGCAGCCGCCACCAGCGCCATGAACGCGGCCATAGGAAACGCCGGGTGGATATCCCCGAGGACATCCGGGTTTGGTCGCACCCCGAAGAACCACAGCAAGCCGCAAACGATAATACTCGACACGCCGGCGTCCAAAAGCGACCTATACCGGCTCGGTTTCTTGCTACGAGCAAACCGAGATCGTTTGACCTCACCGGGAGCAGCTCGATAGACGAGTTGCTTGACCAACTCTTTCTGAATGCGGTTCGTAAGGTCTTCATCGCCATCGGGTCCAAGCGTGTTGATGCTGATCCGGAGCGTCTTCTGTCCTTTGTTTGACTGCCGGGCCAAGAACTCGTCGAGGATGCTTGATTTGCCTGTCCCATATCGACCAGTTAGTGCGATGTTCTTGTTCTTGGGGTCCTCAACAGCAGACTCCAGATGGCAGACGTACGACTCATGCTGGCTCTGCTCGTACCGCGGTGCCAGAGACCGAAGTTTCACATCAGGAGTGGCCTTGGTGCCGAACGGGTCCGAGGCTGTGGAGTGCAGGCCAGAGACGGGAGCATCCGCAGCCTCGTCTGGCTGTCCGATCTGAAGCATGGGATCAGTATCTCGGAGAATCGTGAGCGAAGCAGGCTCGGCGTCCCCACACCGGTAGCGTCCCAGGGTCCCTCGACATGTCAAGGTGTGCATGCTCATCTACCAACTCCGATCCGATCGCCACAGCGGCCAAGCCGGTTTCTCGGATGTGGTCCTCGGGTCCCCTGTGAGGAGCCAACCGGTGAAAGTCGTCATCGGGGTTGGTTTCCTCGTCGACCCATTCTGAGAGGAACTCGAATCTTTCGATTCGGTTCACGGCATTCTGGAAGTCCGTCACGCCGTCCACCAGATCCAGTACGACAACCATGCTCGGGGCGGTTTCGTCGGGAAGTTCCCGCCCAAGTTCAACCCGTTTGGCGTCGAAGGCTGACTTCAGATCACGGAATCGCGGGCCGGGCCTCTGAGCCTGTCGCTGCGCCCCGGACCCGACACGGCTCTGCGACGAACACCCATCGCGAACTCCTCGAGCTCGGCGAAACTTGCCCGATGAGTTTCTCGGCGAGGGTGCGTGGGGAGAAACCAAGGTCACCGCCGAACCGGGAGGCCAGTTTCTTCAGGAATCTTGAAGTCCAACGATCCGCTTCGCGACCGTCACCGCCTTGCTGTTGCCTTTCCGGGCGGCCAGTGCCGCGACGTTCGGCAGGTCGACGGCGACCCCCGCCGCCCGCACCTCCGGGAGGTAGTGCAGCACCGCCTCCAGCAGGCCGAGCGCGGAGGCGGGGACCTGCTTCATTCCCGCCAGTTCCTCGCACACCTCCACCAGCAGCGGCCACACGAGGGCCAGGCCGCCCGTGTCCGCGACGTGGCTGAGGGTTTTCACCAGCCGGTGGAGCGGGATTTTCAAGCGGGCCCGCCACGGGTTGTGCCAGGCCGCGGCGAGGTCGCTGGGCAGCAGACGGCCGTCGTTCCAGGCGTCGATCAGCAAAACGGCGGCCTCGTCCCAGGTGTTGGGAGGCAGCTGCGCGCACACCCCGATGACCGCCAACGACGGCACCGGCCCGAACGACCTGGTAGTTCCGGCGAACCCCTGCAACGCCCGCAGGGCCCACCATCCTTGTCTTTCCCAGGCAACGGTCAATACCTGCAGGAACTGTAACGCCGGGACGGCCGGGAACGTGGGGAACAGCTGGAGGGCGAACGGGTGCTCCGTGTTGGTCCAGTTAGTGGCCGGTTCCGCGGGCTGGTCGGTCGGCGGCAGCCCCAGCAACTCGAAGGCGAGTGGTTCCCCACCGCAGATCCGGGCCTCGCGGAACGAGGACCCGTCCTCGGGCGGGGCGAGTTCGGTGGGCGGTGCCGGGTGGTCGCGCCATGCGGCGAGCACCTCGGCCAGCGAAACCCCGACCTCCCCGATGGGCTGGTCGAGATCCGTGAGGTCCTCGGGGATGGGGCCGTCGAGCCGGGTCAGGGCGGCCGCGACATCCACGGCGCCCAGCTCCAGGCCCGCGTCACGGTACCGGCGGGCGCGGTCGGCGAAAACCTCCCAGGAAATGCGGAACGCGCTGTGGCTCGGGGTCGCGAGCAGGCACGGCAGTTCGCCGAGACGCTCCAGCGCGGCCAAGACCCGGGCGGTCGCCAGCCTCGACAAGCGGGATTCACGCGCCAGCCGCCACGAATTGTTCACCGGACGCCCCAAGAACCGGGCCAGCGCCTCCCGCAGGGGCGCGTCGGTGTTAAACGCAAACCTGCCCAGGTTCTCGAAGGCCGCCGTCACGACCTCGCGACCCCTGGCGTGCGCCGTCGCGACGGAACATGCCAGGATGTACTCGTCATCCTGGTAGGAGCTCAGGACCTTGGTCAGCACGTAGGCGAGGGTGCGGTCGTCGAGTACCAGGGCCGGATCGGTGAACTCCGGGAGCGGGTTGGGATCCGGGCCGGAGGGGGTGCACCACAGACCGGAGACCTCGGTCTCGGGCCTTGACTCGCCCCAGCCGTCGAGCAGTGAAAGGGCCAGCCCGGCCGCGACGGAATCCTGCCCGGATGCGATGAAACGAACCGTCTCCAGCAGCTCCGGTGTTGGTGATCCCACCCGCGACAACGCCCGCAGCACGTCGCGGCGGGGTTGTTTCTCCTGCCGGGGCAGCACCGCGACGGCGATGTCCGCCAGTTCGCCGGGTGTGGTCCCGGGCTGGATCAGCGCATCCAGGACCCGGGCCAGGACGTTGGGTTGGACGGAGGGGAGGGCGGCGATCAGGCGGGCGCGTTCCTCCCAGAGCTGCGGGGCCAGGCCCAGGCCGAAGAGCCAGTTCAGGGCGCCGCGCTGCGCGTTGCGGTTGTCGCCGCGTTCAAGAATCTGGAGCAGCGCCCTGCTCACCGTCGTGTCGTCGAACTCGCCGAGGTCGCGGAGCTGCGCGACGCGGGCGCGGACGTCGCCGGCCCTGGCCTCGTCCGCCCAGAAGTTGGTTTGGAACCGGAACGCGTTCTGGGCGGTGCAGGCGATCAGGAACTGTTCCGTCCACCGCACCCCGGGGCGGGGCAGGAAGCGGTGCTTCAGCCAGTCCTCCAGGTAGCCGGCGTCGGTGGGAAGGGGCAGCTCGTGGGCGGTGACGAGCGGGTCGACCAGCGCAACGGCAACCCGGGCGATGGGCCGCCGTTTCATCACGGCGGCGACGAACCGGCCGGTCCAGTCGCGGCCGCGCGCCAGGAACCGGGGCAGGATGTAGTCGCAGGCCGCCTCGTCGCGGACCAGCAGGGGCATTGACCACGGGGTGAAAGTCGCGAGGACCTGCGTGACGGAGCAGTCGAGGGTGACCGCGAACAGCGACAATCGTTCGTACGCCTCCGGGGTGCGCAGCCTCCGGCGCAGCTCGGGCAGAGCCTTCCCGAAAGCCCGGCGCGTGGATGTGCGGTCGGCCTCGGGCAGGGTGGCGAACCGCGCGAGGAGATCGGGGATCGAATCCGGCTCCATGATCAACTCTGTGAACTTGTCAGCATCCCAGGTCATGGGGTGAATCTATCGGTGGTGGGTGACAATGCGACTACCCTCACACCCGGGCGTGCACCCGGGTGGGCTGCCGCTGCTGCAGTCGGAGTGCTTCGCGCACCTCGGCGTGAATGGTGGTGGAGGTCTCAACCGCTGTTTCGACGGAGACGACGAGCCCGTAGCGAACGCGTTCCTCCTCCTTGAGATGCCGGGCGTCATCCATGCACTCGACAGCGACGCGGAAAGGTTTATTTGGGGCAATGACCATGGCCTTTGAGCCTTCGAAGATTTCGTGCTGGAGACTTCCTCGTCGAACCGCATGGTGGTCAGCTTGTGTCCTTGTGCCACCCCCGATCTTTCCATCCGGGAGATCGAAATACACCTTTGCTGCCCGATATCGGCTCAGGTTCCCGATCGTTGGGGCCGCATAGGCAAGTGTGACGATGAATCGATGCCATTCACTCTTGGCGTGTAGCGAGGACGGGAGGGGCAAATCGTAGGTTAACCGTTGATCCCGTCCAATCTCACCACCGGCGAGGACGACCGCCCGGTTCACAGCCCCATGCCCGAGCCGGTTGGTGTCCAAACGACCGTACCCGAAAAAGGGAGTCAACGTTTTGCGTCTGTGGCCCTGACTTTCCATGCTGAGCTCTTGCTGAAAAATATCGCTCCAGTCTCCCCAATCGGCGGCGTGCACCAGCAGGGCCCGCACCAGCAACGGATGATATTGCTCATCGGGCAGGTCGGTTCCGGCCTCCAGGATGTCGAACAATCGACTGGCCTCGCGCGTCACTAAGGCGGTGGCGTGGCTGGTCCCGTGGCTGAAAGCTGTTCGGTCCAATTGTCCGCTGCTTCCGGGAACCGCCACCCGAACACCGGGCCCTCGGGGGCGGAGCCTCGCAAGCCCTGACACGAAGGGGGGAACCGACTCAGTGACGGGACGCGTGTACAAGGCCCGGCCGCCCGAATGGTACAGATCGGGTTTGACGGACCTTCCCACTCCTGGGCCGGTCGCGCTGTAAAGGGCTGGGGCGCCCGGAGGCGTGATGTCCCACACCATGTCCGATCCCTGCCCGGAACCATCGCTCGCGTCGTCGTGGGCGGCTCCTACGGTGATGACGTTCAGCGCGTCCCCCGGAGGAAAAAATGCCGTGCAGCAGTGCATTTTCACGGATGGTGTGCAGGGCGACGGATCGCGCACGTTTCTCGTCCCCGGCGGCATCCGCGGGAAGAGCGATGCCCTTGCCGGTGTGGTTGCCGGCGCTGACGATGAACAACAGGTTGTATTTGACGGCCAGCCAGTCGAGCAGGCGGCCGGCAGGGCTCATTCTGCGGGTGAGCGCTCGAGCCGGAAAGCCGATCGAGAGATTTACGATCCGAACGCTCGGGGCCCACGGACGCCGACCCTCCTCGGAATCCACGATGCGCATGATTGCTTGGTGCAGCAGATCAGGAAAGAGGCGGTCCGGGATGATTGCCGTGCCGTCTTCTTGACACGCATGGGGTTGCAGGATCGGACGAACATAAAGGCGGCGATCCAGTGGTTCTCCGGGTCGTGAAAGGTCCCCGTGGATGATGGCAGAAGCCATTTCGGTGCCGTGCCTTCGAGCAGCGACCGGATAGATGTCGGCGAGGTCATCGGGGTCGTCGATGTCGAGACGGCCCTCCAGTAACACATGATTTGCCAAGGGCAGCCCATCAAGCAGGGCTATTCGCGGCGAGGCGGTGGGGAGTGTCGATTGGGAAGGAGATGTCGTGGTCGTTTCACCTTCCAGCTGTGGACCAATGCTCATCGGAACGAAAGGACTGACGAACATGACGTCATCCGTGGTCAGTAGACGGATCGCATCGGCACCTTTGTCCAGCACGGCATGAACCTGCTGGATGGGCAGCTCGGCGAGCAGGGCGTGATACCGAATGTCTGGGATCTGGGCCTGATGATGGATGCGGCCTTTCGCCTCATGGATGACGTGTTCAACGTGCTGTTGAGCCTCGGTGCGTAGTCGCTGCTCCTTGCGGTACCAGAGTTCGATCTCAACCATGACCGGGGCGAGCGATTGACCCGCCGATTCCAGGCGCTCCCGCCAGAAATCAGTCAAGCCGGTTTCTCGGATGCGATCCTCGGGTCCCCAATGGCGTACATCAGCCAGTACCTCAAACGCCTTCCTGAATTTTGCCAACCCCCGATCAAATTTTGCAGAAGGATCCTGCTTCCATCGGTTGAACAGGCTCACGAATTCATCCGCGGCCTTGGCGTTCGACATGATCATGTACAAAGGATGCTTGATCTTGCCGGCGATGCGGCCTTTTTTAGGATCCACCCTGTGAAAGTCGTCATCGGGGTCGGTTTCATCGCCAACCCACTCCGAGAGGAACTCGAATCCTTCGATTCGGTTCACGGCATTCTGGAAGTCCTGCACACTGTCTGCCAGATCCAGGACGACAACCATGCTCGGGTCGGTTTCGTCGGGAAGCTTCCTTCCAAGTTCAACCCGTTTGGCGTCGAAGGCAGACTTCAGATCGCGGAATCGCGGGCCGAGTCTATGAGCCTGTCGTTGCGCCCCGGGGTTGGAAACCCGGGGAGGTCTGCTGCTTAATCGTTTGCTGCGGTCGGACAGCTGTGGCGGACCGAAAGTCAGAAGAGGATATTGATCGGAGGTCATGATGTTTCCCGGGAATGCCGGTTCTCAAGGCGCTCCCGAGCGATGCGACGCAGATTAGCGTCGGGCAGCTCCAGCACGGCCCTGCGACGAACATCCATCGCGAACTCCTCGAGTTCGGCGAAACTGGCCCCGACGAGTTTCTCGGCGAGGGTGCGCGGGGCGAAGCCAAGGTCACCGCCGAACCGGGAGGCCAGTTTCTCTAGGAACCGTGTCGCTTGGGCACGGTTGGGAGTTTCCAGCTTTGCGTGAGTCTGGAAACGCCTCCAAGCCGCGCGGTCGAGAAGCTCCTCGTGGTTGGTGGCCCCGACGAATATGACGTGCGCGGGGAGCCGGTCGATCTGGAGCAACAGGGTTGAGACCACCCGCTTGATCTCGCCGGTTTCGTGCTGGTCGGAACGTTCCTTGGCGATGGTGTCCAACTCATCGAAGAACAGCACACAACGACGGGTACGGGCGAACTCGAAGGCACTGTCGATACGGGCGGCAGTTTCCCCGAGGAAACTGGAGACGACACCCTCGTAACGGATGACGTAGAACGGAAGCATCAGCTCGGCCGCAATGGCCTCGGCAACGCTGGTCTTGCCGTTGCCCGGAGGACCGGACAGCAAGAGCCGATGACGAGGCTCGATGCCGTAGCTTCGCAACAGATCGGCGCGTTGATGCTCTTCGATCAGCTCAGTGACCACCCGCTGGGGCACTTTCGCCAGCTCGAGATCGGCCAAACGGCGATCCGGCACCACCTCGTGCAGCAGATCGCGCATCGCAGCGGCATGGTCATCCCGGATCGCGGACTGGCCCGTGGAGACGATCAGCTCTGACAGGCGATCGGCCAGGAGGTGGTGCTGGTTGGCGCGTTCCTCCGCGATCACCGCCTCGACGATTCCCCGAAAACGGGTGCGGTCCCCTCGTCGTTCCGCTTCCACGAGGTCCAAAAGAAGATCAGCACGAGCCATGGCCACCTCTCCCTTCGATTGGACGTCATATTACGTGGCTGCACCGACCGGTGAATCTCAGGACCCCTGCATTTTGGTGATCCGCCTCGCGACCGTCACCGCCTTGCTGTTGCCTTTCCGGGCGGCCAGTGCCGTGGTGTTTGGCAGGTCGACGGCGACCCCCGCGGCCCGCACCTCCGGGAGGTAACGCAGCACCGCCTCCAGTGCCGTCGCCGTCGCCGCCGTGGTTTTCCGCTGCCCCGCGAGTTCCTCCGCGATTGTCACCAGCAACGGCCATGCCAGGGCCAACCCGCCGGCGTCGGCGACGGTGCACAGGACCGTCACCGTCTTCGCGGGCGAATGGGGCCAGGTCTCGTGTTTTGCCCGCGGCATGTCGTTGAGCTCGTCCCACCAGGGGCTCCGCCAGGCGTCGACGAGGTCGCCGGGGCGCAGGCGGCCCTCGTCCCAGGCGGTCAGGAGGGCCTCGGCGACGCGGTCGCGGTCCTTCAGTGCCGCCCCCGAGATCACGGCTAGGGTGACGAACGACAGCACCGGTCCGAACCGTCCCGCCACCGCCGCGACCGGGAGGAAACCGTCAACCGCTTTGGTAGGAGAGTAATTCCCGAGGTCCTGCAGGACCAGCGCCGCCGGGCGGGTCGGGTGCTCCGGGAGCAGCGTCAGGGTGGCCTCGGAATCTAAGATGTAGATGGTTGAGCCGCGGGGCCGGACGCGAACCTCGGTGCCGTCGTCCCTCATCGGCTCGATGCGGATCACCGCGTCAGGGTCCGGTTCCGGCCATGCCTCGGGCAGGTCCCGCACCACCTCCCAGTAGAGTCTGCGACCCGGGTGGAACCGGTCCACCCAGGCGTTGCGCAGCCCGAGCGGCCCGAACGTGCCGGGCGCGTCGCCGTCGGCGATCAGCCTCGCGACTGGGCTGTTCAGGTACGGGTGGTCGTCCCCGGAGGCTGGGCTGAGCCGGAGCACGCCGGGGCGGGGTTCGTCGTCGCGCCAGTGGGCGAGCACCTCGGACAGGCGGACCTCTATGCCGCGGATGGGCAGGTCGAGGTCGGAGACATCCCGCGGGGCGCAGGTGCGGTCGAGGCGGGCCAGGGCCACGGCGACGTCGGTGGGCACCAGCTCCACCCCGGCCTCCCGGAACCTGCCGACCCGCTCCCGGAAGATCTCCCAGGAGATGCGGAACCCCTCGTGGGTGGGGGTGGACAGCAGGCAGGGCAGCTCGCCGAGCAGTCCGAAGATGTCGCGGGCCCGCTGCGCAGCGAGGAAGGACAGGGGACCACCCTGCGAGGCGGCGGGCCGGATACCCTGGCCGGGGACGATGGTGCCATCACCCAGGCACACGACCAGCCGGGTCAGGAAACCACACCAGCCGGCCGGCGACACGTTCCTCCCGATCAGCCGGACCAGATGTTCGGGGCCGCCGGCGTGGGCGGTGGCGACGAGGGTCGCGAGGAGACGCTCGTAGCGGAAGGCGCTCAACCACCACCAGGTGTCGATGTCGGTGAGCAGCGCCAGCAGGGCGGGTTCGTCGAGGACCAGGGCGTCGTCGGTGAACTCGGGAAGAAACTCCGGCGCCGACAGCGACGGTTCCCGCCACAACCCGAGAGGCTCCTCCTCGGGCGGGGCGGCGTCCCAGCCTTCCAGGAGTTCCCGGGCCAGCTCGGCGGTGGCGGTATCCGCGCCGGCGACCAGCGCCTCGACGGTTCCGATGAGATCCTGCGACGGCGCCCCCAACCCGCGGATGGCCTTCAGGACGTCGCGTTTGACGCCCTTCTCCTTGCGGACCAGGACGTCAAGGGCCAGGGCGGTCAGGTCCTCGTCGCCGAGGCCGTCGGCCAGCAGGCATCCGGTGAAGAGTTTCACGACGGTTTTGTCGGCGTTCGGCAGGCCTGCCAGCAGGCGGGGCCGCTCCGCGGGGAGCAGGCCCTCCAGGTCCAGCGCCCGCATCCAGTGCACGACGGCCTGCTGCGCGGTGGGGCGGTCGCCGCGTTCGACGACCCGGAGCAGCGCGTCCAGCAGGGCGGGGTCGTTCGTGGGTTCCCGTTCCCGCAGGGCCTTCGCCTTCTCGCGGATGCCGGACTCGTCCCTGCCGAGGCCGGGAAAGGTCCTGCCGAGGCCGGGAAAGGTGAGGCCGTTCGGGGATTCGCAGGCCTGCAGGAAGTGCTCCTGCCAGCGCGTGCCGGGCGTGGGATCGGAGTTGTTGCTGGACCAGCCCGTCCAGTAGTTGGTGTGGTCCGCCCCGGGCAGCGGCAGATCCAGGGCGACGCACAGGGGGCCGACGAGGTGGCTGATCTGCCAGAGGTTGTCGCGTTTCCTCAGCAGGGCCGCCACGAGTTTCTCCACCCAGTCCGCGCCCCGGCCCGCGAGCAGGGCCACCGTCTCGTCGATGGCGTCTTCGCGTCTCAGGGAGGTGACCGTCGAGAAATCGAACGCCGCCGCGGTCTGGGCGGGGGTGCTGCCCAGCGCGGCGGTGAGCAGCATCAGGCGTGTGTCGGGGAACCCCCATTCGTCGGTCAGCGCAGCCTTGATGGCGCGACGGCCCTTCTTCAACACCTGCGACCTCGCCGCCCGCTCCTTGGGGGCCATCGACTCCAGTTCCTTGATGAGGTGTCCAAGGCTGGTGGCCTCCTTGGTCATCCGGACGAGGTCGGTCTCCTCCGGGGTGAGGTCTCGGTCGGTCATGGTGGGCTCCCGTCTTCTAGGCAGCGGGTTTCGTGGATCCGGTTCCACTCCATGATTCCAGCAGTGAAGCGGCCAGCCGGGCAGCGGGCAACGCCGCCGATCGCCGATCCGTGGTATCTGTTGGAGCCTGCTGAAACATCCGGGAGGTCTGGTGAGAATCTGGTCGTTGCATCCGGAATACCTGGACAGGCAGGGGCTGGTCGCCTGCTGGCGGGAGTCGTTGCTGGCGCAGAAGGTCCTCGCCGGGAAAACCGTCGGCTACACCCGGCATCCGCAGCTCACCAGGTTCCGGGCCCTCGACGATCCGCTGGCCGGGATCGGTTCCTACCTGCAGGGACTCGCGGACGAGGCGGGACGCCGGGGATACCGATTCGACGTCACCCGGATCGTGAGATCCGATCGCGCGCTCACGCTCACCGTCACCCGCGGGCAGCTCGACGTCGAGGCCTCCCACCTGCTCGCCAAACTGAAGGAGCGTTCACCCGAGCGGGTAGCAGGATTCCCCAAGCCAGCGGATCTGCTTCCGCACCCGCTGTTCACCGTCGTCCCGGGGCCGGTTGCCGACTGGGAACGCGCCCGGTCACAGCCTTGATGCAATCAGTTTCGCCACCCTCACGGCCTTGATGGGGGCCTTCCGTCTCGCCAGCGCCGTGACGTTCGGCAGGTAGACGGGGACGCCCGCGGCCCGCACCTCGGGAAGGTAGTGCAGCAGTGACTCCAGCACGGTGGAGGCCGGGGCCGGGATCCGCTCCTGACCCGATATCTCCTCCGCCATGGCGGTCAGCAGCGGCCACGTCAGAGCCAGGCCTCCCGCATCGGCGATGCGCCCCAGGGTTTCGGTGACCCTGGGGGCCGAGAACTCTCGGATCCCGCGCCACGGGCTGCGCCAGGCCGAGACGAGATCGTCGGCGGTGAGGCGTTCCTCGTCCCAGGCCGTGAGGATCAGGGCCGCGGCGCGGTCGCGGTCCTTCGTGGTCGTGTCCGAGGCCAGCGCCAGGGACGCAAAGGAGGCCACCGGTCCGAACCGGGGGACGGTGGTTGCGATCCGTTCGAAGATGCTCAGGGCGAACGTTCTCGAGGCGTAAAGGACCAGGCCCGCGGGGCGGGCCGGGTGTTCGGGCAGCATCACCAACACCCACGGGTCCTCCTGGTGGGCGTATATCGGCTGATAAGGGAGGCTCCAATGGCTGTGGATACCCAATAACTCGTGGCTAGTGGGTTCGTCCCCGTCGATCTCCAGCAGCCTGGACGGGGGAATGTGGCTCTGCTCGCCCTGTGTGGTCAGGCTGCGCAGCTCGCCGGGCCGCGCCGGGTGGTCGCGCCAGTGAGCGATCACCGTCGCAAGGTCGACCGGCATGCCGTGGACGGGCTGTTCGAACGCGGACAGGTCCTTGGGTGCCTTTGAACGGTCCAGCCGGGCCAGCGCCACCGCGACATCCGTCGGGAGCACCGCCAGGTCCGCTTCCCGGTAGCGACGCGCCCGCTTGGCGAACACCGCCCACGCCACCTGGAAACCGGTGTGGGTGGGGGTGGACAGCAGGCAGGGCAGCTCGCCGAGCCGGGCGAGGGCGTCGCTGGTGCGCTGCACGGGCAGGGAGGTCAGGGGCCGCGACTCCAGCATCATCGGTTGCCTCAGTTCGCCGTCGCCCCGTCTGCCCAGTTTCTCCAGGAGCTGAGCCAGGATCGAGTTGTGCGGACTGGTGTGTCTGATGCCGGTGCGAATGGCGTGCCTGACCCGGACCGGGCCGCGCGCGTGTGCCGTCGCGACCAGCGCCGCCAGGGCATGTTCCTGAAGATCGGGGTTGCCCCGCCGATCGGTGTTCACCTTCGCGATCAGCGCCGCCAGGCCTGGATCGTCGAGGATCAGGGCGGTGTCGGTGTGGTCGCGCAACGGCTGTGGGCAGCGGCCCGCCGGGGCGCGCCACAGACCGAGTGTTCCCGCGTCCTGTTCCCGGGAAGCGGGGATGCCGGGGACCAGGTCGCCGCCGGGGGATGGCCGCGGCTGCCCGGTGGGCCCGGCGTTCCAGTGCTCCAGGAGGTCTCTGGCCAGGGCGGCGTTGGTGGTGTCCTGATCCGCCGCAATCAACTGGACGGTGTCAAGGAGATCCTGTGACGGTGCGGTGAGCCGGGCGACCGCCTTCACCACGATGCGTGTCAGGCCCTTCTCGCTGCGGGGCAGGATGGCCAGGGCCAGGTCGGTGAGATCGGCGTCGGAGAGGTCGGCGGCGAGCAGTTGTTTGATGGCCAGTTTCGCGAAGGCACCGCCGGCATTGGGCAGGGCGGCGATCACGCGGGTTCGTTCGGTCGGGAGCAGGGGGATCAGGCCGAGGCCCTCCAGCCACAGCATCGCGATCCGTTGGCCGCCGATACGGTCGCCGCGGTCGAAGATCTGAAGCAGGGCCCGCAGCAGGGCCGGGTCGTCGGTGGGTTCGGCAGCGCGCAGGTTCCGGGCACGGCGGACCACCTGATCCAGGTAGGTGGTCCTGTCGCCGTGGGGCACCACGAAGGCGTTGGGCGCGGCGCAGGCGGCGATGAAACGCTTCTCCCAGCGGCAGTGATGGGCGGGTGCCGAGCGGGTCCGCATCCAGCCCAGCCAGTAGCGGGGAGCGTCGGGGAGGGGCAGTTCGAAGGTGTCGATGAGCGGATCGAGCAACGGGGGAACGTGCTCGGCCAGGCTGACCTTTCTCAGGGCGGCCGCGACGAACTCCCGCACCCAGTCCTCGCCGCGGGCCGTGAGTCTTTCCACCACGCAGGCCCGCGCCGGTTTGTCCCGCACCAGCAGTTTCACGGACCACTCGCCCAGGGTGGCGGCCACCTGCGCGGGTGTGGTGTCCAGGAAGGCGGCAAGCAGGATGTAGCGGTACTCGAAATCGAAGGTAGCCTTGCCGCGTAGCACCGACAGCGACTTCTTGGCCAGTGCGCGCTGCTCCGGCGAGAGCCGTTCCAGTTCACCCAGCAGATCTCTGGTGGTTCGGGTCCGGTTGATGAGGCGGTGAAGCACCAGTTCGTCCGGGGTGAGAGACCTGTCTGCCATGATCCTGTTTCCTGTCGTTCAATCGGGTTCGGAGGGCGTCCTGCTCAGCTCGGCGGCCAGGATGTGTTTGCACACTCCCCGCGATCCCATGTGGCCGCGCCACCAGAGGCAGGTGCAGCTCGGAGGGTCGGTGCGGACGATGTAGTCGTCGTGGTCGCCCCGTACCCGGAACGTCCCGGGGTGCTCGTCGAACGGCCGCACCGCGCCGGCGGTGACGAGGCGTTTCGCGTGCCTCAGGCGCGGGTTGTCCTTGATCACCCGGTCGGCGTCGCTGGGCAGCTCCCGGTGGAAATAGGCCTGCTCGTACAGGTCGAAACCCACCCTGCCGTCGCCGGCCAGCACCGCCAGGCCCTGCCCCGTGCGTTCCTCGTCCAACCCGGTCTCCGCAACCAGCGAGGCGATCTCGATGCGGGGCTCGAACGCCAGGCAGGCCGAGATCAAAGCGGAATCGTCGACGGCGGTGGGGGCGGCCAGTTTCGTCAGCAACGCGCCCTCGCCCGAGAAACCCCGGTAGTGCTCGGCGGTGAGGGTGAACGTCAGCCGCCCGTGGGGCAGCGAGAACTCCCACACCGACGCCGCCATGGGTGCCTGCGGCAGACCGTAGACCCGCATCCCCGTGATCTGCGGGCCGAGGCGGCGGGCCGCTCGCAACCGGTTCAGGCCCTCCGCGTACACGGTGCCCTTCCCGGGGCGCAGCGCCGGTTTCACTCCCATCCGCGAGACGCTCCAGTGGCCCCGGCGGCCCGTCCCCGACGGCAGCGTGGCCAGGAACTGCCGGGTCTGCACGGCCGGTGCCTCGCCGATCAGCTCCAGTTCCCGGGTCAGCTCCTGCGACGACCCGAGTGCCTTCAACCAGCGATCCGGTAACTCCACCTTCCTTTCCACGTGCGTGGCATCGAGGGTGGAGACGCGCAGCTCATCGTTGCCGACGGCCAGGTGCATCAGCTCCGACGGCGAGACCTGCCCGAGGGTTTCCCGCAACGGCTGGTTGATGTCGACGTTGGTGGTGCCGTGGCGGATCTCACCCCCGTCGAAGGCGGCCGCCAGGAGATCCAACCGCACCCCGACGGTGTTGCACGCCGAGAAGGCCTCGAAACGCATGCGGTCACCGTTGGCGGTGCAGATCGGGTCCCGCATGCCGGAGGGTGTCGGCTGGAAGTACCGGGTCTGGGCCACGTCGGCCAGCACGAGCAGACCGCGGGCCAGCACGAGCGGCTGGGCGGCGAATCCCGAGAAGAACTCGGG
>ERZ772874.717-NODE-717-length-17963-cov-40.896973_pt1 | contig 17963 bp, 11 predicted proteins | sample MGYA00580586_ERZ772874 | MGnify/ENA primary metagenome ERZ772874 (study PRJEB29015, sample SAMEA2737952) | human oral metagenome | biome: human oral; feature: human-associated habitat; material: dental | place: China | collected 2154 ... | reverse complement strand
GGCGCAAAGCCAAACCGATAGCTCGAGCCGTGAATAGTCGTTTAGCCTTCCTCAAGCGGCGTGGTCAGCTTCACTCGATCACTACAGACAATGGCCCGGAGTTCAGTGCTTTTAGGAGAGATATTTTAGGCTGATGCTTAATACGACTGATGAGAGAAGAGAGAACACGCTCTTTATCTGATTTAAGATTTAGGGAGTCCCCTCTTCCGTCAAAATTGCCCATTCAAGACCTTTAAGTTTAGAACGATTGTCTATGCTAATCGCTTCTTCGATTCCGAGATTTTCATCAAAGCTACTTTGCCATGTATCGAATAGACGAGACAGAATTTTAAACAATAAGTTCCATTCTGCAGTAAATGTGATTGTCATTGATATGCGATTCTTTATCTTATAGTATGGTTCAACCCCTATCTTATCGACAGAAGTATTTCCCATTAAAGATAATAACTCAGAATGCACTGTCTCTACATGCCTTTTGTGAATAATTAGTGTTAGCGTATATTTCCTCTGTTTCATCTTTTAATTGAACTTTTTAGTGCGTAATTCGACCTTGGAGAGATACATTTAGATGTTTCCCATCAGGGCTAAGACCAGAACGCTTAAACTGCCCTCCTTTGGTTTCTGTAAGTTGAACATCCTATTCAAATGCTTCTCCCTTTGTCCTGCTTGGTCCTTTGATCCAAACATTACCAAACTTATCTACATATCCCGTCTTTTTGCCAACTTTTTGAGTAGACAATTTCCCCCTCAGCAAGTCGTTCTTGGAAGGGATAAAGCGCATCCTGCCTTTTCTCGGAAGTTCAGCTTCTTTCAAAAGGGACTTTGATGACTTTTTATAACTCGATAGTCCCAGCACATCCACCCAGCTATTGACATCTTCCACATAGCTGTGTAGTGCTAATGTGCCACTAGCAAAGCGTATCGGGTCTTGGCTTATGTACCCGCCCAGCTCGGGGCCATAGTATCGGCATCGATTGTACGCCAGCCCCGTCTCGCAGTCGTAGTACTGTCCTTGAAAGAGGAATGGGATACGGATGCGGTCGCTGTATGGGCATTTCTGTCGTACACCTCCTCGAGTATCTTACCATTCAAATCAAGCCTGCGACGCCAAACCTCCTCGCCCTCGGCGTTGTACACTTCGGAACCTGCTTTATCCCTTTGGGATTGCTTCGCCCTAGGACATTGCCCTGATTTCTTTTACATAATGTAAAAACTAAATCATAAATCTCCATCCATATATACGCTAGGGGAAATTAATGTCAAATTTAAACACTGTATTTCAATATTTGCGTCTCCAGAAGATAATGAAAGGTTATATACTTTATCATTTTTGGAGATCGCTAACATCATTCTCATATGAGTAGATATTCCCTGCATTGAGAATTTGCGTACACCAAAGCAATCAGCTCCCATCCGACATCTATTGTAGTCAATATTGGGTTCACCCCAGTGTGGTAGAGGGCGATCGGGTAGGCTATCAACTAAATCAAAGTGAAGCCTAACAGTCGGACCATCTCTAATGAGATCAATATTAAATAAGTTAATATATTCTATCTTAATGTAATCAGAGAATGTCTGATTCAAAAGAAAATTGTCATCTACTTCATTCCAAAATTCAAACTTCATACACTATACCCTAATAATTATAATGCTCTAGTGTTCCGGCAAGTTTTCCAGTTCCCGTATTCTCGATAGGTCTCATATTGAAATATGAACCTTGATTCCCCACACCATCTAGGAACTTATCGCGGGAAAGCTCTTCCCAGTTCGTCCTATGGGGCAACTTAACAGCCTTAAACGTCCCGTTCTGATTCCATTCATACAGCCAGCGTTCACGCTTCGTGTCTCACCACTTGACCGAACCTTTGTACTTCTCGGTAAGCTGTCCATCCTTGTCATACTCGAAATGACACTCGCCCGACTGCTCGATCTTATCCCCTTGGAGGTACTTGCTCAGCTTGCGTTCGGGATCATCAAAGAGGTTGCCCACCTTGTCCGACAGGCGATACTCTTCTCTGCTATCAGCATAGGTTACCTTTTATAGATGTCCCGTAGGGTTATACTCGTACGAGGTCGTACCATATTAAGCAGACTTAAATATCTATGCTTTCTAAGCAATGGGTAGAAAGATTCTCCTTGATGTAGTATTCATATGCCTCTCTTTTCAATATATTAAAATCCTCCTCCCGCCCTAGGTACTGTAAAATCGCTAAGGCAGATAAGTAATTATGATTTTCTTTTGCCGTCCATGCAATTAGGCTATCCCAAGAGGCGTGTTTTCTGACCCACTGCTCTCCAAACATAAAAAGAGATAATAGCTGCTGATCGTAGTCAGGAAGTTCTGATAGATCGCTTAGGATACACTGATAAACCAAATGACTCGCATCCTTGTATTCCTCCTTTAGATTTGCAAACTGATACAGCCCCGTAATAGCCTTGCCTTTCTTAAGGTCTCTAATCAATCTTTTTCGTTGTGCTTCTGTTAAGGACTTGTCTCTATCAAAACCTTTGATTTGAGCCTCATTGTAAATTCTGCGTATTCCCTCATGCATAACCTGAAGGGATATATTTACATATGCATATCCGCCTTTCTTCCGAATCCTAAAGAAATAGCCATAATTCACATTTTCAAGCCCCTCCCAAGCTTTCGTATATGAGGTAGTTGCTTTATCATACACAAAACCTTTTTGAAGTAGCGGTTCATCTAAGACCTCTCTTATTTGTTGCATTATAGTTTCCATAATGGCACATGAGTTACACTTGTTACCGTATTGCTTGTTGTTCTACCTATTAAATTGTTATGCTCATCAAAGAAACCATTCTGTCTAAATCGGCCTAGTCCTTGATCTATTGCTTTGTCTTTCTTTATTTGCTTGGATGATCTTTTCGCATTTCCACTTTTTACCTCTACGGCGATAATCTTTCCGCTCAGTCTATTCTTTATAAGAATATCTACATAGCGAATTCCATGGGGAGTCTCTATGGTAACCTTCATGCCAAGCACTTCTATAGAAGGATTGCGTTGTAGCTTTCTCAATGTTAATTGTTCGGCTTTCTCTCCATTTATGCGATTCTTTTTCCTTTGGGATGCAGAACAGCTTAGCCCCAGCATATCCACCCACGCATTAACATCCTCCACATAGGCGTGCATAGCAATGCCGCCTTCTAGCCTTATCGGATCTTCAGAGATGTATCTCCCTAGCTCGGGGTCGTAGTAGCGGAATCTGTTGTACGCCAGCCCCGTCTCGTAGTCGTAGTACTGCCCCTGGAAGAGGAAGGGTATCGACACATAGCCCTCGGGATTCAGCCCAGGTTGAGTCTCCTCAAGGATCTTACCGTTCATGTCCAAGCGACGATACCACACCTCATGACCCTCCTCGTCGTACGCCTCCGTGGGCGTGCCGAGTTGGTCGCAGACGATGCTGTATGCCTTGCCCTCTTGGATGAGAGCAAGCGGTACGAAGCTCTCTTCTTCGAAGAGCCAAGTCTTCAGATCCTCGCTGTAGGACTTCAGACCACCATCCTCATAGCGCTCACCCGTTCGCCACTCGTGAAGCAGAACATTCCCATTCCACAGGTAGTGGAAGGTAGCATCACCGAGCTTCGTCAGGCGACGACCCAAGGCATCGTAGGTAAAGCGTGTCCACTGCCCATAGCGATGAGGCGAGCGGACTCCCTCCAGCATCCCATTCTGAGTCCAGTGGTACTCCCAGCGATCCTTCTTTGCACTGAAGAAGCCTGCATTACCTCGGAACTTCTCTATGAGTTGTCCATCCTTGTCATACTTGAAGGTCCATTCTCCCGACTTCTCGATGCGACCTCCTTCGAGGTACTTGCGTAGCTTCCTGTGGGGATCATTATACAGATTGCCCACCTTGTCGGAGAGACGATACTCCTTCCTGCCATCGGCATAAGTCGCCATCGTCAGCTCGCCCGAGGGGCTGTAACTATACTGAGTGAGGCCGTAGCGGTCATCCTCAATCGAGAGGAGACGATCGGCACTCCCCCAGCGGTAGTGGCGGGAGCGGCGCTGCTCCGCAGAGTGGCGGGTCTTGCTATCGACCAAACGGCCGATGTTGTCATAGGCAAAGCTCTGACTTACACCTCCTGGTAAGAGACGCTCCAGCTCAAAGCCTAGGCTATCGTACTGGTGCTCGCTTGTGAAGCGTGCATTCGTCTCTGCTTCGTCAGCTCTGAAGCAAACCAACTCGCCATAAGCATTACGCTCATAGCTGAGCTGAGCGCCGAGACTACTCCGTAAAGATATGATAAGTCCGTGTTTATCATAGCTTCGCTCGATGAGATGTGCATCACAACGCTCCTCGACAGGCAAGCCGAGGCTGTTGTAGCGGAAGCTTACTCGAGCGTGTTCATTCACCGCCTCACGTATACGCCCCGAGGTCCAGTAGCTATAGCTATGCTTCTCGACCTGGTCATAGTCGTGGGTGATCTCTGTGACACGGCCACACTTGTCATAGCCGTAACGCTTGAACTTACCACTAGGAAGTGTTTCCTTAAGGACGCGTCCTGCGCTATCACGCTCATAGTAGCGTGTTGCCCCGTCAAAGCCCGATTCAGCAATGACATAGCCTGCGGCATCTAACGTGAAGTCGTAGCTTTCCCAATTCTCATTGCGTACTTCCCGAAGACGCTCCTCGCAGTCGTGGAAGAAGTTGATAACACCTCGGTGATCTCTACGACGCACCAGCTTCCACATCCCCTCATAACCGTACTCCACCTTCTGGTGGTCATCTTCGTAATGAATCAGGTTATCTATACCATCATAGCTCAGCTGGATGTGATTGCCATCAAAGTCGTCGACGCCTATGATACGTCCGACTAGGTCGTAGCGTCTACGCTGACGTGCCCCCTTGGCATTGATAACTTCTATACAGCGTCCAAGACCATCATAGCTGTAGCGCGTGACATTGCCTCGGCTATCGGCTGCCTCACTGACGTTGTGCCAGCGGTCATAGCTAAGCTTAGTCACCACACCGAAGCTGTCGGTCACTTCTTCTACTAACCCATCCTTATAGCTCAGTGTGGTCTTTGTGCCCTTAGGATTGCTTCGCTCAAGGACATTACCCACCTTATCGTAGACAAAGCTCCAGCTACCGCCGTCGAGTGTGCGCACCGCCAAAGGACGATAGCGAAGCTCCCGGCTCTTATAGTAGGTCAGCTCGATGTTTCCACCCTCGGGGTCTGTGCTACTGAGACGATTACCCAGGACATCATAGCTATAGAGATAGCTATTGCCCTCTGGGTCTATCTCTGCCGTGACTTGACCCTCGTCATTGTGGTGCGTACGCCACTCTGCTCCATTAGGATCGATGCGTAGGTAGACCAGTCCATCCTTATGGTAGTAGGTCGTCTTCTTGTCATAGCTATCCAAGACTTCGGTATAACCCTCAAAGAACTGAAGCTTGTGATTGTAGATGTTCTGAGAACCCCAAGTATGGATACAGCGTGCACCTATCTCTGTGCCGTCGTATTCAAAGAACCACTCTACACCGTTGCGCCACACCTCATGCGTGAGCAGACGTCCTTCATAGGCATAGCGGATGCTATCACCTACGGCATTGGTCTCTTCCAAGAGGTTCCCCTGCTCGTCGTAGCGATAGCGGGCGACGCAGACCTCCTTGCGTAACCAGTTCTCAGGGTCGGGGGCATAAACAGCAAGGATGCGTCCCCGCCCATCATGCTCGAAGCGGAGCTTACGATCGGCGGTATCGATGATTTCTTTGAGCCAGCCCTCTGCCGTATAGCTCAAGCATAGGCTAAAGCCATTGACATCGCTGACACGCTCCAAGAGATGGACCTCATCATAGCTGGCTTGAGTGAAGTGGTAGTAAAGGTCTTCGTCTATCTGATAGAGCGTATAGAGTCCATCGCTATCGACACGAAGCTCTACACGCTCCTTAATATCCAGCGTAGGTTCTTCCTGGCTGGGATGCTTTAGGCCTATAGGGCGACCATCGCTAAGACGAAGAGTTACATTCTGCTCATCCACGACTAGGCCCATGTCATAGGCATGATGCCAACCATTACCCAGGGGCCCTTCGTAATCACTCTTGCTATACCATGTACGCTCCCAGCTGATGGGGATAACACCTGTGAGGAAGAAGTCCTCCTCATCCGTGAAGAAGAGTCCTGAGCTAACGTCTACAGGGTGCCCTGTCACCGTACAAATGGTCTTATGCCATAAGTTCTGCAGGCTCTTGCTCCCTATCTTGCTGTTAACCTTAGCGTGAAGTTTCTGGGCAAGACGCTTCGTCTTCTTGCGATAGAAGCGACCAAGAGACCCCATCAGCTTACGCTTCAGAGCAGCAATAGGATTAAGGGGCGTAGGGATAGGGTTGGTCAGCACGGGGCGTCCCATAGGAATGGGGATAATCACTCCCGTAGGCATAAAGAGGGCGAAGTACTCCGACCCACCCTTGACCACATGAGGCGTAGGAATACCAATATCCCAGCAGTCCATATGAAGATGTGCCCCACCGCCCGAAAGTGGCTCGCCATCGGCCAACACATTCAGACTGCCCATAAAGGCATGTCCCACGTTCCTAGGTGGGAGAATAAAGCTACCACCTAGCGGAAAGTGAAAGATATTGCGGGTCGGGGTACCTGCAACGGCACGGGGAATGAAGTCTCCGAGCTTAACGGTAGCACCTGTCATCGAAATAACCATCGTGGCCACCGTATGGGCTAGCTCTATAAGCTTCGTGCTATCACCCTCTCCCGACTGAGCATCCGCAGGTGGAGCGGGCGGTGGTGGAAGGATACTCGCCAGGGCAACTGCAATGAAGTCCTTAGGGTTAATCAATAACCCAATGTAGGGATTAGGCAATGGCCCCCCGGGAAGCATGATATGACAATCAATACCCAAGACAGGATCCAGTTGCTTACTCACGGGCAAGCATGCCATACCCTTAAGACCCAACTGCGCTAGAGCTGGAAGATAAGCCGACTCCAGACCCTGCTCCACCACTCCCTGCAAGGCCATACCCGCCTTAAGACCCGTGTCTACTGCATTCAACCCAGGAGAGACACCCGAGGCGGCATTGCTCTCTGCATTCGACAGAACACCAGAGCATGACCGACCTACACTCAGCTCTAACTGAGTGCTCACGCTATCGAAATAGCCGCGGTCGGGAGTGCTGCGATGACGAGGCATAGAAGCACGAGTGGGAGAGGTTCGTATAGACTATGATGACTTCTAAGAGAGGACACAAATCTATTTATAACTAAACCTATTAAGTCCAGCTTCTTCTGAAGGGGAGAATTCTATTCCTATGAGCTTCATCCCCTTGCTTCTTTGACGAAATTCCTCAGAAACAAACAAAGTGGTTGATATAGGACTAGGTGATATGACAAAGGCTTCCCAAGTGACATTTTCTCTAATGCAGAGACGTTCTATACGCTTTACCCACCCATTCTTCTCTATCTGTAGTACAGACTGTTCTTTGTCAATAAGGTCGTCTGTCATGGGGTAGAACTTTATGAAGTAGTATTTAGCCTCAACAATAGACTGCTTCCTCTTGTTTACTATGAATACCTCCTTGTAAACGAAAGGTTGAACCTCCATTGAGAGCAAAAGAGAAAGAAATCGTTCAGAGACAACGAACCCATCATAGTACTCTCTTAAATCAAACTTATACTTCCTGTCAGGACTAATCAACCAAAGCTCTTCGGGGAATTCCACTGGTTCCCATCTTACTTTACGCCAAGCCCCATGATCAGTTGGACGTAGGCTCTTAGGATTTTTTTCATAGAATGCTGTATGTAAAACACACTCATAAATAGAGACAGGTGCACATCTCTCTGTTATCTGTTTTAACGCCCAGTATTTATTCAAGTCTGCCATTATATGTTTTAGTTTTAATCTTACCTTTCCGTATCTTTTTTCGAAGGCTCCTTTGGAGAGCTTTTACATGCATTACAGCCTCCTCTTGAGATATTTTCCCTGTATCAAATCTCTCCTTTATATGATTGAGTCTTCCTGCAACCATATTTGTATATTTTCTATGCCTTGAGCTATGATACAGCTTATTTCCGTGAAGCTTTGCAGAAGCTTCGCTATCTGACATCAGTAGTCCATTAGATGCTGCATCTCTTTGTCCAGATAGCCCTATCTGATCAAAGAAATCACTATTGCTATTCCATGTTTCTTCAGGGATCAAATGATGAGCCATCTTTTGGTCTCCTTTCACTCCGCCCAAAGCCTTGTCCAAAGCTTGGGAACCAGGAGAGAGGCCTAGAATATCGATAGCATAAAGCGGATCCTCTACATACCCATACAGTTTAATGCCTCCAGCCAAACCAATCGGATCTTGTGAGATGATCGTCCTAGCTCGGGGTCGTAGTATCTAAAGCGATTGTATGCCAGCCCTGTCTCGTGGTCGTAGTACTGCCCCTGGAAGAGGAACGGTATCGACACATAGCCCTCGGGGGTCAGCCCTGGCTGAGTCTCCTCTAGGATCTTGCCGTTCATAGCTAAGCAACGGCACTATTAATTCCGGTATAAACCTAGGGGTAAGTGCTCCAGGCTGTCAAAGTTCGTACCTAAAATCACTTCTTGCCTCTTCTGAGGAAAATAGCTCTTCATCATGGTAGTATGATTCACCAATTCCATGAAACCATGCAGCATCCAAGATGGGGATATCTGCACCTTCCTTGACTGCCACCTTTACCCCTGACAAGAACTTCCACATAAAGATATTGAAGGAGGATGCTATGAGAGTAACCTCTTCGGGGTAAGACATGTCATAAAAACCAATATAATGATTACCTTGAGTATCTTTCTTTTTTACATAACCAAAATTATAACCCGAGCTTGATGATCCGAATCCCCAAAATGTACCAGCTAACATGCAGTCCATTACCCAGAGATCTCCGATATTCTCATGCATATATGGACGTAGCTCTTTCGACTTGAATCCATAGAAGACATAGTCATAAGCCTTGAGACCATTACTAAAACAGAGGAAGTCCACATACTGAGCATCACACTCCCCTGGGATCTTACCGACATTTCTAAGAATAGTCAATTTCCCATATTGGGGGTAAATCTCAACATCACTATTGATGCCTGATAGATAAATAGCAAGCTCCTTTATTCGATCCAGTTCCATAACCTACAAATACTGCATTATATCTCTATCAACTTCCATTGCCTGCCTAATCACTTGTGACCTCGTGGGATTAGGATGTTTAGATCTAAACTCTGCCCATCTAGGCGTAACAAACTTCCGATGAACCCCTCTGGGTAATGCCTGTAAGTTTGATAGAGATGTTCTCATTGATTCAGGGAAAAGCCTCTTAGGGCCAATATACATTTGAGGAATCCGATGGTGTATATCTATGGGAGAGATTCGCTTTTTCATATGAGGGTTAGCCTTATAGAACTTGCGGGCATAAGTTGAAGATAATCCCCAAACATCTACAGTTGAATTGGGATCCTCGCTATAGCTATGCAGAGCCATTGTGCCACTAGCAAACCGTATCGGATCTTCGGAGATGTATCTCCCTAGTTCGGGATCGTAGTATCGGAATCGATTGTACGCCAGCCCCGTCTCGTAGTCGTAGTACTGCCCCTGGAAGAGGAAGGGTATCGACACATAGCCCTCGGGATTCAGCCCAGGTTGAGTCTCCTCAAGGATCTTACCGTTCATGTCCAAGCGACGATACCACACCTCATGACCCTCCTCGTCGTACGCCTCCGTGGGCGTGCCGAGTTGGTCGCAGACGATGCTGTATGCCTTGCCCTCTTGGATGAGAGCAAGCGGTACGAAGCTCTCTTCTTCGAAGAGCCAAGTCTTCAGATCCTCGCTGTAGGACTTCAGACCACCATCCTCATAGCGCTCACCCGTTCGCCACTCGTGAAGCAGAACATTCCCATTCCACAGGTAGTGGAAGGTAGCATCACCGAGCTTCGTCAGGCGACGACCCAAGGCATCGTAGGTAAAGCGTGTCCACTGCCCATAGCGATGAGGCGAGCGGACTCCCTCCAGCATCCCATTCTGAGTCCAGTGGTACTCCCAGCGATCCTTCTTTGCACTGAAGAAGCCTGCATTACCTCGGAACTTCTCTATGAGTTGTCCATCCTTGTCATACTTGAAGGTCCATTCTCCCGACTTCTCGATGCGACCTCCTTCGAGGTACTTGCGTAGCTTCCTGTGGGGATCATTATACAGATTGCCCACCTTGTCGGAGAGACGATACTCCTTCCTGCCATCGGCATAAGTCGCCATCGTCAGCTCGCCCGAGGGGCTGTAACTATACTGAGTGAGGCCGTAGCGGTCATCCTCAATCGAGAGGAGACGATCGGCACTCCCCCAGCGGTAGTGGCGGGAGCGGCGCTGCTCCGCAGAGTGGCGGGTCTTGCTATCGACCAAACGGCCGATGTTGTCATAGGCAAAGCTCTGACTTACACCTCCTGGTAAGAGACGCTCCAGCTCAAAGCCTAGGCTATCGTACTGGTGCTCGCTTGTGAAGCGTGCATTCGTCTCTGCTTCGTCAGCTCTGAAGCAAACCAACTCGCCATAAGCATTACGCTCATAGCTGAGCTGAGCGCCGAGACTACTCCGTAAAGATATGATAAGTCCGTGTTTATCATAGCTTCGCTCGATGAGATGTGCATCACAACGCTCCTCGACAGGCAAGCCGAGGCTGTTGTAGCGGAAGCTTACTCGAGCGTGTTCATTCACCGCCTCACGTATACGCCCCGAGGTCCAGTAGCTATAGCTATGCTTCTCGACCTGGTCATAGTCGTGGGTGATCTCTGTGACACGGCCACACTTGTCATAGCCGTAACGCTTGAACTTACCACTAGGAAGTGTTTCCTTAAGGACGCGTCCTGCGCTATCACGCTCATAGTAGCGTGTTGCCCCGTCAAAGCCCGATTCAGCAATGACATAGCCTGCGGCATCTAACGTGAAGTCGTAGCTTTCCCAATTCTCATTGCGTACTTCCCGAAGACGCTCCTCGCAGTCGTGGAAGAAGTTGATAACACCTCGGTGATCTCTACGACGCACCAGCTTCCACATCCCCTCATAACCGTACTCCACCTTCTGGTGGTCATCTTCGTAATGAATCAGGTTATCTATACCATCATAGCTCAGCTGGATGTGATTGCCATCAAAGTCGTCGACGCCTATGATACGTCCGACTAGGTCGTAGCGTCTACGCTGACGTGCCCCCTTGGCATTGATAACTTCTATACAGCGTCCAAGACCATCATAGCTGTAGCGCGTGACATTGCCTCGGCTATCGGCTGCCTCACTGACGTTGTGCCAGCGGTCATAGCTAAGCTTAGTCACCACACCGAAGCTGTCGGTCACTTCTTCTACTAACCCATCCTTATAGCTCAGTGTGGTCTTTGTGCCCTTAGGATTGCTTCGCTCAAGGACATTACCCACCTTATCGTAGACAAAGCTCCAGCTACCGCCGTCGAGTGTGCGCACCGCCAAAGGACGATAGCGAAGCTCCCGGCTCTTATAGTAGGTCAGCTCGATGTTTCCACCCTCGGGGTCTGTGCTACTGAGACGATTACCCAGGACATCATAGCTATAGAGATAGCTATTGCCCTCTGGGTCTATCTCTGCCGTGACTTGACCCTCGTCATTGTGGTGCGTACGCCACTCTGCTCCATTAGGATCGATGCGTAGGTAGACCAGTCCATCCTTATGGTAGTAGGTCGTCTTCTTGTCATAGCTATCCAAGACTTCGGTATAACCCTCAAAGAACTGAAGCTTGTGATTGTAGATGTTCTGAGAACCCCAAGTATGGATACAGCGTGCACCTATCTCTGTGCCGTCGTATTCAAAGAACCACTCTACACCGTTGCGCCACACCTCATGCGTGAGCAGACGTCCTTCATAGGCATAGCGGATGCTATCACCTACGGCATTGGTCTCTTCCAAGAGGTTCCCCTGCTCGTCGTAGCGATAGCGGGCGACGCAGACCTCCTTGCGTAACCAGTTCTCAGGGTCGGGGGCATAAACAGCAAGGATGCGTCCCCGCCCATCATGCTCGAAGCGGAGCTTACGATCGGCGGTATCGATGATTTCTTTGAGCCAGCCCTCTGCCGTATAGCTCAAGCATAGGCTAAAGCCATTGACATCGCTGACACGCTCCAAGAGATGGACCTCATCATAGCTGGCTTGAGTGAAGTGGTAGTAAAGGTCTTCGTCTATCTGATAGAGCGTATAGAGTCCATCGCTATCGACACGAAGCTCTACACGCTCCTTAATATCCAGCGTAGGTTCTTCCTGGCTGGGATGCTTTAGGCCTATAGGGCGACCATCGCTAAGACGAAGAGTTACATTCTGCTCATCCACGACTAGGCCCATGTCATAGGCATGATGCCAACCATTACCCAGGGGCCCTTCGTAATCACTCTTGCTATACCATGTACGCTCCCAGCTGATGGGGATAACACCTGTGAGGAAGAAGTCCTCCTCATCCGTGAAGAAGAGTCCTGAGCTAACGTCTACAGGGTGCCCTGTCACCGTACAAATGGTCTTATGCCATAAGTTCTGCAGGCTCTTGCTCCCTATCTTGCTGTTAACCTTAGCGTGAAGTTTCTGGGCAAGACGCTTCGTCTTCTTGCGATAGAAGCGACCAAGAGACCCCATCAGCTTACGCTTCAGAGCAGCAATAGGATTAAGGGGCGTAGGGATAGGGTTGGTCAGCACGGGGCGTCCCATAGGAATGGGGATAATCACTCCCGTAGGCATAAAGAGGGCGAAGTACTCCGACCCACCCTTGACCACATGAGGCGTAGGAATACCAATATCCCAGCAGTCCATATGAAGATGTGCCCCACCGCCCGAAAGTGGCTCGCCATCGGCCAACACATTCAGACTGCCCATAAAGGCATGTCCCACGTTCCTAGGTGGGAGAATAAAGCTACCACCTAGCGGAAAGTGAAAGATATTGCGGGTCGGGGTACCTGCAACGGCACGGGGAATGAAGTCTCCGAGCTTAACGGTAGCACCTGTCATCGAAATAACCATCGTGGCCACCGTATGGGCTAGCTCTATAAGCTTCGTGCTATCACCCTCTCCCGACTGAGCATCCGCAGGTGGAGCGGGCGGTGGTGGAAGGATACTCGCCAGGGCAACTGCAATGAAGTCCTTAGGGTTAATCAATAACCCAATGTAGGGATTAGGCAATGGCCCCCCGGGAAGCATGATATGACAATCAATACCCAAGACGGGATCCAGTTGCTTACTCACAGGCAAGCATGCCATACCCTTAAGTCCCAACTGTGCTAGAGCTGGAAGATAAGCCGACTCCAGCCCCTGCTCCACCATTCCCTGCAAGGCCATTCCCGCCTTAAGACCCGTGTCTACTGCGTTCAACCCAGGAGAGACACCCGAGGAAGCATTGCTCTCCGCATTCGACAGAACACCAGAGCATGACCGACCCACACTCAGCTCTAACTGAGTGCTTACGCTATCGAAATAGCCGCGGTCGGGGGTGCTGCTGCCGGAATGAGACATAGATAAGCTCGCTGGTGTGTAGAGCTAATAGCTCCGTAAAAATAGGTAGGAAAGTAATGCTATAGCCAAGAGGATAAAGAGGCCACTGACAATACGCAAGCCTGTACGACCTAAGAAGTCCTCGATCATATGCCAGCCACTATAATAGCCTGCAGGACGTACCGCCCAATCCTTGTCACAGATGATCCCAATGAGGTATACGATGAAGACAAGGATAATAATAAGGTATGCCCAGCTAGGATGAGCGAGGAACTCAGCCTTAGTGGTCTGCCATAGGCGCTCAATTTGCTGTTGAAGGCTTTCCATCTATCTGTGGTGTTTGAGGCGGATGCTGCGCCATTAGTTTCTTAAACTGATATAGCTCGTTAGACCAGTCGGCACCATAGATAGCTTCTAAACTTTGAATGAAGTCTATATCCGAGACAAACTGATTTCTATGTCTATTATGCTCCAGAGCTAGAGCGATGAAAGGGAAGGTAGAGTTCTTGACGACATCTGTGCTGAGCTGTTGCTGAAGCTTAAAGCCCTGGACATAGTACTCGGCAGCATCCTTATCTTCAGAAATCTTCTCCGAGCATAGCCCACACATGCGCAGAGCATCCATTTGCATAAAGTAGTCCTTACAATAAGCATACGAATCAGCTCCTTGTCGATAGAGATCTCGAGCCGATCGCCACTGATGTAAACCGACCAAAATACTTGCTTTAGAGAGTAAGGTATTCCCAAGAAGGCGATACGCTTGAGAGTCTTCCAGGATGCCAATACTGAGTTGTGCTGCTTCAATTGCTTTGTCTGCGAAATAGAGAGCATCTTCAGTCTGTTCGTAAGCAAGCTGATCGTTCATCAGAACGGCATAAATGGTCACGAATTGTCCCATCCAAGTAGCGTCTGTTTCGACCTTATGCAAGGCAATGTCAAGACACTGCTTTGCCAAGCGCTGCGTAGCATCACCTTCTCGACGCTTTACGCTATTGACGAGTTGTACCAAAGCTAGGCGAAATTCATCCTCTCTAGGATCTTCAGCATTGCTTTCTTGCAGAGCTTGCTCTGCTATTTTCTCCATTGCCCCATCTAAATCTATCGGAGGGCAATAATCAACGACTACATCATCGAAGCGTAGAGCGAGGTCTTTAAGGTCTTGCCGTCCCACCTCATCAGCAATGGTAAAGGTCATACGCTCAGGCCAAGGAAGACGAAGTGCATAATCAAGCCATTTAGAAAGTACGTTCTTATCAGCACTCCCCTGAAGGTCCACAATGAAGTTGCACTTCCCCCCTGAAATATCCTCCAAGATCTCCTCGGTAAAAGAGGCCAAATTCCGTATAGCTAATGCCGCTGGATTGTCCCTATCCGTATATTGAGGTTTGATCTCCCAAGCAAGGCTATAGGGCTCAAATTCCGCAGGGCGAGAGGAGCTATTCCAATCTTCGACTTCCGTATGCAATACTTGTAGTAGCTCCTCTGAGAAGCTATCTGGATGTTCACAGCCTACCTGTAAGATGAAAACCAGTTCATCCGAGTCACTATCAACATCAAGGAGATAGTCATAGAAGGCTCCGAGCATAAGCTCATCCTCTTGCCTATAGAGCAAGCGAATAAGTTTCACCTGAGGAGTAGAAACTGCTTCTTCCCAGCCATAGCGCATACGAAGAGCCAACTGCTCTATAGCATTACTCATAGCAAGAGAGTCTTAGCCTAATTGAGTTTGACAATGGTTCCTGAGATCGTCGTGGTACCCATAGAGTCTATGGTGGCCTTAGCTGTACCCGAAACAGTTACCTCTTTTTGACCCGAAACCGTGACATCCATACCGCTGATATTTTGGCCATCTTGAGCGACTGAGTTAATCTCCTTCGAACTCAGAGATAAGCTTGTTTCTCCAGAAATTACGAGCTCTTTACCCGCTATAATAATCGTCCCGTCTTCCATCAGAGTCAGGGAAGAGCCTCCACAATTCAACGATATCTGTTTGCTTGCATCTACCGCTATATTACCTGAACCATCTGCGCTAAAGCTATTACCAGCTTTATCCTTAACACAGACGCTTCCTTTACTATCATCAAGGATGACAGCAACGCCACTCTTCGTGGTAAGACTTTTAACATTGTTGCCTGCGCCACCGCCACCAGCATTCTTCCCATTGAAGAGACTCCCCTGTACATAGGGTCGATTAGGATCATTGTAGTGGAAGCCTATCATCACTTGGTCACCCTCTTCTGGTATGAAGACGAAGCCACGATTAGACGATACCTTGTCACTACTACCTGCATCGGGGGTAAGCACTCGTATCCACGAGGTCTTCATCCCCTTGACCTGCCAGTTCATCCGTACCTGCACACGGCCATGTCCCTGAGGATCTTTATTACTGACGACAGTTGCCATCTGGGGCTCTGCCACAGGAAGCGTGACTCCTGCTGTAGGAAGGGTATAGACTGATGCGGGAATAGCTCTAAAGGTGCAGCGGTAGCTACCTGGTTCATCAGCATAGTGCATCATCTCGGTGATGATGTAGCTTCCGATGATCTCATCCTTATACTGATTTCCCTTAACTTGCACACTGCTCTTGATGGTAACAACATCGCCAACCATCAGCCCAAGGTAATCAGACTCGGCTATGATACTATGTGAGTAGGCAGCATCGGCCTGTTGCTTTTTCTCAAGGTACTGCTGTAGTTCATGGTCACTACCAACCCGGATGTCAGAGTACTGATTTCCCGGGCTACTAAAGACCTTGATCGATTGTTCAAAAGCTTGATAGCCCAAGGGGCCAAAGCCTTTGGGGGTATTGGGGCTCTCTGCGCTAAAGATCTGATTATTATCCGAGCGATGCGAGAAGCTAGAGGATGCCTTAGCTGAGGCCTGTATCCCGATATCTAGGCGACTGAGGTCTTGCTGATAGACCAGCGTGACAGCCTGTGGCAGCATGGGCTTACCAAAGATAAGCTCTTCACCATCAAAGTAGAACCACTCATAGTGTTGCTGAGCTAGGCGCTGAAGGAAGCGAAAGCTGCTCTCACCATACTGGCACTCATATTCCAACGGAGTGGTACGCTCTGGCTTAATCTTAGCCGCGACATTAGCCTGACTCGTCAGTTCAGAGACGATGTCTTTAAGAGTTGTTTTATTCCACGACGCAAAGTGAGGCTCTGTTTCTAGAAGATAGGTATAGGAATACCCCGATACTTTCAGGAAAGTCCCCCCTGTCTCTTTATACAGACTGACCTGCGTAATGATGCCACGGAAGGTTCGTTCACCGAAGATGATCCCGGTGAGTTTTCCTAGCCATTCGGTGGTCTTGTCTAGGGTATATGCCTGAGCTGCCTCACCAACTTCATAGTCTAGAAACATCTCAAAGCGGTGATGCGCATTGATACTCTGTTCAAGTCGCAAAGACTTGAATGAATGCAAAGGGTTACCTGCAATCACCACCTTTATGATGGGTTCAGGAAGCTTTTCGTGCATAGACCTCTATCGTATGTAGTGTAGTTGTATCTTGTTATAGCTAAGGAGACAAGTTTACACTTATCCCCTTAGCAATAACGAAAAGGACGCTATTAAGCCTTCGGCCAGCGGTTGTCGTGCTCAGCAGCACCGAGCGTGATGGTCTCTGCCGAGAAAGTCAGAGTGATGGTCATCGGCACATCGTTATTCACATCCAAGGTCTCCTTGTAGTGTACGATGTAGGCGTTCTTGAACTCGACCTCCTTCATCTTGGCATCTTCATCGGTCTTCTTGTAGATAATCTTGCCTTCGATGGGCTTGAACTGGCTATTAATCATAGCCTCGATCGTGGAGGTGTCTTCTGTAGACTCGATGGTCACAACGACGCGCCCTCCAGTGATGCTGGAAGAGGGCTTACCCTTACTATCGGTTGAGCGAGCGAACTCAACATTAGAATAGAGGACATCGTACTCTTTGCCCCCGAGCTCTAGTGATGCACGGAATGATCCCATACTTACTTTACTTAAAAATGGTTACTATTATCCTTGACTTGAGAAGCTCATTCTACTCCTAGAGCTAAGCTTAAAAGCAAAAAAGAGACTCCCAGACCCTGAATCTGAAAATCTCCGCTTATCTGCAGCATTGCTATAGACCCGTTTGAAGGAGGAAAGAGGAGAAAAACAAACCTTGGTCTTACTATCGGCAAAGATAGGCACTTATTTCTAGTCCACCAAATATCTTGTCCAGGACCTTCCCCTGCACATTCCACCCTCAAGTGCAACAGTCTGGATAAAAAGACAGCCAGCGAGCAAGAAGCTCACTGGCTGTATGCTCCAGAGGTCGTATATTGAGGGTTGAAATGACTTACCGCTAATTGAATCGCGAGCAAAGATAAGATACACAATTGCTCAGCTCCACAAACAGGGTAGCTCCCTTCGCTCTATCGCCCGCACCATTGAGGTGCATGTTAGCACGGTTAGTCGTGAGCTCCGTCGCAATAGTCACAAGCGTGGCTAT
>ERZ772874.715-NODE-715-length-17994-cov-8.672724_pt1 | contig 17994 bp, 26 predicted proteins | sample MGYA00580586_ERZ772874 | MGnify/ENA primary metagenome ERZ772874 (study PRJEB29015, sample SAMEA2737952) | human oral metagenome | biome: human oral; feature: human-associated habitat; material: dental | place: China | collected 2154 ... | reverse complement strand
TCCTCACCGCCGTCGCCGGCGTCATGACCGCGCTAGCCGGCCTGGTCCCCGTACGGCGCCAGCTGCGGGCGATGCGCCGACGGATGGAGCCTCAGGGCGACGGCCGCTCCATCGCCGAGGGCCTGGCCCGCGTGGAGGGCCAGGTCCACGCCCTCCGGGACGAGCACGCCGGCACCCTCCGGAGACTCTCTCAAGAGATCGGCGTCGTGGACGCCCGTCTCTCCCGGCTCGAACGCGGACTCGGAGAGTGACCGCCACCACAAGGATCTACCCCGCCCCCGGCTTGACACCGTGCCACGGGCGGGGTAGACTATAGGTACAGCGAGGGGGAAAGCCCCCCGGGACTGAAAGGAAAACTGAAATGCGAGACAACCGAGGAATCTTCCCCAGAACCTTCACCAGCGACCTGCACGAGTCCACAGCCTGGCTCGCCGCCGAGACGGGAATCTCCGAGAAAGCGGCCAGGGACTGGCTCAAGCGAGAACTCCACAGGGAGAAAGGCCTCTACGATCCCAGCGACCTGATCGAGCTCAGGGACTACATCAGGAGAGTCTCCTAGCCCAAAGCCCCCCGCCCCGGCGGGGGGCTTCCCCATGCCCGAGACGCCCCGCCAGTCTGTGGCCACCGCCACACTGTATCGAGTTGACACGATGCCACGGGCGGGGTAGACTATAGGTACAGCAAGGGGGGAAGGCCCCCGAGCGAAACACTGAAAGGAAACCTGAAATGAAGATCTACGCAGGATCGAAGTGGATCGACTGGGAGACCAACGACGCGGCCTGCTGGCTCGCCATGGAGACCGGCCTGACCCGCGAAGCCGCCAAGCACCACATCCTCGCCAACCTCACCCCCGACGAAGAAGGCGACTACAACATGGACGACCTGGACGACCTGGCGATGATCATCATCGAGGAATACTGAGAAACCAACCAGGCCCGCCCCCCTCCGGGGGGGCGGGCCCCCGAGAAAGGAAACGAAAATGGCGCTCCGCATGTACTGCGTAGCAGACTGGGTCAACTACTACCTCTACGACTACACCGACATCCTCACATCCCTCAGGACCGTCCAGGACCTGACCGTCGCCTCCGGCTCCGCCGTCATCCGGTGGGACCCTGACGAGCCTCTAGCGATGGTGGACTACCATCCCAGAGTCGACCCGGCACTCCCGTACGGCGTCACGCGCTGGCTGGACCTCGTTTTCGACACTCTGCCCCAGCTGGCTGCCCCCGGCGTCGTAGAAGAGGACGCGCCCCTCATGGCGTGGTGGCGCCGGTGGGCCGCGGAGGGAGGCTCGCGTCATGCCTGAGTTCCACCCCGAGATGCTCCCGGACGCCTACAGGCGCATCTGCGAGGATACCCGCCACGCCGCCGAGACCGGCTACGAAGGCACCTGCTACTACGACGGAGACGGCTACCTGGTCGGCAACCCCGACTGCGCCGCCTACAAGGTGGACTTGCACTTCGGAGGCCGCCACACCGCCATCCGGCACATGCCCGGAGGCCACGTCGCCACCGTCCGGGGCCTCGCCTGGCCCCGCTTCCCCAAACCCCGCTACCACAATCTGGAAGGACTCAATAAATGAGACTGTTCAAGATAGACAATCCGGAGGACCGGTCGGCCGGCGAGATATTCGCCGCCCACTGCGCCTCCTACGTCTTCGGCATAGAGCACGAGCTCGGCTCCCGGAGCATCTCGATCGGTGACTCCACCGGCGCCCCGATCGGCCTCTACACGCCCGCGCAGCTGACCGCCCTCGGAGGCGCCCTGCACGTCTCCGGCGCTCGGTTCATGTGCGACCTGGCCGACCTGATCGAGAAGATCACGGCGGCCGCCGACAGATGCGTCTTCTACGACGCCTGCCACTCCGTATACGACCTGACACTCGAAAGGCACATCAAATGAAAGACGAGATCCTCACCGGCAACGCGCTCCGGGACTGGGACCCGCCCGAGACGAAGGCGCTCTACTGGTCCGGCGCCTGCCAGGCCCTCGTGGCGGCCATCGGCGCCCGAGGCTGCAAAACCAGCCCTACCGTCGGCGCCGGCCTGGACTGCGACTGGGACGTGCTCACTCCCGAGCAGCGCGCCTGGTACTCCATGGGGGCCGCCGAGACTCTCTCCGACGTCATGGACGCCCTCCCGGACTCCGTGATCGAGCACCATCCCGGAGGCCTGAAATCCCTGCAGGCCGCCAGGCGCCGGTGGATCGCCGAAAACCAGAAGATCGGAGACGACTACGCACGAAAGGCAGGACTCCTGTAATGAGAACCCCAGCAATGGTGGCGCTGCTCGGCCTGGCATGGGTCGCGCTCATCGCCGTCGCCGTCACCACCGCCTCCACCCCGTGGAGGATCATACTGACCATCACCGCCGCCGTCTACGGGTACGCCTACGGGTGGACCCTCCGCGACGCCGAAATCGAGGGAGGGGAGTAGGATGGTCGCCCCCGAGCACGTGGAGCAGCTACAGGCCTCCGTCCGGGCACTCTCGGCGATGGGCCTGACCTACGCCGATATCTCCGATATAGAGGGCGTCTCCCGCGATACCGTCAACACGTGGGGGAAGGGGACGTCCCGCGCCCACGGGGCCCTCCCGGTCACGAAGATCGGCCGCACGGCCAGGGTGATCCACCGGCTGACGATCACCCTCGCCGACATCGGCCGCCGTCACGTCCGTGGGGGTGCCGCGAGGGTGACGGTCCGGAGGGGGGCGAGAACGCCCGACTGGGCGCTCCGGCTGACCCTCGCGGCCGCCCAAGGATGGCTCGTCCGGGAGGCTCTGATGCCGCCGGCCGACGGGGAGAGCTACCAGGGTCTCCCTCCGACGCCGATGATCGAGGCGAGGCCGGGCGGCACCTTCCCGGACAGCTCCATCGCCTACAAGAGATCCCGGGGCGTGTGGCCCGTCGGCGCAGACTTCAAGATGTCCCCTCAGCTGAGGTTCCCGAGCGGGTACCGGCACGTAGTGGTCGACGTGCCCAACTTGCTCCTGTGGGCCGGGTTCGGCGAGGGGTTGCCGCCGGGGGACTACCCGTGGCGGCCCGACACGACCGGAGAATAGGAGGTGAAACACGTGAGTTGGAGGTATTTCGGATGGCTTCTCGGAGGCATGTTCCGCTGCCATTTCGATGACGGCTGGCCCTGCTAGACGCCACTAGAACACAAGAGTCCCCAAGCGCTAATGCTTGGGGACTCTTGCCGTTTTGACGGCGCCAGGCGGAAGACTGTATACTGTGGCCATGGAAACCAACTATCACGGCGTCGCCCAGATGGACGCCTACCGACACGATTTCACCGAGGCCGCGAGGCAGGCGCGTGAGCGCGCGAGCATCACGGTCTCTCCCGAGCAGCTGACCGTCTACAGGTATTTGGCCCGCACGGCGTGGGAGCGTCTCCGCCAGGAAGGCCGCAGGCAGGGGCTGGTGTGGTTCGACTCGGAGTACCGGGTGGCCCCGGACTTCCAGCGCCGCCACGGCCCGTACGGCGCGCAGCTGATCACCGTCGCCGTCGGCGTCGTCCACGATGGCTCCTACACCGACCGCGACGGCTACCGGAGAGAACGCGTCGCCCGAGGCCGTATGCAGGTCTCCGTCCAGATCCCGAAAAACGATGGACGGTTCCCGGCGCTCTGGGTCTCCGACTTCAATGAGGCGACCGGCCCGACCGACGCCGACCCTTACCATTGCGAGCGTGTAGACTGGCACGATCCGGCTCGTCTGAAAGGAGAAAGACGATGAGCAGCAGCAAGAAGTCCCCGAGGCGCCATGAGGGCATGAACGCGCGGGCGCCCCTCACGTCCCTGACCCGCTCCCACGCCCAGCGCGGATGGGGCGGGTTCGACCGGTGCATGACCTACGCGATGCAGGGCCTGGCCGTCTGCCTGCCCTCGAAGGCAGCGGAGGGCCGCACCACCGCCTACCAGGTCGCCATCGCGTCCCATGTCACCGACCGGTGGGCCAGGGAGGGCCTCAAGCGCCTCGAAAAGGCGGGCCTGATCAGCTGGGAGCGCGGCGGGATCGGCCCCGACGGCTGCCCCCGCCCCTCGTGGATCCGCGTGGACAAAAAAGCCTACCTTGCGTGGATCAATCTTCGCGAATGGGTCAAGCGCAAGAAGGACGCCGCCGTCGCCCGCTACAGGCAGTATCGGGAGCGGGTCTCCAAGATCGAGAACGCCCCCCAGCCCCCCGAGCGCCCGGAGACGCCACCGACGATGGCGCCGTTCGTGCCGCCCGCGCAGAAGATCGCTCCCACGCCGTGGGCGGACCGCCGGCCGTGCGATCGGGTCTACACGCCGCCGGAGGTAGCCGAGATGGAGGAGCGGATCCGCCTCCGGGGCTACTCCCCCGGCCAAATCTCGCGGATGATGGCACGGCCCGTCTCCGGCGCCGACGGGTGGGTGCTGGCCCGAGAGTTCGAAGCCGCGTTCCCCGACGCCGGATATGACGGCGTGCAGGAGGCCAGGGATCCCGAAGGGCGCCTGCTCAAGCGCTTCGCGCAGTGACCTGACCATCCGTCCGGGCGTCCGCAGCCGCCCGGCCCCATAGTCGAATACCGCCACGTCAAGCCCCCGCCGGTGGTAGGGGGCATTAGTCGTGCCCAGAGTAGAATTAGAGTAGAATTAGGGCATGGACTCAACAGAATCACCCTCGCAGCCACGCCTCCTGAGGCCCTCGCCGGCCGCCCGGCATGCCGCGCTGCGCATCATCTCCCATCTCCACACGGCAGCTTGGGGCGTCGTGGACCTACGCCGCTCCATCGCCCGCGCCCTGCCCGACGACGAAGTCCTCGCAGCGGCGTGCGAGGCGCTCTTGGACGTGCTGGCGGCGGCCGACGCGGAGGCCAGCCACGCCTACGACCACGGCATCATAGGCGCGTGCCCGCAGGGATTCTGGGCTGCTCCCATGCGGAACGATAATCCTCACGGCACTCCGTTCCGCATGGACGGGGAGGGTGGAGACCGGGTTGCTCGGGGCGGCGCCCCGGACGAGGCCCGGGATGACGCCGATACGCTCTTCTGACCATGCGGAACGGTCTCTCCACTGCCTCGTATTCGGGACTACGGCACTCCGTTCCGCATGGACGATCCGTGGGTCTGGCCCGGCGTGCTGCCGCAGACTGGCATCCGTCCATGCGGAACGGAGTGCTAGCCATATCATCTCCCTAAGGGAGAGAGTCTCCATAAGGGAGACTCTCTCTCCCTTAGATGAACCCTCTAGCTTTAGAGAGAAAGCAAGATGGCGACGCCGAGCGGGCGGGTCCGCCCGCCGCGGTGCGGCGGCCCCGCCGCTCGTCGCCTCGTGGGGACAGGGCTATCGCCTCCGACCCTGGTCCCGGTTCCCGGACCAGACCGGGTTGTGCGAGACGGGGGCTTCTCGGACCGGGGGTATCTCGGACCGGGGGTATCTCGGACCGGGGGTATCTGATTTGCGGGTGCTTGTCCGGGGGGGTATACTCGGGGGCATGAGCAGGACACGCTGGCAAGGACGTGACCGGCAGCGGCTGCGGCAGCTGGTTACCGACTCGTACGGCTGGACCTGCACTCTGTGCCACCGACCGATCGACCCGCACGCGACAGCGCTGCGAGACCGACTGAGCATCGACCACGTCCTGCCCGTCAGCCGAGGCGGCAGCGACAGCCTCGAGAACCTCAGACCCACACACCACGGCTGCAACTCCGCCAAGCGAGACGGACGCCGGCTCCGCCGCCGAGCGACGGAAACCGCAGCCGGATTTTTCTCAGCCGGCCCGCCGGGCAGCCTGCCCCCGCCTGAAATCTCCCCCCAATAATCTGGAAAAAGTCCAAAAAAAACGGAAGGATCAGGAAATGCCGCTATTCGAGCTCACGACGGGCGAAGACGGAGCCATCCACGGCGCCGTCAAGACCCTGATCGATGAGCTTGAGGCGGAGGGGCTGCTCGATTACCGCACGAGGCTCCTGACCGTGGTCATGGAATCCACGGCGAAGGCCCTGGACCACGGCCTCACGGCCCCGAAAGTCTCCGTCGCCACGACTCAGCTGGCCAGGCAGCTCCTGGACGGGATCGAGATGCTGCCGCAGCCACCGGCAAAGACTGGGACAATCTTCGACACGCTCCCAGACGTGATCGCCGCGGCGACGAAGGCCGCGCTCGACCGGCGGAGGCTCTGACATGGCGCCGGTAGAGCTCCCCGGCGGCCTGACCGCCGCCTACGCCACCCTCCGCAACCCCGACCGGCCCTCCCTCGGGCCCGTCGTCGCCGAAGTCTCCCGGAGAGTCCGCGGCAGGGAGCTCATGCCGTGGCAGAAGTACTTCGCCGACGTGCTCTGCGAGATAGACCCTGAGCATCCCGGCGAGTGGTGGTACAAGAAAGCCATCGTGTGCGTCCCTCGCCAGGCCGGCAAATCCGACGTCATCGGCGCCATCCACACGCACAGGCTCCTCGCCTTCGCCGACCACCGGGCCGTCATGACCGCCCAGACCGGGAAAGACGCCGGCAAACGCTGGCGCAGCTACGTTGAGGACATTCCCGACGTTGACGAGTCCGGAGTGACGGTGATGCGAGGGAAAGGCGCCGAACGGCTCACCTACGACAAGACAGACTCCTACTTGGAGCCGTTCCCGCCGACGGACGCCGCGATCCACGGCGACGCGATCGATGACTGCTCCGTGGACGAGGCATGGGCCTACACGATCGAGCAGGGCGCCACGATCCAGGCCGCCGTCCGGCCCGCCCAAGCCACGAGGCCGTTGTCTCAGTTCCTGCTCTTGTCCACCCGCGGCTCCGAAGCCGCCTCCGGAGGCTGGCTGGACCAGGAAATCGCCGCCGGACGTGTCGCCGTCAACGATCCCGGCAGTCGGACGCTCTACCTTGAGTTCTCCGCCGATCCCGCCGTCGCCGACAAGGACCCGTACTCGGATGAGGCCTTGGCGTTCCATCCGGCCATCGGCCACACCCAATCCCTCCGGCGCCTGAGGGACCTGGCCTCCGGACTGCCGCTCGCCGAATGGCGGCGGGCTTTCCTGAACCTACCGACCGAGGGCGACGCGTCGGCGGTCATCGATGTCGCCGTGTGGACGGGCCTCGCCCTCGAAGACGCGCCGGGCCGGCCCCGCCCCGCGGATACCGTCATCGCCTACGACGTCGCCCGGGACAACACGGCCGCCACCATCGCCGCCGCCTGGCTGGACGCCGACGGCGACCCGATCACCGCCGTCGTCTGGTCCTCCGCCGACGTCCGGGACCTGGACGGCCATATCCGGCGGCTCTGGGCCGACGGCTACCGGCGGATCGTCGCCGACCCGACCGGCCCCACCCGGCTCATCGCCGAAACCCTGCTAGATGACGGCATCGGCCGGCTCGGCGCCTACACCGACTACCAGGATGCCTGCCAGGAGCTGATCGATCGGACCCGGACGGGCACCGTCCGGCACGTCCAGTCCCCGGCCGTCGTCGCCGCCATCCAAGCCGCTCGGCCGAGGGTCACGTCCCGCGGCACGGATTTCGACGCCGCCAAATCCGACGGGCCGATCGACGCGCTCCGAGCCACGGCCCTCGCCGTCCACGAGGCACGCCAACTGTCCAAACCGACGATGCAGATGTGGTAGCATGAGACTCATGAGAACTTCGGGGCCGCTCGCCTCCCTCCTGCGCCCCGCCCGCGCGGTCCTAAGCGTCCGTCGCGGGCGGCCGGCGATCCAGCACGTCACCGACGGCGGCGTCACCCTCCGCTGGGACGGCGGCCCCGACGACCCTCAGGCCCTGGACTCCGTCTACCGGGCCCTCGCCATCCTCGAAGGCTCGATATCGCAGCTGACGCTGGACAAATACTCCAAGGCCCTCGGGCGTCCCCGCGGCTCCGCCACCCGGGACCTGCAGCGCATGCTCGGAGACGACACGCCCCTGTCGGGCTTCCTCGCCGAGACCACCCGGTCCCTGGCCATGACCGGCAACGCGTGGATCCGCCACACCGCCGTCTCCGGCGCCGCCCGGATCCGGCTGCTCGATCCCCGCCGGTGCGGCGCCGTCCTGGACCAGGCCACCGGCGCCAAGACCATCACCTACGACGGTCTCCGCGCCGACGATATTCTGCAGCTCCGGCTCACCCACGCCGCCGGCGAGCCGCTCGGCGTCTCCCCGATCCAGGCATGGGCCGAGGGCCTCACCGGCGCCCTGGACGCCAACCGCTACGCCTCCGGGTGGACCCAGCGCGGCGGCCGCCCCACCGGGATCCTCACCACCGACCAGACGCTCTCCGCCGACGACGCCAAACGCTGGAAACAGGCGGCGAACGAGACGATGACTCCCTCCGGCGGCGTCGCCGTGCTCGGATCCGGCCTCACCTACAAGCAGTGCTATCTGACGCCGGCCGAGCTACAGCTCCTGGACGTCAAGAAGGTCAACACTATCAGCGTGGCGCGGATCTTCGGGATCCCGGCCCGTCTCATGCTCACCTCCGGCGACGGCGACTCCAAGACCTACGCCAACATGGAACAAGAAAGCATCCTGTTCGTCAGGCATACGCTGATGCCGTACATGCGGGAAATCGAGCAAGCGCTCAGCTCTCTCATGGTGGATGATGTGCGGTTCAATGTAGACGGATTCCTGCGGCCCGACACAACCACCCGCTACAATGCCCACAAGATAGCCCTCGAAGCCGGATTCCTCACCGTGGATGAGGTACGGGCGATCGAGGGCCTGAACCCGATCGAAGACGAAGACAGTGAAGACAGTAAGGAGGCTGCGGATGAGAGCCAGTCAGCGCAGGAACTTGGAGAAGATCCTGCACCCCGCGGGGATGATGACCAGGGCGACCGAGATAGCGGCGACCACCCCTCCGACGCCTGAAAGCGGAGGATGGACGATCACCGCTCGGGCCGTCCCCTACGGGCAGACCACCGAGATATTCCCCGGCCTCACGGAGGAAATCCGGGCCGGCGCCATCACCCCGATCGAGCAAGGCCCGCTCTTGTTCCGGGACCACGACAAGCCGATCGGCCGCATCACCGAGCTCCGCGACGAAGACGACGGCCTGGTCATCGATGCGGTCATCTCCGACACGCCGCTCGGCGACGAAACCCGGCAGCTCATCGCCGACGGCGTCCTGACACGGATGAGCATTGGATTCCGGCCCGACGCCGACGGCGTGGATATCCAGGAGCGCGATGACGGGACCGTGCACGTCACAATCACCCGAGCCGAGCTCTACGAAGTCTCCGTGGTCGCTTTCCCGGCCTACGCGGACACACCTATCACTGACCAGCGCGCAGCGTACACTACCGAAAGGCATGCATCTATGACCGATCCCGCGCTCGGCGTCCTCGAAGACGCCATAGACACGGCCCACTCCGACATCGCCGGTCTCCGCTCCCGGATCGACGAACTCGAAACCCGCGAGACGGCGGCCCCCGAGCATCCGCTCGCCGCCTACACGTCGCTCGGCGACTACGCCAAGCGCGCCCCCGCCGGACTCAAGTTCCGGGACGCCGTCAAATCGACGGATTCCGTCCAGCCGCCCATCTGGCTCGGCCGGATCCAGGCCCGGATGGCCGCCAAACAGCGCGTCACCAACGCCCTCACCCACACCACCAACCTGCCCGCTCAGGGGACGTCGATCGCGTACAGCGTCTACAAAGAGGACGACCTGAAGGTTGTCGCCTACACCGAGGGCACGAAGGTCGTCACCGGCGGCATGAAGGACGAGGAGAAGACCGCGACGATCGAGGGCTTCGCCGGAGGCACCCAGATCACCCGTAAGACCCTCACCCGCGCCGATCCGGCTTTCATCAACAACCTGCTCGAACGCCAGGCCATCAAGTACGCGAAGCGGATCGAAGCGTGGAACGTGCAGCTTGTCCGCGAGACCATCGTCGCCGTCGCCGCTAAGCAGTCCGTCGGCGGCGCCACGGAAGCCGGCGCGATCACCGCCGACTCGCTGCGAGACGTCATCATAGACGCTCAGCAGAGGTTCGACGACAGCGACCAGTACGTGATCGACGGATTGTTCCTGACGTGGGACCTGATCAAGGCGATCGCGAAGCTCGGCGAGGAGAAGCGACTGCTCAGGTGGGTCGGCTCCGACGGCGCGGTCGCCAACGAAGGGAAGATCGACCCGACCGCGCCCATCTCGCTGAGCCTGTACGGTGTGCCCGTCGTGCCGCTGCCCGGCGCCACCCTCGCGGCCTTCTACGACCGTCGGGCGATCGTCTGCCAGGAAGCCCCCGGCGCCCCGATCACCCTGCAGCAGGACCAGGTGTTGGATTTGCAGCGGGACATCGCCGTCTACGGCGAAGCCGCCCACTACGCGCAGATGCCCCTGGCCATCCTGCCCTGGACGTTCAAGACCGCCTGACAGCTATGGCGTTCACGGTAGACCTGGAAAAGGTCAGGATGGTCCTCACCCGCGAGTTGCACCTCGCGGGTGGGGCCTCCACCATCGAACCGACCGAGATAGCCGACATGGTCGACGACGCCGTCCAGATGCTGCAGTCCTACGTCGGGTCGTCCCAGATCCCCGACCGGATCGCCGCCCGGGCCGTCCTCGAAGTCGCCCGCGAACTCAACACGCGGGCCCTTAACCCGGGCGGGGTGTTCTCGGCTTTCGCGGACGCCGGCTCCCCGGTGCGGCTCGCCAGGGACCCGCTCCGCGCCGTCTACCCCATGCTCGCACCCTACGTCAGGCCAGGCCTCGCATGAACACGACCGTCCCCACGATCGCCGAGTGCCGAGACGAGCTCCAAGAGACGCTCGTCTGGCTGCTCGGCAACGTCTACCACGACAGTCTCGTGGACGTCCGCGCCTACCCGCCGCAGACGATCCAGCCGGCATCCGCCTGGATCGAGCTAGTCGGGATCGAAGCCGGAGACAACCAGGACCTGCCGTACGGGCAGGCCCGAGCCACCTGGCGGGTCACCGTCACCGCCCGGCCCGGCATGGCCATCGCCGACGCCACATCCATGCTGGACCGGGTCACCCAGACCCTCCTCGGCCTGGACGTCGGCGGCATCACCGTCGGCGAGTACACGGCGATATCCAGCGACAGCCTCGCCGCCCCGCTCCCCGCCACCCGAGTCACCCTCCGCACCATCATCACTAGAAGGAAAGGCAAGTAAGAATGGCTTTTACGCGCCTCCGAGGCTCCAACCTCACCCTCAAGATCGACAACGTCGACTACATGGCCGAAGTCTCAGAATGGAAATTCCCCGAGGAAGAAACGAAAGACGCCGGCACGAAGACCTTCGGGGACGTCCGTCACGGCTCCGTCGGCAAAGCCACGCTGGAAGTCACCGTCGTCCAGTCCACCTCCGGCGACGCGCTGTGCATGAAGGTGTTCGACAGCCCGGCGAAGGATAACGTTCCGTTCGTGCTCGCACCGCACGGCAACGACACACCCACCGCCGACGAACCCCACTGGGTCGGAACGTTGGCGTTCCCGAAGCTCCGGCCCTCCCTCGGCATCAAAGCCGGCGACGACGACGCCACCACCGAGTTGAAGTTCACGATCCGTACCCGCGAGAAGAAGACCGCAGCATAAGGAAGAAGGGGGTAGGCGATGGCGGTGACCGTCTCCGGCGACGGCCTCTACGACCTCGGAGGCGGCGCCGTCATGCGCATCGAGGGATTCAACAAGACCATGCGGGCGCTCAACCGGGCCGGCGCCGAGACGCAGGACATGAAAGACCTCATGCACTCGCTCGGCAGCCTCGTGGTGAAGACGGCGCGTCCGCTCACGCCCCACAAGACGGGCCGGCTCGCCGGCTCGATCCGTGCCGGCCGCGGCAAAACCAAAGCCGTCGTCACCGCCGGCCGCAAGTCCATACCGTACGCGGGCGTCCAGCACTACGGGTGGCCCGCACACCACATCAAAGCCACGATGTTCCTCGTCAAAGCCCTGGAAGCCAAAAACGAGGACATCGTCCGGACTCTCGTCAAAGGCATCGGCGAGATATGCACCAAACTCGGCCTTGAAAACAACATAGGAGGACTCAATGTCTGACGAACCCACCACTGCGGCGGCGGCCCTCGCCGACGTCGAAGCAGAGAAGCTGATGGAGACGCTGACCATCGGCGAGCACGTCCTGCTCACCGCCACCCTCGGCACCACCCTAGACAAACTCGAAACCGTGGACCCGATCGCGATGTTCCGGGCGCTCGGCCTCATCTCCGCCCAGCGACTCGCCACCGCCGGCGCCCCCCCGTTCACGCCCGACGTCGTGGACGGACTCTCCCTGGTCCAGCTCGCCGACCTGATCCGGGCCGGCGCCCGCACCGCCCCGCAGACGCCTCAGGCCCTCGCCCCGCTCGTCGCCCGCATCAACCAGGTCCTCGGCGACGACCACGGGATCCCGGCGGGTGAGGCTGCCCGGCCGTTTCGTGCGGCGGATGGCGGAGATGACGGCCGCCGGACTGCTCGCCACGCCCAGCCAGTACTGGACGCTGACCGCGATCGAGGAACTGGAACTCCGGAAAGCCTGGCGGAAAGCCAACACGCGGTGACCGTGGGGTGGTGACAACGAAAAGCCCCCCCGCCCGAAGGCGAGGGGGCTGATCGGCAAGAACCAACTGAAAGGAGTCACACGATGCCTCGTGCATAACCCAGTGTAGCAGGAAGGTGAGCGGCATGGCAAGGCAATCCATCAAGATATCTGTGACGGCCGACACGCAGAAGTTCAGGTCGGAGCTCGGCAAGATCGGCCAGAGCGAGGGCGGCATGGGCAAGCTCAAGCAGTCCTTCTCCGCGCTCGGCGTCGGCATGAAAGGCCTCGCGGCCGGCGTCGTTGGCTTCGGCGCCACCGCTGCTTTCGCCATCGGCAAGCAAGCCGTCGGCGCCGCCTCCAACCTACAGCAGTCCATGGGCGCCGTCGACGATGTCTTCAAGTCCTCCGCCAAGCAAGTCCATGCCTACGCCCAGAAAGCCGCCGATGCCGTTGGTCTGTCGCGTAACCAATACAACGAGATGGCGACGCTCATCGGCACCCAGCTGAAAAACGGGGGCACCGCGGCCAACCAACTCGCCGACCAGGCCAACAAAGTCATCAAGATCGGCGCCGATCTCAGTGCGCAGTTCGGCGGCAACACCAAAGACGCCGTCGACGCACTCTCCGCCGCTTTGAAAGGCGAGCGGGATCCGATCGAGAAATACGGCATCTCCCTCACACAGAACGCTATCGACGCCGAAGCCGCCGCGCTCGGCTACAAGAAAGTCAACGGACAACTCACCACCCAAGCGACCCAAGCCGCCACACTCTCCCTCATCCAAAAACAGTCTGCGGACTCCGCCGGGAAATTCGCTAGGGAGACCGACACGCTCGCCCACAAGCAACAGGTACTGTCCGCGAAATGGGAGGATGCCAAGGCCAAGCTCGGCAACATGCTGCTACCCATCGTAACCAAGATAACCGGTTTCATCGCCGACCACGTCGTCCCGCTCATCGGCAAGCTCCCCGGCCTCCTAGCCGGCCTCGGGCGTATCATCGGCGGCGTCTTCGTCGGCGCCTGGCGGCTACTCGTAGGCATCGTCAAAACCGCCGCCGGAGCCCTGCAGATCGCTTGGGAGGTCATCAAGATGGTCTTCCAGCTTGGCGTCACGGCCGTCTCCGCTGTCATGTCCGGTCTCGCCACTGTCGTCGGATGGGCGTGGGAGGGCGTGAAGGTGGTGTTCGCCGGCGCCGTCGCCGTCGTGAAGTTCATCTGGGAGGGCTTCCTCGCCCTCCTGAGGGGCGGCGCCACGGCGATCGGCGCGATCTTCACCGGGATCGGCACCGTCGCCGGCTGGGTGTGGTCCGGGATCAAGGCCGTCATCTCCGGAGCCGGCGCCGTCATCCGCGGCGTGTGGGCCGGTCTCCAAGCCGCCGGCAGCCTCCTCATGAGCGCTTTCCGGGGGATCGGCTCCGTCGCCGCCTCCATCTGGCGCGGCATCTGGGCCGTCATCTCGTGGGCCGGCCACCAAATCAAAATCACCTTCCAGACCATCATAGGGTCTATAGGTATGGTGATCGGATGGTTCGGCAAGCTCCTATCCAAAGTCTGGAATGTCATCGGTCAGGTCGCCGAATCGATATGGAACGGCATCACGAAGGTCGTCGGATGGGTCGCGCAGATCCCCGGCAAAATAGTGAAGGCGTTCGGCAACGCCGGCAAGATCCTGCTCAACGTCGGCAAGTCCATCATTAAAGGCCTATGGGACGGCATCAAATCGGGTTTCAGTATGGTCAAGGACGGCTTGAAATGGCTGACCAGCAAACTCACATCCTGGAAGGGGCCGGAGTCCACCGACAAGCGGCTGCTCTACGGCGCCGGCCGGCTCATCATCGGCGGCCTCGTCCAGGGCATGGAATCCCAATACACGACCGTCCGCGGCAGCCTCCACCGGCTCACCCGCGGCATGCCCGGCATGATCGACTCGGGCGCCCTCGCCGACGCCGGAGCCTCCATCCCGCTCGGCGCCCCCGCATGGGCTGCGGTTCCACGTGAAACGCGCCCGGTTAATATCACCGTGTCCACGCTCACCGCGGACGCCCGCTCCGGGCAGGCCGTCGTCGACGCCCTCCGCGACTACGAGCGCGCCACCGGCCGCCGCCTGATAGGATAGGGGCCATCATGCACGTCTACCCGCCAGTCCACCGCTTCGATTTCGCCCCCAAGCACTGGCGCCAGCGTAGCGGCGGCCAGTGGACCCAAGACCGCGTGCGGGTCTTCGTCCCCGACAATGAGCGGCACGACCCGAAGGGGAACTTCACGTTCAAAGCCGACTCCCGCGATCTGGTCACGATCGACCTGCCGCCCGTCCCCGCATCCTGGTCGCCCGCCGTCAACGTCACCGTCAAATGCGCGACCGTCCCCGGCGCCACAGCCCGGATCGGGATCCAGGGCACGGTGCGCACCCAGACCATGGACGGCACCGACCGCACCTATCTCTCCTACAACCCGCGCTACCTGCAGCGCCTCACTATAGAGACTCCCGAGGTCTGCGACGGGCAGGAATGCGGTCTGCACGTCGAACACGAGCTCGAAATCCCCGGAGACAAGACGGCGGCGACGGGCCCGGAGGCCTACGCCCTCATGGCCCAACTCCCCGACCCTGCCTCAGCGGACCAGCGGCTCGGCAAGATCGTCCTCGGCTCCACCACGCTCCCCGACCCGAACCGGCGGGTGGGCGACTGGGACACGCTCGGGAATATCAAGCTCGGCGAGTACACGCTGCCGCCCTCCGACGCCGACCTGATATGGGTGGACATGCTCGATCAGGCAACCACCGTCACGACCGAGCGGGCCCTGGACTACGACGGGATCACGTCCGCCTACAAGATCGGCACCATGAAAGCCAGCTTCAAGGACGCCTACGACCCTCGGGTCGCGAAAATCCACCGCGGACGCCGGACCGTCCTCGTCCACATCCCCTCCGCGACGCCGATCCTCACGGGCACCGTGGACACGGTCGTCTCCCACTACCAGCCCGACGGCACCTACACCACCGAGATAACCGCCGTCGACTCCACCGCCAAACTCGCAGCCAAAACCAGCGTGGGCCCGCTGTCTGAGGGCTGGGTGTGGACGGCGAGCGGGATCGGCGAAGTCACCGGCCCCAACGGAATCTCGTGGCACACCACCCTCAAGTCCGACAACGGGTGGTCCAGGCTGGGCGTCCACCGGGCGCCCTACACGGAGCGGTCCCTCGCCCAGTGGCTGGACATCATCACCGCGACAGGCTGTCGGCCGTGGTTCATCGACGCCCGTGGGTGGTTGGCTTTCGCCTGGTCCCCGCCCGACAATCTCCCCTCCGGCTACTTGATCGACGCCGGCGGCGTCACCGAATACAAATCCGGTGTGGTCTATCCGCAGGCCGTGGAGGCCTCGGTCGACTATGACGCGTCCTCCGCCATCTCCCGGCTCGATATCACCACCGACCACGTAGACCAAGAGTGGGACCCGGACGCCAAGAAGTGGAAAGACAAAGGCACACTCTCGCAACAAAAGACGACTGTGTATGAGCGGACGATCGAGGCTGAATTCGGGGAACGCAAAAAGAGCGTGAGCATCTCCGTCAACACATTCGAATTCCTCCACAACCAAAACACGTGGGCAGCCCGCACCGTCGGCACACTGACCAAGAAGCTCTACTACAACTACCCGTCCGCGTGGCCGGCGTCCGTCACCCTCCCCGCCTGGCATGAGGCCGATCCCGCCGGCGCCCACCCGCACCGGGTCCACGGCGACGCCATGGCCACCGTCGGGCGGACCGCCCAGCTGGACCTGACCGACATCGTCATGGTCTCCACCGTCCAGGATACCTACCCCTGCCACATCAAAGGAATCAAATGGACCCTGGACACGACGTCAATTAAGACCACGCTCGAACTGCAAAAGCCAATCCCCTACGAGTACGTACCGGCATGGCTGGAAGCCATACGGTGGAAAGGAAAGGACTAATGAATGTATAACTTCACCGACGGCGAACTCCTCACCGCGAAGAAGCTCAACGACACGCTCTTGGAGTGCCGTACCGAAGCCATAGACAACAGTCTCGTGGCGTCGCACACCAACGGAACCACCATCTCCGGGACCGCGCAAGCCGCCTACTGGAAGAAATGCCGGATCGTCACCGGCATCGTCTTCGCCTACCCGACATTGATCCAGGACGGTTTCACATACATGCCCGAGGCTGGCTTCCCCGTCACGTTCCAGGAAGGTGTGTGCTCGATCACCTGCACACCGCTATCGGGGATCAATAACGCCCAGTACCAGTGCCAGCCGCCGCCCGGCCCCCTCGAAATCGACTCCCTGAGCACCGAGAAGTTCAGGGCACGCTTCAGAGGCACCGGAGGCAACGTCCCGTACGCTTTCATGTGGACCGCGATCGGATACTAAAGAAAGGACATGATTCTATGGCTTGGTATCCCGGGGCCAACCACTGGCCCCTCAACGCCGAGACGCAGGACCGGTCGCATACGCCGGTCAGGATGACCCTGCACACCGCCGTCTCCGGCGCCCAAAACCTCTACCGCTACGGGCCCTACAAGGGCACGTACAGTACGTTCTACGTCAACGGCGTCGGCGAAGTCTACCAGTACGCCTCCACCGGCCAGGCCACTCGGGCCTCCGGCGCCGGGAATTTCGGCGATATCTCGGTGGAGACGTGGGACGGCGCCTCCGAGCGCGCCCTCACCGCCTCGCAGGTGACCGCGCTCGGCCAGCTACTCGCCTGGATATGGGACACACACCCGCACGTCCCGCGGCGGATCGCCACCCCCGGAGACCTTCGGGGCCTCGCATGGCATAGGCTCGGCTGCGCCGGGGATTTCGGGAGATTCGACCCGAACGACAGGAAAACCTGGTGCCGGGCGCAGACGGGCGCCCGCTGGTCCACCGCCTACGGGAAAAACTGCCCCTACGACGCCAAAATCGATCAGCTGGACGATATATACCAGGCCGCCCTCGGAGGCGGCTCCACCGAACCCGACCCGATCAAACCCCCTACAGGAGATGAGATGTTTATCGTATGGAGGATCGGCGACAACGTCGCCTACCTCGTCACCGCCCACTCTATGCGCCAGATCACGTGGGAAGAGTACCAGGCGTACAAGACCGCCTGGCCCGACGTCCCTGAGCACTCGGCGTATCCGGAGACCGTCCAGACCCTCATGGGCGCCGTCCACGCACAAGCCAAAACACTGATCGAGGACCTGAGGGCGCTGGGAGGGAGCATCTGATATGAGCATCCTCCTGACCGTCCCCGCCATCGTCGCCCTCACCAACCTCGCCAAGCGCACCGGCCTGCCCTCCAAGCTGGCGCCGCTCGTCTCCGTGCTCGCCGGCGTCGTCGTCGCGTGCGGGGACGCCTACTCCACCGGCTCCGGCTACCTGGACGCCGTCGCCCGCGGCATCGTGCTCGGCCTGACCGCCTCCGGCCTCCACAACTTACAAATAAGATAGAAGCTAGAGCAATCAAAAACATTTTACTTGTTAAAGTTTCTCTTTTCATTTAATTTACCCTCCTAATTTTGAATTTTATTTTTTT
>ERZ772874.713-NODE-713-length-18010-cov-5.128042_pt1 | contig 18010 bp, 21 predicted proteins | sample MGYA00580586_ERZ772874 | MGnify/ENA primary metagenome ERZ772874 (study PRJEB29015, sample SAMEA2737952) | human oral metagenome | biome: human oral; feature: human-associated habitat; material: dental | place: China | collected 2154 ... | reverse complement strand
ATGTCGGGTTAGCCTCCTGTAAGCAGGAGGCGCCCGACTTTAGCAAGAAGGAGCGGGATCCTCGCCTGATAGGTATATGGTACCTTATCGATGACGGGACGCGATCTATTCATCCAGGATATAACGTCCTAGAGTTCAAACTGGATGGTTCATGCACTGGCTTTAGTTACCAAGGTGGTAAACGCCTCTTCTATACCGAAGGAAATGAGCATCTCTTTGTGTTTGTCTATGGCGATGGCTTCAAGTTGAATAATTCGATTCACGATAGATATTATCTTTTCGAAGGTGATACTCTTCGTACTTGGGGGATTAAAAGTGATATGCTTGACCGTAGGTATGAGGCTGGACTAACTTATACGAAGACTCCGAACCCTTAGAAAATTGATGTTATGAATAGGAACTTATTCACGTTTGTCCCACTCTTTCTCTGCTTATTCATTGGTGTCGCATTCGTTTCTTGCGGAGATATAGCCCCCGAACTCTCAAGGAAGGAACAAGATTCTCGCCTGATAGGAGCTTGGACTCATGTTGAGAATCATACAGACGACATCCTTCCCAAAGATAAGTATATCGAGTTCAGAGCGGATGGTTCATGTGTAGGCTTCAGCTATCCAGGTCACAAACGATTGTTCTACACAGGTGAGAATCATTATCTCTATATCTACGTCTATGGCGGGGGACTGAAATTCGCCAGCCGAACTCATACAAAGTGTTATCGGATTGAGCGAGATACCCTCTATCTTTGGCGATCTCTAGATGAGATGCTTTCACGCCAATACAAGCGTGCACGAGCTTATATTAGGGCTTCTAAACCTTAACCTATAGGCGTTATGACAAGGAACTTCTTCACCCCAGTATTACTCTTTCTTGGCCTGTTCTTCTATGTCGGGTTAGCCTCCTGTAAGCAGGAGGCGCCCGACTTTAGCAAGAAGGAGCGTGATCCTCGCCTGATAGGCACTTGGTATCTTATCAAGCAGGAGGGGGTAAATCTTGATCCGGGCTTTAATGTTCTGGAGTTTAAGGCCGATGGTTCTTGTACTGGCTTTAGCTATCCAGGAGGTAAACGCCTCTTTTATACCGAGGAGGATTACCGTCTCTTTATCTTTGTCTATGGCGATTGGCCCAAGTTAAACAACCGGATATACAATAGATTCTACGTGTTTGAAGGTGATAAACTTCATACTTGGGCAGGGGAGAGTGATATGCTTGCCCGTAGGTATAAGATTGGACGGACTTATACGAAGACTCCACAACCCTAAAAGATTAACGTTATGAAAAGGAACTTCTTCACCCCAGTATTGCTCCTACTTGGCCTATTCTTTAGTATCGGTCTTGTCTCTTGTGGAGAGGGGGCTCCCGATTTGTCAAAGAAGGAGCGTGATCCTCGCCTAATAGGAGCGTGGAGTTTAGAAAATAAGGATGCTTCATTTTCTCCTAAAACCAAGCATATCGAGTTTAAGGCCGATGGTTCGTGTGTTGGCTTCAGCTATCCTGGCGGTAAGCGATTGTTCTACACCAAAGGAAATCATCAGCTCTATCTCTTTGTTTATGGTGAAGGACTAAAGCTATCCAATCGAACTTACGAGGAATATTACCTGATTGAGCGAGATACTCTCTATCTTTGGCTATCTAAGGACGAGATGCTTTCACGACAATACAAGAGAGCACTCGCCTATACTCGGGTATCCAAATCTTAGACTACTGACGCAATGAAAAGTGACTTATTTGTATCTGTAGCGTTTCTGCTTGTGCTCTTCTTTAGTGTCGGGCTTGCGTCTTGCAGGCAGGAAACCTTTGACTTGGATAAGAAGGAGCGAGATCCTCGCTTGGTGGGGACTTGGCGACTTATTGAGAAGGGCGGTGATGTTTCCTTCCGGGTGTCGGAGACGATCAAGTTCAAGGACAGTGGCTATTGCATTGGTCTGACTTATCCCAAGAGTAGAGACCGGTACTATACCGAGGAGGGGAATCAGCTCTTCATCGTTACCTCTCCCTTGACCTTTGAGTATACGGGCTGGGCTGACAAATACTATTACGAGATCAATCAGCATCGTCTTTACCTTTGGTCGGACAGGGAGGACATGCTTGCACGAAGATATAGAGAGGCTTATGCTTATGACAAGGATACAAACTCTTAGATTCGTCTGTGCGATGAAGCGAGACTTCGTCAGATCTGTCGTGATCTTCCTCGTGCTGTCGCTCGTCTTCGCACTCGTCTCCTGCGAAGAGAAGATCCCCGATCTGTCGAAGAAGGAGCGGGATCCTCGTCTCGTCGGAGGCTGGTATGCCGTAGAGAAGGAGGGCGAGACGACTCATCTGAAGGATCGGTTCGTAGAGTTTCTCGGCGATGGCTCGTGTCGGGGCTTCACCTTCGCTGGAGGAGGACGCCAATTCTACTACACCGAGGGTAGCGATCGCCTTATGTTCTTCGTCCAGGGCGATTGGTTGAAGATCACCAATCGGGTCTATGACTACTACTATGAGATCAAAAGTGATACGCTCTTCCTGTGGTCGGAGCAGAAGCATATGGAAGCTCGGAGGTACAAGTCGGCTCGTGCCTACGTGCGAGAAGGGAAATAGTCGGTCTGTTCGTATGCCGACGAAGAGGAGCTAGTGGGCGCTTGGCTCACTCGTTCTCGATAGATCAGCCTGGAGGCTGGTCTAGCTGTGCGGGTTTTTATTAGTCGTAGCCTCAGGGAGGAGTCGCAGTGCGCTGTGATCCTTCCCTGGGGCTACGGCGCATCTATGGGTATCGGAGGCTGGTTTCTCCTGTAATGGCGGGGGAATTATCAGGATACAGCTGAGGCGTTTCCCTTAGATCGGGGCGATGCTGCTAGGATGTATGGATAAAATTGTTATTTTCGAGCGAGGAGTTTTTGAATTCGGCTATCGACAGAGTATCAGAAAAAGCGGAGATAAGAACCCTTAACGGGTACAAGATTCAATTTTCGTCACTAACTAAAGAGAAACTTATGAAGAAGATCTTTGTGCTCTCCGCAGCCCTACTCATGCTAGCCTCATGCGCTGGTCAGAGCGGACAGAAGTCCACCGATACGGTGACTACCGACTCGACTATACCGATCTCCCAGGTGCTTACCGGGGAAGAGCAAGCCCGACTGACGCCCGATGCGGTGCTCGAAAGCCTGAAAGCAGGCAACGAGCGCTACGTAGCGGGCAAGCCGATGGCCCGTGATCTCAAGGCTCAGTCCGTGGCAAGCCTCGAGGGGCAATTCCCAGAAGCGATCGTCCTATCGTGTATCGACAGCCGTGTGCCCGTAGAATATATCTTTGACAAGGGTGTCGGCGACCTCTTTGTCGGCCGAGTAGCGGGCAATGTGGCTGGTGCGTACATGCTCGCTAGTCTAGAATACGCCTGCGATGTATCGGGATCGAAGGTGATCCTGGTGCTGGGTCACGAAGACTGTGGTGCTGTCAAGGCGGCGATCAAGGATGTAGAGCTGGGCAATATCACGTCGCTGATGAAGGAGATCAAGCCTTCGGTGGGTGCGACAAAGTATGACGGCGAGCGCACCTATTCGAATAAGGTCTTTGGCGATGCCGTAGTGCAGGAGAATGTCCTGCAGACGATGGACGAGATTCGCAGAGATAGTCCGATCCTCAAGAAGCTAGAAGCTGAGGGGAAGATCAAGATCTGTGGCGCCGTCTACGAGTTGTCTTCGGGCAAGGTACGATTCCTCTAGCCTTCTCTTAGCTGTCCCTCCGCCCTTGGTCTCCTTGGATGGAGGAGGGCGGGACGGGTGAGGGGCGGAGAGACTTCAGTCCGGCTCCTTAGAGATGAGCCGTCATGAGGCTCGAGCCTACCCAATACTTGGGGCACTGATAGCCGTTATCTCGCTCACTCTAGCATCTAATCTTACAGGAAATCTCGGGAGATGAGTCCTTATCTTTTGGGATTTCCTTATCTTGCAAAAAGAAGATGCAGAGCCAACTCTAATCTAGTATGTACAAAAGAAGATATTCAGGAAGAAGAACAGCACGTCAGATCGAGCGTGATGTGATGGATGCTATCGCTCATATTATCGAGGAGAAGGGTGTCTCTTCGGTCACAATCAAGGAGGTATCTAAGGTATCTAAGACCGACGTCATCGTGCTGGAGCGACGCTACAAGACGGACGAAGGGCTTGTGCGTGCCTATACTTCGCAGTTCGATTTCTTTCTCAACGACCATATCGGACTCGATGCCGGGCAGTACGATACCTCAGAAGCCTTCTTCACCGATCTCATTACTCGCTTCATCGATGCGATATATAAGAACAAGGATATGCAGTCGATCATGGTGTGGGAGATGTACGAAGATAGTGCGCTCACCCGCAAGAGTGCCCGTAGACGTGAGGATACGTTGACAGAGTTCTTACCAGGCTTCGCTAAGCTGATCGATGAGAAGCGGATCATGCCAGAGGCACTCTTTGCCGTCCTTACGGGAGGGCTGTACTACATCTTGCTACGAGGTAAGCGCTCGACCTTCTGTGGTATCGACTTTAGTACCAAGGCAGGACGACAGCTACTGGCTGATACTCTGCTGGAGATCACACGTAAGTTCCTCCTCGATCACCCTGCATCAGAGTAGGGAGAAGGGGTGGGGAAGAGCCTTACTTCCCGTACCGATCCATTTGTCTTTCCATTGATTAGCTTGTCGCTATATGAGGCGGGGAACAATCGTGCGCCTCGCTTGTTGTAGTCTCGCAAGTACAATTATTCTTATTTACCCGAAACATATGCCCACCAAGATCACCCGAGAAGCCGCATTACGCTACCACGAAGAAGGTCGCCCCGGCAAGATCGCTATCATTCCTACGAAACCTTATGCCACAGCTTACGACTTGTCGCTGGCTTATTCGCCTGGTGTCGCCGAGCCGTGCCTAGCTATCGCCGAGCGCCCTGCCGATGCTTATCGCTATACGAGTAAGGGGAACCTCGTGGGGGTGATCTCTAATGGAACTGCCGTCCTCGGTCTGGGGAATATCGGCGCAGAGGCAAGTAAGCCTGTCATGGAGGGTAAGGCACTCCTCTTCAAGATCTATTCGGGGATCGATGCTTTTGATATTGAGGTCGACGCTACAGATCCAGAGGCTTTTATCTCTGCGGTCAAGGCTATAGCGCCTACCTTCGGTGCGATCAACCTGGAGGATATCAAGGCACCCGAATGCTTTGAGATCGAGCGCCGACTCAAGGCCGAACTTCCCATCCCTGTCATGCACGACGACCAGCACGGTACGGCCATCATCTCGGGTGCTGGCCTGGTGAACGCCCTGGAGCTAGCGGGTAAGTCTATAGAGGATGTACGTATCGTGATCTCGGGTGCAGGTGCAGCGGCGATCGCTTGTGCTCGTCTCTACTGCGCACTTGGCGCTAAGCGCGAGCATATCGTGATGACGGACTCGAAGGGAGTCATCCGTGCTTCCCGCACCGATCTCAACGAGATGAAGCGGGAGTTCGCTACTACCGACGAAGGACTCACGACACTTCAGGAAGCGCTCGTCGGTGCAGATGTCTTCGTCGGACTATCGAAGGGCGGTATGGTCACAGGGGAGATGGTGAAGACGATGGCTGATCGGCCGATCATCTTCGCATTAGCTAATCCCACTCCAGAGATATCGTACGAGGAAGCAAAGGCCGCTTGTCCCGAAGTTCTTATGAGTACAGGGCGAACGGATTACCCCAATCAGATCAACAATGTCCTTGCCTTCCCCTATATCTTCCGTGGAGCACTCGACACTCATGCCACAGCGATCAATGGAACGATGGAGCTTGCTGCCACTCGTGCCATAGCAGCACTGGCCAAGCAACCCGTCCCCGACTACGTATGTCAGGCGTATGGAGCTAAGGAACTTGCCTTTGGTCCTGAGTACTTCATCCCTAAGCCCGTCGACCATCGCCTCATCGTCGAAGTCTCTACGGCTGTAGCTCGGGCTGCGATAGAGAGTGGAGTGGCACGCCACACCATCACCGATTGGGATGCTTATGCCGAGCACCTCACCTCGCTCCTCGGGTAAGAAACGCCCAGCACTATAGTGAAGGAGCCCTTCCTCTATGGTGAAGGTGTCTCTGCTCCCAAGGTAAGCGGTACCTCTGTCTGTAGTAAGGTGCCCCTTTCCACCAAGAGAACTCCTACTCATCACTAAGGTAAACGACCCTTCGCCTCAGAGTATCGCCCTCTTACCTACCCCTGGATACTAAAGCCCCCGCCCCGACATCTCACCGGAGATGTCGGGGCGGGGGCTTTTCTTTAGCTGGTGGAGGGCGAGCTTATGCTTCCTTCACGCGGCCGATGTAGGCACCGTTGCGGGTGTCGATGGTGATTAGTTCGCCTTCGCTGATGAAGAGGGGGACACGAACTTCTGCACCGGTCTCGACGGTCGCAGGCTTGAGGGTGTTGGTAGCGGTGTCGCCCTTAAGGCCTGGTTCGGTATAGGTGACACGAAGGTCTACGTGAGCAGGGAGCTCGCAGGTCAGCACCGTCTCAGAGGCTGCGTGGACCATAGCCTCGACAGTGTCCCCTTCCTTGAGGAACTGAACTCCGTCGATGACAGCTTCGGGGATGGAGATCTGCTCGAAGGTCTCAGGGTGCATGAAGTTGAGCCCCATCTCATCCTTATACAGATACTGGTAGGGGCGACGCTCGATGCGAACTTCTTCGACCTTCACGCCGCTATTCCACGTCTTGTCGATGACACGACCCGTAGCCACGTTCTTGAGTTTGGAGCGAACGAATGCTGGACCCTTACCAGGCTTGACGTGGAGGAATTCGACGATGAAGTAGTACTGCCCATCGATGTCGAGGCACATACCATTACGGAAGTCTGCTGTAGTAGCCATAGATATTTATTTAGAAATGTTTGCTCAGTTTATGCAGTGCAAAAATAGGAAAATCTAGGGAATAGCCTTGAGACTAAAGCCCATACTTCTCGTGGAGCTTATCGAAGCGACGAAGGGCAGCCTCGCCGTGCTTAGCGAAGCCACTACGCACCTTGTCGAGGCTTTTCTTCTGGCCGAGCTTGGTCTTGGAGAAGAACTTGTCGGCATAGCAGATCAGCTCCTCTTCGGCGCTCACGGGCGTGTAGATCCCAGGGGGAAGGGGGATGCCTCGCTCCTGGATCTCCTCGGGGGTAAGACCGCTACCGGTATGTCGCTCGGCTACGTGCGCATGGCGTGGTAGGCCAAGGCTACGTAGGAGTTCTGCCCCGAGGAAGCCGTGTAGGATGTAGGGTGCCTCGCCCGTGCAGTAGATGTCGGGGGCATTGGTCTGGAAGATCCCGATGTCGTGGAGCATGGCAGCCTCAGCGACGAAGGTGCGGTCGAGATTCATCTCGGGGTGAGCGTCGAGGAGCTCTAGGGCGAGCCCTGTGACGTCCTCAGAGTGAAGGCGTAGGATGCGCTCTATGTCACTCCCGGGCTGGTAGTATCGGTGGATGAGGGCTATAGGGTCGATCACTTGCGGGTAGGCTTGGAGGTGTGAGAAGCGGGTGTCGAAGGCTTGTGGGAGCGAGAAGCCGGTGCCTTTTGCTTGGCAGGACGGGGCGCTGGGCTAGAGGCTTTGGGCGCTGTCGTCTTAGGTCTTGCTGGTTCGGGTGCAGGTGTGGCGGGGAGCACGGGTTCGGGATTCACGGGTACGGAGTCCTGAGCTTCGTCCCCACCGAAGAGGACGGTCTTCACACGACGGATGTCGTCGACCGAACTGATGAGCCGAGGATAGAGGTAGGAACTCTGACGGGCAGAAGGAGGCGTGTCGCTCGCGGCGTCGTAGGGCTCTGTGGGGAAGATCCCTTCGATGAGCAGACAGCCGTAGCCCAGGAGGTAGACCCCGACGAGCAGGCCCAGAGCGAGCCCGATGATCCTGTCGAGGACGAAGAGGAACGTCCCCTTGGTGAGCGAACTAAACCAGCTCCCCACCATGCGGATAGCCATATAGACAAGGGCAAAGGAGATCAGCGGGATGATGAAGCCCCAGCCCCCGATGCTCTGCCCGTCGCCTCCGCCGAAGAGGCTCTCGATCCACGGGGCTAAGCGCCACGCCTCACGAAAGGCGATGATCAGGGCGGCTATCTGGATGACACGTCGTACGGCACCACCGAAGAGCCCGCCGAGGGCGAAGAGGAGGATACCTCCTCCGAGGAATAGATCAAGTTGGTTCATCGCTTGCTTATGCTGTCTGTATGAGGGTCCTGTTTCTTTCTGTGCCCAAAGTTAGTGTATCCTCGGCATTCATAGCTCCGAGCTAGGGAAGACCCTACCAAAATCGTGGGAAGATCTGCCCCGCTGGATAAGGGGCTTCCAGGCCCCTCAAAAGGACCCTACGGTAGGTCGTCGAAAAAACCTACAGTAGGTTTCACTTGCGACCTACCGTGGGTCGCATCGACGACCTACCGTAGGTCGTTTTTGACCCCTCTTGTGGTGAGAGGAAAGGAGGGCTGGAGAAATGCCTCGTTCTCCCGTGGAAACACCCCTTGAGAAGTCGCCCTTCGTCGTGGCTTTTCTTCCCCGTCAGATTCCCGCTTTTTTCCCCTCGGTGGGGAAGGCCGATCACCGACGGGCGATCGCCTTATCCCTCGGCTAAGAAGCCCGCCAGAGATGCTCTCATCGGAATAGTGTATCTTTGTCTACGAGAAAACGTTTTGCCCTCAAGCGACATGTCTAAGCAATATACTATCCCGGAGATCCTCGCCGCCGAGGTCGATGCACTCCGCTCTATCCCCGCCACCAACGACTACGAAGCAGCTATCTCCTTGATTCTGGATCGTGTCCATCAGAAGGGGGGGCGTCTCATCACCTCGGGGATGGGCAAGGCTGGACAGATCGCCCACAACATCGCTACGACCTTCAGCTCCACGGGTACGCCCGCTTACTTCCTGCATCCCAGCGAAGCGCAGCACGGTGACCTGGGGATGGTCTGTGCCGATGACCTGATGCTCCTGATCAGCAATTCGGGCAAGACACGTGAGGTGCTCGAGCTCGTCGCTCTGACGCGCCGCATGTATCCTACGCTCCCCTTCATCCTGATCACAGGCAACACAGGGAGCCCACTCTCAGAGCTTGTAGAGGTCACCCTCTCCACGGGCAACCCTCCCGAAGTCTGCCCGCTAGGGCTTACCCCGACGACCAGCACGACCGTGATGACGGTGCTGGGTGACCTCCTCGTGGTGAGTGTGATGCAGCGCATCGGCTTCACCTATCAGGACTATTCCCTCCGTCACCACGGAGGCTACCTCGGAGATAAGAGCCGTGAGCTCGTCGCTCCCGAGACGAAGTAGCTGGTCCTGCTGAGTCTCTCATCAGAGTATCCTCGGTGCGTCTCGGGAGAGGCGTAGAGCGGGGGACTCATCCTTTTCATTATTCATGGTATGCCCCCAGGAGGTCGGTCTGATGGACTTCAGCGGAGTATACATCCCTCACTACCCACCCTCACCAAGGGCTGGAGTGAGGAGAGCAAAGTACATTAGATGACATTCGAAGAACTAGGGGTCAGTGCCCCTATCTGCCGTGCCGTAGCAGAGCTCGGCTACCAGCAGCCCATGCCTGTGCAGGAGGCTGTGATCCCCTACCTCCTAGGTGAACCTATTGACCTCATCGCCCTAGCACAGACAGGGACGGGGAAGACCGCCGCCTTTGGCCTCCCCCTCCTGCAGAACGTAGAGCGAAGCCTCAGCTCCTCGGGCGGATCCACGGGTATGCCTCGTGCCCTCGTGCTCTGTCCTACTCGTGAGCTGTGCCTACAGATCGCCGACGATCTCACCGCCTACAGCAAGTACCTGCCTTCGGTACGTATCCTCCCCGTCTACGGGGGCTCCTCTATAGAAGCTCAGATCCGCACCCTGCGTCGTGGGGTAGAGGTCATCGTGGCTACCCCTGGTCGCCTCATAGACCTCATGGAGCGAGGTGCTGCTAGTCTCGACGCCATCGAGACAGTGGTCCTAGATGAAGCCGACGAGATGCTCACCATGGGCTTCTCCGAGAGTCTGCAGACGATCCTCTCGCAGGTGCCTCGTGAGCGCCACCTCCTGCTCTTCTCCGCTACTATGCCCCGAGAGATCAGCTCCATCGCTGCCTCCTACATGCACGAGCCCAAGGAGATCATCGTCGGGACAAAGAACGAAGGCAATAAGAACATCCGTCACTACTACTATGTCGTCTCCGCTCGGCACAAGTATCTTGCCCTGAAGCGTATCGCCGACTACTACCCTGATATCTATGGGATCATCTTCTGCCGTACCCGCAAGGAGACGCAGGAGATCGCCGACCAGCTCATCCGTGATGGCTACAATGCCGATGCCCTGCATGGCGAGCTGTCGCAGGCACAGCGTGACTATGTGATGCAGAAGTTCCGCATCCGCAATCTACAGCTCCTCGTCGCTACCGATGTGGCTGCTCGTGGGCTGGATGTTGATGACCTGACGCACGTCATCCACTATGGTCTGCCCGACGATATAGAGAGCTACACCCACCGCAGTGGCCGTACTGCCCGTGCTGGTAAGCTGGGTATCTCCATCGCTATCTGTCATAGCCGTGAGCGTGGACGCCTCCGTGATATCGAGCGTATCTCCCACGCCACGATCGAGCGCAAGCAGCTACCCTCCGGGAGCGAGATCTGCCAGAAGCAGCTCTTCCACCTAGCCGATCGTATCGAGCGGGTAGAGCTGACGGACGACTCGACACTCGATACAGTCCTGCCCGACCTGGTGCGCAAGCTCGACTGGATCGACCGTGAGGAGCTCGTGCGTCGTCTTATGCTCCTCGAGCACCGTCGCCTACTGGACTACTACGAGAGTGAGGAGGTGATCGAAGAGGCCGACGACAAGGGTCGTCTCCCCAGTGAACCCAAGGAGGGTAAGAAGCGAGACAAGCGTAATGCTGTAGCCGAAGAAGGGATGAAGCGCCTCTTCATCAACTTTGGGAAGCTCGACCGAATGTTCCCCAACAAGCTCATCGAACTCATCAACAAGTGCGTCCCCGGACGTGTGAAGATCGGTAAGATCGATCTCCTACCTCGCTTCTCCTTCTTCGAGGTCGAAGAGGCTGACGCTCAGGAGGTCATTCGCTCGATGAGTAGCTACGAAGTCGATGGCCGTCGTATCGCCGTGGACTACGCCGATGCACTGGGCTCCGAAGGCTCGGGGCGCAAGGAGCGTCGTCCGAAGCGCTCGGCAGGTGGCTTCGACTCCGAACGTAAACCACACCGCAAGGGAGGCGCTCGATCAGGAGAAGGCGCCTTCGACAAGTATAAGGACAAGGACCGCACTAAGCGCAGTCGCTCCCGTCGCTAGAGACTGGAGCCTTACCCTCCCGAGCTACGGGGATGATACAAGAGCGTCTCCCCGTAGCATTATCTCATTAGTATGCAAGTTACCTGCTCTAACGCAACCTCTTCTCACAGAATCAACAATTCAAAACAACGCATGATCATGAAGAAGTTCGTCTATGCCCTGATTGCCCTCCTCTGTGTGGGTGCAGTGACTCAAGTACAGGCACAGGGCATCCATCCACGTGTCGAAGTTGCGGGCAACTTCTCGACACACATTGTCAACAATGCGAAGGGGCTCTCCGTCAAGGACTACAAGATGCGCTCGGGCTTCCGTGTCGCAGGTGCTGTGGAGTTCAGCCTGCTCGGCCCGCTCTACTTCGCCCCAGGTCTTGCCTTCCAGCAGAATGGGAGTAAGGTCGGTGACCGTGTAGCTACGCTCAACTACCTCAGCGTGCCCGTCAACCTCGGTCTGCGTGCTGGGCTGGGCAATGTAGTCGCTATCTCCATCGAAGCTGGTCCCTCCTTCTCCTACGGGATCTCCAGCGAATCCTCCTTCAACGATGTACTGAAGAACCTCGAGAACGAAGGCTTCCGTCGCTTCGAAACGGGCGTGAATGCTTCGGTCGCTCTCTCGCTGAGTAGCTTCTACGTACGCCTTGGCTCCGATATCGGTCTTACCAATATCTATAAGAAGAAGGCCAATGCAGAGAGCCTGAAGAATGCCTCCTTCTACCTCGGGGTGGGGCTACGCTTCTAGGGCGAAATCATCCCTACACCCTCTACGGGTAAGTTGAGCCCCTCATGAGCCGTCCATCAAGCGACTCATGAGGGGCTTCTCTGTACCCTCGTCGGACGACCTACGGTAGGTCGTCGATGCGACCTACCGTGGGTCGCAAGTGAAACCTACTGTAGGTTTTTTCGACGACCTACCGTAGGTCGTTTTTGGGGGCTCTCGAAAGCCTCTGCTTATGCGGGTTGTGGGATGGTCTGATTTTCGAGAATACGCCTTCGAGCGAAAGCCTCATTCTAAGGGGCTCTTCACAGCCCTTGAGTCCCTAGGGTTTGTGCCTCAGAGATTGGGGCGAATCTTAGGCTGTGGCGCTCTTCTTCCTTCGCCCCGCTCCGAGGAGGGATTACTGCACGTAGTTCCTCGGAAAATCGTATCTTTGCCCCACTGATTGAATAGAATAACCAACAAAAAAATAGATAAATACGTATGGCACATCAAGAGCATCGTGAGCACGATACCCTAGACACGATCGACGAACAGGTACTCAAGGGTGAACTCTTCTTCGAGCGTCACGGCAAGAAGATCATCATCGCAGTGGCAGCCCTTCTAGTCATCGCCTTAGGCTTCTTCGCTTACCATCGCTTCGTGACGATCCCTAAGAGTGAGAAGGCTACGGCACAGATGTTCGTCGCCGAAGATAGCTTCATGCTCGGTCAGGACAGCCTTGCCCTCAAGGGTCAGGGTGCTGGCACGCAGGGCTTCGAGGCGATCGCTAAGAACTTCTCGGGCACCGATGCGGCGAACCTCGCTCACGCCTACAGCGGTATCTGCCTCTACGACATGGGGAAGTACCAGGAAGCGCTTACGGAGCTGAAGAAGTTCTCCTCCGACGAAGCTGTCGTCGCTCCTTCGATCCAGCGTATCATCGGCGACTGCTATGTCCAGCTCGGCAAGCTCGACGATGCTGTGAAGGCCTACGAGACGGCTGCCAAGCAGGCTAGCAATGAAGCCATCTCCCCCAGCTGCCTCATCAAGGCCGGTCACGTCTATGAGAAGCAGGGGAAGTACGACAAGGCGATCGCTCTGTACAACGAGGTCAAGACTAAGTACTACACCGCTCCTGAAGCTGAGACGGTAGAGGCAGACCTGCTGCGTGCTCAGGCAGCTCAGGGTAAGTAATCGCTAGCCTCTACACCGAATTAGCTATGTCGACCATCGACCATATCTCCTCCACCTACTACAGCGAAGTCCCCTCAGGCGAAGGCCTGCACATAGGCATCGCTGTGGCGGAGTGGAACTATAATATCACCGAACCTCTGCTGGAGGGAGCGCTCGAAGTGCTCCGCCGTCAGCAGACGAAGAAGGTGACGGTCTTCCGTGTGCCAGGTGCCTTCGAGCTGGTGAATGCTTCTGCACGTTTGCTCGAGGATCCTACGGTGAATGCCGTCATCGCCATCGGCTGTGTCGTCCGTGGAGATACGCCCCACTTCGACTACATCTGTCAGGGGGTGACCTTCGGACTCTCCCAGCTGAATGCGACCTCTGTACCAGGGCTTCGAGTGATCCCTGCCCCTGTCATCTTCGGCGTCTTGACCACTGAGACGATCGAGCAGGCAGAGGAGCGTGCAGGCGGACGCCTAGGCAATAAGGGAGCCGAAGCAGCGGAGACTGCGCTGAAAATGTGCCGTCCCATTTGCACAGTTCACAAATAGTTCGTACCTTTGCACTGCAAAGAAACGGAATGGGCAGTTACCAGAGTGGCCAAATGGGGCTGACTGTAACTCAGCTGGCTTACGCCTTCGGTGGTTCGAATCCATCACTGCCCACGAAGTTCTTCCTGACAAAAGGATTGCGGAAGTAGCTCAGTTGATAGAGCATTAGCCTTCCAAGCTAAGGGTCGCGGGTTTGAGCCCCGTCTTCCGCTCTACCAGCTGATGATGCTGACCACCATCGAGGAGTAGATCACGATAGATGATCTGCTCCTCGCTCTTTTTGTATACGTCCCTATCCCCTTCTGCCTTTTCCTTCCCTCCCTGCTTCCATTGCCCCACTTGCTCATGACTGAGGGGATAGATGTCCCTTTCTCTTGAGTCCTTGCTGAATGTGTGTAGCTACTTGGTGAGGGTTACTTGGTGATATGATGCAAGGATTTCCTTGGAGAGACCCTGTGTGCGTGTCTCCTTCTTCGGGCGGATGGTGTTCGGTATTTTTTGTTCCTTTGTGCTCGAAAAGGTGGGAGGTCTAGAGACTATCTTTGGGCGTGACTTTTCCCTTACATCTAGAGGGTGTTTAGTTCCTTACACGTTCGCTCTCGCTATCTCGCTTCGCTGGCAGACCACTAACACGTCAATTAATAGCATGCTTATGAAGAAATTCTTACTCCTTTTTTCTAGTGCCGTCTTGGCGCTGACCTCCTGCTCCAAGCAGGTGGATGAGCCATCGGTAAACATCCCAGAGCAGAACTCTACGATCCATCTCAATATCGAGGGCGAGCGTGAAGATATACCTATGGTCGATGCTTCGGGCCGTGCGATCAATCTCACGGGCAATGTGGCGAACAAGAAGATCACTTCTATTACGCTTGAGTTCTCCGAGCAGGTCGATGGGATCGTCTGCATCTATAACAAGGAGGGTAAGGGCTTTACCCGCCAAGTTAAGTTCGATGTCGATGGCAGGAAGTTTGTCTTCAAGGGGAATATTAACCTCAATGGCGCATCGAAGGAGCTCCTCCGTGATGCCAAGATGGATATCTACGTCGGGGGTGACTATATCTATGAGGGTGATGACAAGCCTGTCACCTACAAGCCCTCGATTAAGCCTATTCCTACCCAGGATAAGATGAACCTCACTCAGTTCAATCCTATCTTCTTCAGTCGTGGTGTACCCGTTAGCCCTGGTGGCTCAAGCTCTGATGTAGACTTCGATAGTAAGGGGCATCGCTTCCGTCTCTTCGGGCACTTTGTCTCCCTGCGTTTCCGTAATCCACGCCCAGGCTTCAACCTTAATTTCAATGGGATCATCGTCGATGCTTTTGCTAACCAAGGCTTCCAGCTCAAGACTCCTAATCAGACATCTTCTAGTACAGCACCAACTTTGGGCTTCAAGGAAGAGGGCAACACCGGGGGATTGGCACGTCCAGGTATTGGTATCTTCTATCCCTTCTCTGATGGGCGAACGATTACTCTCAATGGTCCTGTAAGCGAAGGGCAGACGAGTGTCCCTGCGGGTGATCCTGCCTACACGGTCTACATCCATACGCTAGCGCAGTGGGTGGGAGGTTTCCGTTTCGGTAAGGACGCTGTGACGGGTGTCTCGCCCTTTACCTCTGCAGGTCATACTCCCTACTACAACTATACGAATCTTCAGAAGTCCTTCGATGAGAATGAGCGCACGGGGAAGTTCTACAACCTCTTCCTTACGCTCCAGAAGCGTCCCCTGCCTTAGATCTTAGGAGGGCCTTTGCTATAGGCTTTCTCTCTTACAGTAAATGTGGAGCGAGAGCTCTGAGGTCATGCGATCTCAGAGCTCTCGCTCTCCTTTTATGATCCATTCTCTGAATATGGTAGCTCGGTAGGCTGGATCTATTAGCTGGTGGATGAAGGAGAGGTCATTTGCACTCAGATCAACGTGGCGTGAGTTGCTTTCATGCATTTCTTTTCTCTTCCTTCTTCTCGTCTCAAGGTGGATCTCTTGCCTCTGGAGTTGGTGCTTATCGGTGGAGGACTTTAGGATAGAGTTGTTGTAGAGGTAGTCTGTATTTGTTGTTTAGGGATTTTTTTTGTTCCTTTGTACCTCTAAATCGAAGACTAGGGGGTAAGAACTTGATCTTTTACCTCGGTTTATTGTTATTAATCCGAGGTGCTTCCATGAGCTTATGCTCCCTGCCTCGTATGTATATATGCCCTGGTGTGGTCGCTACTCATGAAGCACCCTCCTCGTCTATCTCTCCTCGAAAGAGTCGGTTGTTATTCGCCCTCTTTCTTTCACAGAGCCTAAGCCTCATCCATGCTCGGCTCATGTGACTTCTCTCAGAATAGTATCAAACAAAAGCAACAAGAAGTAAAGTATGAAGAAATTTCTACTCCTATGCTCGGTGGCTCTACTCACCTTCTCTTCCTGCTCGAAGGAGAAGGATGAACCTATCGTCAAGAGTAATGAAAGCGAACAGACCTCGATTAACCTTCACATCGAAGGTGAGCGCGAGGATATCTCTGTCGCTGATGCAGAAGGCCGAGTCCTTGATCTTAAGGCTGGGGTGACTGGCAATAAGATCACCTCGGTCTCAATGACCAAGACGGGTGATGTCAAGGCAATCCTCTGCTTCTATACCTCAACTAAGGGTATTTCACGTGAGGTGACACTTCCTATGAAAAACGGGAAGATCACATGGCGAGGTTCCGTCGATGTGGGTGACTTCACTAAGGAAGAGCTCCGTGATGCTAAGCTCAGCATCTTCATCGGTGGGGACTATACCTATCCAGGTGATGATAAGCCCATTACTTATGAGTCTTTCAATAAGGCTGTCCGCACGACTAATGGGATGAATCTCTCGCAGTTCAACCCGATCTTTGTTAGCGAAGGGGTTAGATTGACTCCTGGTGGCTCAGGGTCTGATGTGGACTTTGATAGCAAGGGGCATCGCTTCCGTCTCTTTGGCCAGTTTGTGTCGATTAGTTTTCGTAATCCGCTCCATGGATACAATCTGCTCTTCAATGGTATGATCGTTGGTCCCTATGCAAGTATTGGTATGATTCTGCATACGACTCCTTCGAATGGGTTTGCGAAGCCGACTTTCAGAGTTAAGCCAAAGACCTCTGTGGCGAAGTTCTATCCCTTTACGGACGGGCAGCCGATTACACTCAACGGTCCTGCGACGGAAGGTGGTGCTGAGACTGCACCTAAGGATGATCCAGCCTACACGATCTATATCTTCACTGGAGTAGAAGGTATGGGTGGTATTCGATTTGGTAAGGATGCGGCTTCGGGATCTAGTCCGCTTACTACTCACCCGTCGCGTTATAATAGGACTAACCTTGAAAATAAGTCGCAGCAGGAGGCTACCAAGCAGGGTAAATTCTATAATGTCGTTATGCGTCTGAAGAAGATATAGGGTCTCTCCCTTAAGGCTACTAAGACGAACAGAAAAATAGCGTAAAACTCTAGAGTCGGATGTGCTAACTCTGGGGTGTGACTAGTATGTCCTCTCGACCCTCTCGGTCAAGGAGACAATGAGATCACCCAAGATGGAGAAGGCTTCTAGGCTCTCCACCATTGACCATTCACCTGCTATCTCCCTGCCTAGTGTGGGGATACCTATGGAAGAAGGAGCACGAGGCTGCCCCCGTGCTCCCTTCCTCTCTTCTTTCCTTCTCTTATCTTCCCTCTCTTGGGGGCGATGTAGACTTCAAGGGAAGGCTTTCTTTAGGGAAGGTTGGGGAGAGGTGATGAGGTCTATGTTTTGGTTTGTTAGCTTTTTTTTTGTTCCTTTGTGCCTTGAAATGGTTGTAATTGGAGCCGAAGGCTTGTTCCCCGCCTCAGCTTATGGCTATTAGCTAGAGGAGTCTTCTCTCAGTTTGCACCCTTTTCATGGTGTATGTTGTCTTGGTATTGCCAAATTGTATCAAGTAAAATCTAACGAAATAAATAAAATGATGAAGCATCTAGAAAAGGAGCTCTACGAAGCTCCACAGATCAGCAAGCTCGTGCTGAATAACGATCTTAGCCTCCTGATCACTTTCTCTGTAGAAGGTAACGTCGACGATATCGAAGACGGGGGCGAATGGTAGGTTGCTCGTAGACGAAATCTCTACGAAGGTCCTACGTGGAATTTAGAGAGGAGCATTAGGCTATGAGCCTGATGCTCCTCTTTTTTTATCCAGTTTCCTTGCCTATTGTTTGGCTAGTAAAGAAAAAAAGTATACCTTTGCATCCGAAATCGTCCAAGAGACCCTTTCGATAACTAGAATTAGGCTCCGTAGCTCAACTGAATAGAGCATCTGACTACGGATCAGAAGGTTACAGGT
>ERZ772874.712-NODE-712-length-18019-cov-3.465320_pt1 | contig 18019 bp, 20 predicted proteins | sample MGYA00580586_ERZ772874 | MGnify/ENA primary metagenome ERZ772874 (study PRJEB29015, sample SAMEA2737952) | human oral metagenome | biome: human oral; feature: human-associated habitat; material: dental | place: China | collected 2154 ... | reverse complement strand
CTTTCGGTCTCGACCGCATCGCCGCCATGATGGCCGGAACCGAATCGATCCGCGACGTCATCGCCTTCCCCAAGACGCAGCGCGCCCAGTGTCTGCTGACCGACGCGCCTAGTGAAGTCGATGAAAAGCAGTTGCGCGAACTGCATATCCGTTTGCGCAATGTCAAAACCGACGCCAAAGCCGAAGCCAAGGCGTAACCGGCCGTAACTAGCGTTTAACGGCCACGAACTCCCTTCATCCGGCGGGCAACATGGCGAACATGCCAATGAATAACGGTCTGTACTTGCCGAGCGTATGGTTCTGGCGAATCGCCGCAATGGTCTGGCTGGTCTGCGCATGTCTACTGCCGCTAGATGCAGCGGCACGTGGCCAGACCGGCGGTATGCCGGCCGAAGTTTCGCTCGCCAGCCTGCCGCCGGAAGCCGCGCAAACGCTCGCGCTTATCAAACGCGGCGGCCCGTTCCCTTACCCGGAAAAAGACGGCAGCATCTTCGGGAATTTTGAGAAGCGTCTGCCAATCCAGCCGCGCGGTTACTATCGCGAATACACCGTGCCGACGCCAGGACTTCGCCATCGCGGCGCACGCCGCATCATCGCCGGGCAAAGACAAGAAGGACCTGGGTACGGCAGGCGTGAAGTGCACAATGATGCGGGCGAGTATTACTACACGGGCAACCACTACCGCAGCTTCCGGAGGATCCGCAAGCCATGACCCCCCCTCGCCCTAAAAGGCCTATCCCAGCCGACCCGATTGCTGATCCGCTCGCCACATTTTCCACACGCCCGGAAATGGCGGGGATTTATCGCATTGACGATCAAGACTTACCGGCGCTCAAAGCTGCCGCTAGCGACCTGGGGCAGGCCGTTTTTACCGTTGATCTGCGTCATGCGCGAAACGTCCCCGGCTTTCTGAAGGCGATGAAGCGCGATCTTCGCTTTCCGGACGGCTTTGGCAACAATCTGGACGCACTCAACGATTGTCTGACCGATTTTTCCTGGCACCCGGCCGCCGGTTACGTCATCATCCTTGCCCATAGCGAAGCACTGCAGGCCAACCCATCCAGCTTGGCAACGCTCAACGAAGTACTGGCCTTCGCGGCTGAAAGCTGGAAAAACCGCGACATTCCCTTCCGTATCTTCTATCTGCACGGCCAGCCATGAGCGCCCGGGCAGGCGCCGCGCCACAAGCGCTCACCACTCACGCATCATACAAACGCCCGGTTTCCGTCCTCGTCGTCATGTACACGCCGGCGCTGGACGTCCTGCTGCTTGAACGCGCCAAACATCCGGGGTATTGGCAGTCAGTCACCGGCAGTCAGGAAGAAGGAGAGGCGCTCATCGAAACAGCGCGGCGCGAAGTCGAAGAAGAAACGGGCATACGCGCCACGTATGAGCAAATTGAAGACTGGCGCCTCACCAACACTTTTGAAATCTTCGCCGAATGGCGGAACCGCTATGCCCCCGGCGTCACGCACAACGTCGAACACGTCTATGCGCTGCCCGTTGCGGATACGCTGCCCATCCGTCTTGCGCCCAGCGAGCACCGGGCCTGGCGCTGGCTGCCCTGGCGGGAAGCGGCCGCGGCCTGTTTTTCCTGGACAAACCGGGAAGCGATTCTGCAATTGCCGAGCCGCCATCCGCAGCCAACCGGGCGTCCAACTCCACCCTAACCGTTCCGCTAGCGCCACGCTCGCTGCTTTTCCGTAGCCTGCTTTGGCGCCTGTTCCAATACTTTTCCCAGTCTTTTAGCGGTCAGCGCTTCCCTCGGGGTTTTCTACCACCGCTTCCCGCTGCGTTTCCAGCGCGGCCGCTTCGGTATTGTCCGCTACGGCACCCATCGCTTTTTCCAGGCACTGCGGGCAGTAGCACTGCCCACCGCCGAGTGAGGCAAAGGCAATGGGAGGCAACTGCATGCACCAACAACTTGCCTGCGTGCTGCTCACGCCACACGTGAATTGCGCACCACAGCCGGGACACACGGAAAGCGGCGCGCGCGAATTTTATGACAGGGAATTCATGCCGCCCATGATACGCGCAAAGGCATGGGTTGCGGGTTGCGGGTTGCGGGTTGCGGGTTGCGGGTTGCGGGTTGCGGGTTGCGTAACGATTTTCGCCGGTCGCCTTTTTATTTGCATCCGGCTTGCGTAGAATTCTTCTTTCCCTGCATCCTGATGTTTTTCCTCTCACGATCACCAGGAATCCGACCATGACCACTACCACGACTGCGACCGCCCCCATCCCCGCCCAGAAAGCCGAAATCCTCGCCGAAGCGCTGCCTTACATTCGGCGCTTCCACGGTAAAACGATCGTCGTCAAATTCGGCGGCAATGCCATGATCGACGAACGGCTCAAGCAAAGCTTCGCCCACGACGTGGTGCTGCTCAAGCTGGTCGGCATCAACATCGTCGTCATTCACGGCGGTGGTCCGCAAATCGAAAACCTGCTCACGCGCATCGGCAAAAAAGGGGAATTCATCCAGGGCATGCGCGTTACCGATGCCGAAACGATGGAAATCGTCGAAATGGTGCTCGGCGGACAGGTTAACAAGGATGTCGTCAATCTCATCAACCAGGCGGGCGGCAAGGCGGTCGGCCTGACGGGTAAGGATGCCGCCTTCATCCGGGCGAAAAAACTGATGCTGCCCAACAAGGACAACCCGCAGGAGACCATCGACCTCGGTATGGTCGGTGACATTACCGCTATCGATCCCGCGCTGATCGCTCATTTGCAGGCCGCCGCCTTCATTCCGGTCATCGCCTCAATCGGCGTCGGCGAGCAAGGCGAGACCTACAATATCAACGCCGACGTCATCGCCGGAAAAATTGCCGAAGCGCTTGGTGCAGAAAAACTCATTCTGCTCACCAATACGCCCGGCGTGCTTGACAAGGAGGGCCGGCTTATCACCGGCGTTACGCCGGCGCAGATCGACGCCATGGTCGCGGATGGCACGCTCTCCGGCGGCATGCTGCCCAAGATTTCCTCGGCGCTGGAAGCGGCGCAGAGCGGCGTCAAGCGCGTGCATATCATCGACGGCCGCGTCGAACATGCGCTTTTGCTGGAAATTCTTACCAACCAGGGGATCGGTACGCTCATTAAATCGCAGTAGGCCATGCCATGCACGCACGGTAATAAGCGCTCAATAACCGTTCAATAACCACCCAATCAGCGCCTGCAGCGGGTGACCGGATTTGTATAACGATTACGCCGCCATTTCCGCCGGAGATACGTCGAATGCCGTTGAATGCTCCGATATCTCCCACTTCCGGTGGCTTGCAATGCGCCTAGAATGGCGGGCATCGCAATACATAAGCGCACAGGCGCCCGGGAGGCACTGTTGCGTACCGATCTTGGCCGCAAAGAAGATGATGATGCCGAGCCATTTCTTGCGTGCCTTCTTTCTGCTGCCGCTACTGGCCGTGCTTATCCGGTTCTTTGTGCCGGCGGCACACGCCGTCTCTATCGCACCGGCCACATCGCACCCGGACGATGAGCATTACGTCGTCAGCTATGTAGTCGATGGCGACTCGCTTTGGGTACGCACGGCCGGCAGCACTCAAAACATCCACGGCGCCCGTACCGCCTGGCGCGGCAAAGGACATGGCCAACGTTTGCGGGTACGCCTGCGGGGCATCGACGCACCCGAACTATGTCAGCAGCACGGTACGCAAGCCCGTGATGCGCTGCGCGCACTGGCGCCGACCGGCCAGCGCGTGCGCGTCACCATTTACGCCCGCGACCGTTATGGCCGCGCCATTGCCGATGTTATTCTGCTGCCCGACGGCATCAACCTTGCGCGCCACATGGTCGCTCAAGGCTGGGCGTGGGACGATGGCGGGCGAAAACGCCGCGGCCTCTACACGCAGGAACACCGGCAGGCCGTGCAGGCGCGGCGCGGACTATTCGCCGATGACGGCGCCGAGCGCCCGGCCGATTTTCGCCGTCATTACGGATCGTGTCATACGGGCGGCTAGAGGGCTGACCCACCATTCTCCACGCACAAAATATTTGCTCATACCTCCACCGTTCCCAGAAAATCGCCATGCCATCGACCATTCAACCGACACTCACCGACGTACCCGAAACTACTTTGTGGACGCTGTATAACCGTGCCAACGAGGCCGCACGCGCCGACGGCTGCCTCTGCGACCCGAAATGCCTGGAGATTTATCACGCCCTCAGTTACGACTACGCACGCCACTTCGGCAAAGCAGAACCTTCGCACGGTATCCGTTCGCAATTATTCGACGACAAGTTGCGCATATTCCTTGACCGGCATCCCGACGGCGTCATCGTCAATCTGGGCGAAGGGTTGGAAACGCAGCGTTTTCGCATTGATGCGCCGCAGGCGTTATGGATCAGTGTGGATCTGCCGCAATCCATCGCCCTGCGCGAGCGCTTCATTGCGCCCGATGCGCAGCACCGGCACATTGCCGCCAGCGCATTAGATACCGCTGCATGGTTCGACGCCGTGCCGCCTGGTCGCGCCGTGTTCATCACCGCACAGGGGCTGATGATGTATTTCCGCGAAGATGAAGTCGCCGCGCTCGTCAAGGCAATGGCAAGGCGTTTCCCCGGCGGGTATTTCATGTTCGACCACATTTGCCCGCGCCTATCACAGCGCACATTGAGCCATCGCGGCTGGATGAAAACGCCGCACTACCGCGCTCCGCCCATGCCCTGGGGCGTACGCCGCGACAGGCTGCAACCCTTGATTTCGCGCTGGCTAGGCCAGCCAGTGGCCGTGCACAACGTCACCTTCATGTTTCCGCGCGGACCGCTGCGCTGGCTGGTGCCATTGCTGGAAAAAACGCCGATCGCCAATTACCTGCCCGGCGGCGTCTGCTGGCTGCAATTTCCACCCGTCCCGTCAAGGGGCACACAAAAGGCACAATGATGAAATGCCGCCCACGCGTCGTTGTAGTCGAGGCGCGGAGCAGCGAGCTAGAAAATCAACGCGGAATCAGCTGATTTTTCCGGACAGCCGTGCCGCCGCGTCGAGCGCAAAGTAGGTCAAGATGCCATCGGCGCCAGCGCGCTTGAAGGCAAGCAGCGCTTCCATCATGCAGGATGCCTCATCCAGCCAGCCGTTCTGCGCCGCCGCCTTCAGCATGGCGTATTCGCCGCTGACCTGGTAGGCGTAGGTCGGTACAGCGAATGTATCCTTGACGCGGCGCACGATATCCAGATACGGCATTCCCGGCTTGACCATGATCATGTCCGCCCCCTCAGCCAGGTCGAGCGCGACTTCGCGCAGGGCTTCGTCGCTGTTGGCCGGATCCATCTGGTAGGTCTGCTTGCCGCCTTTACCCAGATTACCCGCCGAGCCGACAGCATCGCGGAAAGGACCATAGAACCCCGATGCATATTTGGCGGAGTAGGCCAGGATGCGCACATGAATCTGCCGCGCGGCGTCGAGCGCGGCGCGGATATGACCGATGCGCCCGTCCATCATGTCTGACGGAGCCACCACGTCCGCCCCAGCCTGTGCATGAGTCAGCGCCTGTTTGGCAAGCGCCTCCAGCGTCTCGTCATTGAGCACATAAGCGCGCGGATCATCGGCGCAAATCAGGCCGTCCTGGCCGTGACTGGTGTACGGGTCGAGCGCAACGTCGGTAATCACCCCCAACTCCGGGAATTCGCGCTTGAGTACGGAAACGGCGCGCGGCACCAGACCATCCGGGTTCCACGCTTCCTCCGCCCCCGGCGTTTTCAGCTCGGCGCCAATCACCGGAAAGAGCGCCAGCGCGGGAATGCCCAGCCGCGCAGCATTTTCCGCGGTACGCAGCAGCACGTCGATGCTTTGCCGCTCAACGCCCGGCATCGAAGCCGCCGGCTCGCGGCGTTTTGTGCCTTCAAGGACAAAAACCGGGTAAATCAGGTCGTTGACCGTCAATACCGATTCACGCATCAGACGGCGGGAAAAATCATCCCGACGCATCCGGCGCATGCGGGTCGTAGGAAAAACTGCCTGGTAATTCATGGTAATTCCATCCTTCAAAAAATTCGGGGATTGACTTTTCAGCACCGTTCAATGCCGCTCGACGCTCCCTGCCGCGTGTCTTATCCGTCGGCGTCCGCTTTTCCGCCTGCCCGACCTCCCGCCTCTTTCCCTACCTTCCCCGCCGTACGATGGTCGACCGCATTACGCCGGCGACTACCGACGCCGACCGTGCGCACTCCAGCCAATGGCGCGGCGATTTTTCACGCGCGCAACTTTGGCCCGTCGACTGCCCGGCTGCCGGGGCAATGAAGGGGCTGCGTGAGTATCAGCGCCAGCCGCTGCGCCGATTATTTCAGTTCTTTCAGCATCCTTGATGCGCATGTCCAGCCAACGGCCCAGCACCGCCTCGGCTTCGCCAATTCCCATCCGCTTGAGGCTGGAAAAAAGCTGCACCGAGCAGTGCGCGTTGATCTTGCCGACCGCTTCCCTCACCGTATGCAACACGGCCGCCTGCGCCTGCCGCGTCAGCTTGTCGGCCTTGGAAAGCAGAATATGCACGGGTTTGCCCGTCGGCGCGAACCATTCAAGCATATGCCGATCCCGCTCAGCGAGCGGGTGCCGACTATCCATGACCAGCACCAGACCGGCGAGCGGTGCACGGTAGCGCAGATAGGGCGCCAGCAGCCCTTCCCACTGGCCGCGGATGTCCTCAGGCGTGCGTGCAAAACCGTAGCCAGGCAGATCGACGAAATATTTACCTGCCGACAGCGCAAAGAAATTCAGGTGCTGCGTCCGCCCGGGCGTCTTGGAAACGAAGGCCAGGCGCGTGTGGTCGGCCAGCGTATTGATCGCGGAGGATTTGCCGACATTCGAGCGACCAACGAAAGCCACTTCACGCACGGCATCGCCCGGCAAGTCGCGCAAATCGGCAATGGTCTGAAAAAATACGGCCTGGCGGAAAATGGGCATGGATAAACGTAAAAGCTCAAAACAAACGAAGCATATTATAGAGTACCGCCCTGGCAATACGCCGACAGCGCCCACAGCGGCACACCGAAGCCCTACGGAAAAAGAGCAGGCTATCTGCGCCTGCTCTTTTCATGTCCGCCACCCTTTCCGCACCTTGTTCGCCCCTTTCCGGCAGCGCCGGGCAGATGAGCGCCAGGCGTCGGAACAACGACGCGACGGCGTCCCGCTACTGGGCGTTTTTTATTTGACGGTCAGCAGACTTTCATCCCACTTGGCATGTTTTTCCAATCCGAGCAGGTTGGCAATCGTCGCCGCGATATTCGACAGGCCGGCATTGGGCAGCTGACGAAGTCCGAGTCTGCCGCCCGTCACGTTGTCGTACAGAATAAACGGCACCGGGTTGAGCGTATGCGCCGTTTTAGCCTTGAAACTGCCGTCTTTGTTCCGCGCGGGTTCCTTGGTCTTTTTGTCCGTTTCATACATTTCGTCGGCATTGCCGTGATCGGCCGTCACCAGCGCTACGCCGCCCATGGCATCGACTACCGGCAGAATGCGCGACAGCGCTAGATCAACCGCCTCGACCGCCATTGTCGCCGCGCGGAAATTACCCGTATGACCGACCATATCGCCATTGGCGAAATTGCAGCGCAAGGCCTGGTACTTGCCGCTGCGCAGGGCGTCGATCAGCGCATCGGCGATCTCGGCCGACTTCATCCACGGCCGCTGTTCAAACGGAACACGGTCGCTCGGCACTTCCAGATAGGTTTCCCCCGCGAATTTGCCGGAGCGGTTGCCATTCCAGAAATAGGTCACATGACCGAATTTCTGCGTTTCCGAGCAGGCGAACTGCGTAATGCCGCTCTTGGAAAACCACTCACCCATAGTGTCCTGGATAGCGGGCGGATCAACGAGGAAGCGCTTGGGCAGTTGCAGGTCGCCATCGTATTGCAGCATGCCCGCATAGGTCACTTTGGGCATACGCTTGCGGTCGAATTTGTCGAAATCGGTTTCTTCAAAAGCGCGCGTAATTTCAATCGCACGGTCACCGCGGAAGTTGTAGAAAACCACGGCATCGCCATCGACGATCGGCCCCACGGGCTTGCCGTCCCGGGCGATGACGAAAGCCGGCAAATCCTGGTCGATGACGCCTGGAAACTCGGCACGCAGGGCTTTGACCGCCTCGGCAGCGCTGTCATACTGAGTACCTTCGCCCAGAACGTGCGTCTTCCAGCCTTCCTCCACCATGCGCCAGTTGGCATCGTAGCGATCCATCGTAATCTTCATACGGCCGCCGCCGGAGGCAATTTGCACGTCGAAGTCGCCGCTGCGCAGCTCGCTGAGGAAGGCCTCGAAGGGGTCGATGTAATCAAGCGCGCTGGTTTCCGGTACATCACGCCCGTCGAGCAGTACATGCACACGCACTGCCTTGATGCCTTCCTGTTTGGCACGCACGATCATTGCCTTGAGGTGATCGATATGGCTATGCACGTTACCGTCGGAAAACAGGCCGATAAAATGGATGCAACCACTGCCCGCTTTGGCGCCGGCGATGATTTGCTTCCACGCCTCCCCCTGCCAGATGGCGCCCGAGGCAATGGCGTTGGCAACCAGCGAAGCGCCCTGGCTATACACCTGCCCCGAGCCAATGGCGTTGTGCCCAACTTCGGAATTCCCCATATCATCGTCGGACGGCATCCCCACGGCCGTCCCGTGCGCACGCAACTGGATGTGGGGATAATCCGCGAACAAACGATCGAGCGTCGGCTTGCGCGCGGCGGCAATGGCATTGCCGACTTCAGAGTTGGACAGACCATAGCCGTCCATAATGATGGTAAGTACCGGCCCCTTCACGCCAGAGAAGGCAGCGAATTTCTTCAACATGACGATTTCCTGTAGTGAGATGTGTTATCAAAAATATCGTATGTGATGATAGCAGCTTCAACGTACACCGGGCGAAGCCGGAAAATGCAATCCGTCTAAAGAATCCATTCGAATATGCCTGAAGACACGCTAGGATAAAAAGTGGACAAGGACGCGCTCGCCACGTCGCTGCGGCTATTTCCGTGGCCTCCGAGCAACCGGATATGCGTAAAAATTATGCCGCCCTCAGTGGGCGGTTCTCCCCTGGAAAGCTTCCGCCGCCATTTGTAGTTCGGCGTATTTGAGACTGTCGGCAATCGTGGCGCCGGATTTGACATTGTTGTCGGTCGATGAATGAGTCATGGCGTATCCTTTTGTGGCGTTTCGGGAACTGCGTGAGGTTTAATGCGAAGGACTTTTTCAACAAATTTTCGGGTTTGATCATCTTCTGGGGGCTGCGGACATGCTACTCCATGGGCCCAGGCTGACATGGCATTCGGCGGCGCCTTGATATAGCCGATACGCTCGGCAATCACTTCATTCGCCCATAGGTCGATGACTTTCAGCGAGCTGCCAGCCACCCAGTATTCGCGCTCTTCCGGCGTCGAAATGTCTTCATACGTCACCCCATAGCGGGGCGGGGACCCCGGCGCCGGCGCCCGGTCGAGAACAAAATCGTAAATATTTACGTCGAAATTGGGATTGCGTTCCATTTGAAGGCGAACATTAGGCGCTGCCGTATCTTTTTTACCGATCACTTTGATGCTTCCCGTGTAACGGTACCGCTCACCATCGACCGGGTCAACCACCTCAACATAGCGGTAGCCCCGATATGTGTTACGAAGATTCTGTAGTTCATTTCCTACAATGTTGGGCAATATAGGGTATTTATCACCATCCCGTACAGGCGTGTGAAAAAAACCAAGGATATAGCTATTCCCTGCGGAATCATACCCATACGGGTCCTCTGTGTATTGATAGCCACGACCATAATCCATACGGATGCGGAGCAGAAAAATGCCGTCGACATTGTCTGCCGTGCGGTGGATGAATTCTCCGGATTTTCGGCAGCCTGCCTCGTAGAGGCTGTTCGCTTTGGCTTGCCAGGCAAGGAAGGCTTCCCGTTCTTGCTTTTCTTCCCTCACCCAGCGGGCCGGAAAGGCGAGAAACAGCCAGAGAATGATTAGAATCGAACACAGCTTCCCTTTCCAGGTCTTCGGTAAGACTACGACGAGAATCAGCGTGATGATGATCAACAGCCAGAGAAAAAACCCCAGCAGCTTGAACAGGTCGTCAAACCCTGTCAGTCCGATCACGTTCATCGTGATTTTTCCTGGTCAGGATGCCGGCGTGTGCCGTGTTTTCTGTATTTGAGATGGTCGGCAACCGTGGCGCCGGCAGGGAGATTGCTCCAATTTGCATTCATAGGCTGAATCCTCTCCTGCAATCGTAGATGCAAAAGTGCCAGTTACCGTAGCAGTATCCTACCTAATATGTCTAGTGGGGGAGAGCCAAAACACGGCCCTACTCGTCAGAATCACCACGTAGCGCAATAACCCACGCCACAGAAAAAATACGCCGCACCTGACGGGCATCGTGCCCCGGTTGCGGCGTGTAGTGGTTCGAATCTGTTCAGGACGTCAAACGAAGGTCAGCCCCAGCTTGGCAAACAGGGCGACGTCACGGTTAGTGCCGTTATTGACCGTCGTCAGCAACTTGTCGCAGTAAAAGATCGAATTGGCGCCGGCGAAGAAACACAACGCCTGCATTTCTTCACTCATCGATTCACGGCCGGCCGACAGGCGAACGTAGCTTTTGGGCATCGTGATGCGTGCGGCGGCAATGGTGCGTAAGAATTCAAAATTGTCGAGCTTTTCTGAAGCAGCCAGTGGCGTGCCGGGAATCGGCACGAGATTATTGATGGGCACTGAATCTGGCGGTGGTTCAAGATTGGCGAGCTGGGCAACCATCGCTGCACGGTTACGCCGTGATTCGCCCATCCCCAGAATACCGCCCGAACATACCTTGATGCCCGCGTTGCGCACCATGGCGATGGTATCCAGGCGATCGGCATGCGTGTGCGAGGTAATCACGTTTGCGTAGAACTCGGCATCGGTATCCACGTTATGGTTGTAATAGTCCAGGCCGGCTTCCTTGAGCTGCTCGGCCTGGCCTTCCTTGAGCATGCCGAGCGTCACGCAGGTTTCCATACCAAGCGCCTTGACTTCGCGGATCATCTCGGTGACCACTTCCATCTGCTTCTCTTTCGGGCCACGCCAGGCCGCACCCATGCAGAAGCGCGTCGCGCCATTGGCCTTGGCCTGTTTGGCCGCCTCGACAACATCGCTCACTTCCATCAGTTTTTCACGCTGGGTGCCGGTTTCCTTCTGATAGCGCGCCGACTGCGAGCAATAGCTGCAATCCTCGGAGCATCCTCCCGTCTTGATCGAAATCAGCGCCGAACGCTGAATTTCATTCGGTGGAAAATTCTCGCGGTGCACTACGTGCGCCTTGAAAAGCAGATCCATCAGCGGCAGTTCATACAATGCCTTAACCTGCGACACTGTCCAACGCGCAGGGGTTGCGGCAGCAACAGCTTGTGCGGCGGATGAGGGTACGGCGTTCAGCGGGGGAGAAGTCATATCGTTCATAGTGCACCTAATGCAAGGCGTCGCTCCAATGGCTGAAAAATGGCCGGCGCGCCAGAAAAACCATAAAAATTAAAAGACTTGTCGAAAGTCGGATTTTACTGCACGCCTTACCGTGACGTCGATAGATTCTGTAGAAAACCCGCATTCTGTAATTTTCAGGCACGACCCAAAACCAACACTGACCAACACTGCGAAGGTAGGCATCTGCCAAAATCCCAAGTCTCATTGGAAACGACCAATGACACTGCAAAATCCACGGCATCATCTCTAATGCAATGTGGGCGAGCGCTACAATTCTGATCATCCGATAGTCGCGATATTTTCGCATCGTTTTCGTATTTCTATCTTTATTTCACCCGCCCCTTTCCGCCCTCTCCTTTATCGCGCATTAGAGATCGCCCATGGTGTTATCGCAAGATTGTCTGCTATGCACTACCAGCAGCCGCGACCTCCTCTGCCCCGCCTGTGCAGGCGATCTGCCGCGTCTGCCGGCACAACGTTGCCCGGTATGCGCGTTACCCACGCCGCGGGGCGAAATCTGCGGCCGCTGCCTGACCCATACGCCGCATTTTGACGCCACTTACGCGGTGTTCCGCTACGGTTTTCCGCTCGATAAGCTGATTCAGGCATTCAAATATGGGCACCAACTGGCGCTGGGGAACTACTTCGGCCGTCAGCTTGCTGCGTTTGCCAGCGTTGAGGGGCAAACAAACATAGCAGGAATTTTCAGCGCTGACCTGATTGCGCCGCTGCCCTTACACCCCGCACGGCTGCGCGAACGCGGGTTTAACCAGTCGCTCGAACTCGCCCGTCCGCTGGCGGCCCGGCTTCGGCGGCCGTTACTGCCCACACTGTGCCGACGCGTTCGCAACACGCCCGCACAGGCCGAATTACCATGGCGGGAACGCAAAAATAATATCCGCGGCGCGTTCCGCTGTGAAACTCCTCTTGCCAACAAGACCATTCTTCTGGTCGATGATGTGATGACTACCGGCGCTTCGCTCAACGAATGTGCGCGTACGCTCAAACGCTGTGGCGCAGCTGCCGTCATCCTTCTCGTTTTAGCCAGGGCTTTGCCGGAATGAGCCTTTCCCGCCGCGACCAAAGCGATTGCGTGGCGAACCCGGGCATTGCTGGAGGCTTCCCCGACAGACATCGCTGGAGCCCGCGTAAACAGGGCGTTTCCGGGCGCCCCCTCGGAAACCCGCGTGGATAAAGGACTTCCGTACCCCCTCCGGAGATGCCCTGTTTATAAGGGTTTCCGGGTGCCTGCCCGGAGATGCCCGATCCACAAGGGCTTCAGGCCGCCGCCTCGGGAATGCCCTGTTTACGCGGGTCTCCGGGGAGCCTTTTGACGAAAAACACACGGCGCAAAATCCGCCCGCCAGCCCGTGCTCATTGTGCCCACGACGCCAGAAATGACAACACGGCAACACCCGGCCGGGCACAATCGGGCACGATCGGGCAATTCCCGCTATAGTGCGGCGCTTCGTTCAATCAATTGCTCGCTGATAGCCACATCGTGACTGCCGTCGTCCTTTATCAACCGGAAATTCCGCCCAATACCGGCAACATTATCCGGCTGTGCGCCAATACCGGCGCGGAACTCCATCTGGTCGAACCGCTCGGCTTTCCCTGGGAAGATCGCAAGCTCAAACGCGCCGGTCTCGATTACCACGAGTTTGCCCGCGTTTTCCGCCATGCCGACTGGCCGGCCTGCAAGGCTGCATTGACGGGTCATCGTTTTTTCGCCGTCACTACGCACGGCACACGGCGCTACGATCAGGTAGATTTTCAGCCCGACGACGTTTTCGTTTTCGGCTGCGAGACGCGCGGCCTACCTGCTTCCGTCATGATGGAATTTCCGGAAAATCATCGCTTACGGCTGCCGATGCTGTATGGGCAGCGCAGTCTTAACCTTTCCAACGCTGTCGCCGTCATGGTGTTTGAAGCCTGGCGTCAGCATGGCTTTCCGCAAGGGATATAAACACGCGCTGCGCAATGTCTCGCATCCGGCCCGGCTTGACGGGTTTTTACCCGACGCCTAAGATGCGCCGGTCTTCCGGAAACACGCCCCAGTGAAGTTCGATCAACTCTACCAACTGATTCGTGCAGACATGCAGCATGTCGACGTGATCATTCGTCGTCGTCTGCATTCCGATGTCGCACTGGTACGGCAGGTCGCCGAACATATTATCCAGAGCGGCGGCAAGCGCCTGCGGCCGGCGCTCGTGCTACTGACAGCCCGCGCGCTGGGGTATCAGGGTCAAACCCACTACACGCTGGCGGCCGTCATCGAGTTCATCCATACAGCCACACTTCTACATGATGATGTGGTCGATGAATCCAGTTTGCGCCGCGGACGCGATACTGCCAATGCCCTGTTCGGCAATGCGGCCAGCGTTCTGGTCGGCGACTTTCTGTATTCGCGCGCCTTTCAGATGATGATTGAGGTCGGCGACAAGCGCATCCTGCAAGTATTGGCAGACGCCACGAACATCATTGCCGAAGGCGAAGTGTTGCAGTTAATGAACTGCCACAACGCCAATGTCGATGAGGTACGCTATCTGCAAGTCATCCGTTGCAAGACCGCCAAGCTGTTTGAAGCCGCGGCGCGACTGGGCGCCATTGTCGGCGGCGCCTCGGCTCAAGTCGAGCAGCAGCTGGCCGAATACGGTATGCATTTGGGCACGGCCTTCCAGCTCATCGACGATGTGCTCGACTACTCCAGCAGTGAAGCAGAGACGGGCAAGCATCTCGGCGACGATCTGGCTGAGGGCAAACCGACACTCCCTTTGATTTACGTCATGCAACACGGCACACCAGAACAATCCGCTTGTGTGCGCCAAGCCATCGAACATGGCGGGCGTGAAGATTTTCCCCGCGTATTGGCGGCCATCCGCGCCACCGGCGCACTGGCACACGCCCAACAGCAAGGCGCGGCCGAAGTGGCACTGGCAAAAAACGCTATCGACGGCATTTTGCCAGCTTCCCCCTATAAAAATTCTTTGCTAGAATTGGCCTCCTTTGCGGCACAAAGGTCATTTTAAGTACCGTTATTTGATTCTTTGTTTGCCTCAGTCGGGGTGTAGCTCAGCCTGGTAGAGTACTACGTTCGGGACGTAGGAGTCGGAGGTTCGAATCCTCTCACCCCGACCACATTTATATGTTTTATATGTTTATGCCCTTGCATATCTTCAGGTATGCAAGGGTTTTCTCTTTTCCGGCTCTTCTTTTTTAGCCATTTCTACATTTCCGTTATCGCCCCAGGTTTTTCCTGCGTTTCATTTTTTCCATCCAAACCCACAAAGTCGACACACCGCCAGGAACTCTTTGACTTGGTAGGAGAAATCCGTATAATTCGTCCCTCTTCGTAGCGTTTTTTATCCCTTTTTGGAGTCCAACATGTACGCGGTCATAAAAACCGGTGGTAAGCAATATCGCGTTGCCGCTGGCGAAAAACTGAAAATAGAACAGATACCGGCAGAAGTTGGCGCAGAAATCACGCTTGACCAGATTCTCATGCTGGGTGAAGGTGAGTCCGTGAAAATCGGCACGCCATTCGTCACCGGTGCAGCGGTCAAAGCGACTGTGCTTTCACAAGGCCGTCACGACAAAATCAAGATTTTTAAAATGCGCCGTCGCAAGCACTATCAGAAACACCAAGGCCATCGCCAGAATTACACGGAAATCCGCATTGACGGGATTTCCGGCTAATTGACGGCAGCTTTCCGGAAAGTCTCAGCAAAGGACATCAAACCATGGCACACAAAAAAGCAGGCGGCAGTTCTCGTAACGGTCGCGAATCAGAATCAAAACGTCTCGGCGTCAAGCGTTACGGCGGCGAACAGGTGCTGGCCGGCAACATCATCGTGCGGCAGCGTGGCACAGCCTTCCACCCAGGTGTCAATGTCGGTGTCGGCAAGGATCACACGCTTTTCGCTCTTGTCGATGGGCAAGTCCAATTTACCGTCAAAGGGCCGAAGCGCCAGCGCACCGTCAGCATCATCACCGCAGCGCCAGCAGCCTGATACGGCTTCGCTCCCTACACACAGCTCAAAGCCCTATTCCAGCAATAGGGCTTTTTAGTTTATAGCCGTATATTGCCGTACTGATCAAAGCACCGATTCGGTGCAGCGCTAGATTCCCACACCAGTCACCGTCAGGCAGGCCATCATGAAATTTATTGACGAAGCCAAAATCCTGATTGCCGGCGGCAACGGCGGCAACGGCATCGTATCCTTCCGGCGCGAAAAGTACGAACCGCATGGCGGTCCCAATGGCGGCGATGGCGGTCATGGCGGCAGTGTTTATGCCATCGCCGACCGCAACCTCAACACCCTGATCGAATACCGCTATACGCGCAAGTTCCTTGCTGAACGTGGCGAGAACGGTGGCAGCAGCGATTGCACAGGCAGAAGTGGCAAGGATATTGTCCTGCATGTGCCGGTTGGCACAGTCATTACCGACGAAAACAGCCAGCGTGTCGTTGCCGATCTCGCCGTCGATGGCCAGCAAGTCCTGCTCGCCAAAGGTGGCAAAGGGGGGCTGGGCAATACCCGCTTTAAGTCGAGCACCAACCGCGCACCGCGTCAATGCACGCCTGGCGATCCTGGTGAAGAACGCGATTTGCGCCTTGAGCTGCGCGTACTCGCCGACGTCGGTTTGCTTGGCCTGCCCAACGCCGGTAAAAGCACGTTCATTCGCGCCGTTTCAGCGGCGCGCCCCAAGGTCGCCGACTATCCGTTCACCACGCTACACCCCCATCTCGGTGTCGTACGCACGGCAGAAAACAAAAGTTTTGTTATTGCCGACATTCCCGGCCTAATCGAAGGCGCCGCCGATGGCGCCGGCTTGGGCATCCGCTTTCTCAAGCATCTGGCACGCACCCGCATCCTGCTCCACATCGTCGATCTGGCGCCCCTCGACCCTGAAGCCGATCCTGTGCGAGATGCACGTGCCATCGTCCGTGAACTTGAACGTTACAGTCCGGAACTGGCTAGCCGACCACGCTGGTTGGCGCTCAACAAAATCGACCTGATTCCTAAAGAAATGCGTGAACAACGTATCCACGATTTTCTGGCCGCCTATGCTGCCGACGCTCCTGGGGACTCGCCGCACTTTTGCATCAGTGCCATCAACGGCGAAGGCTGCCGTTCGCTGGTTTTCGCTCTCCAGGCTGCACTCGACGCTCTGCCACCCGCTCCCATTCATTCTGAAAGGGATGTGAATAACGCCTCATCGGAAACGCAGGCCGCTTTGCAAACCTTGCCCCAAACACCATCCATTACGCCCGATCTGTCAGACAATCCCAAAGCCTGATCATCATGTCTACGACCTGTCTTGCCGCCGCCAAACGCTTCATCGTCAAGGTTGGCTCCACACTCGTCACCAATAACGGCCAAGGGTTGGACCTCAACGCCATTAGCGAATGGGCGCGTCAGGTCGCCCAGCTCCGTCAGGCGGGAAAAGAAGTCCTACTTGTTTCCTCGGGCGCTATCGCGTTCGGCATGCAACGTCTGGGCTGGCGGCAACGCCCCAAAGCCGTCCATGAGCTCCAGGCCTGCGCTGCTATTGGACAGATGGGGTTAGTGCAAGTTTATGAAAGCGCCTTCGTCCGCCACGGTCTCGCCACCGCTCAGATCCTACTTACGCATGAAGACCTGGCTGACCGCAAACGCTACCTCAATGCGCGCGCCACGCTGACCGCCCTGCTCGCACTTGGTGTCGTCCCGATCATCAACGAAAACGACACCGTTGTCACTGACGAAATCAAGTTTGGCGATAACGATACGCTCGGTGCGCTTGTCGCCAACCTCATCGACGCCGACGCCCTGATCATTCTGACCGACCAGCAGGGACTATACACGGCTGATCCACGCCACGACCCGAATGCCACGCTAGTCAGTGAAGCACACGCCGGCGACTCAGCGCTTGAGACCATGGCCGGCGGTGCGGGCAGCGGCATCGGCAAAGGCGGCATGATCACCAAGATTCTTGCCGCCAAACGCGCTGCCAGCAGCGGCGCGCATACCGCCATTGCCAGCGGACGGGAAAAAGACGTGATGTTGCGTCTGGCTCGTGGCGAAGCGCTAGGCACGCTGCTTGTTTCTGGCACGCCTACCCTGAACGCCCGTAAACAGTGGATTGCCGACCACTTGCAAGTCAGCGGCAGACTCATACTCGATGCCGGCGCGGTAAAGGCACTATCCGCAGGCAAAAGCTTGTTACCTGTTGGCGTCGTCGATGTTCAGGGAGAATTTGAGCGCGGTGCCCTCGTCATTTGCCTATCGCCCGAAGGTAAGGAAATTGCACGCGGCCTTATCAACTACAGTAGTGGTGACGCCCGCCGCATCGCTCGCCACGCTAGCACCGATATCGAAGCTTTGCTTGGTTATGAATACGAAGCAGAAATCATCCACCGCGATAATCTGATGACACGTTAACCACTACTTCCTGAGGAGTTTAGGAATCAAACGCTTTCCAAAGAGTTGTTTCTGAGCAGTTTAAGCAATGTCTTGTAGAGATCAAGGTGTCGGTGATTGAAGCGAAACTCGGTCTCCTCGATGTGCAGCTCGAACTTATCCCTTCACACACC
>ERZ772874.709-NODE-709-length-18022-cov-21.345801_pt1 | contig 18022 bp, 15 predicted proteins | sample MGYA00580586_ERZ772874 | MGnify/ENA primary metagenome ERZ772874 (study PRJEB29015, sample SAMEA2737952) | human oral metagenome | biome: human oral; feature: human-associated habitat; material: dental | place: China | collected 2154 ... | reverse complement strand
GGTCTGAGATATTGCGCTCGGCAGCTAGGCGGATCATCGCATCCATCATATCTCCGCTACCAGCCATGATGAAGCGGACGTTATCTGTACGCTCCAAGACTTTGGCGGCTGCCTCTACGAAGTACTCGCACCCCTTCTGCATCGTGATACGTCCGAGGAAGGTGACCACCTTGTCCTTGACCCCTCGCTTATCTGGTAGCGATAGGATAGATGGGGAGAGCGGGGTGACAGCGTTATGCACGGTCGTGACCTTGGCTGGGTCTTGGTGGTACTTCTCTATGACGGTGCGTCGGGTGAGGTCGCTTACGGTGATGATATGGTCAGCGTGATTCATCCCGTCCATCTCGATACCGAAAACCGTAGGATTGACATTCCCTCGACTTCGGTCGAAGTCTGTGGCATGGACGTGTACCACGAGTGGCTTCCCCGTGATCTGCTTGGCGTGAATCCCCGCAGGGTAGGTCAGCCAGTCGTGGGAGTGGATGATGTCGCAGGGCTCAGAGCGAGCGATGACACCTGCGACGATCGAGTAATTATTGATCTCCTCTAGGAGGTTATCGGGATACTTACCGGAGAATTCGAAGCAACCTAGGTCATTCGTGCCATAGTGGGAGAAGTCTGCATAGATATGGTCCCGCAGGCGGTAATAGAGCTCGGGAGTCATCCTACCCGCTAGCCGATCCCTGACATAGTCATAGGAGACATCTCGGTAGACTACGGGAGTGTCGCCCGCACCGATGATGCGCAGGAAGCTCGTGTCCTCGTCTCCGTAGGGGCGAGGTATGACGAAGGTCGTCTCAAGGTCACCCTGAGCGGCCATCCCTTGCGTTAGTCCGTAGCTGGCGGTACCTAGCCCGCCGAGGATGTGGGGAGGGAATTCCCACCCAAACATGAGTGCTTTCATTCGTAGCGGATGAGGGGTTGTGGTTCAGTGTCGTACTTACTCTGGGCTTGCTGTAGGAGGTGCAGGGAGCGAAGGATCTCTCCGACGCTCATGGCGAAGGAGATCGCTCCACGACCCTTAAAGGGTGGGTTACCATCGAATAGCTCGCTGATGGTGCCGATGCCATGCTCTTGGAGCTCTTGCTCCATGCCAATGAGCGTCTGCTCTATGAAGGAGATGGCGCTACGGCCGTAGAGTTTGAGGCAAGCCTCGAAGTAAGGCCCCAGTAGCCAAGGCCAGACCGACCCGTTATAGTAAGCTCGCTCTCGCTGAAGCTGTGTGCCGTGGCATTGGGGCTGGTAGCCTTCACTCTTCGGACTCAGACTTCGTAGTCCCTTCGGAGTACGTAGCTCTCGGGTAATGATCTCCAGTACGGAGCGACGCACCTGCTTGGGGAGTGGCGAATAGGGTAGTGAGGTGGCGAAGACCATGTTCGGACGGACGCTCCAGTCCTGCCATCTCCGGTGGGGATGTACGTAGTCGAAGAGGTAGCCGTGCTCGTTCACGAAGATGCGGCAGAAGGATTCCTCGACTTGCTTCTTCAGTGCCTCTAGCTCGGGTGTCCAGCGCTGAGGGAGGACTTCCTGGTAGAAGCAGAGGGCGTTATACCACAGGGCATTCAGCTCCACGAGATAGCCTTCACGATCGACTACGGCCTTGCCGTCGATCTTAGCGTCCATCCAGGAGAGAGGACGGCCATCGCCGAAGATCACACAGAGCCCAGTCTCGTCGATGCGCAGGGTCGGGTGGATATTCTTGAGGTAATAGTGGATGAGCTCATCGAGGAATTCGCCGTAGCGACTGACCATATCCTCCTTGGTCGCCCACGTCGCATACTGCTGGAGTACCCATATTGCCCAGAGACCTACATCGCCCTCATTGATATTGCGTATCGTCGTGGAGATACCCTCCTGCGTCATGAAGGCGCGCATCTCGGGTATCACGGTGTCCATGATACGATAGAAGCGCTCAGGGGCTTCGGCGAAGATTGAGCAGCCTGGGAGAGCGACGAGCAAGTCACGTGCACGCACCCCAAACCAAGGGTATCCAGCCAGTAGATAGCCATGGGTCGCATCGGGGCGGTAGTAGAATTGCAGGGCGGCATTCAGTAGACAGCTACGGAAGTCCTCCTTCGAGGTGCGCATAGTGACCTCTTCCTCGAAGAGGTGAGCTAGCTCCTTGGGGTCAGCTTCCTCTATCCCTGCCGAGACATAGACGGACTCTCCGACCTCGATGTCTACCTCGAAGTAGCCCGGGACGTAGAGGTCTTCGGTGTATTCGTAGCCTCGCTCCCGCTCCTTGGTGTACTCGATCTTCTCGTTCCAATGAGGGTCGGAGACGAACTGATGCTCCTTTGAGAGCTGCATATAGAGGTTAGGGTAGCCAGGGTATAGGCACCAGGTCAGCCCCGAGGTAGCCTGCCCGTAGTCACCACGGATCTGATCGTTACGATGGGTAAGCATCTTCACGTCACGAAAGGCGAGGAAAGGCGACAGACGGAGGGTCGTCTGGCTGTGAGCCTCGAGCAGTGTGAAGCGGATAAGTACGCGATTGACGTAGTGACAGAAGATGAATTCGCGTCTTAGCACGACGCCCCCGACACGGTAGGTCGTGCTGGAGGCGATATCGGCATTGTAGTCACGGACGTATTTGTGTCCCTTGGGGCTAAAGATGTCACCTTCGTACTCGTGGATCCCTACGTTGAAGGGGACGCCATGCTGTACGATCGTCAGGTCAAGGGTCGAGAGAAGGACGTGATTGTTTGCACTTAGCTCCGGTACAGGCAGGACAAGCATGCCGTGATACTTACGTGTGTTGCAGCCGACGATGCTGGAGCAGCAGTAGGCGCCTTTGCGGTTCGTGCGAATGTACTCTCGCTGGGTGGACTCATCTAGGTTAGCCATGAGTCGGCGGTCGAACTTGAGGTAGCTCATGCGGTAGGTTCGCTTGTATAGTTAGCACCCTTGTCGTGTGCTTTCCTAAGCCTTAGGAAAGGCCTTCAAGGGTGTGGTAAGAATTCTACTGCTAAGTTACGAATAAGCTAGCAGGCGGTCAAGCCCTCTACGGTATAGCTTCGGGAGGGCTTCTTACTGGTCTTTCTTCCGATTAGGGTCTACGAAAAAGGCCGAGGTCGCAAAGAATTGCGTCACGAGCATCATGACTAGGAGCATGGTGATCCGATCGTAAGGCTTGGGCAAGCAAAGACCACACAGGGAGCCAAGTATAACTGCCATCCCGATAGCACAGAAGAAGCGCTGGGGGATGCTCAAGGGGATCTTCTTCAGCTTCATGTGATAGAGGATTTGGAGGAAGGATGTCTTCCCTCAAAAGTACGGATTTCTCTCAGGATGCTCGATGCCTTGGAGGCAAGCCATATCGGTCTTCGTTCTTGTCGTAATTCGGCTCTAGAAGTGAGCACGAAAGCTACTCGCTAACAGAAGCTATACCTCTGCCGCTAGAGAGGTATAGCTTCGTACGGCTAGAGGTTGACCTTCGTGCCGGCGGAGGTAAACCTTCTCTCTAAGGGAGGTGAATCTTTAGATAAAAAAGCCCCTCCTTCATCAGGTGAAGGAGGGGCGTAAAGGGAGGAATGCCCGTGGGCTGAGTGGGGGATGGGACTACGTCGGGTGTGACGCCGCTTGAGGGGCTGTGGGGCGAGGGTACTAGAATGAGTTCCCCGAGGAGTAGCCGTGCTTATCCCACTTCACGTCTTGGAGCATACCACTCTTGACTCCGATGGAGATACTGTAGCTCCTGTAGGGACCGAAGGGGATGGCATTGGCGGCGAGAGTCCAGCAGTGGAGGTCACGACTGATGCCGATGGTCATGTTGGCCAGACGCTTGGCGATAAAGTCATAGCTAGCGTTGAAGTTGAACGACCAGTTCTTCGTGGGCTGAATGCTACCCGATAGCATCAGGCTATGCGTAAGTCCGTAGTGGTATTCGTCTCTTCTGGTGTCGAAGGTGGTACGCTGGAGGTTCACCCCATACGAGAAGGAGAGTGACCAAGGTATGCTTACCTTGAGGTAACCGTCCTCGTCGTACTCGCCTTCGTCAGAGGATGACTCGAAGAGACTCTTAGCTTGCTGGTTCTTCTTCGCTTGGTCTGCGAGCGAAGAGTCCTTGCCATCGAGCGGAGGAGTCGTGCCTAAGCTGTCCTGAGGGGTCGTATCTCGCTGGTTTTTGTCCTTCTTCTTTCCCCCGAAGGCTTCCTTAATCTTCTGGAAGGTCTGGTTATTCAGCGTGTAGCTAAAGGATGTGCCCGTGCCACGTAGGCTTCCGATGCCCTTACCGTTGAACATACGGAGCTTATTCACTCGGTGTACCTGCACCTGACCCGAGGAGGAGGTCGTGTGCCCGTAGAGGTAAGGGTCGAAAGAGCCACTGAGCGATAGCTGGAAGGACTGCGATAGACGTAGCGCAATGCTAGCACTGATGTCGGAGAGCTGGAAGGAGTCCGCCGCTAGGTTATAGCTAGAGTTGAGCGAGAAGTTATCGATCAGGCTGATCTTCTTGAAGGTCTCGGTGCTGTCGCTCTTGCTTCGCACCTTCATCTCTAGGTTGTTGTCGAGGCCAAAGGTAATGGCTGCCGACTTGCCCCTACTAGGAGCACCGAAGAGATGCCCATCGGAGTAGAGCGAATAGTCTTCGTGGCGGAGGACACCGCTAGCATCCGTGTAGTCTAACTGCCCATAATAGCCCCAGAATGGTGTGCCGAAGTCAGGGGTGTAGCTGATCCCAATGCGTGGGGTCATACGGTGACGGATCATCTGTACCTTATCGCCGAAGATCTTCCAAGGCTTGAAAAAGCCGTAGAGGGTCGTGTTGAGGCTAGCAGAGGTAGAGAAGTCGAATACGCGATTGAAGCCATACTGACGCTCAGACTCTACCTTTTGCGTCGTAGGGTCATAGTGTCGTCGGGTCTTATACGTATACCAGCGCTCGTTATAGTTAGCACTTAGCGTCAGGTCGATATAGTCGAGGAGCTTGTAAGAGGCGGAAATGGGGATGTTATGCGAAGCTGCATTGCGCCAGTCACGGACGAGGTTCGCCTCGAAGAGACGGTTTTCCTTCGTAGTGATACTATTTCGGAACTGCCCCGAGTAGCTTAAGCTGATCTTTTCGTACCAGCGCTCCGCCCCGACACGCTTCTTTCGCTTGAAGGGATAGATACGATTCATGCTGATCGAGAGGTTCGGTAGGCTCATGGACACCATGGAGTCTACCGAGGTCTGCGTAGCGTCAATGGAGGCAGATAGGCGGAATGGTGTGCCAGCGAAGGTGTGACTGTAGTTAATGGACGAGTTCTTTGTGTTCTGTCCAGCTACGAGCGGGTTGTAGAGGGTATTGAGCGAATTGTGATTATAACTACTGGTGGAGAAGTTGACGCTCGCTGAGAAGGTGGAGTTAGGGTTGGCTTTCGCATCCTGACTATGGGTCCAATTGATGCGGAAGTCCTTGCTCTGGGTGAAGTCTCCAGCGACATCCCGCTCCCCGGTCTTGGTGGTCAGGAAGCTAAGGTTTAGGTTCCCATTGTAGCGGTAGCGCTTACGGTAGCTCGATCGTGCATTGACGCCCCAAGAGCCTAGGCTGTACCAGTCTCCCGTGACGGCTAGATCCACATAATCGTTGAAGGCAAAGTAGTAGCCTCCCTCACGTAAGTAGAAGCCTCGCTGGGTCTCTTCCCCATATTTAGGCATGATGATCCCCGAGGAATAGCTCTTGTTGAAAGGGAAGAAGCCAAAGGGTAAGCCGATGGGCATAGGTACATCGGCCAGGACAAGGTAAGATGGGCCGGCTACGACGTTCTTCCCGGGTCTAGCCTTTCCTTTGGTGAGCTTGAAGTAGAAGTGGGGATGCTCGTGGTTATCGCACGTGCTGTACTGCCCATTCTCCATGTAGAAGCAGTTACTCCCTACCATCTTCGTTCGCTCGGCGGTAATGTAGCCTTCGCCCTGTTGTGTGACGGCTCCGGTGACAAAACCCTTGCTCGTCTTGAAATTGTAGTTCAGACTCTTCGCTTCGTAGCTCTCTCCTCCGTCGCGGAACTTAGGGTAAGCTGTTCCCTTCCCCGTGCTGTCGAGTACGTAGTGCGCATAGACGAGGTTGCTGTCGAGGTTAAGGCGCATGAAGTTCGCATCCATCCCCTTGTCCTTATAGTCTACCGTGCTAGGGCCGAAGAGGTAGGTGAGGTTCTTCCCGATCAGTACCATCGAGTCCTGCGCCTTGTAGGCGATGATATCGTCGAAGGTGGAGCGTGCACGAGCTCTACGCTGTGCACGGGCTAGGGAGTCGGCACGGCGCTGGGTCTCCGCTAGGGAGACACTATCTGTAGGAAGGCTATCGGGGGAGGGTACGCTGAGGGAGTCAGCTAAAGCTCGGGGTAGAGTATCTCGAAGGGCAGGCTGAAGGCTGTCACTCGTGGCCGAGCTGTCGGGCAGGAAGGAGCGTAGCTGGGTGAGTGTGCTGAGGCTGTCTTGGCTGGCTTTAGCTGAGCTCCCAGAGGTGCGTGAGGTACGCACGGATCGTGTCGGAGTCTTGTGCCGTGTGGCACAGGCTGCGAGGACGAGTAAGGAGAGCATCGCTAGGGCGAGCGTTCGGCTTTTATCTTGAAGTCTCAGCATTGATATTTGGGAAATGCCAGAGGATCCCTTCTGCTAGTTATCGCGTGCAAAGATAGTGTAAGTTCGCCCAAGGATAGGTACAGCTCCACGGGGGCTACTCCGAATCGATCGATTCGGAGAGGAGGCGCATCTGTCCGTCAGGAGCATAGATGCGGTAGAGCAGGGTGAAGCCTTTGGGTAGGTAGACTGTCACCGGCTCGCCAGCATCACGCAGGACGACGATCCCCATGTGACGTACCAGACGGTTCTCTTCCGTCTCCTCGGGGCATCCCATGCGGGTAGACATCGTGCTCCCGTCGCTATGGAATATATAAGGTAGGTTCACCCCCTTGGTGTCGAGGTCGAGGTCGAACTTGCCATTCAGGACATGGATATTGCAGTCCACGAGCATCCACTTACTCGGGATGAGCTCAATGTAATAGGTCGGACTGCTATGCCTCGTGCGCTTCGGAGCATGGATGACATAGGGCTGGTAGCCCGCCTTCTCTTTGAGTGTCTTGACGTCCTTAGCTGGGGCCGCTTCCTGTGGCTGAGACTGCGCTCTCCAGTAGCGGTAGCCGATCTGTATGCTGTCGTTGCTGACGATCGCAAGCTCTCGGTTCCCCCGGAAGGTGAGGATCAGTGGCTCTCCGAAGAGAAAAGGCTTGGGTGATAGACCTGAGATCGGAGGGTTGATCAGCGCCATGGCACCCTCGCCCTCGGAGTAGTAGAAGGTCGAATAGGTACCTAGCTGTTCGCCTGGGATCAAGCGTGCATCGAGGCTGGTCATCCCTGGACGATGGTTGGGGAGGACGGGGGTTAGCTCTACACGGAAGTCCTCCACCGGACTTACGGGGGGGAGCGTCAGGCGGTAGGTATGCTCGGGGAGATCTTCAGTGAGGGCGATCGAGACGTAGCTGATGATGGCATCAGAGCTGTGAGCACTCACCTCGTCGGAGGTGGTACTACCATCGCGTGTGGTGCGGCAGGCACAGAGTAGACCTACCAGACCTAGAGTGAGAATCCTGAGGGGTCGCATAGCACGGATAAATCAAAAGGGGCGTAGCTGGCTACCTAATGATAACGGGTATTCTACCCCAAGAGGGATAGAATACCCGAAATTTCTTAGCCGAAGAGGCTGTCGAGTGGGTTTCTTAGCCTGCGATCGGGTGTAGGGCGACGCCCTGTGCCTTAAAGACTCGCTCGATAGCATTGATCGCTCGGTCGAGCTGCTCGTAGGTATGCGTGGCCATCAGCGAGAAGCGGATGAGGGTATCCTCGGGGGCTACTGCTGGAGCGACAACGGGATTAACGAAGACACCTTCTTCATAAAGTAGGGCAGTGATGCGGAAGGTCTTTTCGTTGTCACGGATATAGAGCGGGATGATCGGTGTGGAGGTATTGCCGATCTCGAAGCCGAGCTTGCGGAAGCGATCAAGGCTGTAGGCCGTCTTCTCCTGAAGGGCTTGTACACGCTCGGGCTCACGGAGCATAATCTCCAGAGACTTGTGTGCGGCAGCTGTCGCTGCAGGCGTATTACTAGCACTGAAGATGTAAGAGCGAGCGTGGTGACGGAGGTAATTGATCGTCGTCTTGCTCCCTGCGATGAAGCCACCGATCGAGGCAAAGCTCTTGCTGAACGTCCCCATGATCAGATCGACATCCTTGGTCAGTCCGAAGTGATTGCAGACGCCACGGCCGTGGTCACCGAGGACACCGAAGCCATGGGCCTCATCGACCATCACCTGAGCTCCGTACTGCTTCGATAGGCGGATGATCTCGGGGAGGTTACATAGGTCTCCTTCCATAGAGAAGACCCCATCGACGACGATGAGCTTAATGCGGTCGGGGTCGCACTGCTTTAGGCGGCGCTCCAGCGCCTCCATATCATTGTGCTTGTAGCGAAGACTCTTCGCTGGGGAGAGACGGATCCCCTCGATGATCGAGGCGTGGTTTAGCGCGTCCCAGATGATGTAGTCTTCACGGCCTAGGAGGCAGGAGATGACGCCGAGGTTGACCTGGAAGCCTGTGGAGAAGATGATGGCATCTTCCTTGCCAGCGAATTCCGCTAGTCGCTTCTCTAGCTCGATGTGGCTGTCGAGAGTCCCGTTGAGGAAGCGGCTCCCAGCACAGCCTGTGCCGTATTTCTCGATGGCAGCGATAGCGGCAGCCTTGACTTCGGGGTGGTTCGTAAGTCCGAGGTAGGAGTTGGATCCGAACATCAGGACTGGCTTACCATCGATGATGACCTCAGTATCCTGATCGCTCTCGATCTTACGGAAGTAGGGATAGATCCCTGCGGCTTGAGCCTTCTGGGGCTCGGTATAGCACGCTAGCTTTTGCTCAAGTAAATTCATTCTATATCAATGCATCTTCCCGAGAGGGTACGGAGCGGTGTGCTCTCTGGCTTGTCTCTACTGCGCTGGGCAGATGTGGAGGTCGCTCTTCAGGACTCGGGACTAGGGGAGCGGGGTGACCGGTGGGGTGACTTGCTCCGAGTTACTCTGTTTGACTTTGTTAATTACCTAAAATAAGGCGAGGTCAAAGGGGATAATAGTGAATCGCCTTCACCTACTCAAAAATACAAGCAAAAGTACACATTTTCTCGTAATTCGTGCAGTCTTGTCGTTCTTCTCCTCTGTAAAGGCACCCTGAGTGCTTGCTCTAGGAGCGGAGCTAAAGGTGAAAATAAGGGGGTGAGCTGGTGAATTTCGGAGGGTATCTAGAGCCTAAGGGGGATGGAGGCTTTCGGTTACAATATACCCATCTTATAGGTCACTATATACCTAATCGTGGGATCACAATATACCTAACCGAGTGGTCACAATATACGTAATCAAAGGGGAGGGTGTGGCGTGCTCTTAGCTTGAGAAGGGGGCCGTTTCGGCTGTTTAGATAGGGGTAGCTGTCCTCGGTCAAGAGGGTCGGTCTATACCGAATATTATATATGAGTGGCCGATGAAGAGGTGGAGGACGTAGATGTCTTGATTTTTTGTATCTTTGTGCGCTGTTTATCAAATAGTATCTAGGCGAGTCCTCGGTCTTTCGTGAGCTTCTTCACACCGCGGTATCCCTACCGTAGTGTGCTTCAGCCTCGTGTCCACGGCGTCTTTGATGCCAAGAGGTTAGGGTAAGAAGTCACCGGCTGTATGGTCTCGCTTTCGTCTAAGTAATCTTTAACAATAACAGAAGGAATGGACACTTTAAGTTTCAAGACCGTCTCTGCTAACGCCGCTACCGTCACTAAGGAGTGGGTCGTGGTCGACGCAGCAGGTCAGAGCTTGGGTCGTGTGTGCTCCACCATCGCGAAGCTTCTTCGCGGGAAGTACAAGCCCAACTTCACCCCACACGTAGACTGTGGCGACAACGTCATCGTCATCAATGCCGACAAGGTCGTGCTCACTGGTAAGAAGTGGGACGATCGTGTTTACCTCAAGTTCTCTGGCTATCCTGGTGGTCAGCGTAGCTTCAGCCCACGCTTCCTCCAGGCTAAGGGCTCTGATCGCCTCTTCCGTAAGGTCGTCAAGGGTATGCTCCCTAAGAACCGTCTCGGTGCGGCTATCCTCGCTAACCTCTACGTCTATGACGGCGCAGAGCACAAGCACCAGGCTCAGCAGCCTCGCCTCGTAGATCTTAACACGCTCAAGTAATTACAGTAGGACATATGGAATTCATCAATGCCATTGGCCGCCGTAAGGCCGCTGTCGCTCGTGTATACGTAGCAGCAGGTAGCGGTAAGATCACGATCAACAAGCGTGACATCGCTACTTATTTCCCCTCTTCGATCCTGCAGTACATCGTCCGCCAGCCACTGGCTACGCTCGATGCAGTAGAGAAGTACGACATCAAGATCAACCTCAAGGGTGGTGGCTTCAAGGGACAGAGCGAAGCAGCTCGTCTAGCTATCGCTCGTGCACTGGTCAAGATCAATGCTGAGGACAAGTCTGCACTCCGTGCTGAAGGCTTCCTGACGCGTGACTCCCGTGTCGTCGAACGTAAGAAGCCAGGTCGCCCCAAGGCACGCAAGCGCTTCCAGTTCAGCAAGCGTTAATATCCATCAGCTGGCTACTGGTCGCCTAGTAGCCTAGTCGGATGTTACTCGCGTTTAGTATCTAAATTGCTTAGAGCTATGGGAGTCTTCTCCCTAGAGTAAGACTTCCGTCCTACCAAGCAGTTGAAAGTAATCCTGTTACACTTTATAGAACGTAAACGAAATCATGTCAAGAGTATCCTTTGACCAACTAATAGAAGCAGGTGCCCACTTTGGTCACCTCACCCGCAAGTGGAATGCTGGTATGGCTCCATATATCTTCATGGAGCGCAACGGTATCCACATCATCGACCTTCACAAGACTGTTGTTAAGGTAGACGAAGCAGCCGAAATCGCTAAGGCTATGGCCAAGAGCGGTAAGAAGATCCTCTTCGTGGCAACTAAGAAGCAGCTCAAGGGAGCTGTCGCTGAGCTTGCCAAGGAAGCAGGTATGCCTTACGTCACCGAGCGCTGGCCCGGTGGTATGCTCACCAACTTCGCGACGATCCGTAAGGCCATCAAGAAGATGACCGAGATCGACAAGATGACGGCTGATGGTACGTTTGATAACCTCTCCAAGCGTGAGAAGCTTCAGATCTCTCGCCAGCGTGCTAAGCTCGAGCTCACCCTCGGCTCTATCGCTGACATGAACAAGCTCCCCAATGCGCTCTTCGTGGTAGATGTCATGAAGGAGCACATCGCAGTAGCTGAAGCTAAGCGCCTTGGTATCCCCGTATTCGCTATTGTGGACACCAATAGCGACCCCAGCAATGTAGACTACGTCATCCCCGCTAATGACGACTCCACCGCAGCAGTAGAGATCATCGTCTCTGCTATCTGCGCTGCCATCTCCGAAGGCCTGCAGGAACGCAAGGCTGAAGGTAAGGGTCAAGAAAAGGGCGAAGGCGAAGGTGGTGCTAAGCTCGTACAGAAGGGCGCGCACCGTGCTCGCCGTCGTGCTGAAGCTACCTCCGAAGAAGCTTAAACTAGACGAAAAGTCTACTGCTCACTCTCGAGGCTCCCTGCCTCCTAGTGAGTAGGGATAAGTGCCGAGGATGAGCTTCCCTAGTCCGCTAGCTAAGCTTATCCTCGACACGTATCTTACCCCCCAAGTATCACGATCATTCAAACTCAACTCTTATATCAATTATGAGTGCACTGATGGAAGGCATCAAGAAGCTCCGCGCTCTCACTGGCGCTGGTCTCTCTGATGTCAAGAAGGCTATCGAGGAAGCAGAAGGCGATCTCGAAAAGGCGATCGAACTGATCCGCAAGCGTGGTCAAGCTATCGCTGCTAAGCGTGGTGACCACGAAGCAGAAGAAGGATGTATCCTCGCTGCTCACGAAGGCGACTACGCTGTCATGGTAGGCGTCAAGTGTGAGACTGACTTCGTCGCTAAGAACGAAGACTTCATCAAGCTCGTCTCTTCAATCCTCGAAGTAGCTAAGGCTAAGAAGGGCGCTAGCAAGGAAGAGATCCTCGCTGCTCCTCTCGCTGATGGCCGTAGCGTACAGGATCACATCACGGAGCGTAGCGGTGTGTCTGGCGAAAAGATGGAGCTCGGCGTCTACGAGTTCGTACAGGGTGTCTTCACGACTTCCTACATCCACCCAGGGAACATGCTCGCTACCATCGTAGCCTTCAACGAAGCTACCGATGCACAGGTCGCTCGTGACGTAGCTATGCAGATCGCTGCTATGGCTCCAGTCGGTATCACCGAAGAGGATGTACCTGCTGAGATCAAGGAGCGTGAGCTCAACCTCGCTCGTGAAAAGGCGCTCGAAGCTGGTAAGCCCGAGAACCTCGTCGACCACATCGCACAGGGTGCCCTGAAGAAGTACTACAAGGAAAATACCCTCCTCGATCAGCTCTTCGTCAAGGACAACAAGGTGACGATCGCTCAGTACCTCCAGGCACAGAGCAAGAGCCTCACGGTGACTGCCTTCAAGCGCGTTACCCTCAAGGCTGAATAAGCTCACCACCTCTTATAGCATAGCCCCGCAGAGCTTCGTCCTCTGTGGGGCTATTCTTTTCTCTCATCAGATTTATACGTATGCTTAAGTACCGCCTTTATTTCTTCTTCTATTACCTCTGTGGTATCTCCTATATTCTAGCAGGAGTCAATCACTTTGTCAATCCTAACTTCTACCTCCGCATAATGCCAGACTATCTGCCTGCTCACGAAGCCTTGGTCGCACTAAGTGGCGTCGCGGAGATCCTCCTAGGGCTAGGACTGGTGATTAGACCCAAGAGTCAGCTTCGTGTTTGGTCGGCTTGGGGGATTATCCTCCTTCTGATCGCTGTCTATCCGGCCAATATCTACTCCTATACGCATATGGCCGAGCTAGGTGATCCTCGTGCGACGATAGCCTTGATCCGTCTTCCCTTTCAGCTTCTCTTCCTTTGGTGGGCTTGGGTATATACCCGTCCTTTGCCCCAGCGTCCCGAGTAGAGCTCGATGACTGTCTTAGCTCTGTCTATGTAGGTCTTCCTCCTTCATGCGCAAGATCATACACATCGATATGGATGCCTTCTATGCCTCGGTAGAGCAGCATGATCATCCGGAGCTACGTGGGATTCCCATCGCCGTCGGGGGGGAGGAGCATCGAGGGGTGGTCTGCGCCGCTAGCTACGAGGCTAGGCGCTTCGGTGTACGCTCGGCGATGACGGGGAGAGAGGCTCGCAGGCGCTGTCCTCATATCACGTTTGTGCCCCCGCACTTTGAGCGCTATAAGGAGGTCTCTCGCTCCATTCACGCTATCTTCCGTGACTATACGGACAAGATCGAGCCGATCTCGCTGGATGAAGCCTTCCTAGATGTCACGGAGAATAAGATTGGAGAGCCTCTTGCCGTCGAGATCGCCAAGGAGATCCGTCAGCGTATCCGCTCCGAACTCGGGCTGACGGCTTCGGCGGGAGTGTCTTATAATAAGTTCCTCGCTAAGGTGGCCTCGGATGCACGTAAGCCGGATGGACTCTGCACGATCCACCCCGACCAAGCCCTGGACTTCATCGCAGAGCTTCCTGTGGAAGCCTTCTGGGGCGTAGGGCGGGCTACGCAGAAGCGTATGCACGAGCTCGGTATTCGTACGGGGGCGGAGCTAAGGGCACGGAGTCGAGAGGAGCTACTTCGTCGCTTTGGGAAGTCGGGAGGTGTCTTTTATGATTTTGCTCGAGGAATTGATGAGCGCCCTGTGGTGACGGAATGGGTACGTAAGAGTTTAGGCTGTGAGCGCACCTTTGACGAAGATACCGATGAGCCACTGGAGCTCTACCAGCATCTCGCTCTCGTGGCACAAGAGCTAGCAGAGAGACTGAAGCGACGTCCATTCCAAGGACGTACCCTGACGCTGAAGGTTAAGTTTGCCGACTTTAGCATCGCCTCTCGGTCACTCTCCCAGCGAGAGGCCATCACCGAGATCGAGGAATTTGTAGCCTATGGACGAAAGCTCCTTGACGAACTAGACTACCGAGGGCATCCGATTCGTCTGCTTGGTCTCTCCCTATCGCACCCTGTGGAGGAGCCTCGCCCTGGCATGTGGGTACAGCAGTGGTTGCCCTTCGTAGAGGAGGAGTAGCGATAGGTACCTTGAGTGGGAGAATCTTCCTTGCCCTTTCGAGGGGGTAGCGATAGTAACACCAAAGGGGCATCAGTAGTGCCTCTCCAGAGGCAACAGTAGTGCCACCTGAGGGGCAACAGTAGTGCCTACTAGTTGGAAATAGTGATCCCTCTTTTTAGCTCTAATTTTCTACCTCCTTGAGTGTCGATTAGTCTTGAGTTTGATTGACACGGGGAGAGTTCCTAAGCAAAACAGCCAGCCTTCAGATGAAGGCTGGCTGTTCGTGTCTAGAAGACTTCCTCTGTCGGGAGTGTGAGGAGCTAGTCTTTGTGAGCACTCCAGAGGCTATTCCCGACGACACTCAGACTGCTGAGCATCATTAGCGCTCCTGCGAGCATGGGGTCAAGTAGATAGCCGGTGAAGGGGTAGAGGATCCCTCCTGCGATGGGGAGGGCGATGAGGTTGTAGATCGACGCCCAGAAGAGGTTCTCGTGGATCGTGCGTAGGGTGCGCCGAGAGAGGGCAAAGAGTCGGCTGATCCCCTCGATGCCCCCACTGCGGAGGGTGACCATAGCTGTCTCCATGGCTAGGTCACTTCCTCCACCCATAGCGATGGAGAGCTGTGCCTGAGCTAGGGCTGCTGCGTCATTGATCCCGTCGCCGACCATAGCGACCTGCTTGCCCTCTGCCTGCAGACTGCGGATAACTTCGACCTTGCCCTCGGGGAGGACGCTGTCGATGACACGGGGAATGCCGACGGCCTGAGCGATCGCCTTGGCTGAGGCGGGGCCGTCTCCGGTGAGCATGATGATCTCGATGCCCTTGTGCTGAAGCTCGGCAATAGCCGCCTTGGAGGACGGACGTAGGCTATCGGTGATGAGGATAAGGGCAAGCACGCCTTCCTCCGAAGCGAAGAGCGAAGCCGTGGCACCGAGCCTAGCTCCTTCCTCCAGACCTGCCTGCACTTCATCGGTCAGCGGAGTAAGCTCATTGATGAAGGTGGATCTCCCGATGCGGTAGCGTAGACCTGCGACTTTTGCTTCTAGGCCTTGTCCAGCGACTTCGTGGAGGGAGGAGACCTCGATCTCGGAAGAGCCTGCTACGCCTAGATAGCTGACGATAGCACTAGCTAGCGGGTGAGATGACCGCTCCTCGAGGGCAGTGAGGATCGGGGTATAGTACTTCGCTTCTTTGTGGTACCAGCGGATCGAAGCTACTTGGGGCTTTCCCTCGGTGATCGTCCCCGTCTTGTCGAGGACTAAGGTGTCGATCTGTCGGGCAGCCTCTAGGCTCTCCGCATTGCGTATGAGGAGTCCCTGCTGGGCTCCCTTCCCGATACCCACCATGATCGCTGTAGGTGTCGCTAGACCCAGAGCGCAGGGACAGGCGATGATCAGCATGGTAAGCCCCGAGATGAGTCCTTGGCTCCATCCCCCATTTGAAGCGAGGAAGCCCCAGAGGAGGAAGGTCAGGAAGGCTAGAGCGACGACCACGGGGACGAAGATGCGTGCCGCCTTATCCACGACCTGCTGAATCGGGGCACGTGAGGCCTGGGCTTCCTGCACGAGTTGTATGATGCGGCTTAGTACCGTAGCCCGTCCGACCTCGTCTGCCCGATAGACGAGACTCCCAGAGCCATTGAGTGTACCTGCGTAGACCTTATCTCCTGAAGCCTTGGTGACGGGGAAGGGTTCGCCCGAGATCAGCTGTTCCTCAGCATAGGATTGTCCCTCGATGACTTCGCCGTCTACAGCGAAGAGTTCGTGAGGGAGAGCTCTGAGGAGCATCCCTGGCTCAACGTCAGCGATAGGCAGGGTGACGACCTCCCCCGAGGGGAGTAGCTGCTGTACAGTCTTTGGTTGGCTCCCGAGTAGGGCACGTAGCGCTGTGGAGGTACGTCGCTCGGCTCGAGCCTCGAGCACCTTGCCTAGGAGGACAAAGGCGATGGTCATCGAGGCCGCCTCGAAGTAAAGGTGATGAAACAGGTGAGGATCCTGTGCTCCCAGTAGATAGCGTACGAGCTGGATGAGGCTGAAGGCATAGGCCGTCCCCGTGCTGAGCATCACCAGGAGATCCATGCCGGCAGCCCTTGTCTGTAGCTGGCGCCAGCCCCGCACAAAGAAGTCTCTCCCTGCTACTGCAAGTGTGACCCCTGCTGCGAGCGCCGAGAGCAGAGCCTTGGGTAGAGTCATCGCTCCCCCGAGCATCATCAGCCCCATGACGAAGAGGGAGAGGAGGACGGCTAAGAGGGCTCGTCGTCGTAGGGCAAGCTCCTGCCCCATACGCAGGCGCTCCAGCTCCTCGGGGTTAGGCTCATCGATACGTAGCTCATAGCCTACAGCGGTGATCGCATCGCGGAGAGCTTCGAGGGAGGTCTTCGTCTCATCGAAGACCACGAAGGCGGTAGCCGTAGCGAGATTGACCGAGGCAGATTGGACTCCTGAGACCTCTTGTAGAGCTTTGGTAGCGTGGGCAGCACAGCTGGCACAGTGAAGTCCTAGGAGGGGAAAGGATTGTTTAACCATAGGGCATACTATACTGAGTAGAATAGTCGAATATATTGGGTAGAATAAGCAGGGGAGCGAGTGAGCACTATAGAGGCGATCACTCGCTCCCCTCTAATGGTCTATAGAGAACAAGCGAAATAGCGAAATGGATGACGCTATTTGGGATTTCGAGCAGTCGTGCTTCTCTCGGGGAGGCGTAGCTCGGGGAGCTCCTTCGCTAGCACTTCACGGAGCTTCTCGAGTGAAGGCTCATTGAAGTAGGAGAGCTTGTGGATGGTGTTCACTTGTAGTGCTTCCGTCCAGCTGTAGCGCTGGTAGTCAGGTAGAGCGATCTTCTTCTGGATCAGATGTGGGAGGATGTCGCTAACCACGGGATAGTTGTGATCACGGAGGGGGCCGACCTGCACGAGCTCATGGAAGAGGATCTGGAAGAAGAAGTAGTGGATGATGCCCGTCTCTCTCTTCCAATAGTCAAGGAGGAGATCCAGCATAGCATTGATGATCGGAGTATTTGGCTTAGCGAAGAGGATGCTATTGAGGAGACGCACCTTGTAGCTTGGCTTGAAGCCGTAGTACTCGTAGTAGGTGCTTCGCCAGAGGAGCTGGTCTTTCTCGTGGGCGTCACGCTGGAAGGCAAAGAAGTCCGCCTTCGTGTATGCCTCGGGAAGGGGAGCAGAGAGCAGGATCGTGGCATCCAGCCATACCCCGCCATAGGTCGCTAGGAGGGCGACTCGGAGGAGATCGGAGAAGAACGTACGGTTGAAGGCCTTATTCGTACGCATCTTTTCCCAGACGAACTCAGGCAAATCGATGTAGTCTCTGACGGTAGCATCGCTCAAGCGAATGACCTGATAGTCCCCCGCAAAGTGATCTACCGAGGCGAAGCCGATACGCACGACTTCTGGTAGGTCAGGTGCATCGGCTCCCTGTCCCCAGTACTGCCAGATGACCTTCCCCTGGGGAAGATCTTGCTTCGGCTGGAGTGTGTAGTGGGGGAGTTTACCTTGCTCCCACTGCGCGATGATGGGTGCCCAGTAGTCAGCGACACGCTGATGACCTTGGATGATCGGACGCTGACGAAGAGCTAGCCAAATGGGCTGAGGGAGGATACGCTGAAGGGTACGTATGAGGATAGATGCCATATGAAGTCGTATGGGTGAAGTAGTCGAGAGCTACTCGTTAGCTAAGTGTAAAGTTAGCCATTATTCCGGTGATGTGGGATGAGGAGAATAGGGAGAAATTAGGGAGGGGAAGAGCCTCCCACTTTCCCTATACCAAGGTAGATCTACCCTCTGTCTTAGAGAGCGCTGGATGGCCCATGAGAAAATCCAACTAGTAGGCACTACTGATGCCCCTCGGGTGGCACTACTGTTGCCTC
>ERZ772874.707-NODE-707-length-18068-cov-10.984123_pt1 | contig 18068 bp, 13 predicted proteins | sample MGYA00580586_ERZ772874 | MGnify/ENA primary metagenome ERZ772874 (study PRJEB29015, sample SAMEA2737952) | human oral metagenome | biome: human oral; feature: human-associated habitat; material: dental | place: China | collected 2154 ... | reverse complement strand
TAATGCGCTGACCGTTGGCAGAAATTTTGTGAAGCGCAGTCAGAATCGGGTCTTCGGCGAAGACCACATAGGGCGCGATATTACGTTCGATAATCACGGTTTATGATGCTTTCTTCAAGAAAACTTGTGTTTAGTGAGAGTGAGTGTTGGATCTTTTGACGCTGAGGCTTAGCTTCTTATGCCGGGGTGACCCTCAAGAATTTGCTTGAGCTGATGCTCGGCAACCGCAAAATCAATAGGAGCATCAATATCGACGCCCTCGACCTCATGAAGAGTGAAAAGATCAATGGTTCCTCCAGGATACCCCGCCAGACGGTTGTGGTGCTCGGTGTACACGTGAGTTTTGGTGAGGTAGAGCGAACCGTTTTCCCGGTATCGGAAGGTTTCTCGTGTGAGTTCTTGGCGGCGCGGGCGCGCCATAATCTCGAACTCTGCGGTAGGTTCGGCATCCGGGTGCCACCGCCAAATAAACGGGCCGATCGGGATAACCCCAACCAGTGAGTCTTTGCCGTTCTCGGCAAATTGACGTACCGCACGGGCCAGAGTGCCGGGCAGGCGTACCGGGCTGGTGGCCTGCAGCAGCATGACCGCATCCGGCGCCCAGCCCTCACCCGTGTAGAAGTCGATGGCGTGCTCGATCACCGGTTCGGTGGCTGTAGTGTCTTCGGCAAGATGCGCGGGACGCATGAACGGAACCTCGGCTCCGTAGTGGCGGGCGATGGCGGCGAGTTCTTGGTCTTCGGTTGAGACTGCAACCCGCACCTCGTGCTCCCCCGTCAGTTCGTCGCGGGCGGCGAGCGCCTGCAAAATAGTCCACGCCACCAGGGGTTTTCCGGCGATCTCGCGCAGGTTTTTACGCGGTATGCCTTTGGAACCGCCGCGCACGGGAATAACGCAGAGAACGCGCATTAGTATGCCTCCAGGTAGTCGATGATGAGCTGAGCGATAGTGTGGGCAGGCTCGACCGCGGGCTGCTCGGGCGCAGGCGTGGGGTCTTCGCCCCAGCGGTTCATGCCGTAGCGTGCCCAGAACTCTTCGAGCCAAGCGGGCGGGTTCGGGTGGTATACCCATGCCGGAATACCGCGGATTGCGGCCTCAAACACGCCGGTTGAAAAGACTGAGACCACCGGGTTCGGCACCTCGTTCAGGGGCATGGAAGAGCGATCTATGGCTATGCCTTCTATCTCCCAGAGCGCGTGGGTGGCGCGGGAGAGTTTATCAGTTTCGCTCGGATGCGGCCGGTAGATGCCGTCGTGGCGTTTCAAAAAGCTGTGCGCGGCGTGGGCGAAGGATGCGCGCGGTAACTCCGCGCCGTGCATCTGCCCCAGAAACAGGATTTTGCCCAGGGATTTGGTGGTTTCGCCGTGCGTATTTTGGATAGCGCGGTAGAGCAGCTGTGAGCCGACGGCATGCGTCTGCACGTCGCGGCGTCCGGAAGCCCAAAATTGGGCGTCCTCGTCGCTGAAGGCGAGCAGAGTTGAACCGATGGGCAGCGGCGGGGCGTGCGGAACCAGCAGCCCGTGCTGTACTACCCAGTAGGCTATGCCGCGCTCGCGGGCGAATCGGTAGGCCGCGTGACCGCGCGGAAGGTAGTGCCCTAAGGACAGCACGAGGCGCACGCCGGGCAGTTTTTCGGCGAGCTCATCGGCGCGTATCGGGGTTGTGGTCCAGTCTTTGCGGCTATAGCGTGTGCTGGCGTATTGTCCGTTGAGATATTCTGAAGCGTCGCTCGGGCACCAGAGCGCAACCCCCACCCCTTCGAGGTGTTTGAGCGGTTCCAGCAGAGCGTTGCGGCTTGTGGGTGAGAACGAGTCGAGCACGATCAGTACCCGCGGTATTGCCCCGCGCGTATAGAGCATGCCGGAAACGATGTCCTGTTGGGCACCTCTGCGGGCGCGCACCATGTTCTGGGCGCGTCCTTTCACCCAGCGCAGAGTGTTTTGGCGCTGCTGCCAGGCATGCCAGGCTTCGAGATCGACGGGGTAGTTTAGGCCCATAGTTTCTCCAAAATTTTGACGCGATCATCGAAGGTATGCTCGGCGAGGGTGCGTCGCTGCCCGGCCTCACGGATTGCATGCGCCCAGCGGGGTTCACGAAAGATGCGGGCGCACAGGTCAATAAGTTCTTCGGTACTCTCGTAGACCAGTACTTCGCGCTCGGGTTCGTAGTAGCGCGCCACATCGACCCGGTCGATCAGGTGAAGTGCACCCACACCGGGGGCTTCGAAGGTGCGCATCGTGAAGCCGTCTTGGTTATGGTGGATATTCAGGGTCGCCGGTGATGATGCCATGACCCCGTAGGCGGCGGATCGGTCGATATCACGGTGCGCGGGAATTCCGGCGCCCTTGAATCTGCGGGTTCGGGCTATATCCCAGGGGTGGCGTGACCAGTCTCGCCCGTAGGCGCGCACGGGTATTCCCGCCTCGTGTAGGGCACGCAGCGTATGCTCACGGTTGGGGTAATTCGCCCCAACAAAACTGATGGCGTCTTCGGTAACCGGCGCAATCGTGCAGTGCGAATCGTAGGCGTTAGGCATATCCAAGACGGCGTACCCTAGGGAGCGCAGGTATTCGGCATCCTGCGGGCTATAGCTTGCGAGCGCTCCGAGGCGCGGTAAATCTTCCAGGGTGTATGACATGCGACGCAGCTCGTCGTAGAGCCAGGTTCCGTAGCGAACCCCGGATTCTTCAAGTTTTTGCCACCAGTTATCCCCCAGCAGGTCGCCTTTGATGACGAGCACAATATCGGGGCGATACTCCTCAAACGCAGCGATAGCACGGGCGGTCGACTGGGCTTCGGCGGATGCGGGCCGATATTTTTCGGGCAGTTCGTGCGCGAGTTTATTGCGGATACGGTCGGCAACTGTGCCGGGAGCATCGTAAATATGGGTGCGAACCTCGTATCCGGCAACGTTTAGCGAAGCCTCAATAGCCTTCCAATACCCGTGGAACGCTGGCGAAACCAGCAGAATCGTGGGGGCTCTCATCTCGTGTATCCTTTGTGGTTCTTCTCTGTCCTGTGGTCCTTCGTGCGGGAAAGCCAGGTTCGGCGCGGTTACCCGGCTAGTTTTCGTGCCGTGTTCCCCGCCGGATCAGCTCTAGTTCGTGGTTCAGGATCTCGCGCGGGTTCACCCGGTGGTTTCGCAGGGACCGCACCAGGTTGAAACCGTAGTTGGCGTAGCTGGTGAGGGTTAGGGCGCGGCGCAGGTTCTTCTCGAACCCCCATTTTTCGGCGTAGATAAACCGTGCGGTGGTAAGCCATTGGCGGCGCCGGGCTGAGGGGCTGGATGCGCCTCCTTCATGGGTGACCGTCACCTCGGGCACCAGGATGCGCGGCACCCCAATCTCGGCAAGGCGGCGCTGGAAGTCTACTTCTTCGCTGTTCATGTAGAAGCGCTCGTCCATGCCTTGTACCCGTTCATATACCGTGCGGGGCACCATCATGCAGGCGCCCATAACCCAGTCTGTTCCGTGGGGCCTCAAAGCGGTGCAGGCACTTATATCGTGCCCTGCCCCGCGATGCCATAAGCGTGTGGGTTTGAAGCGTGCCAGGGGTGTGAACCATTCCCACGCAATATGCCCCACGGTGGGGAATTTGCGGGCTACCCACTGGTGTTTTCCGTCGTGGCCAACTACTTGGGGGCTGGCAAGTGCCTGCGGATAGGCGGCGAGCGCCGTGAGCATTGAGCTGATGAAGTTTTCGCCGAGTTCAAGGTCGCTGTTGAGGATTATCAGCCAGTCTCCACGTGCGCGTGCAGCCCCGGAGTTTACGGCACTGCCGAACCCGCCGTTGCGCTCGCGGCGCACGATGCTCACGCCTTCGGTGTCGGGAAAGGGTATGGGCGAGCGGTCGTCAGAAACGATAATCTCAAGATTTTCGGGGGTTATTCCCCGCTGCGCGCGCAGGCTGGTAATTAAATTCAGCACGGGAGCAGGTTCGCCATAAAAGGGAATAATGGCGGAGATAGTTTCTGCTGACGAAGTCACAAAAATGCTTTCTGTTGCGGTTTACATCTATGTTCCGGTCATCAAACATTGTCTGTAAACGTATGTGTTTATTCGTGAGGAAACTCTCGGCATACTGCACATAGTTGTTGCCGTCATATCCTCGTGAGTGAGTGTTACTTTATAATTCTAATATAGTATCGACATATCAGGTGACTATACAGCGTATTTTGCCCCATAATAAAGGTATTGCGTGTGTAAATCCCAGGGAGTTATGTGTGAATCGTCGTTCTGAGTCTGAAGATAAAACCCGGTTAACAGAACTTGAGGGTATGCGCCCGCCGCATGTTGAAGCTTATTTTCGCGTGATGGGGTTTCTACGCCCCGGTATTGCACGGGTTTTGGATACAGTTCGCCACTCTCGCGAAAAAGTGTATATTGCGCCTCCTTTTTCTCGCGGAGGTAATTGGCTTTATCTGTTGGCGGCCGTTGATGCTGACCGTCGCGCCGATGCCGGGGATTTTTCATATATGCTCGATACTGCCGGTTTAAAACCTTGGCTTACAGAATTTCCTGCTTTGCAGGAACTCATGATGGATCCGAAGGATTTTAAGTTTTTACACCGGCGTTATTCTGGTCTTGATACCAATGTAGAAGATAGTTTTGCACCCGGTTCTCTTGAGATTTTCGCCCGTGAACGATTACTTTCTTCTAAGCATTTTAGGAAGCGCATTCTTACAGTAGGCAATATTGTAGGAAGTAATACGGTGGTGCTCAGTATTCGGCGCGGTGATTATTATTCTGTTCCCACAATTCGGCAGCGTTACGGTATTGATACTGTGGCCTATGTACGTGAGGCCCTGGATCAGGTGCTTAAACGTATGAGTCCCAGTAATTTTGTGGTCACAAGCGATGATCCGCAGTGGTGCCGCGAAAACCTGAGTTTTCTCGAAGATATTGCCCCGGTAATCTACGATAAGACCGGCGAGGGTATGTTCGCGGATTTAGCGGTTCTTGCGAAGGCGCGCTGGCTTATTCTTACGAATACTACGTTCGGGTACTGGGGCGCTTATATGGCGCAGGCGGATCACCCCGTTGAGGTGTACGTACCGAATGCCCACGAGTACGATGCGAAAACCCGCCAGCCTATCGTGGTGCCCGGAACTGTGCGTCCACATCCGCATTTCTCCCGCTGGCATGCGGTTAAGCCGCCGCACGGGGGAAATTGGCTTCTGCCCGAAGAAGGCGATACCGCGTAAAACCCTATACTTCACTCTTTCACAACTCACTCACGACTCAAGCACGGAAGATAACCCATGAACATCAAATTTTTCGCGCCGTTTAAATTTTCGCAGCGAATTATTTCTAACTCCCGTAGTTTTTTCTCTGAACACCTTGAAAACTCGCGTCTTAAACCCCGTTTTCTAGACCCGACGGTTCGCGGGCTTCGAGCTGGAAAACATCGGCTTTTTCTGGCGCAACGCGATCTGCGTACCCGGCGTGAGGCGCGTGCCCTGCTGAGCTCGGGGGATTTTAAGAACCGTTACCGGGAGCTAGAGAAGACCTTTGAGCTCCCTCCCCTGCCCACAACCAAGGGCGTGTGGGCGGTCGCGATGGTCAAGAATGAGGCGGATGTGCTCGAACGTTCCCTGCGGCACCTGCATGCCCAAGGGGTGGCGCGCATCCTGGTGGTCGATAACGGTTCAGATGACGGTACTTTTGAGCTTCTTCAGCGTCTTAGCCGCGAGCTTCCGCTGAGTATTGGGCGTGACCGGGAGCCCGCCTACTATCAGTCCGAGAAAATGACCTATCTGACCCATCGTGCCCAGCGAGCCGGTGCCACCTGGGTAGTGCCTTTCGATGCGGACGAGTTTTGGTTCGGCGTTGAAGGTACTCTCGCCGAGGTTCTGTCCAACAGCAAAAATACCGTGGAAATCTCGCAGCTCTACAACCTGTTTCCTACGGCCTCGGGAGACCTGGTGCTCGATACAACCGCGCATTTTGACCCTAAGGTGTGCTTTAAATCCTGGCGGTCATCGGTCGTCACTATGGGCAATCATCGGGTGCTTCGGCCTGGGGCGCAGGGCACCGATCGGGTGATTATCTTACATTTGCCTTGGCGTTCGCGGCAGCAGCTGCAGCGCAAGCTCATGCAGGGGGCAAAGGCGCTTGAGCTCACCGATTTGCCGGAAGATTTGGGGTATCACTGGCGTAAAAATGGCGAGTTAAGCGAGAAACAGCTTGCCGATATTTGGTTGGATCTTATCGCGGGCAGGCCCATTCCCGTAAATCTTGCGTGGCAGCCGCGCGGAAGCCTCTACCCCCTAGGCAACGATATACCGCAGGATGCACACAGCCTTAAACCCTTCCTTGAAGCCCGGCCAGAGACCGCCTAGAAATAGCATCCGCATAGACCTGTGCCCGCCTTCCCTAAGATTGGGAGGCGGGCACAATTTTAATGTTTTTCAGATCGATTCGCCCGACTACTCGGGAAGCCGCCCTAAACGCACCAGATTGGCGAACTCTTCATTCTGCTGCTGCACCTGCGTGAAGGTTCCCCGCGTAGCAATTTCGCCCTGCGAAAGGTAAATTAGCTGATCCACATTGCGCACCGTCGAGAGGCGATGCGCCACGATAATCACGGTAATATCCCGCGAGATACGCTCGATCGCCTGGGTAATTTTATGCTCGGTCTCGTTATCCAGAGCGCTGGTAGCCTCGTCCATAATGAGCACGCTGGGGTTGCGGTAGAGTGCACGGGCAATGCCTAGACGCTGGCGCTGACCGCCCGAAAGCCGAACAGCATTGTGCCCGATCATCGTCATCAGCCCGTTCTCCAGGGAATCCACAACCTCGGTAAGCTCAGCGACAGCCAAGCATTCACGCACCCGAGCCTCGTCAATCTCATGCGGTTCAAGCCCGAATGCAACCGCCTCCAGCACCGTAGAATCGGCGATGAAGACATCTTGAGGCACATACCCGATGCGCTGAAACCACGCGGGTAGATCCTGCTCGATCGGCACCCCATTGCACAAAACGCGCCCCTGCTCGGTACTGAAAAGCCCCAAAATCAAATCAACCAGGGTGGTCTTTCCCGAACCCGAGCCGCCCACGAAGGCGATCGACGTCCCCATGGGGATCTGCAGGTTAATGTTCTTAAGCACCGGCTGGTCGCCGTCGGGGTAGGTAAAGGAAAGGTTCTCCACCGTAATAGTGATGGGCTCAATCTCACGGTTTACATACTCGGTCTGAGTATCAGCGGCGGGAGCAGGCGGAAGGTCGAGCTTCTTCCCCTGTTCATCAAGCATCCCAATTTCGCGGACAAGCTCATCGCTGGGTTTCTCACCGGAACGAATATTACCTAAAGACGCCACAATGCGCGTGTAGTTCGGCAGAATACGGATGCAGGCACCGGCGAAAAGGAGCAGATAGGGTGCGCTATCGACACCCTGGGTCATGCTCATGATCGCTAGAAGTGCGGCGATTCCGAGAATAAAAATAATTTCAAGGGTATACTTTGGAAGTTCTTGAAGGAAAACGTTCCGCATATTCGCATTCACCGAGTCCATGCGCTTGCTCTGGTACCGGTGTAGGTACCGTTCGGTCACACCGTGCATACGAATCTCACGGAACCCAACTACAGCATCAAGCGCTGCATTCATCGAGCCGCGCGTAGCTTCCAGGATAATCTCGCCCTGCTCCTTATTTTTCCTTCGCAAAACGTATTGAAGCGCAAAGGCAGCCACGCCGAAGTAGGCAAAAGCGAAAAGCGCGGGAAGCGGCATAAGAACCAGCAGCATCACCATGAGCACCACAATAGAGAGCAAATCCCCGATAAAGCTCATGACACCATTTACGAAAGCGCTGTACGCCTGCCCCACAATGTCATTAACCGAGTTAAGCACCGCCGCTGCACCGCGCTTACGGTGAACCAGATAAGGCTCACGCATATAGCAGTTGAGCAGATTCACCGAGGTAATGCTCTGCTGGGTAGCAATAAACCCCAGACTCCAGCGCTTAATAACCAACGACAACACACCCTTGATGACAAAGGCGAGCACCAGTGCGACACCAAAAATCACGATAAGCTGCGTGCGGTCGGAGTTGCCGAAAAGTTCCGCGACAGTTCGCAAATATCCGGTAATAGGGGCGCCCATCGCCAGGTTAACGATAGGTAGAATAGCCGCCACACCCAGCATCTCGAAAAGAGACACCACGAAAAGCCCCAGAATATTGAGGATTAAAATATAAAATTTTCGTCCGGGAAAGAAGATTCTGAGTTTACGATAAATATTTTTCATAAAAACCTCACAGAGTGCGCGTGGATGCCTTGAGAATCATAATACGTGCGGGACGCTCCACCAGATGATGCGCAGCGATCGCTAAGAACACGCCAAGCGCCAACGACGCCCCCATCAGGATGAGTCCCCTCACACCACCTACCGCCGATGCACCCCAAGGCGCTGCGACAGCCCCAAAAATCACGAGCTCGTGCACCAGGTAAAACGCGAAGCTAACCTCGCCTAAATACACGAGGAGGCGGCGCATTCGCGTACCCGATACCGAATCCCCCGCACGGTGGCGCGCATCGGCGTGCTGCATGTCGTGAAGCGCAAAAATCCCGATCACCAGAACCCACACAGGGTCGAGCAAAAAACCGCTGATGGTCTGTGTCAGATGAGTCAGATGAACCTTCGACACCCCGTACAGCCCCGCCAGCGCACACACCGTAACCGCCCACAGCTGCCAGGTACGCACCGGCGGCATCGCCAATTCACCGTCACGAACTTTCAGCGCCAACAGTCCCAAGAGCATACCCAGAGCGAACTCACCCGAGCGCAAAAGCGGGTTAGCGTAGACCACAACATCGGCGTAGTTCGAGGTAAGCGAGACAGCGCTCGCCACGGATGCTGTCAGCAAAAACCAGCCCGTGAGCACGGCGTAACGTGCACGCTCAGAACGGTGGCTGAGCCAGTACAGCATAAGTGGGGTGCAGGCGTAGAAAAAAGCCTCGCAGGAGAGGGACCAGCTCACGGCATTTACCGAAAAAATATAGTCCCAGTTTGGTACCCATGCCTGAAGCAGAATCAGGTTGCTTATTGTAGCGCCCGCAGAGGGTGCTTTCTGAGTCAGAACGAGAATTGCCAGGGCAAGGGCAAAGAAGAAAAGGTGCAGCGGGTATACACGCGCAAAACGGCGCAGATAGAATTTCTTGGCACCGTCGGCGGGCTTATACGACCAGGTCAGCACAAACCCTGAAAGCACGAAGAAGAGCGCAACCCCCACGTATCCGGTTGCCGCACCGGGGAGCCACCGAGCCCACACCGTGTCGTGTGTGATGTGGTAGAAGAATACGAGAAGCGCTGCGGGAGCACGCAGGATAGTTAGGCTGTCGAGCATCACGTATCTGCTCAGCGGGGCGGGTCTGTGAACATGCGATGACTCAGGCATGGGCATCCTCATCGGAAAACGCAGCGTTTTGCGCTGTGTGTGGTGCCGAATCTTTTGTGCCTAAAGAGTCGAGAGAGCCGTCTTCGTTCCAGCTTTTCCACCGCAAGAATTTTCCGTGCACCATGGGGCCTTCGGCTTTGAACTGGATGCGCTCATCCGGCAAGCCGCGCGAGATATTGCTCCACACCTGCTCAATCTCGGCATCGGTGAGTTTACTGCCCGCTATCCAGTGCGGCGCAAAATAGTCCAGATCCTCGCCGGTACGCCGGGCCGTCTGCGCACCCACCCGCACTTTGCGGGCGATCTGGGTGGTTCCTCGGTACTGCACATGCACAATATCGAGACCCGTGCGGCGAGCTCCAAGACGGCGCACATCGTGGTTTCCCGGAATAACGACCGCCAGCGGATGCGCCCGAAACGCAACTTTGCCCGGGAAGGAATTGGCGGTATCCATGATGAGTTCAGTGTTGATAATATCGTCCGGTGCGTTCTGAACCGGCACCGTGTGGTGGAACCCGGCATAGTAGACAGCGGTTTCCGGGGCGCTCGCGCGAAGAAATTCTGCAAGGGTTTGACCGCGCGGCGCAAACCAAAATTCGTCACCGTCGAATGGAATGATCCACGCTGCACCACTCTGCCACGCACGATGGCATAAATATGTCATTTTCTCGGATTGCAGGTGTACATCATAGTTATCCCATGCAAAAATGATGCGTGAATCCCGTGCTGCAAGATCTGTCACATATTCACGCGTTCCATCGGTTGAGAGATTGTCTGCAATAAGAATGCGATCAATTCCCTGTCTGAAAAAATGTGAAATTGTGTGCGGAAGAATATCAAGTTCATTCTTAACAACAGAAACAGCCCATATTTCATGGCGTTTTCCCATGAATTGGTGGGCAGGCAGGTTAGATATGTGGATATGCCGAATAGCGGCAATCTGATCTTTAAGACCTTTCCGGGTTTTACGAGCTTTGAGTGAGTAGCTCAATTGCCCCAGTTCAGTCCGCATCGCGGTGAGGAATTTCATGAATTGTGCTTTCGTGAAACGGCTGGTGCCGATAAAAAATACACGTAAAATACGTATGTAGATTTTAGCATGCAGATCAGGGTTATTTTCAGACTATGGCATATTTCTGCTTAATCTTTGCGGCGTATAAGACGTATTATAATATGTAGTTTTTCGCGGAAAGTCATCCGTGTAAACACCGCCGTCGTGTACTCTGCTCGTGCATAACACAACATCGAGATACACGCTAGGAACCCTCCAAAGACTGACAAATTGTGTTCTACAGGTAAAATAATAGGTGAGTAGCCCTGCCCTGGAGGCAATGCAATGCGCTTCTGGAGCGTCCGAGACTCTGAAAGGTATCCATGGGAATTTTTAATATTCAGTCCCTCAGGGACAAATATCTGTCTGACTCTGGTGTACCTGCCGGGCAGGATAACCGTGAGTCCCCCTCCGCCGATACCGCTTCCGGACGCCGCCGAGCAGGGGGATCTTCAAGGTCTTCCCTTCAGGACGGGGTCGCACGCTTGAGCGCGCGACATGACCTGCCCCAACGTTCCGCACGCAGCGCCTCCCGTAGGTCACAGGATCTTCCACAGGAAGTACGCTCGCTCGCGGCTCAAAAGAGGAAAGCGCGAGAGGACGAATCCCGTTCCCAGGGTTTGCATCACACTGGGCCGGTAACGTCTAGCATTAACATACGCGCGGCACGCGATATTGCGGTCGCCGAAGCAGAAGAACGGCGTGCTGCAGAACGTGCTGCAGCTGAAAAACAGGCCGCAGAGAGGCGGGCGCAGCAGGCAGCCGATGCTCGCCGCCGTGCCGCAAGTATACTTTCTTCCGCCACGGGGGCACAGCGTTCCGTGGGCGGCAACCGTAAAAATTCTCAGGCGGCACCGCAGACGCAGTCAAGCCCGATGGTTCGGAAAACTAGGTCGATTAACATCGGCGAATTCCACGGCAAGATTTCAAATCGTAAAAAGAAGCCAGAGCAGCAGATTACCAAGCCGACGACGAACAGCGCAGAGCTGGATCAAACGGTTCTCATGGATACCAACGATGTGCAGGCTGCGGCACAGCGTTACGCCAAACAGCATAAATCTCAGCAGCAGACTCCTCGCGTGGAAAATACTGCTGCGCGCACGAATTCTCCGCGTCCGAAGACCGCGCGGATACCCATAACCCAGCGTTCCACGTCGTCTCGTTCACAAGCATCCGGTGCAGCTGCGGCGCAGAACAAGCGCCCCAAGTCTGGCACAGCGCCGCAGAGGTCAGCTCAGTCGCGCACCGCATCCGCAAAAACAACCGGCGCAAAAAAGGCACGCCCCAAGAACTCAATTGCCAAGAACCCTGCAGCTCGGAATGCTGCCTTGAAGAATACGGTGCGCACCAACCTTGCGCGTCAAGCAAATGAGCAAATGGCGCAGCGCCAGCAGAATCCTTCATCGGCGCAGCAGAACCAGAGCCAGCCCACCCAGCAGCGCGCCCAGGCACATCAACCGCAGCGAAGGACCCACCAACAGCCAAGGCCCGCTGAAGTAGCTTCGCGTTCCTCGGTGCAGTCTAAACCGGTTCAGTCGCATCTTGCGCAGTCTAATCCCGGTTACTCCCCCGCCAAAATTGTTGCCGCGGCGCAGGCTCGCGCACGTCAAGATGCTCAGACTCATAAAAAGCCTGAAACTCCCCAGCAGCAGCCTCAGCAGAGCACGGCATCTACGGCGGCAGCCCATAACCCGTGGAATAGCATTCCCACACCCCAGAAAAAGTCTGCTGCCGCTAATCCGTGGAATAGCCTTCCTGCAACATCCAAGCAGACCCCGGGAGATATTCCAACGAGTCACAAGCAGAGTGAACCCTCTATCAGCGAGAAACTTGCGAACAAGCCCGAGTTCGCGGGCTTCGATATGGAGAAGCTTCTGCAGCCCGGGTATAAACCGCAGACCCGTAAAGAGGCAATCGCTATTCGCCGCGCGCAGGAAGAACTGAATCTTCACAGTGGAGAAAGTCAGCAGTCTCAGACAGAGGACGCTCAGCGCCAGGAAGATGAAGCGGCCCGGCGCGAACGCGAACGCGCGGAAGTTCACCGTCAACGTCTAGAGGCTCGCCGTCGCCGAGAGGAACAGGCTCAGCGCACGCGCGCTGAAGAATCCAATGCCGGGCAGCAGAACGAGCAGACTCAGTCTGAACGAGAGCAGCGCGAGCAGAATCAGGCTCAGCTGGCGCGAAAACTTGCTCAGCGTGATAATGCTGCTCGTCCCACGTCTAACGAGAACACCCGCACAGAGCCCTCGCGGCCCGCTCACCAGACCTTGAAGGTGCGTGATGGCGCAAACAACACGCTCTCCACTTCCGCCCAGGATGCGCAGGATACGGATACGCAGAGCATCCAGCCAGCAGCCCAGCCGACGGGTTTCCGTTCGGCTCCTGCTCAGGCATCTGTGCATCCGACAGCTTCCGTCCGTCCCGTAAAACGCGCAGCATCCCATGCCTCTCCGTTTAAGCTCGCGCCGGGCGAAGTTCGCTCGGGCGTGGTGCGCAGGCGCAGGCTCGCTCCCAGGCTCCAAGGGCCTATGGAAGCGGTCTTCGTGTGCACAGGGAACGTAGCGCGCAGTGCGGCGGCAGAGATTATTGCAAGCCAGCTCTCCGAAGAATACGGTCTGACCGACGACTGGATTTTCACCAGCGCCGGAACTTCGGCACTTTCGGGCTCGCGTGTATACCGTCACGTGGGTAAACAGCTTGACGAGCGCGGCTACGATATTTCCGGGTACCGCGCCAAGCAGCTCACCGAAGACATGGTGGAACGCGCTACCCTGATCTTGGTGGCGGAGGCGGAACACGCCGATTGGATTATCCGCGAATGGCCGCAGTACCACCACAAGGTTCATCTCATCAAGCAGGTAGCTAACCTGAAGCAAGAAGTCGGTTCCGAGGCAGAACCGATCTCATACCTGTACAGCCATAATCAGGCGCCCCGCACAAGCGATAACATTGGTGATCCGTACCGTCAGGGTAAAGAGGCGGCACGCATCGCGGTCGATGAGATTGAAAACTCGCTCTTCGAGATTCTGCCGTGGCTCTCACAGGCACAGGTGCAGAACTAAAACAGCAGATTATGAGGTGCATAGCCTCTAAGTAGTTAATATCCCCGTCTGAGCGCTAGCGTTCTCAAACGGGGATATTTTCTCGATCCAATAACATCAACCCCGTGTCCGAACTGTCGAAGCTCGGCCACGGGGTTAATGCTATATATACGATTTAGGCGTGATCGTTGAAGATGTTGGTCACGGATCCTTCGTCGAAAACCTCACGGATAGCACGTGCTATCAGCGGAGCAATCGATAGAACCGTCAGATTATCGAAAGACTTCTCGGCAGGCACGGGCAGCGTGTTAGTGACAACCACTTCGGAGGCACCGCATCCGGAAAGAATATCGACGGCTGCACCAGAAAATACGGGGTGGGTTGCCGCGATAATGACTTCTTTCGCGCCCTTATCCTTAAGAACCTTGACCGCGCCAGCAATGGTTCCACCGGTATCGATCATATCGTCGATCAGTACGCAGGAACGCCCTTCAACGTCGCCCACAACGGTTTTCGAGACAGCATGATTCGGCACGTTAATATCGCGTGTCTTATGCACGAAGGCCAAAGGGGCACCGCCGAGCAGGGCAGCCCAATGCTCAGCCACGCGCACACGACCGGTATCCGGGGAAACGACGGTCACGTTCTCGGGGTTCTCAACGCGCCCGCGAATATAATTCGCCAGAACTGGAATAGCAAAGAGATGGTCGAGCGGACCGTCAAAGAAACCCTGAATCTGCGAAGTGTGCAGATCGACGCACATCAGGCGGTCCGCGCCAGCGGTCTTGTACAGATCGGCAATCAGACGAGCCGAAATAGGTTCACGTCCCTTATGCTTCTTATCCTGGCGGGCATAGGGGTAGAAAGGCGAAACTACGGTAATCGAGCGGGCAGAGGCACGTTTGAGCGCATCGATCATAATGATCTGTTCCATCAGCCATTCGTTGATGGGTGCCGGGTGCGACTGAATCACGAAAGCATCGGCGCCGCGCACAGATTCCTCGAAGCGCACATAGGTCTCACCGTTGGCGAAGGTATACGCAGAGGTCGGCAGCAGGTCATGCCCCAGTTCAGCAGCGATTTCTTCGGCTAGTTCCGGATGCGCCCGCCCGGACACCACTGCCATTTTACGCATCCCAGGATTGGTAATCTCGCTAGACATGATTGTGTTCGCTTTCCTTGTGAACTCGGTGTGTGAAAACTACTCCTGCGCGGCCTCAGCAGCCTGTGCAGACTCGGTCCCTTCACGATTTTTTAGAACCCAGTCATCAATATTGCGCTGGGAAGTCTCAGAAATAGCGAGCGCGCCCGCCGGAACATCCTTGCGGATTAGGGCTCCCGCGCCGGAATATGCGCCATCCCCAACGGTAACGGGTGCCACGTAGATGCCACCCGAGCCCATGCGGGTATGCGCGCCGATAACGGTTCGGTTTTTAGTAACCCCGTTGTAGTTAGCGAAGATGGATCCCGCACCAATATTGGCGCCTTCGCCGATTTCGGCATCCCCTACGTAGGTGAGGTGGGGTACCTTGGCGTCCTGGCCGATCTGTGAGTTCTTGGCTTCGCAGAAGGCCCCGAGTTTTGAGTTCGCGCCCAGAACGGTACCGGGGCGCAGGTATGAGAAGGGGCCTACGGTGGCGTTTTCGGCGATGGTTGCACCGAAACCGTGGCTGCGAATGACGGTTGCGCCGGTTTCGATAGTCATATCGGTCAGGGTTGTGTCCGGACCAATAGTTGCACCGGTGGCGACCTTTGTTGCTCCGTGCAGCTGCACGCCGGGCAGCAGAGTTGTATCGTTTTCAAGGGTAACGGTTACGTCGATCCAGGTGTTGTGGGGGTCCACGATAGTTACGCCGTTACGCATATGTTTTTCCAGGATGCGTTCGTTGAGTTTACGCCCAAGCTGCGCAAGCTGTACGCGGTCGTTCGCGCCTTCAACCTCCCAGCGATCCTCAATAGCGAGGGCGGCGGTGCGATGCCCCTTATCGCGGGCTATAGCGAGCACATCGGTAATGTATTTTTCGCCCTGCGCGTTGTCGGTCGTGACCTCTAGCAGAGCTTCGCGCAGAACCTTGGCGTCAAAAGCGTAGATACCCGAGTTGATTTCGGTAATCGCCAGCTCTTGAGGAGTTGCGTCTTTGGCCTCCACAATGGCGGTAACTTCGCCCGCTTGGTCGCGCACGATGCGCCCGTAGGCACCGGGCTCTTCGATATTGGTGGTGAGCACGGTAACGGCATTGCGTCCCTCTTCGTGGAAGTCCATCAGTTCGCGCAGGGTTTCGGCGCGAAGCAGGGGTACGTCGCCGTAGGTGACCAACACGGTACCATCAACGAGATCGGAATTATCGAGGGCATTAAGACCGACTTCAACGGCTCGACCGGTGCCGGGAATGTCGTCCTGATCAACGATGGTGACCTGGGCATCAAAGTCAAGAATATGCTGGGCTACCTTATCACGCTGGTGCCGCACCACAACGGCTAGACGCTGAGGGTCTAGGTCTCGGGCGGCAGCTACGGCGTGTTCCACCATGGAACGGCCGCCTATCGCGTGCATAACTTTGGGGGTAGCAGATTTCATACGAGTGCCAGCTCCCGCAGCCAAAACAATAACAGCCGAAGGTGCCTTCCGATTTTCTGCGTTCACCTAGATGTCTCCTTGTTAGGTGTGGGATATAGCCGGAAGTCTACCCCCGAACTATTCGCTCCGCCACCAGGATTCGAACCTAGACAAACGGCTTCAAAGGCCGCTGTGCTGCCATTACACCATGGCGGATTATCCGCATGAACACCCGTCGGTTTGACGGACAAAGAAACGGATACTCCATAGTGTAGCAAAAATAGCAGCGTTCTCACACACGCCGCTCTGTGCCATCGTGAAGCCCTAATTTTTGTGTTCATGCGGTGCCTGTGGCACCTCAGGTGCCCTAAGATTTATCCCTCTCATCGGCATGATCTGCACCGGATTCACGCGGTTCACCCAGACGAGCACAGAGAACCATCCCAACGGCAGCCAGAGTCAAGATCATAAAGCCGCCCCAGGCTCCAGCGGCGAGCACGAGAAGCATCCAGCTTCCGATGCCCGGGCCCAGCGCATATCCGATAGACTGCACGGTCGCCAGGTAGCTTTGGGAACGCGACTGCGCGGCTTCAGAGGCTAGTTCCGCCACATAGGTGTGCGACATAGGGGCAAAGAGGCACTCCCCTACGGAAAACAGCACCCATCCGGCAATGACGATGGCGGGCAGAGAAGCACAGATACCGGTAAGCGCTACTCCAAATCCCATAACAAAAATTCCAAGGCTCAGGGCGAGGTATGAAGGTAGCCGTTTAGTGAGATGGCTGAGCGGATACTCGAAAAAGATCACGATTACGGGGTTGATGATCAGTAAGAGCGAGTAAAGCTGCACCCCGTTGGGCTCACTGTCGAGCCGCAGCGGAACCGCGCTTTGATGCTGCGCATACACTACCATCGTGAACGCCATGGCTATGTAGACAAAGGGTAGGGCGAGCGTACCCCACATACCCGAAAGATGTGCGCTAGGCTTATTTCGGGGATTATCTGCGGCGGGCGAACTCTCGCGGGGTTCGGAAGATTCTGTAGCGTCTGCGGTATCGTTCCGGGCGGTAGCTGCGCCGTGCATCCCCCAGTACAGGATGAGGGGAACGAGAGCCGAACCCGCGACCGAAAACCAGAACAGCAGATTAAAATGTTCGCGCCCGATCACACCCACGAGTGCCGGGGCGACGATACTTCCCACATTGATAAAGATACGGTAGAACGCGAACCTGCTGACTCGCTCACGCCCGGTGGCAGAGGCGGCGACCAGCGCGGAAGCCGGTCCCACGAAGGATTGAGAGACAAAGACGTTAAGCGCAGCAATAGTTACCGTCCACCACCCGAGCGTGTAATCTGCGAGCGCGAGAGCGGTAAAAATAACGATATTGATGAGGGTGCTTCCCAGCAGGACGGGGAGCTTACCGATTCTATCGGCGAGATGCCCGCCAACAAGCGACCCGCTCACACCCGCGATACCTACGATGAGCAGGGCGAGAACGACGGCTTGGGCATCAAGCTTGATTTCGTTGAAGAAGACGGCGGCGAAAAGTCCGAGGAAACCGGTTGCGCGGTTAATGAACGTGGCGAGTGAAAGCGCCCAAATATCGCGGGTTACGCGGGAGAGTTTTTGTGCCATGTGTGTTTTTAAATTTAAAAATGTTTGAGGGTGCCGAGGGAGTTAGCTTGTGGAATGTGGTGCGTAACGAACAACCTGCAAAAGCCTTACATAGTGTCGTACGACATCAGCCTAACAGAGCCTTCAGAGAAAAAGTAATACATATTACGTTAATTACCTCTGCATTCTTACCTCATTCTATGCCGGATTATTGCTCACAAAAGCCGCGGGAATTATTGACGGTCGGCTGCCTACACTTTCCCAAACGACCTTAAGGTCAACTGCCTGCACGGTTTTCGCCAGATTTGTGTAAAGACTTCCAGGCGTGTGGGAGTCAGGCGTTACCCTGGATATGTGGCACATTTACTTGGCGGCGAAGCGCTGCACCTTCAGTTCCCTACCCGCACTA
>ERZ772874.705-NODE-705-length-18084-cov-20.734872_pt1 | contig 18084 bp, 16 predicted proteins | sample MGYA00580586_ERZ772874 | MGnify/ENA primary metagenome ERZ772874 (study PRJEB29015, sample SAMEA2737952) | human oral metagenome | biome: human oral; feature: human-associated habitat; material: dental | place: China | collected 2154 ... | reverse complement strand
TAGGCGATGGTCTTCTTCTCCCTCCTCCCATACACCACAATTTTCGACGCGATCGAGGTGCCTCACCAAAAGGCGCACTCTGGCGGTTCTGGAGCTCGCAGAATGCGTCTTTCCGTGACGTCAAACCCCAGAATGCGCTTTTCCGTAGAATGCGCCTTTCCTCACCTGGGCAAACGCGGCGTCGCCTCACGGAAAAGCGCAGTCTGTGGTTGCGATGTGACGGAAAAGCGCAGTCTGGCCCGCGCCCACAGGGCACACCTCACGGAAAAGCGCATTCTGGCAGGTCAGCTCACGGAAAAGCGCAGTCTGGCCCGCGCCCGCAGAGCACGCCTCACGGAAAAGCGCATTCTGCATATGACCGCGTACTCGACGTCACCGAGCGGCACAGTCGAGCTTTGCAAGCCCGGCGGCAGGCCCCGCGTCCTTCGCTGCGCCCTCCCGTTACGTACCGCCGTCCCGTGCCCCCCGCCCACCTCCGCCCGTCGCCTGCGCTACCATGTGACCTGCGCACTCACCAGTGCCCGACGGCGCGCAGTGCCGCCCGCACCCGAGCGCCACAGCCACGACCCACGTACGCACGTAAGGAGACTGACCATGAAGGCATACGAGCGACTGCTTAAATACGCTGTAATGCGTACCCCCAGTGACGGCAAGAGCGCCGCGACCCCCACCACCAAACAGCAGTTTGATCTTGCACGACTGCTGGTGACAGAACTCAAGGAGCTGGGCGTCGACGATGTGACGCTGAGTGACGAGTGCTTCGTCTACGCCAAGCTGCCCGCGACCCCAGGCTTGGAGGACAAGAGGAGGCTTGGCCTCATCGCGCACATGGACACGGTCTCGCAGTACTGCGACCACGACATCAGGCCCCAGCTCACGCCCAACTACGACGGCAAGGACCTCTCCTTGGGCACGAGCGGGCGCACCCTTACGGTCAGGGACTTCCCGCATCTGCCCTCGCTCAGGGGCCGTACGCTCATCACCTCCGATGGCACCACGATCCTCGGGGTCGATGACAAGGCCGGCATCGCCGAGATCATGACTACGCTCGAGATCATTCGCGACAAGAGTATCGCTCACGGGCCGCTCCGCGTCGCCTTCACGCCAGATGAGGAGACAGGCACGGGGGCCTCCCACTTCGACGTCGAGCACTTTGACGCTGAGGTCGCCTATACCCTGGACGGAGATACCGAGGGCGAGATCCAGTACCAGAACTTCAATGCCTGCGAGGCCACCTTCGAATTCAGGGGTGTGAGTGTTCACCCCGGCTCCGCCAAGGACGTTATGGTCAATGCCGTCTTGCTCGCCCTCGAGGCCAACAACATGCTTCCTGGCCTCGAGACACCGCGCTACACCGAGGGCTACGAGGGCTTCTACCACCTGCTTTCCATCCACGGGGACGAGGCAAGGGCCACGTCCTCCTACATCGTGCGCGACCATAGGGAGTGCTCGTTTGAGGCCCGCAAGGCGACGCTTCGTCACATCGAGAAGGTTATGAACGAGCTCTGGGGCGCGGGGACGGTAACCCTCACCATCGAGGAGGAGTACCGCAACATGGAGTCTGTGATAGAGGGTCGCATGTATCTGATAGACTATGCACGGCAGGCCGCAGAGCGCGCGGGCCTCAGGGCAGAGGTCTCTCCCATTCGTGGCGGCACCGATGGGAGCCAGCTCTCGTTCAGGGGGCTCCCCTGTCCCAATCTCGGCACGGGCGGGCATGGCTACCACGGCCCCTTCGAGCACACGACAGTTGAGGGCATGGACCTTGCCACCACGATGGCGGTCGAGCTCGTGAAGGTCTATGCTCAGAACTAGGGAGCGTGGCCGCGCCACAGCCGTCCATGCTCTGGGAGGTATTCAAGAGAGGACTGGGTGATTGGGTTGACGAGCGTCATGCGCAGGTACGCCACGGGCGAACAGCGCCTTGGGCGCCCGTCTTCTGCAGCTGCCGGAGAGATGCGCGCTCCCGTGGTGCTCATGGTCTCGGGTGGTGCAGACTCGACCGCGCTGCTGCTGCTAGCGGTGACGTCCAAGCTCGATATCGATGACGGGCGGGGCCTTGCCCACATAGCGCGAGAGCGCCTGCACGTGCTGCATGTCAACCATCAGCTGCGTGGCGAGGACTCCGAGGGGGACGAGGAGTTTGTCCGGGAGCTCGCAAGGCGCCATGGCATCCCCTGCACTGTCAGGCGTGTCGATGTTGCCGCACGTGCAAGGGACGCCTCCTTCCCAGACGCCAACGTCGAGAGTGTCGGACGAGACGTCCGCTATGCCGCGGCGCGCGAGATGGCCAATCAGCTCTCTGCGGAGTTTGGCACGCCTCGCTCGGCGGCACGCATACTCACGGCCCACACCGCAGACGACCGCGCCGAGACCTTCCTCATGAATGCCATGCGTGGTAGCGGCGTTGCGGGCCTCTCGTCCATACCGCGCCGTCGCAACCGCATCGTGCGCCCGCTCCTGGACCGTACGCATGAGGACCTGTGCGACTTCCTGCGCATGCGCGGTATCGTGTGGCGCGAGGATACGACCAATGCGGACACGCGTTACCTGCGCTCCTTCGTTCGACATAGGGTCATGCCCCCCATCAAGGAGAGGAGCCCGCGCGTGGTCTCGAGCCTCTCGACCACCTGTGACATCCTCTCGGAGGAGGACAGTTACCTGACGCGAGTCGCGACGAGGGCCTTTCGTGATCTCGTTCGCCGCAGGTCAAAGGGTATGCTTGCTCTCGATGCGGCTAAGCTCGGCGCCTGTGAGGTCGCCATAGCCCGGCGCGTCGTACGTATGGCCATGCTGGAGCTGGCGCCTCAGGCCCGCCTCGAAGCCCGCCACGTCGATGCGACCCTCTCGCTCGTGGCTGCGACGCATGGCTCGATATCGACCCCGATGGGCTGCGACGTGCGTGTGGAGTACGGCCTCCTGTTCATGCGCGCCCATACCGTCGAACGCTCTGGCGAGCCCTTTTGGCTTCACGTTCCGGGCGACCATACGCTTCTCGATGGCAGCAGGCTCATGGCCCGGCTCGCCGACGTCCCGATGGGTAGCGACCCTGTGGGCATGGCACGCTCACATGGCATGGAATGGGAGGGTCTCTCCGTAATGCTCGATGCTGGTGCCTGTGGTGTCAGCAGGGCACCGGGATCCTGTCTTTGGGTTGACGGTCCTGTCGCCGGTGATCTCCTCTGCCCGCTTGGCATGCACGGACAGTCAAAGAAGCTCTCAGACCTCCTCAACGAAGCGCGTATTCCCGCACGAGACCGAGCGAGCGTGCCCATCGTCAGGACGGGCCCCCGGGGTGTGATCGTCTGGGTGGCTGGTGTTCGTGCGGACGAGCGCGCCCGCTGCACACAGAGCACGAGACTGCTGCTAGAATTGAGCCTCGTCAGGCCGGACTAGGGCGTACGACAGCTGCGTCAGGAGGGACCTTTTCCATGGAGGGGCTGCACCCAGACATTCAGAGCATCATCCTAGGGGAGGATGATATCAGGAAGGTCATCGAGCGACTGGGCAGGGAGGTATCACGGGACTACGCCGACAAGAGTCCGCTGATCGTGGCGGTGCTGCGTGGAGCCTTCGTGTTCACGGCTGACCTCATGCGCGCGATCACGGTGCCCTGCTCGGTGGACTTCATGGCTGTGAGCAGCTATGGTGATGGCGTCAAGAGCTCAGGCGTCGTCCGCATCGTCAAGGACCTCGACACCAAGATCGAGGGGCGCCACGTACTCATTGCCGAGGACATCCTGGACTCGGGCCTTACCCTGAGCTACCTCATCGACCTCCTGCAGGCACGCCGCCCCGCGTCCGTCCACGTGGCAACCTTTGCCGTCAAGGATATCGAGGGAAAGGTGCCTGCCATCGACCCACGTTACGTTGGCGTCCATGTTCCCAACGAGTTCATCGTGGGCTACGGCCTCGACTACGCGGAGAGATACCGCAACCTGCCCTACATTGGCATCCTCAAGCCTGAGGTGTATAAGTAGGCACAACGATGACAACCCGCGCATGGCAGAGCGAGCCTTTGGCCGTGCGAAGATCGATGCAAGGAGTTTCATAGGTGGCAACGAGCGACAGGCGCAACGATAGCAACGATAGCAATGACAGGAACGACAGCGATGACTCGGGCGGATGGTACGGGCTGGGCGGTGGCCCGGGCCCTCTTGGCCCGGGTGGCATGGGAGCCGCCCTTCTAGGCTTCATCTTCGTGATCGTGTTGGCGGCCCATCTATTCTCCTCACCCGGCAGAGGTGCTTTGGGCGGCGGGGCGCGAGTCGACGAGCTCGCGACCAACGAGTTCGTCTCGGCAGTCAGGGATGGCCGCGTGAGCTCGGTTACCTATAAGGCGACGGACGGTAGCCTAAGCGGCAGCTACTGGCCGAGCAAGTCAGATAAGGACGAGGGAAACGGGCCGGTTGACTTTACCAGCTCCTACGTTGGCAACGATAGCCTGCAGGAGCTCATGGCCAAGCATCCTGACACCACGTTCACAGTGGAGACCTCCGATGGCTTTGGGGCGAGCCTGATCGCCACGGTGCTGCCGACCTTGCTCATAGCCGGCATGCTCGTCTACTTTGTGCGGCAGGTGCAGGCGCAAAACGGTCGCACCATGAGCTTCGGACGCGCGACGAGGGCCCGCACGAGTGACAAGTCGCGGCCTAAGGTCAAGTTCGAGGACGTCGCGGGTGTCGACGAGGCGGTGGAGGAGCTCAAGGAGGTCCGTGACTTTCTGCGCGAACCCGAGCGCTACCAGAAGATGGGTGCAAAGATCCCGCGTGGCGTCCTTCTGGTGGGTCCCCCAGGCACGGGCAAGACGCTTTTGGCCAAGGCCGTTGCTGGCGAGGCGAGCGTTCCGTTCTTCTCGATATCTGGCTCCGACTTCGTGGAGATGTTCGTGGGGGTGGGCGCGAGTCGCGTGCGCGACCTCTTCAAGCAGGCAAAGGACTCCGCTCCGTCGATCATCTTCATCGACGAGCTTGACGCCGTTGGCCGTCAGCGCGGTACAGGCCTTGGTGGTGGGCACGATGAGCGCGAGCAGACCCTCAACCAGCTTCTGGTCGAGATGGACGGCTTTGACGAGAATTCCTCGGCCATCCTCATTGCTGCGACCAACCGTCCCGACGTCCTCGATCCGGCGCTCCTGCGCCCCGGGCGCTTCGACCGTCAGGTCATGGTGGACCGCCCTGACGTCAAGGGCCGCGAGCGCATCCTGGCGGTGCATGCCGAGAACAAGCCTAAGGACGACGACATCGATTACGGGCGCATTGCCAAGCTTACGCCGGGCTTCACGGGTGCGGAGCTCGCGAACCTCATGAATGAGGCTGCCCTTCTCGCCGCGCGTCGTCACAAGGACAGGATCTCCATGGACGAAGTCGAGGAGTCGATGGAGCGCATCATTGCCGGCCCCGAGAAGAAGGGCCGTGTGATGACCGAGAAGGAGCGCCTCACCATAGCCTTCCACGAGAGCGGGCACGCGCTCGTGGGTCACATATTGGAAAACAGCGATCCCGTGCACAAGATCTCGATCATCAGCAGGGGGCGTGCGCTGGGCTATACGCTGCAGCTGCCGGAGGAGGACCACTTCCTCGAGACGCGAGACGGCATGCTCGACGAGATCGCCGTGCTTCTGGGCGGGCGCACCGCAGAGGAGCTCTTCTGCGAGGACATCACCACCGGGGCAAGCAACGACTTGGAGCGCGCCACGAAGGTGGCCCGCAAGATGGTCACGCAATACGGCATGAGCGAGGATCTGGGTACCCAGGTCTACGGGGAAGCCCAGCACGAGGTCTTCCTGGGTCGCGACTACGCCAACCACAACGACTACGCCGCCGAGACCGCGAAGCGCATCGATGATGAGGTGGAGCGCATCATGCGTGAGGCACACCTGCGCGCCCGCAGGGTTCTCGAGAGCCGTCGCAACCAGATGGCGACCATGGCCCGTGTGTTGCTTGACCGCGAGACCGTGGAGGGCGAGGTCGTGGACGCGCTGCTTGACGACCGCTGGGCAGAGTTCGTCGAGACGCACCCCACAGAGAGGGTCGACCTCAACCACGATGGCATTGACGACTCGGTTGTCGTGCCCGAGGATGATAAGGTGACCGCAGGCCTCGTTGCTGCCGAGCGGGCGCGTGCGGCCAGGCAGACCGCCAGGGAGCGAGAAGGTGGGCAGCCAAAGGGCGAGGTTGCAGGCGAGGGCTAGAGATACGTGTCTCGCACGCACGAGAGGGGAGCACAGGCGATGTCAATCAACCAGAAAAGCTATGATTACGGTGCGTCGAAGTCGTCGATTCGCGAGATCGCAGCTTATGGAGCCGCTCGCAAGGCCCAGATAGGTGCCCAGAACGTCTTTGACTTCTCCTTAGGTAACCCCTCCGTTCCCGCGCCGGACAGCGTGCGTGAGTCCATAGAGCGCTCGCTGTCTCTGCCTGCGACGCAGCTACACGGCTACACTCCCGCAGCTGGACTGCCCATCGCACGCAAGGCCGTGGCCGACTCGCTCAATCGTCGCTTTAACACGTCGTACGATCCTGCCGACGTGTACATGACCTGTGGGGCTGCAGCATCCCTCTCGATCACGCTCAATGCCATCGTAAATCCTGGTGATGAGGTCATCGTTATCGCGCCGTACTTTCCGGAGTACCGCGTGTGGATTGAGGCAGCTGGTGCCAGCTGCGTGGAGGTGCTGGCCGATACCACAACTTTCCAGATAGATAGTGACAGCCTTCATTCTGCGCTCAGCGAGCGTACCAAGGCCGTCATCATCAACTCACCCAACAACCCCGTGGGCTCGATCTATTCGCGAGAGAGGCTCAAGGCGGCGGCGACGGTCATCCGTGAGTGCGAGCGCGAGCTGGGTACGAGTATCTACCTGTTGTCTGACGAGCCCTACCGCGAGATAAGCTATGGGGCTGAGGTCCCGTGGGTACCCTCGATCTATGACCGGACCATCGTATGCTACTCGTATTCCAAGAGCCTCAGCCTGCCCGGCGAGCGCATCGGGTGGATCTTGGTGCCAAACACAAATCCTGATCACGAGTCGTTGCTCGCTGCCGTTGCAGGTGCCGGCCGCAAGCTTGGCTTCGTGTGCGCGCCGGCGCTCTTCCAACGAGTGGTGGCCGACTGCGTTGACGTGCCCTGTGACGTGGGGGCCTATGAGAGAAATCGCGCCATTCTCACCGAGGGTCTCTTGAGGCTGGGATACGAGTTCATCGAGCCTCAGGGTGCCTTCTACCTGTGGCTCAAGTCGCTCGAGCCCGATTCTGTGTCCTTCTTCGAGAAAGCCAAGGCGTTCGAGCTGTTGCCCGTGCCGTCTGACAGCTTTGGTTGTGCCGGGTGGGTGCGCGTCAGCTACTGCGTGAGCCACAAGACCATCGTGGACTCGATACCCGCGTGGGAGAGACTCGCCGCAGCGTATCGCCCGTGAGCGCAGGCGGCAATCCGTAGTGTCCGTTCGCCGCAGCAGGCGGCGGCTGGTTTGGGCGAGGGGGGTCGCATGGGTGCGGGGGCTGGATCTGGGCTGCTATCAGCCTATCTTGTTGTGGGGACCGACGAGCTTAAGAGCCGAGCGGCCCAGACGCGGCTGAAGGGTCGGCTTGCGCAAGGATACGAGGCATTCAACCTGGATGAGCGTGTGGCGAACAAGGAGCTTGAGCCGGGTGAGCTTCTGGCATCGCTCAACACCCTACCCGTGGGGGGCGGCCTCAGGCTCGTCCTCGTGGTCGAGGCGGAGCACCTTGCTAAGCCCACCTCCGAGGCGATCATCGACTATCTGAAGGATCCCAATCCCGACTGCGTGCTCTGCCTTGTGGCGGCGACGCTCGCCAAGTCGACGAGGCTCTACAAGGCCGTCGCGGCTGTCGGACCACGCGCCGTCATCGACTGTGCCCCCAAGAAGGGCAAGAGGCTCGTGCCTGTCATTCAGAAGATGGCCCAGGCCCAACGGATGCGTATGTGCGGCGAGGCCGCTGAGGAGCTCTTGAGCCGTGTGGGTGAGTCGACGATCATGCTCGAGAGCCAAGTGAGGAGTCTGGCCGCCCTCAAGGGGGCGGCAGGTGAGATTACCCTTCAAGATGTGAGGAACCACATTGCGCGTACCGCCGAGGTCAAACCGTGGGACTTTCTCGACGCCGTGAGCGCACGCGAGTTTGCCCGAGCGCTCGAGCTCTACGGACTCATGAGGAAGCCCTCACAGATCGCGCTCGTCTCTCTCCTTGAGGGAAGGATCAGGGAACTCGCCTGCGCGAGATCTCTTGAGCTGCGTGGGGAGGCCTCGCAGCTCGCAAAGACGCTCGGCAGGCCCCCCTGGGCGGTCAGGAGCCATCTTGGGTGGTCGCGACGCTTTGGCTCGGGTGAGCTCGAGCGCTCTCTCGTGGCCTGTGCCCGCTGCGAGCGCGAGCTCAAGAGCGGACGAGACGTCGAGACGTCCTTTCTCGGGCTTATCTCCGCGATCTGCGGGGTCTCGTCAGACATGGGGTGAGGGTGAGGCGTGTGCGACGGCAGGAGAGGCTGCGGGGGTGTGCCAAGCTTATGGAGTGTAGATGAACGAAATTGATTTTAAGAGATGTCTGGACATGGATTCTGGCTTTTAGGTAGAATAGCTGTTGCAAAATACGAAAGGGGTGTTAGCTCAGCTGGTTAGAGCGCCGGCCTGTCACGTCGGAGGTCGAGGGTTCAAGTCCCTTACATCCCGCCATTGTCCATACAAGAGGGCTCCACCAATGGAGTCCTCTTTTTATGTTCTATTAAGTTTGTGGCCGAGTTTTTGCATGGTCGGCGTGAACCAAAGCGTCCGATGCGGTGCCTACACGCCTGCACGGTATCAGCGGCCTCGTAGGGGGTGTCTTGACGGTGAGAATACGCTATGCGTAAGTACATGACGCAATAGTGTAGAATTACTTCATCTAGTTTATTTTGGTTTTATCAAATGATACTTGTGCCATACTCTTTACACTATGTTTGGGTATGGACAAACGCTGAGAGGAAGGACATGGGCAAGAACGAGACGTCGGGCGATGGGGTGGCCTGCGACAAGAGGACTCGGATCGCAGCCTTTGACTACGATGGCACGATCATCAGTGGTCAGTCTGGCGCCCTCTTTGCCAGCTATCTCTTTGCTCATGGCTATCTGAGGCTCGCTCGGGCCTTGCGCCTGGGCTGGTGGGGGGTCCGCTATGTCTTGCATCTGCCCTATCGACAGGGAGAGGCGCGCGAGCAGGTCTTTTCGGCCCTCAGCGAACGTACGCCCGAGGAGGTCCATCGCATCATGATGGACTTTCATGATGAGGTCCTGCTTAGGCGCTATCGCCAAGAGGCCATCCGTGAGATTGGGAAGCGCAAGCGCGAGGGCTGCACCATCCTGCTTGTCTCGGCGACGTTCAAGGACATCGCACAAAGGGCGGTCAGAGTCACGGGCGCGGACGACTTCGTGGCGACGGGTATGGAGCTCGACGCCAACGGTAACTATACCGGCAACGTCGACGGCGTTGTGATAGCGGGTCCCGAGAAGACCAAAGCAGTCATAGGATGGGCCAACGAACACATTGGTACGGACGCATGGACGATCGCCTACTCGTATGCCGATCATCACAGCGACGCTGACCTCCTCGCTGCGTCCGAGAAGGCCTATGCCGTCACGCCGGGCAAGGCGCTCAGGCTCAAGGCGAAGCGTCAGCACTGGCAAGTTCTGAACTGGGGCTAGATCAGACCCGCCGGAAAGGAGACACATGGACCTCTCTAGGAAGACCGACTATGCCCTGCGCATGGTTGCAGAGCTTGTCGAACATGAGGGGCAGATCGTATCGGTGCGTGTGGCGGCGGAGCGTCGCGGCGTACCCTACTCCTTTGCCCGTTCGATTCAGCGTGACCTTGCGCATGCGGGCATCATCGAGAGTACGCGTGGCTCGCGCGGAGGTATGCGATTGCTCATGGATCCTAAGAAGACGACGGTCCGCTCTGTCGTTGAGGCCCTGCAGGGTCCCATCAGGATATCTGCTTGCGACCACTCTGGCGAAGATGGGGGCCCCTGTCCCTTCATGCCGGACTGTCACTTTAACCCCGTGTGGTGCGAGGCCGAGAACATCCTGCGCGATTACTTTGACGCCATGACGATCTACGATGTTGTCGTGGAGCGCAAGCATCCGGCGCTCTCTAAGGGCAACACGTTCGAGCTTGTGAAGCCGCACAGCGAGTAACATGCGAGAGGACAGTCGCAGAGGGTCCTGTATGCCCAACGGGTCTGCCTTGCATGAGGAGTGGATCGACAGTCTTGGTCCGACGCTTGCTAGCTTCCGAGATTTGGTGCTGGAACGTGGTCGCAACTGCTACCGAGACCTGCCTTGGCGGCAGACGCATGACCCCTACGCCATCTGGGTCAGTGAGGTCATGCTGCAGCAGACGCAGACCTCACGTGTCGACGGTCGCTGGCAGCGCTGGCTCGAGCGCTTTCCCACGATTGAGGCGCTTGCGGGTGCGGAGCGTGCCGACGTGCTTGCCGAGTGGCAGGGTCTGGGGTACAATCGTCGGGCACTCCAGCTCTGGCAGGCAGCGGACCAGCTCGTGCGTACCGATGGCGTGCTCCCGCACGAGCTCGATGCGCTGGTTGGGCTTCCGGGCATCGGCCCTGCGACGGCGGCGGGTATCCGTGCCTTCGCCTTCGACCTCCCGGGCATCTATCTAGAGACGAACGTGCGCTCGGTCTTTCTCCACGAGTTCTTTCCTGAGGTGCGCGGAGTACGTGATGGGGAGCTGGCACCGCTGGTGGCACAGACCTGCCCTCCCGACGCGAGCGATCCTGCAGACGATCCGCGCAACTGGTACTATGCCTTGCTCGATTACGGCGCCCACCTCAAGAGGACGCTGCCCAATCCCTCGCGTCGCTCCGCCACGCACGCGCGACAGTCTCAGTTCGAGGGTTCGCATCGCCAGAAGCGCTCTTCCTTGGTTCGTCTGCTCTTGGCTCACCGTGCCTGCGGAGAGGCTCATGTGAGTTGTGACACGCTTGCCGAGGAGCTGTCGGGCGTCGAGCGCCAAGCGGGTAGGGAGGATCTGTCATGTTCCCAGGTGGAGACTCTCTTGGAGGAGCTGCGGGAAGAGGGCTTTTGCCACCAGGAGGGCGGCCTCTGGTACGTCTAGGATCGGGGACGAGCGGCGCATGTTGGGCTAAACCGCCTGTCTGCTCCCAGAGTGCGTCCGGGCAACCACCCGCCAGCCTGCGGGGCACTATCAAAAGAGGCTCAACTGGGCAAATGCGTCCGGGAAACCACCCGCCAGCCTGCGGGGCACTATCAAAAGTGGCTCAACTGGGCAAATGCGTCCGGGAAACCACCCGTCAGCCTGCGGGGCACTATCAAAGCAACCGCACGCCAGACTGCGGGGCGGTTTCGCCAAGATCTACCAGCATATCGATTTCAACGATAACCACGCCGTATTACTACGTATAGGAATCTAACTGGTATTTTCCAGAGCAACTCCTAAGATAGCTAGCTATGAAAGTACGGAAGCAACGTAAATTCTAAGAGACTGGTTATCGTCTAGGAGGTAGTACCATGGCGTTTGCGCTTGACCCCAGCTTTGCACAGGATCCCGAGAAACATTTCGACACCCTGCAGGTGCATGCGGGCTATGCACCCGATCCCACTACCGGTTCTGCAGCCCTTCCCATCTATGCTTCGGCTGCATTTCAGTTCGAGGACGCAGCCGATGGGGCGGCAAAGTTTGCGCTCGCCAGGCCGGGCAACGTCTATGGTCGTCTGACCAACACGACCGCAGACGCCGTGGCTGCGCGCGTGGCTGCCGTCGAGGGCGCGGCGGGCGCCGTTGCCGTCGCCTCGGGGCATGCGGCCGAGATCCTCGCGATCACCAACATAGCAGGTGCTGGCGACCATGTGGTCGCATCCGACTCCCTCTATGGAGGTACCTGGAACATTCTTCTACATACCCTTGCTGACCTCGGTATAGAGACCACCTTCGTCCAGAACAACGACATTGATGCCTTCGTTGCTGCGACCAGAAAGAATACCAAGCTATGGTATGTGGAGACCATAGGCAACCCGCTCGTCGACGTGGCCAACATTCCCGCACTCGTCGAGGCGGCACGCTCGCTCTCTGAGCCCGTGCCCGTCTTTGTTGACAACACCTTCGCGACCCCGTATCTATACCGTCCTACGCAAGATGGCGCTGCAGTCGTGCTCGAGTCGCTCACAAAGTGGATTGGTGGTCATGGGGTTGCGCTCGGAGGCGCCGTCGTCGATGCGGGTACGTACGACTGGAAGGCCCAGGCTGACAAGTTTCCCACTATTGCCAAGCCAGACCCCTCCTATCATGGCGCCGTGTTCGCCGATGCGGCTCCTGCGGCGCCCTTCTCAACCCGCGTGCTTGCCAACAAGCTGCGCGACTTTGGGCCCACACTCTCGCCCTACGCGGCTCAGCTCATCGGTATCGGCCTAGAGACCCTCTCGCTACGCGTTGAGCGCCACTGCGCGAACGCGCTTGCCGTGGCACAGTTCTTGCGAGACCATCCCAAGGTCAAGTGGGTGCGCTACCCGGGCCTTGCGGATGACCCGAGTCATGATCTTGCGAGCCGCCTTCTCAGGCACGGGTTTGGGGGTGTGCTGGTCTTTGGCGTTGCAGGTGGGCGCGAGGCGGGACTTAAGGTTGTAGACAACGTCAGGCTTTTCACGCATCTCGCCAACGTGGGAGACGCCAAGTCGCTCATCATCCACCCCACGTCGACCACGCACTCGCAGCTGAGCGCCGAGCAGCTCGAGGCGGCGCACCTCAGCGAGGACCTCGTGCGCCTCTCGGTGGGCATCGAGGACGTGGATGACCTCATTGCCGATCTTGACCAGGCCTTGGCAAAGCTGTAGTGCGCCGCGTCGCTCCGTATGGCGATGTGACTCGGTGGGTCGGGTGTCGAGCTGACGATACCCGGCCCACTGTAGGGTTGATACCCGACCCACTATAGAGTTGCCAAGAGTCGAACTGGCGTTGCGTGGGAATCAAAATGGCGTGCCTTGGCGTGCCTTGGTGCGCCTTGACGTTTTCTGGCACACCTTGGCGCAATGCCTTTATGTAAGGGCGCCCGGTGCGTTGACCTTCTCGTCGATGGCCCTGCTGACCTCCTCGTCGGCATCGACAGTCACGATGTCCAGCCCCCGAGCGCTCATACATCTGATGTCCTTGATACCGTAGATGCGCCCCATGCCCTCAAGGGTCCTGTAGCCCAGGTCATCCTCATCGGTAACGAGGCCTCCCCGGGTGGTTACGTAGTAGAGTCGCTCTGCCTTGCACAGACCGACCGTCTGGCCCCTCTCCCCATACCTATAGGAGATGCCCGTCACGCTTATATTCTCGATGTAGACCTTCAGCATCGCGGGAAAGCCGAAGTCCCAGTACGGGGCAGCGACCACGACGCAGTCGGCGTTCGCGAATTGTCGCGCGAGGATAAAGCTGGGGTCGAGAAGCTCGCCTCTTGCGAGAAGGGCAAGGCGCTCGTTCAGTCGCTGGGAATCAAGAGGGCGGATGTCCAGATGCTCGAGGTCGAGCTCCTCGATCACATAGCTCTCCTTGAGCAGCTCGAGCAGCCTGCTCGCGATCCTCAGCGTCCTTGATGTGGACTTGTTGACGCAGGCGTTAACGAACAGCAGCTTCTTATCAGACATGGCATCTCTCCCATCCCTTGGCCTTGGCGTGCCTACCCAGACGATGCGCGATGCGCCCCATTCTGTCAAGGGATGGGAGACCAGCCTTCCTGCGCCCCTTCTGGTCGCAGCGAAGCGACACGAGGCCTCGCTCTTTGGGATTGCCGTCCCAGTCTATTCTTCAGGGCTTACACGTCAAAGTCCCTTCTGCAGAATACCGCCGCACCCACTGCGAGGAGGGCCAGTCCCACTGCAGCCAGTATCGCGGCGTCTAGAGCTGCGTCCCCAGACATTGCCGCGAGCCCATAGGGGTCAAAGAGCGTCACGGGGTTCGCATCCTGAAGAAACTCCAGGCCCTTGCCCACCTGCGCCGCCATCTTCGCAAGAAACATCAGCAGGCAGGCGCCGCCGCCTACCCATAGGGCCGCCCGGGCGTCACGAAACGTACAGGCGGAGGCAAAGCAGAGGCCCGCCATGAACGTCCAGAGGCAGAAGAGGCCCACACTTGCGCGCAGCAGCTCCGCACGATTCAGCTCTCCAGGAAACAGGGCCTCGGCGCAGGCCAGCTGAGCGACTATGATCAGTGCCAACATCGACGCGAGCACCGTCAGCATGACCGCCGCGAGCGTGATGGCGATGCACGGGCGGCTGACGGGGGAGGACAGCACGCAGGCAAGGGAGCCGCGATCGATGGGCCGCACGACCATGCGGTTGACCGTCATCATGATGAGCAGCAGTGGCACCCAGGTGAACAGGAAGCCGTACAGGTAGTTCAGCATGAATCCCGTCATGGTGGTTGCCGCATGGCTCATCCCGAAAGCGGCGAACGCATCCGGCATGGTGGACATGATGAGGCTGAGGTTCTCCGTGATCTTGGGATCGTACATGTAGACCACAGACACGATGTACATCGTGAGTATGGCAGCAATCACAAAAAACGGAAGCACGCCCCTGCGCAGCTCCCGTGCATAGAGCGTAAGGCTCATAGGATATCCTCCCTCGTCGTGGACGGTTGCTTCTCAACCGGATCATCTTCAGACGGGCCGTCTCCATAGAAGTGCAAGAACAGCTCCTCCAGCGTCTGCTCTCGGGAGGTCAGGCCCACCACATGAAAGTTCGCCAGACCCTTGATGAGCGCATCGACGCCTCCATCTGCCCATAGCTCCACGCCGCACTCGTCCAGCGCGTGGGCCCGGGCACCAGATCGCGCACAGGTCTGCAGGTAGCGCTCTCGCTCCTCCTTGGACGAGAAGCTCACCCTAAATGCGTGCCGCCGCGATACGCGCACGTCAGCCATGCGCTCCACGCCAACCAGGTTGCCTGCCCGTATGAAGGCAACCCTGTCGCAGCTGCGCTCGACCTCCTCGAACATGTGGGATGACAGGAGGATGGTCGCCCCCCTGTCACGCTCCTCAAGCACCAGCTCCACGAAACGACCCTGCATCAGGGGGTCGAAGCCACTCGTGGGCTCATCAAGGAGCAACACGTCGGGACGATTCATGAACGCGCATACCAGGCCTACCTTCTGCTTGGTGCCCTTTGACATCTTGCGAATCTTGGGACGCGGGTCTAGCTCGAAGCGCTCCATGAGCTCGTTCATACGCGTGCGGTCATCCAGCTTTCTCAGCCGTGCCATGAACTCAAGGAACGCCAAGCCGCTCATGTCCTCGGGCGTTGCCATCTCGCCTGGGAGGTGGCCCAGACGCCTCTGGATGACTGCTCGCTCAGAAAAGCAGTCAAGCCCAAAGATGTGTGCGGATCCTGACTGCGGCCTGATGAATCCCATAAGGTGGCGCATGGTCACGGTCTTGCCCGCGCCGTTGCTCCCCAGAAAGCCAAAGACCTCCCCTTGCCTCACGGCAAACGACAGGTCGAACACGCCGCGTCCCTGCCCGTAGTCCTTGGTGAGTCCCTGTGCCATGATGACGCGTTTGCCAGTCATGATGATGTCTCCTCCCCATCCGTCCCTCCATGTGCGCCTGCGACGGTCCTCGGCCCGCCTCGTGCCTCTCCAAGGCACTCTGGCTTATAGGCCCAAGCCCTCAGCATGTCGCACCACGTAAGGAACTCCCTCATGAGCGCGTCCACGTCCACGACCCCATGAGTCGCTCGCCGCTGGTGCATCCAGCCGTCGGTCAGCCAGATGAGCATGTCAAACACGTGGCGGGCATCCACGCCATCACGGAACTTCCCCCAGTCCACGTTCGCGAAGAAGCGCTTGAACACCATGTCGGTCTGTCGCCACGTCCAGTTGTTCACGTTGTCCTTGATGTCTCGATGCTCGGGATAGAAGGCGCGGATGCAAAACGACAACGCCCAGGGAAAGCGTCTCATCATGGCCATCTTCCTCTGGGCTGCATAGGTTATCAGCTCAAAGAAGTCGTCTATCTCCCAGAAGTCGTCGTCCGCGACGATCTCTATGGCCTTGTCGTAGAGGTACTCCAAGGTGCGCAGGTATAGCTGGCGCTTGCTCTTGCAGTAGAAGAACAGGAGCCCCTTGGAGATGCCCGCTGCCCGTGCGATGTCATCTGTGGATGCCCCCTTGTAGTCGTTTCGTCCGAACGCCTCGATGGACGCCCGGGCGATGGCCTCGCGCCGCTCCTTGGGCAGGCGGCCAAAGGCATCTTGTTCCTGGTGAAGGGTCAGCACGTCTGGCTCACTCATGAACGTCCTCTCGTCGAAGTTTGCTGACCGGCCGGTCAATGTCAACTGCTCCAGTCTGAGCCATTGACTGGAATTGTGAAGCCCCCTCAAGGAAGGGATGTGTGTTCTTTGAGTCGCTACCGATGCGGGTAGGGATCCCGCTGTTATCCGGTGCTTCTACCGGAACCGTGGGTCACGGCCCTGTTTTCACCTCATTCAAGCTCACAAATTCGTGAGTCTACCTCCCAAATTTGCGAGATAGACTTGTAAGGGGAGAGGAGCTTAGATGCAGCAGGATGAGCGAGGCGTAGTCAACACGTTGGTAAGCCGCATGGAAGAGCCGCGCAGCTTCATCCAGATCCTTCTGGGCCCAAGGTAGACGGGCACGTCAATCGCTGTTCTGCAGGCGCTCAGAAAGGTGAGCATCCCGTACGTCTACTCCGAGGTCCCGCAACAAGGCGAGCAATGAGGCTCTTCAGGGGTTCGTGTGGGTTGACGCCTCGGCGAAGACGCCAACCGAGCAGCGGCGCCACTCGCTCAGAGCCCGTCTTCCCGACCAAGCGAGAGGGGCCAGCGAGGGGGGCGCCGCCGACACGCCATGGCGGTTGAGGCACTCGTGCCACCTGACGTAGCTCGCGTCGCAATTCGTATCGCGACTCGCGTCACGACAGTGTACACAAATGCCCCGAAACGGCGCCGAGGGGCCATTTTGGCCGATCTGTGTACACTCCTGCGTCCCTACGGCTGCTCGCAACAGCGCAACAGCCCAACAGTGTACACAAACGCCCCAATCCGGCGCGGAAAGGCCCGATCCTCCCATTTGTGTACACTGTTGCGATCCCAAGGCTACCCACAACCCAAGCCCACGGCCCAATAGTGTACACAAATGCCCCGAAACGGCCCCGAGAGGCCATTTCCACCGATTTGTGTACACTCCTGCGTCGTCGCCCTGGCGGTGAGGCCCACGTCGCCAGTGCGGTGAGGCCCACGCCGTCGGGGCGGTGACGCAACCACCCACCCACACGAACTCACGAAGCCTCAGCTATGAGATTGATTTCGTTGTGGGATGGGGTGAGGACGTCATTGGCATAGAGGTAAAGAGCGGCCGCGTACGCTCCACCGGCGGACTTACCGCGTTCTTGCTGCGCTTTCCAGGTGCCCGCACGCTCGTCATCGGCCCACCCGCATGCACTGTGGAGGGCTTTCTTTTGGGGGGCATGACCCCTTTTAGCCTGAGTACCCCGTGCGGGCCTCCGCTGCCGCTCTGCAGTTGCTCGACTGGTCCGTCTCTGGGGACGCGCGTTTCGTAAGAGGACCTGTGCCACCTATCGAAGATCGCGAAGGGACCCGCCTGCCTACGCGTTGCCCGCGCGCCTCCAGGCCCACAGGGCGTCGCCCAGCTCCTGGTGCCGGCGCACGTCCTGGATGACTCCCTCGGGGTCGTCGTAGTCGTCGGGATTATCGGGCTCGTGGATCTCCAATCTCATCCTCAGCTCGGCGTCGATGGAGTTGAGGAAGGCGACGTTGCGCGCGGTGAGGCCCAGGAAGGGGTTGCACATGGCCTCCATCTGGATGTCGATCACGACTGCGACCTTAGCCACGTGCTCCGACAGGAGGGTGCGCAGCCTCGCGGCCCCCTCGCCGATGGCGTCCTGTAGCCTGTCTATGTGCGTAGGGGGCCACCTGCACTCCTCCCTCGCTATGGTGTGCTGCCACGCGTCGCAGGCGAGGCCCGCCCGCGCGACCGCGGCGGGCAGCTCGTCCGCGCGGCAGGTGGACGTTGGCCCGAGGCCCAGGGCGTCGCTTATCG
>ERZ772874.694-NODE-694-length-18209-cov-11.267599_pt1 | contig 18209 bp, 19 predicted proteins | sample MGYA00580586_ERZ772874 | MGnify/ENA primary metagenome ERZ772874 (study PRJEB29015, sample SAMEA2737952) | human oral metagenome | biome: human oral; feature: human-associated habitat; material: dental | place: China | collected 2154 ... | reverse complement strand
CCGAGATGATGCTGCGCCACATGGGCTGGACCGAAGCGGCCGACCTGATCATCTCCTCGATGAAGAAGGCCATTGCCAGCAAGAAGGTCACCTATGACTTCGCCCGCCTGCTGCCGGATGCCGAACAGGTCTCGTGCTCGGGCTTCGGTCAGGTGATGATCGACAACATGTGAGGTACCGTCATGTCTGTAACGGGCCGGCGGCGTGACCTGCTTCCGGTCCGTGCAGCACGCCGATGGGTGGTCACCACGGGTGCGCCCATGGGCACGGATGCTCATGCAGCGGGCGTGACGGCGTGGATGATGCTGTCACGCCTTTTTTGAATGTGGGCGGCTCAGTCCGTGCGCTTTGCTGGCCGCAGCCGGTGGGTCGGGGGGTGAGCGTCCTGGAGCTATCTGGTCAGGCGGATGACCGATGGATCTGCCAGAGCGTGGTCACGGAGACGGCCTTCGGTCAGCTCAGCCCTGCGCCGGCTCCAGCCAGGCCATCGCCTCGATCTTGTGCCCGTCCAGATCGCGCACGAAGCAGCCGTAATACTGCTCACCATAGTGCGGCCGCTTGCCCGGCGCGCCGTCATCCTTCGCCCCGGCGGCCAGTGCCGCACGGTAGAAAGCGTCCACCTCATCCGTCGTCGCCGCGTAGAAGGCCACATGCACACCGTTGGCCGTTTCCGCCGGCTTGCCGTCACAGGGCGCCTGAATCCAGAACTCCGGATAGGCCCGCCCGAAGGCCACGGCCGGCACCTCGGCGCTCAGGTCCAGAAAGCGCTGGATACCGAGCGCGCCCAGCACCTGGTCATAGAAAGCAACGGCCTTCTCGAACTGGTTGGTGCCCAGGGAGACGTGGGAGAGGATGCTGGGGTTGGGGGCGCTGCCGGGCATGGCGCTTTCTCCTTTGGTTGTTGACAATACCGGTCCATTGTCCCACGAACGAAAACGCTCCCGGTGCATGGCTGAGCACTGCACGGGGGCGTTTCAGTGCGTCTCATGAATCTCCCCTCCCTAAAGACCTGGATCGGCACCGTCTACTGGCAGCAGGCCCTGCTGGGCGGGCCGGCCCTGCTGGCCGTGCTGGCGCTGAGCCTGAGCTGGGAGCCACACGTGGCGGTGGTCACCACGGCCTCGGCCTTCACCATTCCTTCGGTGCGGCCCATGCGCTGCCCGGCCGGCGCTGGTGGCCGATGATCGTCACCTGTCTGGGCATGGCGTCGGCCACGGTGCTGGGGTCGGTAGCGGCCGAAGAGGCCTGGGCCCTGTTTGCGCTGGCCGGGATTCTCACCGCCTGCTGCGCGGCGCTCAGCGCCTGGAATGGCGACTGGTGGTGGGTGGACCTGCAGGTGGTCTGTGCCTTTCTGGTGGCCAGCTATTTTCCGGGCAGCTTCGACGTGGGGCTGGAACGGGCCGTGCTGGTGGTAACCGGAGGCGGTGCGCAGATCATCTTCACACTGCTGACCGCGCTCCTGTGGCCGGCCTTTGCGGCCGCGCTGCCTTCGCCACCGCTGCAGGTGTTCCAGCAACAGGCGCAGCTGCGCCGCTACGCACTGACGGCAGCCGCGGCGGTGGTGCTGTCGCTGGCGCTGGCCCGGGGCGTGTCGCTGCACAACGACTACTGGGCCTCCATTGCGGCGCTGATGGTGCTGCGTCCGGGCCTGCACGATACCCGCACACGCTACCTGCGCCGGCTGACCGGCACGCTGGTGGGCTGTGTGGCCACCATGTTCATCATCGGCTGGGCGCACGATGCCACTGGCTGGCTGGTGGTGTTCACGGCCCTGGCGGCGTCGGCCGCCTTTTCCACGCAGAAGGCGCACTATGGCCTGTTCACCTGCCTGATGTCGGCCACCATCATCTTCATGCAGGCCATTGGCCATGGCGATCCGCTGGCGGCCACCGAGCACCGCATCGAGGCCACGCTGCTGGGCGGCAGTGTGGCGCTGGTGCTGGGCATGCTGCTGTCGCTGACCGAACGCTTCCTCGAAAACGGCGCATTTGGCGCGTATCAGGGGGTTTTTCGTCCCCGCGGGGACGACTGAGTCCATGACACGCCCCTGAGTCCATGGCACGTGTCAGGCGCCTTTCGCGCTGATGGTCGATGGTAGGCAGTCCATGCTGTTCCGTTACGCCCAGTGCTTCTTCTTCGACGTGTGCCCGATGCCCGGGTTGAAGCTGTTGGTCGGGTCCAGCTGCCGGTAGAAGCGCTGCAGCGAGGGTTTGGCGTGGTAGAGGTGCCCTACGTTGTGCTCGGCCGGGTACTGGGCGCCGCGGTCGTCCAGCAGCTTCAGCATGTCGGCTTCCAGTGCCATCCAGTCATTGCCCTTCCTGACGATGTAGTCCTGGTGGAACACATGGCACATGAAGTGGCCGTAGTACAGCTTGTGGCTGATGCGGCTGTCGATGCTTGCCGGCAGCTGCTCGAACCAGTCCGGATCGTTGCGGCGCAGTGCCACGTCCAGCGCCAGAATCTCTTCCACCGTGTCGTCGTGCACGGCCCGGTAGCGTACGGCCGCCGAGGCCACCGCAAAGCGGTGCAGCATGGCGGCCTGCGTCTCGGTGGCATTGCATTCGAACCAGCCACCACGCCCGGCAGGTGGCGGTGTCATGTTCCTGACAGGCGGAGAGACGCCCGCAGCATCGTGTGCTTCCGTGTGGTGTTTCGGTGGGTCACTGACGGGTGCCTCGTGTTCTGCAGCATGATGCGCACCCGTACCCGCAGCCGCACCTGTACCTGTACCCGCAGTGCCCGGTGCCGTACCGAAATACGCCGTCAGATACTGCCGCGCCTCTTCCACGCCCTCGCCACCCATCTTCAGGATCAGGTGATGCTCGTACCGGTCGCGCCAGTCGCGCAGCCGCTGCGGCAGGTGCTGTGGCAGCAGCCGGGCAAAGACCTGCAGCGCCTTGTCGGCAAAGTGTGCGGGCAGGAAGGGCAGTTTTTTCGCCAGCCGGTCCACCCGTGCCTTGAAGGCAAACAGCGCCGGCAGCCGGTGTGTGCCCAGCTTTTTGATCACCCAGAAGGTGTCCTTGCCATAAACAGCAGCAATATCGAAGGCGTCGCGATGAATGTATTCGCCGGAAATGGGTAGTGACTGGAAATGTGCCAGCACGTGGCGGCGCAGGTCGTTCAGGACGTGCGTGTCGTTGGTGCCGATGTAGAACACCGCCGTCTGCTTTTCCAGCGGGAAGGTGTCGAGCCGCACGGCAAACACGCCCAGCCGGCCGGCGCTGCCCGAGGCTTCGTAGTGACGGGCCGGATCGGCATTGAAGCGGGCCGGGGTGTCGGCATCCACCTGCCGCACGTGATGACAGTAGGCGTGATCATGCCCCTTGCCGCAGCCCAGCAGCACATCGCGCGGGGTGTAGCGGCCTTCCTGCAGATTGGTCAGGATTTCTTCCGGCGTGTCGCCCAGCGCAATGCCCAGGTGATTGACCAGCTGCAGCTCGCCGCTGGCATCGAGCTGTGCGTACAGCGCCATCTCTGTGTAGGCTGGGCCCCGCTGCACCAGTGCGCCGCCCGAGTTGTTGCAGATGCCCCCGATCACCGAAGCACCGATGCAGGACGAGCCGATCACCGAATGTGGCTCGCGTCCGTGCTTCTTCAGCAGCACTTCCAGTGCGTTCAGCGTGGAGCCGGGCAGACAGACCACCTGTTCCGCCCGGTTGAGCAGCTGGATGCCGTCCATGCGCAGGGTGTTGATGATGACGATGTCGCGTTCGTAATCGTCTCCGCTGGGGGTGGAACCGCCGGTCAGCCCCGTGTTGGCGGCCTGGCTGATGATGATGGCATCGCCTGCCACACAGACCTGCAGTACCCGCCAGTATTCGAGCAGTGTGCCCGGCTGCACCACCGCCAGCGCCTTGCCACTGCCGAAACGGTAGCCGGTGCGGAAGGGTTCGGTGCGTGCAGGGTCGGTGAGTACGTGCTGGGTGCCGACCACCTGCTGCAGGCTGGTCACGAGAGTGGCGGAAAGACGGGACGACATGACGACGGGCAATGACGGATTGAACGGGCCAGACAGAAGAAGCCAGACAGAAAAGGCCAGAACGGGCCAAACAGGCTATTTTGCCGCTTTTTGGCGCTCCTTCGCCAATGCGCGACGCCGCTCGACGACAACCAGCGCCAGATAGACGCCCCAGGCAGCCAGGGTCAGATGCCCCACCCAGCTCACCAGCCCCAGCGCCAGCCCCTGCAGCCGGATGGCCGGCACCAGGGCGAGCGCCAGCAGCCCCCAGCCCGCCAGACGCAGCCACCGGGTGGCGACCGCGGACAGGGAATGCCCCAGCAGGTCTTCCTGGTGCCGCTCCATGGCCAGCATCAGGGCCACGAATGCCGGCAGCGTCAGCGCTAGCAGCAGCAGGTGGGCGAGGGCGTGGGTGGACAGGGTCATGACTCTGGTGCTCCGGCCGGCGTGCAGGCGTGTGTGGTGGTGGCCTCCGGTCCGGTGCCGGCGACCGCCGTTCCCGTGCCAGCTTTTGCCGCGGAGGAGGGGGCGGGCCTGCTGTCTGTCTCTGCCTTTTTGCCGGCCCCTGCCGTGGTGACGGAGGCAGCTTCCCTGCGGGTCGTTGCCCGGGCAGCCGCCGGCGCTTTTCTGGCCGGTTTGGTCTTCGGCCGGAACCGGGCCGTTCGCCAGGCCAGGCTGCCCATCAGGAGGGCCAGTGCCAGCAGGCCCATATCCATCGTCACGAAGGTCCAGTCCCCCTGCCGCAGACTGGGCAGCAGTCCCCGCGTGGAGGTGAGCGCGTTCAGCACGGGGGTCAGTGCCAGCAGCCCGGCACAGCCTGCCAGCAGTTCGATCCATGCCCGCCGGGCCGGTCGCAGGCAGGCATACAGCGCCGCCAGCGCCCAGACGCCAAAGAACACCGCAATCTCCGCCTCGGCGCGTCCGCCGATGGCCGCCACCAGACGGTCCAGCCCGTGGACGGTGCCCTCTGCCAGGGTGGCATCTCCGCTGCTGCCCTGGCCCGCATCAGCCGGCAGCAGCCGGTTGCCCCACAGAAAGGCCGTCATCGCCAGCGGCAGCCCGGCGATGGTGGCGATGTTGAGCCGCTCCACCAGCCGGAAACCAAAGTACGGGCGGTCCGGATCGGGCAGCTTCACCCGACGCTTGACCGTCCACAGCACCAGTCCGCTGCCCACCATGCCGGTACCGGCCAGCCCCAGCAGAAAGTACAGCCAGCGCAGCTGCAGGTGGGCAAAGCGCCCCTCGTGCAGGGCGATCAGCCCCCCCCCGCGTTTCCGCGGCGGGCCGGGCGGTGTCGTGCTGCTCGAGCAGCCGGCCGCTGGTGCCGTCGAACACCAGGTACTGCGGGCTCACCGACACTTGACCCTCGATGCTGCGCAGGACGATCACCCGGGCCTGTGCCTCGCCCGGGTTGTTCACATACACCCGGCCGACGCCCTGCGCCCCCCAGCGGTCGCGTGCCTGCGCCACCATGGCCGGCACGTCCCCCAGAGGGGCGGCATGTCCGGAACGTGGGGCCGGCAGGCGAAAGCCGGTGATCACCTGCTGCTGCCGCATCTGGTCCGCGCGCGTCGGGAAGGCCGTCAGTGCGCCCCAGGGCATGTAGAGCATCATCAGCGTCACCAGTCCGGACCAGGTGATCATCAGGTGAAAGGGCAGGCCCAGCACGGCCAGTCCGTTGTGCGCATCCAGCCAGGAGCGCTGCCCCTTGCCCCAGCGGAAGGTGAAGAACTCGGCAAAGATCTTCTTGTGCGTGATGATGCCGCTGATGATCGCCACCAGCATGAACATGGCCGCCACGCCCACGATCCAGCGCCCCGTGATGGGCGACACGTAGTGCAGGTTGAAGTGGAAGCGGTAGAAGAACTCGCCACCCAGCGTCTCGCGCCGTGACAGCGGCTCGCCGGTGTGCGGATCCAGCCGCCGCTCCATGAAGCGCCCGGGGGCATCACCCAGCCAGAACAGGTTCACGCCCGGCGAGCGCGCCGAGGGCAGGCTGATGCCCCACTGGGTGGCCTGTGGCGCCCGTTCCGCCAGCCAGCCGATCATCCGGCCGGTCACCTGCACCGGATCGGCCGGCGCCTCCTGCGCGGGCACGTCCGGACGCATCCAGGCGGAAATCTCGTCGCGGAAGTAGCTGATACTGCCGGTCAGGAACACGGCATACAGCAGCCAGCCCAGCAGCAGGCCGGCCCAGATGTGCAGGTCCGACATGCACTGGCGCAGGCTGCGTCCACGGGGCGTTTTGCCGGCGGGAGCCTTGCTTGCGGGTGGCGCTTCCGCAGGCGGTCGCGCGGATGCAGGGATGGAATCCTTCATGACCAGCTCCGTCCGCTCAGGCACCGGCGGCCCGCCAGATGCCCAGGTCCACCAGCAGCAGGGGGGCGCCCACCACGAGCAGTCCGGCCCAGGCACGCAGCGCCGAAGACGCCGCAAAGACCCAGATCACTGCTGCCGCGTACACGATGAAACTCAGCATCATGCCCGTCAGCACCGCCTCGCCCCGCTCCATTGGCAGGGCCAGTGTGGCCACCGAGGTGAGGGCGGCCAGTGCATAGCCGCCCAGCACGGCGGCCACGATGCGGGAAACCAGCGGCAGATGGGCCGCGAGACGAAAGGGCATGGCAGGGGGAGTGTGGCAAATTTGAACGGATACGAATGATATCGATAAGCATGAATTCTGGCGATGGGAGTCATGCCTTCAGGGGGGCAGATGTGCTTCGTCGGGGGTGAGTGTTCTGTGGAAGACGGGTCATGCTTTCAGGGAGGGCAGACGAGCGAGTGCACGACACGTTCTAGAATAGGCAGCAGTTCATCGACCTGCCGAGCATCACATGACCGAAGAGGGCCGCGCCCTGGCCATCGTCCTGGGCCTGCTGGTGGGGCTTGCCGCCATTGGCATTGCCCTGGGCTTCTACAACTGGCGTGCCCGCCGTGTGGCCCGCCTGCTGGCTGCCGCCCAGGCGGGCGCACATGGCGGCTCGCAGGCGCCGGCGGCGGGAGGCTCCGACGAAGGCAAGGGCGCCCGTGCGCGCCGTCGCCGTCCCATCAGCGACCGGCGCTGACGGCAGCCTGCCCATCATCCCGGACACTGTCACGCCGGACGGACGCTGCCCTGCTGGATGGATATCGCCTTGCCGGACAGATTCCGCTTCCCGGATGACGCCGCTACCCCGGTGATGCTGCAACGCCGGATGGAAGCAGTCACGCCGGCCCCGACCGCATCAGCCGGCCTTTTTTCTCACTTCTCACCGACCGTACGTGCCCCAGCGGCACATGAGATCCCACACCATGACCCAGGCCCTGAAAGACCGCATCAGGATCGCGTTCTTCGACATCGACGACACCATCTACAGCAAGGCCACCGGCCAGCTCTCGCCCGGCATCGAAAAGGCCTTTGCCGGCCTGCAGCGGCGCGGCGTGATTCCCGCCATCGCCTCCGGCCGGGCGCGGTACGTCTTTCCCCGGCCGCTGGAGGAGGTCATCGGCCGGCTGGGGCTGGAATACTTCGTCACCATCAATGGCCAGCTCAACCTGCGCGGCAGCAGCGTGCTGTCCGACTATCCCTTTGCACCACAGGATCTGGCACGCATCACCGGCTACTTTCTGGCGCGGGGCATGCCGGTGGTCTATTCCGAGCGCCAGCGCATGTCCATCGTCAGCATGACGCACGATTTCGAGGCGGCCCTGTCGCCGATCACCCGCGACTACCCGCTCGACCAGCTCCATGTCGAGGGCGATCCGGTCTACCAGATGATCATCGGCTACGACGAAAGCCAGCAGCCCGGCATCGACGCCTCCGGCATTCTCGACAATGGCCGTTTCAAGACGGTGCGCTGGCACGAAGATGCCGTCGACCTGCTGATGACGGCCGGTTCCAAGGTGCGCGGCATCAGGGACGTGATTGCCTCGCTGGGCCTGACCCTCGACAACGTGATGGTCTTTGGCGATTCACTCAACGATATCGAGATGCTGTCCGAGGCCGGCTATGCCGTGGCCATGGCCAATGGCCACCCGCACGTGAAGCAGTATGCCGATTACGTGGCCCCCGCCCAGGCCGAGGATGGTGTCCATCGTGCCCTGCTGGCGCTGGACATGATCGACCCGGACTGAGCGTGCCGCAATCGAACCGGACTGGGCGGGCATGACTCCATGGCCCCGTCCGTCCCCGCGCAGGACCCCGGCTCGTTCAGACTTCTGCCATCGCGTCTTCGAGTGCCGCCGCCGATACCAGCCCCCGGTCGGCTGCCTCGCGGTACTTTGCGTACATGTCGGCCTGCATGCCCTTGTAGTGGCTGGCCTTGTCCATTTCCTTGCGGGCATCGAACAGCGCCCACAGTTGCCCGGCCGCCATGAAGCTGCCGCGACCGCTGACGTTGCCGGCCAGATCCGGGCGTTCGCCGATCTGCAGCGCCTTCAGCCAGCTTTCCTCGATCATCGGCAGCAGTGACTCGCCCTGTTCCGGATGCTTCTGCATCTGGTCCAGCAGCAGGCAGCCCACCACGAAGTAGAAATCCGACGAATCCCCGAAGTAGCGCATCTCGTCCGAGGCGAACAGCATGGCCTCTTCCAGCCGGCCGGTCTGGCGCAGGCATTCGATCATCCGTACGGCCATGTCGTGATGCCACACGGTGCGCACGGACGAAACCTGGCGCGCCTTCTGGTAATAGGGGATCGCCTCGGCTGGTTGCAGCTGGATATCGTACTGTTTGCCGATCTGGAAGTTGACATACGGGTCGTTGGGGCGCTCGGCCAGCTCCTGCAGCAGCAGCTCGAGGTTGCGGCCTTTCTTGGTGTCGAGCTGTTCCTGCATGTAGCCATCGTGCCGCACGGACACGGTCGAGTCCACCACGGGCAGGCTGTGTGCCGGCTGCTCATGGATCCGGCCCTTGTAGCGCACACCCTTCGGCAGGATGCGTGGAATCCGGTGGCTGGAGATCAGCGTGCTCTGCCCGCGGCCCAGGTCACTGTCGACCCGGATGTTGTGAATGACCCGCCGCCCGTCCTGCTTCAGCCCCTGCAGGTATTCCCCGCCCGAGGTCAGCCATTCGTCCGCGTCCAGTACCAGGTTCCAGTCGGCGTCCGACTTTGCCAGCGCTGCATTGCGGGCGGCGGCAAAATCGTTGGTCCAGCGGCGCTCGTACACCTCGGCACCATGAGCCCGTGCAATGGCCATCGTGTCGTCGGTCGACCCCGTGTCCAGCACGATCATCCGGTCCACCCAGGGGGCGACACTGTCGAGGCAGCGGGCAATGCTGCGGGCCTCGTTCTTGACGATCATGGTCAGGGCAATGGTTTTCATGGCGCAATCCTTCAGTCGGGTACTGTCGGGCATTCTGGCGTGGGAGGGCGTTTCCCGGTGTGTGGAACAGGGGCGGTTCCAGCCCGCATTTCTGTCATGTCACGACACAGCCTCCGCTGATCCATGCCGGAACCACAGGGAAAACACGGGCATGACACCAGGGGCTGGCACATCCAGAAATGAGAAGTAAAATCAATCCTCCCTCATCCCGCCGGAGCCAGAACCTTGAACCACGCAACCGAGCGCAGCCTTGAAGGCGCCCTGGCCGAGCTGAAAGCCCTGAGACTGGCCTATGGCGCGGCACAGCGTCGCTGCACCGCCAGCCTGCAGCGGCTGCATGCACGCAACCAGGTCCTGGAGGAAGAAGTGCTGCAGCTGCGTGCCCAGCTGGCGGCCCGTGATGTCGCCATGGCCTGGACGCAGCAGGCGGCACTCTCGGCCCAGGGGGAAGCCCTGCAGCCGGGCCGTCCGCAGATGGTTGGGCGGATCGAGGCCCTGATGCAGCGCCTGCAGACGCTGCTGCGGTCGCTGCGCAACCCGGCAGGCAGCCATGTGGCGGTCTTCGGTGCGCCGCAGGGCACGCAGGGGTCTGGGGGCGATGCCGCCGGTGCAGCCAGCGGGCAGTCGCCCGGGGTATCGGTAGGAAGCCCTGCTGCCCGGTCGCCGGAAAGAGGGAGCGAGGGGCCTGCCGGCCATCCGGCCGAAGAGGAGGGCGATACGTCCGGTGCATCGTCTGGCCTGCAGGAAGCAGTGCAGCCAGCCGGCCGGCAGGCGGCACTGTCGGCCCGGGTACTGTCTCCGGCACAGGGAGCACCGTCCGCCCAGGCAGCCCCGTCAACCGCCCGCCCCGAAGGCGCGTTGTCCCCCACGGATGCTGCGCATGATGCAGACTCATCGCAGGCCGAAGATGACTTCATCGACCCCCCAGACCTTGAAGAACGGCTGGTCGAGGCCGATCTGGTGATATGTCAGACAGGCTGCCTCAGTCACCAGGCCTACTGGCGGGTGCAGGATCACTGCCGGCGCCACAACAAGCCGTGTGTCCTGGTGGCGGAACCCGATGCGTTGCGGATCATCCGCATCCACCAGCGGGGCGAGACGGCCCCGTCCGGCGAACCGGCGCAGGCGCCTGCCGCGGCAGGTGCCGACCGGGAGGCCGTGGCGCTGTCTGACGGACAGACGGTGTCGGGTGACTGACGCGCCACCATGCACCCGCGCAACGCCCCGTAGAATCCAGACACCATTCCACAACACGCAGCAGATCACAATGGGTCATAATGCGGTAGTCGTGCATGTCGGGTGGCGTTCTGTGCCCACGCTGCCGTCATCACGAATCCATTTCTCTCAGGAAGGTCAATGAGCACGCAGGATCAGGAATTGCGCAGTGTCGGTCTGAAGGCCACGCTGCCGCGCATCAAGGTACTTGAAATCATCCGTGGCAGCGAAGAGCGCCACCTCTCGGCCGAAGACGTCTTCCGCCGTCTGCTGGAGCAGGGCCACGACGTGGGCCTGGCCACCGTCTACCGTGTGCTCTCGCAACTGGAGGCAGCCGGCCTGCTGAGCCGCAACGTCTTCGATGGCGGCAAGGCCGTGTTCGAAATGAACGAGGGCGACCATCACGACCACCTCATCTGTGTGAGCTGTGGCCGTGTGGACGAGTTCACCAGCCCGGTCATCGAGAAGGTGCAGTACGAGGTGGCCGAGGCCCATGGCTACGAGCTGTCCGAGCGCCGTCTGGCCCTCTACGGTGTCTGCTCCACCTGCCAGAAGAACGCATCGGCCCCCCGCGGTCGCGCCTGAACACTGATGGACGACAGTATCGATCTCAACGACATCGGCGCCCCCGCGGTCGAGGCCCTGCTGGGCCGTTTCTCCGCCTGGCCGCTCATGGAGCCGGCCCCGTCGGCGTGCGAGCTGGGCAGCCTGTTCGACCTGGCCGTGCGCGCGCCCGACCACGGTGGCCTGAAGCCCTGGCGTTTCGTCACCATCCAGGGCAATGCTCGCCACGCCTTTGCCGAGGTGCTGGTGGAGGCTGCGCGGGCGCGCGGACATGAAGACCCCGAGCGCTTTCGCAAGAAGGCCACCGCTGCACCACTCACCATCGTGCCGGCCGTGCGCCTCACCGAGTCCGAAAAGGTGCCCGCCATCGAACAGTGGTTGTCTGCCGGTGCCGCCGTCATGAATATCCTCAACGGCCTGTACCTGCTCGGATACGGCGGGTTCTGGGCCACCGGGCCCAACGCCTTCGACCCGAAGGTGCGTGATGCCCTGGGCTTTGCCCAGGACGAGCACCTGCTGGGCTTCGTCTATGCCGGTACCCCGGAGGCCCATGCCGAAGGGAAGCAGCGCCCCGAAAGCACCGCCTTCGTTCGTCCCTGGCTCGGTACCGCCGGCTGACCACAAACGGGCGCGGACATCGGCCCCTGCCGGGGGGCCGTGTTCGCGAATGTGGCCTGACGCTGCGGCCGTGGCTGCCGGGTTCCCGTCATGGGGCCTGAATATCGTTCGTTTCAAACGCGTTCGTTTCAATATCCCGGCCTTTTCTTTCGGAGACTGAACAGCATGCGTACCACTCCCTCGTTCCATTCGGCATCCATGGATACTGCCCGGCGCTGCGCCAGACAGCTGCTGGCCGCAGGCCTGCTGACCGGCCTGTCTTTCGCGCTGCCGGTCCAGGCGGGCACCGGGGGCGGGGAGAATCATGATGCCCACATGACGCATCGGCACGCCGCCGCCGGGCAGCGTGCGGCAACGCATCAGCTCGTTGCGGCAGGGCAGGGTGAGGCAACGCATCAGCATGCCGCAGCAGGACAGGGCGAAACGGCACATCAGCACACCGCAGCCGGGCACCATGGCAATGGCGCATCGCATCCACATGCCGCAGCTGCTGCACAGGGGGTCGTGGTAGACGGCGCCTACACCGTGGCGCCCCGTCCGGGCGTGCCCAACATCGCCATCTACATCAGCCGGCTCGACAACACCGGCAACCAGCCGGACCAGCTCGTTTCCGCGCGCACCGATATTGCCCGCAGTACCGAGCTGCACGAGATGAAAATGGAAGGCGAGCTGATGCGCATGCGCCAGGTTGGCGGCATCGACATCCCGGCCGGAGGCAGCGTCAACCTCAACAAGGGGGGCGGCTATCACCTGATGGTGATGGGCGTGAACAGGCCGCTGAAGGCGGGTGACCAGTTTCCCCTGACCCTCATGTTCCGTCACGCAGGTGAGCGGGTCATCCAGGTCAGCGTCCAGCAGACGGCCGCCCCCGCAGCGGGCATGGACCACAGCGCCCACGGCCACAGCCATCACCAGCACTGAACCCGGCCGTACCGGACCATGGCAACATCCCATATGGGGATGGCATGTTGGGGATGGCATGTTGCATCTGAAGTCGATGCTGACGCGTGTCATGGACCCGGCCCGGTACGGGCACAAAAAAAGCCGGTCACTTTCGCAACCGGCTGCATTCAGACGCGCTGTCTGAAAGCCTGGTGATCAGGCTTCCGGACGGATGTTGGAGGCCTGTTTGCCTTTGGGGCCCTGAACCACGTCGAACGAGACTTTCTGGCCTTCTTTCAGGGTTTTGAAACCCTGGGTCTGCACAGAGCTGAAGTGAGCGAACAGATCTTCGCCGCCTTCATCCGGGGTAATGAAGCCGAAACCTTTGGCGTCGTTGAACCACTTGACCGTACCCGTTGCCATACTATGAATTTTCCTGCTTGAAAGGCCATGCGTTGAGACTAGGTTGAGGTATTCGGGCGCGGGCCTTGATTTACCCCGAAGACATCGGTTGCTATTCTTTGGGATAGCGAGTGAGATAGTCAAGTTTTATTGTGCGAACGGTCATCACGAGGTGTGAAACGGTAATTGCGTTTCGGTCTCAAGGCGTGTCAGAACCTTGCAGTCTTCCTCTGCTGCCCCTCTCAACCATCTGTTTTGAATGAGAAAATTTACATTTCTGGGGTTGTTCCACCCCTCTTGACGCCCCCGGTTACTGACCGGTTGATCAATTACCAGAAAAGCGTGTGTGGTTTTCTTGCCGTAGTGTCGGTTTACCGACGCTGTCCTGTCGAGCAAGCCCATGCCGCGCCGCCCGGCGACGGGTCATGGAAGCGTAGAGCGGCATTTATAAATGTCTGGCAGCACGCCCAGGGCACGCAGCCGGTGCAGGGCAGGTGCACGGTGCGTGGGGTGCCGGGGCAGGTGCGGAGCTGGTGTTGGGGCTGGTGTTGGGGCTGGTGTTGGGCAGGTCCAGGGCAGGTCCAGGGCAGGTCCAGGGCAGGTCCAGGGCAGGTCCAGGGCAGGTGCGCGGTGTGTGGGATGTCGGGGTAGGCGCGGGGCTGGTGTCGGGTTGGTGCAGGGCTGGTGCGCGCCAGTGCCGGAGCCAGTCCGGCCCTGGACGCGCATGAATCTGTCGGCAGTGTCCTGAAGCCATCGGGGATTCTGCGGCCCTGCCGCTTCCGTCCTGTATGCCCGGAGGGGCGCGGGGGCAAATGAATCCATGACACGCGCCAGATTCTGGTGTGCCCCCATCGGCCCTTGACCGTCGGCCGGTTCGGCCTCCCTGTTGCCGCCGGTTCAGCTGGGTCATTGCATGCCTTTCGTCGGCCCGTCGCTCTCCTTCCAGAGCGGGAGGCTCCCTCACATCTGGAACAGAAATGCGTCACAATAACGGGTTGAATGACACCCACTTGAATTGCCTGCCGTTGGACACATACTTGGAACATCAGCCGGTTGCCGGCGGTACCGCCTGGCGGTGCCATTCGGCATCCAGGGATGTCATGGCCCGTTTCCCGCGCATGCTGGCGCCGGTCTTCGCGGGGCAGGGGGCTGGCACACCCGGGCGCCGGCTTCTGCCTGCAGGCCGTGGCCGGCCGGCATGACATCGTTTTTCTTACCGTGTCCAGACCTTCCTCTTCCCGTCTTTCCCGTACCGGCCGTGAATCCGCCCATTGTGGTGGAACGCACGATGCCGGCTGCCGGATGTCGCCGGGTGGCTTGATTGGTCCGGATCACCCGCTAGAATCGGTCGGATGACACTATCCAATGATCCCTCGGTCGTCCTTGAACGGGTCGAGGCAGCCCTGAAGCCGCCCCCCATGTACAAGGTACTCATGTTGAACGACGACTTCACGCCGATGGACTTCGTGGTCGAAGTCCTGCAGAAATTCTTCGCCATGGGCCTGGAGAAGGCCACCGAGGTCATGCTGCAGGTTCACCATGAGGGCCGGGGTGTCTGCGGGCTGTTCCCGCGGGATATCGCGTTGACCAAGGTGGAGCAGGTGAGTGTATTTGCCCGCCAGCATCAGCATCCGCTTCAGTGCGTGATGGAGGAAGCATGATCGCCCAGGAACTGGAAGTCAGCCTGCACATGGCCTTTGTCGAGGCCAGACAGCAGCGTCACGAGTTCATCACGGTGGAGCACCTGCTGCTTGCGCTGCTCGACAACCCGTCGGCAGCCGAGGTGCTGCGCGCCTGCGCCGCCAACATCGACGAGCTGCGCAAGAGCCTGACGGGCTTCATCAAGGAAAACACGCCGGTCGTCCCCGGCACCGAAGAAATCGACACCCAGCCCACGCTGGGCTTCCAGCGCGTCATCCAGCGCGCCATCATGCACGTGCAGTCCACCTCCAACGGCAAGAAGGAGGTCACAGGGGCCAACGTGCTGGTTGCCATCTTCGGCGAGAAGGACTCGCACGCCGTCTACTACCTGCACCAGCAGGGCATCACCCGGCTGGACGTGGTCAACTACATCTCGCACGGCATCTCCAAGGCCCAGCCCCAGAAGGGCGACGAGCCCCAGGAGGCCACGGTCGAAGCCGGGCAGGATCCCAACGCCAACCCGCAGGGGGCGCTGGAGCAGTACACCCACAATCTCAACGTGGCGGCGAAGGAAGGCAGGATCGACCCGCTCATCGGCCGCGAGAGCGAGCTTGAGCGCGTCATCCAGGTGCTGGTGCGCCGTCGCAAGAACAATCCACTGCTGGTCGGCGAGGCTGGCGTGGGCAAGACGGCCATCGCCGAGGGCCTGGCCTGGCGCATCGTCCAGGGCGATGCCCCGGAGGTGCTGAAGGAAGCCACCGTCTACTCGCTGGACATGGGTTCGCTGCTGGCCGGTACCAAGTATCGCGGTGATTTCGAGCAGCGCCTCAAGACGGTGCTCAAGCAGCTGCGGGCCGACCGTCACGCCATCCTGTTCATCGACGAAATCCACACCCTCATCGGGGCAGGTTCGGCCTCTGGCGGCACGATGGATGCCTCCAACCTGCTCAAGCCGGCGCTCTCCTCCGGCGAGCTGAAGTGCATCGGCGCCACCACCTTCACCGAGTACCGGGGCATTTTCGAGAAGGACCACGCGCTGTCGCGCCGCTTCCAGAAAATCGATGTCAACGAACCGACCGTCGAGCAGACCGTACAGATCCTGCGTGGCCTGAAGAGCTACTTCGAGGAACACCACGGCATCCGCTACACCGGGGCGGCGCTCACGGCGGCGGCCGAACTGTCGGCCAAGTACATCACCGACCGCCACCTGCCCGACAAGGCCATCGATGTCATCGACGAGGCCGGAGCCGCGCAGCGCATCAGGCCCAGGGCAGAAGCCAAGACCGTCATCGGCAAGGTCGACATCGAGGCCATCATCTCGAAAATCGCCCGTATTCCGCCCACCTCGGTCAGCAGCGACGACCGCAGCAAGCTGCAGTACCTCGAGCGCGACCTCAAGAACGTCGTGTTCGGGCAGGACTCGTCCATCGAGGCACTGGCGGCCGCCATCAAGATGGCCCGCTCCGGTCTGGCCCGCCCCGAGAAGCCCATCGGTTCCTTCCTGTTCTCTGGCCCGACCGGCGTCGGCAAGACCGAAGTGGCCCGCCAGCTGGCGTTCACGCTGGGCATCGAGCTGGTGCGCTTCGACATGTCCGAGTACATGGAGCGCCATGCCGTCTCGCGCCTCATCGGGGCGCCCCCGGGATACGTCGGTTTCGACCAGGGCGGCCTGCTCACCGACGCCATCACCAAGAAGCCGCATGCCGTGCTGCTGCTCGACGAGATCGAGAAGGCCCATCCGGACATCTTCAACATCCTGCTGCAGGTGATGGACCACGGTACCCTCACCGACAACAACGGCCGCAAGGCAGACTTCCGCAACGTGGTGCTGATCATGACCACCAACGCGGGGGCGGCCGACCTGCAGCGCCGTTCCATCGGCTTTGCCGATTCGCGTCAGGCGGGTGACGAGATGGCCGAGATCAAGCGCCTGTTCTCGCCCGAGTTCCGCAACCGTCTGGATGCCATCATCAACTTCCGCCCGCTGGACGAGAACATCATTCTGCGCGTGGTGGACAAGTTCCTGATGCAGCTCGAAGAGACCCTGCACGAAAAGCGTGTGGAGGTCGTCTTCACCGATGCCTTCCGCCAGTATCTGGCCCGCGAGGGTTTCGATCCGCTGATGGGTGCCCGCCCGATGCAGCGCCTCATCCAGGACACCGTCCGCAAGGCGCTGGCCGACGAGCTGCTCTTCGGCCGTCTGCAGCACGGTGGGCGCGTGACAGTGGATGTGGATGGCAACGACAAGGTCTCGCTCGAATACCACGAGTCCTTCGAGCCCCTACCGCCGGAACCGGAAGAGGGCGAGGAAGAGGTCGAGACGGTCGAGAGCTGAGCGCTCATCACTCCCGCTCGTTCGGTTTGATACGACCGGGGCAGGGCGGGCTGCTGGAGCTTGTCCGTCTGCTCTGGCGCATGGGTCGCCGGAAAGCGCGCCGTATGGAAGTGGTTCTTCCTGCGGCGCGCTTTTTCGTCTGTGGCTACTGTCCCGGTTTTGCCACGTCTCTGTCGTGGTGCGTCCCTTGTTGAGGTACGTCTTCGTTGTGGCACGCGCCGCGGAGCGGTATGCGATTGCTGCTCAACGCTCACTGAAGGTTTGTTGCCCACGACCTGCGTCGTGGTCAACAAACCTTCAGCGCTAAAACACTTTCCGACAACCGGGCTTCGCCCGCCTGTCAGAAAGTCGTTCACGCGTACCGCGAAGTCGCAGCACTCGCATCCCGCTCCACGTCGCTTGTCTCTGGATTGCGGTATCGTGCCAGCAGCCTGTTTCTGACGATGCAGCGTTCAGGAACGGTGTTGATCATCAGCGTGTCCAATGATGGCGTCGGCATTGGCGGCTTTCAAAGTCGCCAACGGTAGCGCAGGTTGAGAACAGCAGGGCTGTCTCGACATACTCGAACACCATCGGTCACGATCGCCGGAATCAGCGGTCACGATCATCGGAATACCCAGTCAGGACGACGCAGTTTTACTTCGACAGCAGGGGCATTGCACGGTTTCCATGGGGAGACTCAACCGACCATGATGTCAGAATCGTCGGCCACGATCACCGGAATACGCAATTGGAATGCCATGATCGGAATATCCGGCAGATCTGTTGCTGCAACAGCCCCCGCATCTGTTGTCGAAGCCGCGATGCCTCAAATTCGGGAAGCGGCGCGGGGTACGGGAGGTTCATGCGGCTCCTTCGCGGTAGCCGTAGATCAGTGGCCCCGGAGGGGCCGCCTGTCTTAGGCATCGTTTTTTGGAGACCACGACGAAGGTCGTGGGCTCCAAAAAACGATTGAGCGCAGGAGCCGCATGAACCTCCCGTACCACGCGCCGCCCCACCCGAAGTCGTCTTTCACATGCTGCGAGCGCATCGCCGCACGCATTCCGTGCCGATCCATCCGCAAGTCGTATTCCGTATGTCGCAAGCACATTGCCCCCGGTAGATCCCTGCCCGCGAGCCGTCTTCCGTGTGCCGTGAGCACACCGTCTCCCGTGCAGCTTCACCTGCAGGCTGTTTCCATCGAGCCACGGCCCGCCCCACGCCCTGTATAAAACGCAACACCTCCGTCTCCACACCACCACAATCCCATCGCAGCGTTTCTGCCCAAAAAACCCCGCAAAAACAGCCACGTG
>ERZ772874.691-NODE-691-length-18221-cov-4.443411_pt1 | contig 18221 bp, 20 predicted proteins | sample MGYA00580586_ERZ772874 | MGnify/ENA primary metagenome ERZ772874 (study PRJEB29015, sample SAMEA2737952) | human oral metagenome | biome: human oral; feature: human-associated habitat; material: dental | place: China | collected 2154 ... | reverse complement strand
CGGTGTTTTTGCCGATAAAGCTGCCGCGGCGCGCCACGGCACCGGGTACGGCGCGGAAACCGGCGGCGCGGAATTCTTCTTCGCTCCAGTCTGAAAATTTGGTCGGCACTTTGTCGAAGTATTTGTTTACGCCGTCGTTTTGCACTTCGTTGTCTTGGATGCGGAAGGAAAGCAGCACGGCTTTTTTCGCCCATTCGTTGACTTTCCATTCGCCCGCACCCAGACGTTCGGCCACGCGCAGGCTGCCGGAATCGAGTTGGCGCAGGGTTTCCAACACGGCTTCTTTGACTTCGGGGGTAACGGTGGCCGGCGTGATGTCGGCGCGGTTTTCAAAGGCGGTTTCGATGATGTTTTGCAATGACATGTTTTTTCCTTTCGGGTGTGAAATGGGATTTCAGTGCGAAAGGCCGTCTGAAAGCGCGGTTTTGATGCTTTCAGACGGCCTTTTTCATGGTGCGCTGTTTACAGGCCGGACAGGGCGGCGGTGTCGTGCGCGATCATCAGTTCTTCGTTGGTCGGCACCACGACGATGGCAGGCGTTTGGCCTTTCGGGCTGATGATGCCTTCTTTGCCGAAGCGCACGTCCGTATTGGCCTGTTCGTCCAGCTCCAGGGCAATGCCATAGCGTCCCGATTCGCCGGAAATCTCGATGAGCTTCTGCGGTGCCGCCGGACGCACCACACCGGCGAAATACGGCAGGAACAGCGCCGACTTCGGTGCCTTCTCCTCGGTCAGCGCCGCCGGCAGCACCAGCACGGCCTGCCCGCCCCGCTGCCACCAGCCGGCCTGGGCCGGTTTCTGGTCGGCGGCCGGGGCGTGACGGCGGGCATCCTCGAAGCCGGCCAGTTCGGCCTGGTCATGCACGGTGGCCCCGCCCACGGGAATGTCGAGCTGCAGGGCGGCATCACCGGGGATGCACACTTCCTTGCAGATCAGCCATTCGGTGTGCACCTGAAAATGCGCCTGCCGGCCCGCGAAACCCGCCGGCAGCGTCACGTCACGATAGATGAGGGCCTCGCCCTCGTAGCCATAATTGGCCAGCGGCCCGATGGCCAGCCGCGAAGGCGCCGGCCAGCGGATGTCCGAATAGCGGGTACCCTCCGGCCCCTCGATCTCGAAGCGGGTGGGATAGCCCGTGTCGCCCGGATTGCGCCAGTAGGTATGCCAGTGCGGATCGTGCCGCAGCCGCATGCCGATGCGGAAGGTCTCGCCCGGCATCACCTGGCGGGAATCCGAGACCAGCTCCACCTCCAGCGAGCCCACGCGCTGCGGGCCGGCCTTCCAGTCCGGGGCTGCATCAGCTTGCGCATCGCCAGCCCCGGTGGCCTGCGCCGCACCCTGCGCGCCCGCGCCTTGTGCAGCATCGACCGCCACGGCGGGCGAGGTTGCCGCAAACAGCGCGGAACCCAACAGGAGGGAGGACAGCAGGAGCTGCCAGCGGGAGCGGGACGACACGTTGTGCATCATCTTGCCTTGAAAGGAGAACGACGGTTGAGGGGAACTGCAGAACCACGGCAGCCGACGGCCCATGAAAGGCATGGCCGGCCCCACATGCCGGCACACCTTCTGCCGACAGACCGGGAAACCGCCTCCAGACCTTTCAGGAACCTTCGATGGTAAAGGCAGGCCCCTGCCTTTGCCATGACATACCCCAACGTGGTCGTTACAAGTCCGTCCAACATTACAAGGGCATGTCATGGACAACGCATCGCCCGATTCCGGCGCCGACAGCGGCCGCAGATGGTGCCATGACACACGCCCGGTACCCGATCAACGGACGCCAGCAGGCGCCGCGTGGCAAAATCGGGTACAGCCATTCCCCGGGGTGTCGCTTCGCTTGACCCCCCTGTCACAAATCCCTACTATCCCGCGGCATGGAAACCGATCTCCAGCTATTGGGCGAGCGCGTCCGGCGCCTGCTTGAAATCACCCGCCAGCTCTCTGACGAAAACCAGCTGCTGCGCGGCCGCCTGGGTGAAGCCGCCATGAGCCAGGCCGACATGCAGCAACGACTGGCCGAAGCCCGCGCCCGCGTGGAATCCGCCCTGGCGCGGCTGCCGCTGCCGCAGACCGACAAAGACTGAAAGCCCCAGGAGCTGCCATGGCCATGGAACAGATCGAGGTCAAGATCCTTGACCGCACCTTCAAGCTGCAGGTTCCCCCCAACGAAAAGCCGCGGCTGATGAACGCCGTGCGCATCGTCGACCAGAAGATGCGCGAGATCCGTGACGCCAGCCTGGCCCACGGCGTCGAGCGCATCGCCGTCAACGCCGCCCTGCAGATCACCTACGAATTCCTGGGCCAGCCGGTCGACTCCAGCGCCGCCACCGTCGAGCAGGTGCAGACCCTGGTCACCCAGCTCAACAACGAACTGGACGACGGCATCCGCCGCTTCGAGGGCGTTCGCTGAAACAGCGAAACCACACTGACCGGCCACTCATCGGCGGCCGCGAAAGAGACAACCGGCAGAACTTGCCCCCTTCGACAGACAAGCGCGTATAATTGCTTCAACCCTGCAGTGTTCGTTCAGGCCATATATTCCTTGAACCAATGCGATGCATGAGGTGAAGAGAAAACAGTGTGCCACTGTTGCGATCGTCCCTCGTCGGATGAACCTGATGTGGCTGCTCTCTTTGCCGACCTGAACTGAATCACGGTTCAGGATGCCGGCCAACCGGCACAGGCGGGGTTACCCCATTCCACGAAAGGCCCGGCACTGTCCGGGCCTTTCTGCATTTTCAGGCATCACAAACGACGGGCGGCACCCGTTGCGGGCGGATCTTCCGCCCGATCATGATCAGGCAGGCTGCCAGTCGGGAGCGCCTGCCGCTCAGGGCCATGTGCCGGTCAGTCCGCCTTGCGCCCTGCCCGCCACATCAGCCAGACGCCGGCCAGCAGCATCGGCAGCGTCAGCGCCTGGCCGGCCGTCAGCGGCCCCCAGAAGCCATCGTCGGGCTCGCGCACGTATTCCACCAGGAAGCGGCACAGGCCATAGCCCACCAGGAAGAGCCCGCTGACCGCCCCCGTGGGCCGCGGCCGGCGCGAATACCACCACAGCACCACGAACAGCAGCAGCCCCTCGGCCGCCAGCTCATAGAGCTGCGACGGGTGACGCGGCAGCGCCGAACCCGACTGCGGGAACACCATGCCCCAGGGCACGTCGGTGACACGCCCCCACAGCTCGCCATTGATGTAGTTGCCCAGCCGGCCGGCTGCCAGCCCCAGCGGCACCAGCGGCGCCACGAAATCCATCAGGTCCAGCCAGCGCACGCCACGTCGATGGGCAAACAGTGCGCACGAAAGCAGCACGCCCACCAGGCCACCGTGAAAGGCCATGCCGCCTTCCCAGACATAGAAAATGTGCAACGGGTGCGCCAGGTAGTACGACAGCCCGTAGAACAGCACGTGCCCCAGGCGCCCGCCGATGACCGCGCCCAGCACACCGTAGAACATCAGATCCTCGACATCCTTGCCGGTGAAGCCGTACAGCGGCTGACCCGGCTGACGCTGCGCGATGCGCCAGCGCCCCAGCAGCACGAACTGCGTGAAGGCCACCAGGTACATCAGCCCGTACCAGCGTATGGCCAGGGGGCCTATGTGCAAGGCGACGGGATCGAACTGAGGATGGACGAGCATGGAAGAAAGAGCGCCGGACGGAATGGACAAGCGGCCATTCTTACATGCTTTTCAAGGGGGGATTCCGTCAGGATGCGTCCTGCACACACTTCAGCCCCCCCACACCGCAACGCGGCCGCCGCACCGATGCGGCCCGGCCGCCGGAAGATGCCCAGGCCGAAAACGCTCAGGAACGGCGGGCCTGCTGATCGAAGGTCTGCGCCACGCGCTCGCGGGCACGCTTCTCGTAAGCAGCCATCTCCAGCTGGCGCTTGTCGCGGCCGAACATCCGCTCGAAGAACTCGAACCACAGGAAGGCCACGCCCAGCGGTGCCAGAATCCACCACCAGCTCCAGTTCGAGACCGGATCGACCTCCAGCCACTTCAGCAGCACCAGCAGCGCACCACCCCAGACCATCCACATAGACGACACCCCATCGCGTCAAACGACCGTTTCCGTTGTGCCCGTCCATGTCGCGTCGGGCCCGAAGCCCGGGCAGCAGCGTCGCAGGCCGCGAACCGGCCCGGGCGGTGGACAGCATAGGCAGCCGGCGATGAGGGAACAGTCCCCACAGGCTGACCGGTTGCCGACGGCTGCACGGACGGTTTGCCATGCCCTGACGCGGGGGCAGCGTGGCCGTGTGCCTCGTTCACGATATATCGTGCGATGGCGGGTTGACCCCGTGACCGCGGCAAAAGCTCGCCATTCGGATCAGGCTGCCCGCTGGATCAGCTCACCCAGCAAGACCCGAGCGCCCCACGGAGCAGTCCACGCCCCATCCCGAATACGCACATGGAAAGTCCGGGTATTCCGCCTTCGTTCCCGGCCATCCGGCCACCCATCGGCCCCGCACACCCGCATGACGCAAACACGCAACACATCGGGGCCGATCGCTGGAGAATGTCGTTGTTCAGCCGCAACGGTGACTTCCTCAGTCACCGGCTGAATTCCTCCCTGGTTGGTTTTTTGCCCGGACTTCGGTCCGGGCTTTTTTTATTTCAGGATGACTCCAGTACCGCACTTTGCTGGACTACGCCACAGCCATATACAGCAAGTTTATCAATGACTTAGGCGAGTTCAACATATGCCGGTGCTTTCTGAAACTTGACCCGGCTTCCCTTCTACTGGCTCCTACGAGGCTCCTGGGAATCGGGTCTTTCCGAGGAGTCATCATGGCTAAGATCAAGCTCACCAAGTCCGCAGTAGATGCGGCACAACCCCAAGCGCAAGCCATCGAGCTGCGCGATACCCTTGTTCCCGGCTTCCTGTGCAAGATTACGCCGGCCGGTCGCAAGGTGTTCATGCTCCAGTACCGAACCAACGCCGGCGAGCGACGCAAGCCGGCCCTGGGCCTGTTCGGCGAGCTGACCGTTGAACAGGCCCGCTCGATGGCGCAGGAATGGCTGGCCCAGGTGCGCCGGGGCGGCGATCCGGCAGCGGACAAGGCCGAGGCACGCCAGGCACCCACCGTTGAGGAATTGTGCAAGAAGTTCATGGAGGACTACTCCAAGAAGCGCAACAAGCCCAGCACCCGAGTCGGCTATCAAGGCGTCATCGACCGCTGCATCATCCCGCTGCTGGGCCGCAAGAAGGTTCACGACGTGAAGCGGCCGGACGTTGCCGGGCTGATGGAGAAACTTTCATACAAGCAGACCGAGGCGAACAAGGCGTTCAGCATCCTGCGCAAGATGTTCAACATGGCGGAGGTGTGGGGCTATCGGCCAGACGGCACCAATCCTTGCCGCCATGTCCCGATGTTCCCTGCCGGCAAGTCCACCCATCTCATCAGCGACGACGACATGGGCAAGCTGTTCCGGCAGCTCGACAAGATCGAGGTCGAAGGGCTTGAGAACTACGTCATCCCTCTGGCGATTCGCCTGCAATTCGAGTTCGCCGCCCGCCGCTCCGAAATCGTCACGCTCGAATGGGAATGGGTCGATCTGGAGAATCGGCGCGTCGTCTGGCCCGACAGCAAGACCGGCGGCATGTCCAAGCCCATGAGCGAGGAAGCCTACCGGCTGCTTTCGACGGCACCGAGACAGGAAGGCAATCCCTATGTGCTGCCGTCGCCACGCCATCCGGCGCAGCACCTGACCACAGGCGAATATTACGGCGGCTGGTGCCGCGTGCTCAAGGCGGCGGGTGCGACGCACGTGGGGACGCATGGCATCCGCCATCGCTCTGCGACCGACATTGCCAATTCAGGTATCCCGGTCAAGGTCGGCATGGCGCTGACGGCGCACAAGACCGTCGTGATGTTCATGCGCTATGTCCACACCGAGGACGATCCAGTGCGCGAGGCGGCCGAACTGGTGGCGAACCGGCGCAAGGCGATTACCGGCGCCAAGCAGCCTCCTGCGGAGGCGACAGCATGACCAGGCGCCGGTCATCTGTGGCATCGCCCGCAGCGCCGTCGGCGCTGCTGGGCGACATTCGGGCACTGATCGAGGCGGCGCGTAAGCACGCCGCCTCGACGGTGAATAGCGAGCTGACGATGCTCTACTGGCGCATCGGCCAGCGCATCCACACGCAGGTCTTGGACGGGCGCCGGGGCGCTTATGGCAAGGAAGTCTTGCCTACCCTGGCGGCGCAGTTGGTGAAGGAGTACGGCAGCAGCTTTGCCGAGCAAAACCTGCGCCGCATGGTGCAGTTCGCCACCACCTTCCCCGACGAGCAGATTCTCGTATCACTGATACGAGAATTGAGCTGGACGCACTTCATTGCCCTGATCCCGCTGAAAGACCCGCTCCAGCGGGACTACTACGCGCAGATGGCGAGCGCCGAGCGCTGGAGCGTGCGCACGCTGCGCGAGCGCATCGACTCGATGCTGTACGAGCGCACGGTACTGTCCCAAAAGCCGGGCGAGACGATCGCGCAGGAGCTGGCGACGATGCGCGATGCGCAGCGCATGTCGCCCGCCCTGGTCATGCGTGACCCGTACATCCTCGACTTCCTGGGACTGCGGGACACATGGCAGGAAGGCGACTTGGAGGCGGCGATCATCCGCGAAATGGAATCCTTCCTGTTGGAGCTGGGCGCAGGTTTCAGCTTCGTGGCTCGGCAGAAGCGCATCCAAATTGACGGCGAAGATTTCCACCTTGACTTGCTGTTCTACAACCGCAAACTGCGGCGGCTGGTGGCAGTGGAGTTGAAGGTCGGCGAGTTCAAGGCGGCTTTCAAGGGACAGATGGAGCTTTACCTTCGCTGGCTGGACAAGCACGAACGGGAGCCGGAGGAAGCCTCGCCGCTGGGAATCATCCTTTGCACCGGCAAAAAGCGCGAGCAGATCGAATTGCTGGAGCTGGACAAGTCGGGCATCCACGTCGCCGAGTACCTGACCGCCTTGCCGCCGAGGGGCGTGCTGGTGGAGCGGCTACAACAGGCAACGCAGCGGGCGCAGTTGCAGATCGAGCAGCGCAAGACCGACAACGAGTAGCCCTGCCCCAAGCAGTCGGGCGTCCCGGCGTGCCGCCGTCGGGTTCGCGGGCTGCGCCCCGCGCTTCGTGCCGAATCGCGGCCATCCGGCTTTGACCCCTGACGCCTCCGGCCCTCTCGGGCCTGCGTGCTTCGCTTGCCCAAAAGACGACAGTGTGCAGTGGGCGGGGTGTGGGCGGTCTTGCTGTTCCCTTCACCGTATCACGGCGTTCTCGCCGTCAAGGGCGGCGCGTGCCATGCACGCTTGCGTCCTGGCGGCCGTCTGCGACCCCTGACTGCTTGCGCTGCGCCGTGCTGGCCACGGTTCCGGGCAATTCCGCCCGAGCAACCGGAGCACGATCATGTCGCAACTGTCCTTTTCCTCGTTCGATGCCTCGCTGATGGTGCGCGATGCACAGGGCCGCTACCTGCTGGCGACGGCCGACCAAATTCTGGAGGCCGCGCGCCAGGCCATCGAGTACAAGATGCAGCGCGGTGCGTCGTTCAGTTCGCCGGTGGCGGTCAAGGAGTACCTGAGCGCCAAGTTGGCTGGTTTCGAGCATGAAGTCTTCGCTGTGCTGTTCTTGGATACGCAGCATCGCCTGATCGAATACAGCGAGCTTTTCCGAGGCACCATCGACAGTGCATCGGCGTATCCACGCGAGCTGGTCAAGGAGGCGCTGCGGCTCAATGCGGCAGCGGTCATCGTTTCGCACAACCATCCGAGCGGCAACCCCGAACCGAGCGGCGCCGACAAGGTACTGACCCAGCGACTCAGGGAGGCGCTGGCGCTGGTGGATGTCCGCACGCTGGATCACATCATCGTGGCGGGTGGCAGCACCATATCCTTCGCCGAACGCGGTCTGATTTGACCGAGGGGGCTTCGGCCCCCATTTTGCTGCGATGGCGGCTCTCAGATCGCTGCTTGATTGACGCGCCGGCTCAGGGCTTCGGCGCTTTCCTTGCGTTCGCTGTAGCGATCTACCAGATATGGCGCCACGTCGCGCGTGAGCAGCGTGAACTTCATCAGCTCTTCCATCACATCCACGATGCGGTCGTAATAGGCCGAGGGCTTCATGCGTCCCGCTTCATCGAACTCCTGGTATGCCTTGGCGACCGAAGACTGGTTTGGGACGGTCAGCATCCGCATCCAGCGGCCCAACACGCGCATTTGGTTAACGGCGTTGAAGGACTGCGATCCACCCGACACCTGCATCACCGCCAACGTCTTGCCCTGTGTCGGGCGCACCGCGCCGACCGACAGAGGAATCCAGTCTATTTGGGTCTTCATCAAGCCGGTCATGGCACCGTGGCGCTCGGGCGAACTCCACACCATGCTTTCGGCCCATTGCACCAGTTCGTGCAGTTCCCTGACCTTTGGGTGATCGTGAGGCGCGTCATCCACCAACGGCAGGCCCGAGGGGTTGAACATCCGTGTCTCGCCGCCGAGCGCGCTCAGGATGTGTGCCGCTTCTTCAGCAGCCAGGCGGCTGAACGAGCGTTCGCGCAGCGAGCCATAGAGCAGCAGGAAGCGCGGCGCGTGGGTGGCACGCTCGGGTGCCATTAACCGCTGGGCATCGGGTTGCTGGAACAGCGCGGTGTCGATATTGGGTAGGTCGATTCTGGATTCAGACACGGCGGCCTTCCGCATTCACGACGGCTTCGCCGTCTTCCTTGCTGAATGCACCGCGCTGCGGCTGGGGCAGGATGTCCAGCACCGCTTCCGAAGGTCTGCACAGCAGTGCGCCCAGCGGCGAGACCACGATGGGGCGGTTGATGAGGATGGGGTGCTGGAGCATGAAGTCGATTAAATGTTCGTCGCTCCATTTGGAATCATCCAGGCCCAATTCCGCATAAGGTGTGCCTTTCTCGCGCAGCACCGCACGCACTGGCACACCCATCGCAGCGATCAGCGTTTTCAGCGTCTCGCGGTCGGGCGGTGTTTTCAAGTATTCGATGATGGTCGGCTCTTCGCCGCTGTTGCGAATCAAGCCCAGCACGTTGCGCGACGTACCGCAGTCGGGGTTGTGATAGATGGTGATCTGGCTCATGCCATTGCCTCGGTTCAGGGATTCGTGGGGTTGGCGGAATACATGCTGGCGCCCTTGAGCCGCCACCGGCGGCCCAACCGCAAGGCGACATGCACCAGCAGGATGAGCACCGGCACTTCCACCAGCGGCCCGATCACCGTGGTGAAGGCGACAGGCGAAGCCAGGCCGAACGACGCAATAGCCACGGCGATGGCCAGCTCGAAGTTGTTGCCTGCGGCAGTGAAGGCGATGGCGGTGGTGCGTGGGTAGTCGGCCTGGATCAGCCGGCCCATAAAGAAACTGATGAGGAACTGGATCACGAAGTAGAGTGTCAGCGGCACGGCAATCTTTAGCGCGTCCATCGGCAGGCGCACCACGTCGGCACCTTTGAGGCTAAACATGGCCACGATGGTGAACAGTAGCGCCGCCAGCGTGATGGGACTGATCCGCGGCAGGAATGCACGCTCGTACCAGTCCTGGCCCTTGCGTCGAATCAGCGAGCGCCGGGTCAGGTAGCCGGCCAGGAACGGGATGCCCAGGTAAATCAGTACCGCCTCGGTGATCGTCCAAAAGCCCACGTCAATGACGCTGCCTTGCAGGCCGAACACAGGCGGCAGCACCGACAGGAAGAACCAGGCATAGGTCGAGAAGAACAGGATCTGGAAGATCGAATTGAAGGCGACCAGGCCCGCGACATACTGGTTATCACCACGCGCCAACTGGTTCCACACAAGCACCATAGCGATGCAGCGTGCCAGTCCAATCAGGATCAGGCCGGTCATGTATTCCGGCTGGTCGCGTAGGAAAATCACCGCCAGCACGAACATCAGCACCGGCCCGATGATCCAGTTTTGCACCAGTGACAGCAACAGCACGCGCCGGTCGGCGAAGACCTCGTGTAGCGTCTCGTAGCGCACCTTGGCCAGCGGCGGGTACATCATCAGGATCAGGCCGATGGCGATCGGGACGTTGGTCGTGCCGATCGAGAGCGCATTGAGCGCATCGGGCAAACCGTCGAAGAACGTACCCAATGCAACACCCAGCGCCATCGCGGCGAAAATCCAGACGGTGAGATAGCGATCTAGGAAGGACAGGCGCGATGGCGTGTTCAGCATCGAATGCCCGCTTTGGGGGCTGTCGTGATTCATGAGGTTTTCCTGTTTGCCAAAGCCCGCAGACGCTCCACTCCCACCGGCTCTTCGGTCAGAAGCGGCACGACAGCATGGCGTCGGGCATGTTGTGTGGCCACGGCGTCGATTTCCCGCAACTCGTTGCGTGCACGCTGGCGCAGCAGCGGGGAATGCGGATGTGCGGCCGCCACGCTGTTGTTAACGATCCAGGCCCACGGCTCGATGCCCGCGCGGCGCAGGTCGTCTTGCAGGTTGGCCGCTTCCAGCACGGGCGTGGTTTCGGCCAGGGTGACAATGAGCACCTTGGTCTGCTTCGGATCTTGCAACTGCATCATCGGCGTCGTGAAATGAACGCCCGTCTCACCCATCTGCCGGGCGATGTCGCGGTGGTATGCGCCGGTGGCGTCGAGCAGCAGCAAGGTGTGGCCTGTGGGCGCGGTGTCCATCACCACGAACTTTCTGCCCCCTTCGCGGATGGCACGGGAGAATGCCTGGAACACCGCGATTTCCTCGGTGCAGGGCGAGCGCAGGTCTTCTTCCAGCAAGGCGCGGCCTTCGGCATCGAGCTGCGCGCCCTTGGTGTCCATCACATGCTGGCGATAGCGTGCCGTGGCTTCCTGGGGGTCGATGCGGCTGAGAGCCAGATTGGGAAGCGAACCTTCCAGCGTGTCGGCCAGATGCGCAGCCGGGTCGGAGGTGGTCAGATGCACGGGCAGGCCCCGGCCCGCCAGCTCCACGGCAATGGCAGCGGCCAGCGTGGTCTTGCCCACGCCGCCTTTGCCCATCACCATGACCAGACCGTGCCCATCGGCAGCGACTTCATCGACCAGGGCGGATAAGTCCGGCGCATTGATCTGGTCGGGCAGCTCGATGGCATCGGCGCCATATGTGGCGTCGGTATCGACCAGCAGATGGCGCAGAGCGTCGAGGCCCACGAGGTTGAACGGCTTGAGCGCGATCTGATCCCGAGGCAACGCCTGGAGGACAGACGGAATGGCGGCCAGCGTAGCCTGCTCTTTTTCGTAGATGGCAGCGGCAAGCGTATCGGTTTCGGCCTCGCTGGCAGGAAATACGCCGTTGATGACCAGGTGTTGCTGTGACAGGCCGATAGCGGCCAGTTCTTCATGGGTGCGGGCCGCCTCGCGCAGCGTGGGGCGCTGCGCACGGGCAACCAGCACTAGACGAGTGCGCAAGGGATCGGCCAACGCCTCTACCGCAGCCTTGTACTGACTGCGCTGTTTTTCCAGGCCCGCCAGCGGCCCCAGGCACGACGCATCGCCTTTGCCTGCTTCCAGAAAGCCACTCCATGCGCCCGGCAGTTGCAGCAGGCGGATGGTGTGGCCGGTAGGGGCTGTGTCGAAAATGATGTGCGCGTAATCCTGCGTCAGCGCCGCATCGGTCAGCAGGGCCGTGAACTCATCGAAGGCGGCGATTTCCGTGGTGCAGGCACCCGACAGGGATTCTTCGATGCCATCCACTACCGCATCGGGCAACACGCCTCGCACTGGGCCGACTATGCGGTCACGGTACGCTTGCGCGGCTGCCTGCGGGTCGATTTCCAGTGCCCATAGATTCGGCACGGCGGCAATCATCGTGATGTGGTTTCCGATGCGTTCGCCGAAAACCTGCCCCACGTTGGAAGCCGGGTCGGTACTGACGAGCAGCACACGCTTGCCCTGGGTCGCCAGTTGCACGGCCGTTGCGCAGGCGATGGAGGTCTTGCCGACGCCCCCTTTGCCGGTGAAAAACAGGAAGCGAGGCGGCTGGGTCAGGAAGTGCATGGGATCTCCTTGTTCAGCAGCAGCGGCCGCCAGAGCAGCAGGCGTTTTGGGCTGGCGAGGCTTCGGGCGCCTCGATGCCAGCCCAGCGGGTCAATTCGCTTCGGCTGGGGTAGCGACCGGCCAAGGCCACCTCACCATCGACCAGAACCAGGGGCAGCGCCTCTTGGCCCGAGCGTTGTAAAAAGCCTTTCACTGTCGGGTTTTCGGCGAAAGCGAGGGGTTGCTGTGCCAGGTTGAAGCGTTCGACCTGAGCACCGTGTTGCTTGGCCCAATCCACATCGGCGGCGAAGTTCACCAAGTTTTGATCCACTTCAACGCCACATACGCCGGTGCTACAACATAGCGCCGGGTCGAAAATCTGGATGCTTGGCATGGGGTGTCCTTTCAAATTGGTTGTTGATGAAGTGACGCTCTTCACTCTTGGCCGATGTTTCGCAACTCGCGTTGCAGCGACATGGCGTCCAGGCGTTGCAGTGGCAGCGAGAGAAACAGCTCGATGCGGCGGCGCAAAATCAGCGCGGCATCCTTGAACGCTTTGAGTCGTTGTTCTTCGCTACCTTCGACGGCTGCCGGATCGGGCACGCCCCAGTGAGCCGATACCGGCTTGCCCGGCCAAAACGGGCAAGCCTCGCCGGCGGCGTTGTCGCAGACGGTAAAAATGAAGTCGAACACCGGCGCCCCCGGCGCTACGAACTCATCCCAGCTTTTGCTGCGGTAGCCAGTCGTTGGCATGTGCAGCCGCTCCAGCGTGGCGAGCGCCAGCGGATGCACTTCGCCCTTGGGCTGGCTACCTGCCGAGTACGCCCGAAAGCGCCCTTGGCCCAGTTTGTTGAGGATGCCTTCGGCGAGGATGGAACGTGCGGAATTGCCCGTGCAGATGAACAGTGCGTTGTATGCGGCCTCTGTGGTCATGGTGTGCTTTCTCAACAGCAGGAAGAACGGGGGCTTGCTGTGCAGCAAGCCGGTGCGGTGATCGGTGTCGTGACTGAAGCCGCTTCATGGAAGACCGGGATGCTGCCTAACGTGTGGAAGTGCTCCCAGGCAATACCCTGCGGGTCGGTGACCCAATGCTTCTCGCTGCGTGCGTAGCAGCAGGTGGTCGTGCCTTCGTCGAGCAACGCCATGTCGGCGGCTTGTGCGCGGAGTTTCAGGGCGGCCAGTTCCTCGGCGTCGTCGGTCTGGATACCCAGGTGGTCGATGCCCGGCTTGCTGCCGCGCGTGGAGATGGCGAAGTTGACCGGCGGGTCTTCGAGCATCCACTTCGCGTAGTCGCCTTCGACGCGCGCAGGCTGCGCCGCGAATAGTTGGGAATAGAAGCCGATGCTGCGGTTCAAGTCATCGACGTGCAGGTGGACGTGGAAGCGCTTCATGGAGAGTTCCTTTCAGCAGGAGGCACAGGTGGAGGGAGATTCAGTGACTTCGCATACGCCGCCCTGGCAGCAGTGCTCGGTCATGTAGCCAAGCAGACTGTTCATCTGCGCGAAGTCAGCGCGATAGATCAGGTTGCGCCCTTGCTGTTCGATGGTGACGAGGCCAGCGTGAGCCAGCTCCTTCAGATGGAAGGACAGAGAGTTGCGGGCCACGTCGAGCTGGTCGGCCAAGACGCTGGGCGTCAGCCCCTCGGGGCCTGCGACGACCAGGGCGCGGAACACGCGCAGGCGTTGGGTGTGGGCCAGGGCGCCGAGGGCGGAAACAGCTTGATCTTCGTTCATAGTTCGATAATACAACATTTATTGAATCATTGCGCAAGAAACCAGCAAACAGAACCTCGTAGCGCCCCGGCGTGCCGCCGTCGGGTTCGCGGGCTGTGTCCCGCGCTTCGTGTCGAATCACGGCCATCCGGCTATGCCCCCTGGCGCCTCCGACCTGGGTGCTCTGCTCGCCTAAAACCGACGCATATGGAGGTGCAAGGGAGGCGGTCTTGCTGTTCCCTTCATCGTGCCACGGCGTGCTCGCCATCAAGGGCTGCGCGCCGATGGCGCTTGCGTCCTGGCGGCCGTCGTTGACCCCTGACTGCTTGCGCTGCGCCGTGCCACGGAAGGGTCGGGCAATTCCGCCCGGCAACCCTTCAGGAGTTCACCATGAACAACGCACTCATCACTGACGAGCAGCGCATCGTGCTGCTGGCCAACGGCCGCGAATCGCTGGAGAACCCGGACTTCGATCCGGCGCCCGTGGTCAAGCTGTTCACGCCGGATAGCGGCGCGACCTGGCTGCTAACCGAGATTGATCCCGACGACCACGACCACGCCTTTGGTCTTTGCGACCTGGGCCTGGGGATGCCGGAAATCGGCTGGGTCAGCCTGGGCGAGCTGGCGACGGTGCGCGGCGGGCTGGGCTTGCCGATCGAGCGCGACCTGTCTTTCCGCGCCGAGAAGCGGTTGAGCGCCTACGCACGCGATGCGCGGCTGGCCGGGCGGATCGCTGTCTGACTCGGCCCTGGGAGCGCCGCAAGGCGCTCCTTGTGCTTTCTCAACCTTTGCAGGAGATCCATGCCATGAGTAGCCATCACGACTACATCATCGAAATCACGGCGCAGCACGATGCGCTCAAACCGTTTGCGCCGGAGAACGGGCAGCCGCTGTGCTTCAAGATCGGCGACGCGGTGATCTACACCAACGAGTTTGGTGTGCAGTTCTGGCGCCGCGTCACCGGGTTCTACCAGCCCACCGAGCCTTCGGGGTTGTATGCGCGTGGTAGGCGCTACTACCTGAACTCGACTTCGCCGTGGATGCCGGTTGCGGAATCCAGCCTGTGTCCTGACGACTCGGCGTGATGCCTTCGCGCCCCTGACGGGGCGCTGCGCTTGCCTCCAGGGGAAAGCCCTGCGGGCCACCCCCGCCGCGCGATGCTTAGCGCTCCTCAAAGACCGCCGAACCGGCTACGCGGGATCGGCCAGACCGAAGCAATCACCGGCACAACTGGCTCTGCTTCCCGATGCTTGGCGAATGAGCTTGTGCATCGAGCTTTTTTATGGCGGTGTGGTCCCTTCAATGGGGCAGCCGGATGCCTTCACCGGCCGCCCCGTCACGCCCTGATCACTTCACGGCATCGATCAGGTTGCCATAGCCTTCTTCGGCCATCTTCTCCAGCGGGATGAAGCGCAGGCTGGCACCGTTGATGCAGTAGCGCAGACCACCCTTGTCGCGCGGGCCGTCGGGGAACACATGGCCCAGGTGCGAATCGGCGGCCTGGCTGCGCACCTCGACGCGCCGCATGTTGTAGCTGAGGTCCTCATGCTCGGTGACGGCCGACGGCTGGATGGGCCGCGTGAAGCTGGGCCAGCCGCAGCCGGAATCGAACTTGTCCTTCGAGCTGAAGAGCGGCTGGCCGCTCACCACGTCCACGTAGATGCCGGGTGCAAACAGGTGGTCATACTCGTGCGTGAAGGCGCGCTCGGTGCCGCTTTGCTGCGTGACGCGATACTGCTCGGCGCTCAGGCGCTGCTTCAGCTCCGCATCCGAAGCCTTGCGGTAGCTGGCCACATCAAAGCCCTTGCCCACCGCAGCCGCGGCTGCCGGCGGATTGCCTGCCGGCTTGCCCGGCAGCGGCTCGTCAGCCTTGCGCACGTCAATATGGCAATAGCCGTTGGGGTTCTTGGCCAGATAGTCCTGGTGATATTCCTCGGCCTCGTAGAAGTTCTGCAGCGGCAGGTTCTCCACCACCAGCGGGCGGCTGTACTTCTGCTGCAGCGCATCCAGCGCCTGCTGGATGGTGGCCTTCTCAGCCGCATCCGTGTAGTAGACGCCCGTGCGGTACTGTGCACCGCGGTCATTGCCCTGCTTGTTCAGGCTGGTGGGATCGATGATGCGGAAGTAGTACTGCAGGATGTCGGCCAGGCTCAGGCGGTCGGCGTCATAGGTCACCTTCACCGTCTCGGCATGACCCGCGCCACGGATCACGTCCTCGTAGCTGGGGTTCTGCGTGCGCCCATTGGCATAGCCCGACACGGCATCCACCACGCCCGGGATGCGCTGGAAATAGGCTTCCACGCCCCAGAAGCAGCCGCCGGCCAGATAGATGGTCCTGGTATTCATGACTTTCGATGATTTTTGCGAATCCGGTTGATAGAAGGAGGCACGCTCGACCTGCGCCAGCCGTGCCAGATCGGCCTCGGGATCCTCGATGAGGGCCAGCGCCTGTGCTTCGGACAGGCGTCCGCGCACCACCCGCGCCACGCCGCCATCGGCATCCAGCAGCACCCACGACGGATACACCCGCACGCCCAGCTGCCGTGCCAGCAGGCCACCCACATCCAGCAGCACCGGCATGGCCGGATAGTCCAGCCCGCCATACCACGTCACGAAGTCGGCCTGCGGCTTCTCGTGCAGGAAGCCGGGCGAGGCCAGCGTGACCAGATTCACCGCCGACGAGAAGCGCTCATCGGTGGCCCAGGCATTGGTGTCGGCCAGTTCCGACAGACACAGCGGGCACCAGCTGGCCCAGAACTTCACCAGCGTGGGCCGGCCAGGCTTGATGTAAGTGGTGGCCGGCTTGTCGGCCACGTCCTTCAGCTTCTGCAGATAGGCCAGCGGCAAGCCCACCGGCTGCTCGGGTGCGCCATCGGAGGCTTGCGCCGCACCTGCCGCGCCACCGCCCTGCGTCGTCGCAGCCTTGTCCGCCGACGCCGGCGGCGTGCTGTGCGATGGCGAAGCACCGCTGTAGAAGGACCAGAACATCACGGCCAGCAGGACCAGCAGCAGCAGGTTCCTGGGCGTGAGCAGTCGTCTCATGATCATCTCCTCACTGGGAAAGGCCCGAGCGGCGCCTTGCGGCTGCCGTGCGCAGGTCCTTTCCTGAAGCGGGGGCGCCCCCATGGCGGCCCGATATTCGCTTCGTCGTTTCGACTGCCGGCCAGATTACAGGAAATCGGCCAGGGCAGCAGCCCGTGAGGAGATTCGGGGGCCAGGCTGCCCGGACCACCCGGGCCCGGGCAGCGGCCCTTACAGGCGACGGATCAGGCCGCCGCCTGACGGTCGGCCTCCGACGTGAAGGCGTCGGCGTAGAAGTCGGCCGCATCCAGCCCGCACTTCGCCACGAAGTCGCGCCGGGCCGATTCCACCATCACCGGCACGCCGCAGGCATAGACCTCGTGCCCCGACATGTCGGGCAGATCGGCCATCACGGCCAGGTGCACGAAACCGGTACGCCCCGTCCAGCCATCCTCGGGCTTCGCATCCGACAGCACCGGCACATACTGGAAGTCGGCCAGCTCCTTTTCCCACTGGCGGCACAGCGCGTCGTGGTAGAGATCGGCTGGACGCCGCCCGCCCCAGTACAGCCGCACCGGTCGCCGGAAGCGGCCGGCCGCCTGCAGCGCCGTGATCCGCTCCACGATGGCCTTGATGGGCGCAAAGCCCGTGCCGCTGGCCAGCAGCACCACCGCCTTGTCACTGTCCTCGCGCAGGAAGAAGGTGCCGAACGGCCCCTCCAGCCGGAAGATCTCGCGCTCCTTCAGCGGCGGCCGCGAGCCCACCCCGAACACCCGGTCGGTGAAATGCCCGCCCGGCAGGTGACGGATGTGCAGCTCCACGTCCTCCAGCGTGCCGGGTGCCGTGGCCATGGAATAGCTGCGCCGCACGCCGTCGGGGAAGATCAGGTCCACGTACTGGCCGGCCAGATACTGCAGCCGCTCGGAAAACGGCAGCTGCAGCCGGATACAGCGCACGTCCGGTGCCAGCGCCTCGATGGAGCGCACCCGACAGGGCAGCTTGCGCACCGGGATGTCGCTGGCCCCGTCCACCACCGCCGCCTCGATGGTGAGGTCCGACGTGGGCGTGGCCGTGCACAGCAGCGCATAGCCCTGCGTCATCTCTTCCGACGACAGCGCCGACGGCAGGTGCTTGCCCTGCTCTACACTACCGTCCGTCACCAGCGACTTGCACGCCCCACAGGCGCCGTCCTTGCAGCCGTAGGGCAGAACGATGCCCTGGTCCAGTGCGGCTTCCAGCACCGTGGTGCCAATGTCCACCTTGAACTGGCGGCCACTGGGCGAGATCGTCACGTTGTAAGTCATGTCAGTTCCCCCGTAAGGATTGGCGCATGATCCAGAAGAAAGGCCAAACCCCGCATTATCGCCCAGTTCCCCAACGTTTCCGCCGTCAACGATTGTTGATCATCGGCTGCGGCGACATCGGCCAGCGCGTGGTGCAGCAGCTGCACCACGGCTGGCAGGTCATGGGCGTGGCACGCAGCGACGAGACCCTGCAGAAGATCCGCACGGCGGGCGCCCTGGCCATGCGTGCCGATG
>ERZ772874.690-NODE-690-length-18240-cov-20.711411_pt1 | contig 18240 bp, 12 predicted proteins | sample MGYA00580586_ERZ772874 | MGnify/ENA primary metagenome ERZ772874 (study PRJEB29015, sample SAMEA2737952) | human oral metagenome | biome: human oral; feature: human-associated habitat; material: dental | place: China | collected 2154 ... | reverse complement strand
CAGGCGGGGAGGCGGGGTGGCGCGGGCGCATGGCCCTTCGAGCGGCGGAGTGCGCGGCTCTGGTCGCCCTCATGCTCCGAGGCATCGCCGAGCACTACCGCTACTACGGCTTCCTCCCCCGTGTCCAGCAGGTCACCATCTGCCTCTGCGTCTTTTGCCTGGTCGGCGCCACCCTCGAGCGCGTGGGCGTGAGGCTTGACGGGGACGTAGGACGGAGGATGGTTGGGAATGACAGCGACGGGGCTGGTGGTCGGGCTGAGAGTGGTAGCCCGGGAAACGCTGGTGCGGACGAGTCCGGGGCCTGATGTAGGCATTGGGGGCCAATCGACTGCGTGCGCGCCTCGGCCCAGTGTCCCCATGGCGACGGTGGGTCTGCCTGCGGACTGTGCGGCACCACTCAATCCGCGTTCGGCCAATCGGCCAATTGCTCGCCTGTCGGTCTGTGCGTCGCACGTGCACGCTCGCGCCTCTCTCGCGTGTCGCACCCAAATGTTTCGAGTAGGCTACCGAATATGACTTGACAGCGAGGGAACGTCCACATAGGTTATTATCTTCCTATAGAGAACGAGAGGGCGTCAGCGTCACTGGTTGTAGACGCCCTCAGGACACGCCATACGGGCCAATCCATTGGATGGGAGGGAAGCATGAAACTGAACAACGCACAGCTTGCAGGCTCCTCCCGACGCCAGGATCGACGAATCTTGCTGCGACGCCAGCGCGTGTAGCTTCGGTCCTCTGAGGAAGACTTACACCCTCACCACGACAGACGGACTGATTCGGCACCCGGCATCGCCGGGGCCTTTCTTTTACCTCAGGTGTCGCAGCACTATCCAGTTTCTTGTTAACTCACACCTGCGCAATCGATATCAAGAAGGTAGGACATCATGGCAAACGTATATGAAAACGTACATGGCAACGCCAAGGAGAAGGTCGTACTTGCATACTCCGGTGGCCTCGACACCTCGGTCATGGTCAAGTGGCTGCAGCTCGAGAAGGGTCTCGACGTGGTAGCCATCTGCGGAAACGTCGGCCAGGACGCAGAGGACCTCGCCTGGGTCGAGAAGAAGGCCTATGACATGGGCGCGGTCTACTCCCAGGCGCTCGACATGCGCGAGGAGTACGCCGAGGATTTTCTGACCAAGGCCATCGCGGCCAACGGCCTCTACGAGGACAGCTACCCGCTGCTCTCGGCACTCTCGCGTCCGCTGATCGTTAGCAAGCTCGTTGACATCGCGCACAAGACCGGCGCCTCCTACATCGCCCATGGCTGCACCGGCAAGGGCAACGACCAGGTACGCTTCGAGACCTGCATCCATGCCCTTGACCCCAAGCTCAAGATCCTCGCCCCCGTGCGCGAGTGGGACCTCCTTACCCGCGAGCAGGAGATGGAGTGGGCCAAGGCCCACGGCGTGCCCGTTCCCACCACTGCGGCGAAGCCCTACTCCATCGACGACAACCTCTGGGGTCGCGCCATCGAGTGCGGTGTCCTTGAGGACCCCTGGATGGAGCCGCCTGCGGACATCTGGACGATGACCGCCTCCGCAGAGGACGCCCCCGACACGCCCGAGGAGATCGTCCTTGGCTTCGAGCAGGGCAAGCCCGTCTCGCTGAACGGCGAGCAGATGGACCTGCTCCCGCTCATCATCAAGATGAACGAGATCTGCGGCAAGCACGGCTACGGTCGCCTCGACATGATCGAGGACCGCGTCGTGGGTCTCAAGAGCCACGAGTGCTACGAGTGTCCGGCGTCGCTGGCTCTCATCACCATGCACCACGCCCTCGAGACCCTCTGCCTCGATGCCGACACGCTCCAGTACAAGCACCTGATCGACCAGCAGTGGGCGACCGTCGTCTATGACGGCCTCTGGTTCTCGCAGCTCAAGGAGGCTCTGGACGCCTTCTGCGCCAGCACCCAGGCCTTTGTGAGCGGCGAGGTCAAGGCCAGGCTCTACAAGGGTTCGCTCACCGTCACCGGTCGCAGGAGCGCCTACTCGCTCTATGACTTCAACCTGGCGACCTACGGCGTCGGGGACAGCTTCGACCGCAGCGCGTCCAAGGGCTTCATCGACCTCCACAGCCTGCCCAGCAAGACCTGGTCGGGTGTGCAGGGGCCTGCGGCCCGGCTGGGCGGTGAGGCGAGCGAGGGGGATGGGCCTGCCTTCGTGGTCGCCGACAGCCTCTCTGCGTGACGACGCGAAACGCCGGCCGTCTTGTGCGGCGCAGGAGATAGTATGTATGTGGCGCCTTGCCTGACATGTGGGGCAAGGCGCCCTGCCTTGGGGCGGGCTTGGGAGGCCGATCACGGAGGAGGGACGTCACATGGCACTCTGGTCAGGTAGGTTCGAGCAGAGCGTGAGCGAGTTCACGCAGCGCTTTGGGGCGTCTCTGCCCGTCGACAAGCGAATGTACAAGCAGGACATCGCGGGCTCCATCGCGCACGCGAGGATGCTGGGCAGGCAGGGCATCCTCTCCGATACCGACGTCGAGCACATAGAGGTGGGCCTCCTTGAGATCGAGCACCAGATAGACCAGGGCAAGTTCAAGTGGAACATCAACGACGAGGACATCCACATGGCCGTGGAGTCCGAGCTCATCGAGGACATAGGCGCTGCCGGGGCACGCCTGCACACGGGGCGCTCGCGCAACGACCAGGTGGCGACCGACATCCGCCTCTATGCCAAGCACCTGCTCATGAACCTCATCTCCGAGAACTATTCCCTGCGCAAGGTCATCGTCCGTGCCGCCCGCAAGAACTTTGGCACCATCATGCCGGGCTACACCCACATGCAGCACGCCCAGCCGGTGCTCTTCTCCCATCACCTGCTCGCCTATTTCTGGATGTTCTCTCGCGACTATACGCGCCTCATGGCTGCCTATCAGGCGGCGGACGCCAGCCCGCTTGGCGCGGCGGCCCTCGCCGGCACCACCTACCCGCTCGATCGCTTCTACACGGCCGAGCTTCTGGGCTTTGACCATCCCGTTCCCAACTCGATGGACGCCGTGAGCGACCGCGACTACCTGATTGACCTGCTCTATGCATGCAGCATGGGCATGATGCACCTCTCGCGTCTCTGCGAGGAGATCATCACCTGGTCTACGACGGAGTTCGGCTTCATCACGCTCTCGGACGCCTACTCCACGGGCTCGTCCATCATGCCGCAGAAGAAGAACCCCGACTTCGCCGAGCTTACGCGCGGCAAGACGGGACGCGTCTACGGTGACCTCATGGGGCTTCTGGTCACCATGAAGTCGTTGCCGTTGGCCTACAACAAGGATCTCCAGGAGTGCAAGGAGGGTGCCGTCGATGCCGCGCACACCCTGCGTGACGCCATGATCTGCATGGAGGGCATGATAGACAGCTGGGAGGTCCACTCGCATCAGATGCTTGCCGAGGCGGGCCTGGGCTTTACGGCGGCGACGGACGTGGCGGACTACCTTGCCAAGCGCGGGTTGCCCTTCCGCAAGGCGCACGAGATCGTGGGCAGGCTCGTGCTCTACTGCGAGAGGCACCGCGTGGGGCTCGAGGACCTGACCGCAGAGGAGTTCCAGAAGTTCTCGCCGCTCTTTGGCAAGGACGTCGTCGAGGACCTGAACCCAGAGGGCATCGTGAGGGCGAGGGAGACCTACGGAGGTACCGGCCACGAGGCGGTGAGGCTCCAGATGCACGAGGCGTCCAAGCTGCTCAAGCATGACCGGCGTCAGGTCAAGGCCCTGCGGGACAAGAGCGAGGGCAGGCCTGGCGCATAAGGCGCGGCAGGATGGCAGGATGCTTTTTGCAGGCCAAGGGGGGGGCTTCGTGAGTTCGTGTGGGTAGGTGGTTGCGTCACCGCCCCGGTGGCGTGGGCCTCAGGTTCGAGCGCCCCGCCCGGTCGCGCGAGCGGCCGTGGGTACGCAGGAGTGTACACAGATCGGCGAAAATGGCCTCTCGGCGCAACCAGGCTCACACGCAGAGTGCGCCCTTTGGTCACGTCGCGGTGGCGTCGCTGGTGCAAAATGCGCTTTTCCGTGAGGGCCCGTACGCAGAATGCGCTTTTCCGTAGAGTGCGCTTTTCCTCACCTGCGCAAACGTGGAGCCACCTCACGCAAAGGCGCATTCTGCGCAGACGGTCTCACGTAAAAGCGCAGTCTGCACCCGCCACCTCACGGAAAGGCGCACTCTGTACGCCGGACCTCACGGAAAAGCGCACTCTATGTCCGGCCCACACGCAAAATGCGCTTTTCCGTGACGTCGAGGTCGCGCGCCCGCCCAGACTGCGCTTTTCCGTGGCGTCGCCGGCACAGAATGCACTTTTCCGTGAGGGTCCGGTCGCAGAATGCGCTTTTCCGTAGAGTGCGCTTTTCCTCACCTGCGCAAACGTGGAGCCACCTCACGCAAAGGCGCATTCTGCGCAGACGGTCTCACGTAAAAGCGCAGTCTGCACCCGCCACCTCACGGAAAGGCGCACTCTGTGCGCCCGCTCGCATGCAGAGTGCGCCTTTTGGTGAGGCCCACACGCAGAATGCGCTTTTCCGTGACGTCGAGGTCGCGTCGCCCGCCCAGAATGCGCCTTTCCGTGACGTCGCCCGCCCAGAATGCGCTTTTCCGTGAGAGTGACACTCCCAGAATGCGCCTTTCCGTGAGTTGCCGGTTGCAGAGTGGGGTACTTGTGTACACTGTTGCGACGCGATTCGCCGAGGCGTCAACCCACACTAACCCCCGAAGAGCCCTGAAAGGACAGCATTGGTCTATCCGTGAAAGATAGCGTTGATGCCGTTTGGTGACCCTCAATTCCATCCATCCGTTGCACCTCCATGTTTCTTCGGGTAGACTTGAAGCCCTCTTGGTAGCCTCTGCCCCTGCTCTACCAGTGCAGGCCGCAGTCGCGCATGTGCGAAGGAAAAAGGACGGGTAATCCCATCGGGTAGCCCAGCCCACTGAGAAGAGTCATGAGGTTTCATGGATGATTCGCTGACTATAACTGACCTGTCTGTTGTTTTGGGCGGCAAGAACATCCTTGCCATTAACCAGACGATCGACATTCTGCATGGGGATGTAGTTGCCATTGTCGGTCCAAATGGCGCAGGTAAAACGACCTTGGTGAATTGCATCATCGATCAAAGACCATATTCAGGTACCATCCGTAAGGGTCCGAGTTTTAGAGATGTGGGGATTCTCTTTCAGAACAATGACTATGGTCATCTGATGAAGGTTAAGGAACTTATCAGTATAGTTGCGCAAAAGAACTTAAAGGATGCCTCAGTCGTGCAGATGGTCCATGACTTCGATCTAGCAGGTATTCTTGATTCACGGGTTGGTGGGCTTTCTCAGGGAGAGCTTCAGCGTCTCTCCCTCGCACTTGTCCTGTACCGTGATTCGGATTTTCTCATCTTTGACGAGCTGACTACTGGTCTAGATTTTGAGAAACGTATGCATCTGCTCCATCTCGTAAGAGAGCGAACGGCCTCAAAGACGGTTCTCGTGGTGACTCACTATTTTGAGGAGATCGTGGGATGGGCGGGCAAGATACTTATGCTCGACAGGGGGCAAGTTGTGTTTTGGGGAACTATCGATGCATTTAAGGAGCGATACCGTCATCCGGGGGTCATCCTTGTATCTCAAGAGGACTCCTTGTCGTTGTCGCAGGACGTCAATTTCTCTGGCGCACTCTTCATCAGGCAGTACGAGGGTGCTTTGTGTGCCGTCATCCTTGAGGATGAAGATCAGGCAAGAGAGGCGGAGCGTTTCCTGCAGAGACACGGAATAAACCACACGTCTCGTCCCCCTGATTTTTACTCGATGTATCGCTACGCGCAGGAGAGGGGGAGCGACCGTGCTTAGGTATCTTTTGGTAGATTTTAAGGTTATGATGCGCATTCCTATCGCAGTCTTTTTCTCCCTCGCGTTTCCCCTGCTTATGATGGTTGTGATTATGGTGTCGTATGGCAATATTGACATCGGGGGGGGGGTTACATCTCATTGATAAGTACCTTTTGGTTGCGTTGGGTATAGGTGTTCTGCCTTTGACGCTGATATCGTTTCCCATTTGGATTGCTAATCGTATTGAGGATGGGAGCCTGAAGCGTCTTACCTTCCTTGGGGTACGCGCATCATACATGATAGCGAGCGATATAATCGTGCATATCGCGATGGGAATCCTCACGTTTTTACTCTGCTTCATATGTGCGCTGCTGTTCTTTGGCCTGCACATACCGAGTATGACCGCGTTTTTCTCGTTTCTTTTACACTATTTGATGATACTTATCACGTACCTACTGATTGGAGCAGTCCTAGCGCTGTGCTTTCCAAGCCAGCAAGTTCTGATGCCCCTTGGCCTGACTATCATGTTCTCCCTGTTTTTGTTTTGTGGGGTCTTTGGGCCCTTTGCTGACCTTCCTGAGACCGTCCAGTTGATTGGGTGCTATATCCCGATGAAGTATGGGATGAACGATCTTTTCAATGTCTGGCAGGGTTCAGTCCGCTTTGATGCTGATACATTTCGTATCTGTATGGCACACATAGGCGTGTCGCTGCTGTTTCTTTTTGGATTGTGGCGCTTTAGAAGGCATAAGTTATAGGGACGGTGATAGGAATGTCAAAGATTTCTCACAAACTGAAGAATAGTCTGTCAGCGCGCTTAGTTTCCTATGTTATCGGGGGTTTTGCTATAACCGGTGTCATCTTTTTCGCACTGATTTTTGTTGGTTACGCCAGTGTATCAAGCACACAGGCGCCATCCTATATGGTCACCTGCTTTGGTCTTCCAATATATGAGATTACAAGTTCTTCCAATGGTCCTGTGGGCCAGGCAGTCGGTGCGAACATGTCCATCATTGGTATGGCCTGCACCCTTGGAATGGGATTGGTGGTCGAGCTGGTGCTTGCAGCGAGAGCCAAGGACAAGTGAGATACCGCGCGTCTGCGTCTTTGTGGCTTTCTCCTCTTTGGCAAAAATATGAAGGGGTTGCGAGTGTTGCCTCTCTTGTGGGGTGGGCTCGCTATGGTGAAAGTCGCTAGCATACGTCTATGCGCGAGCCTGTCGCTCGCGTTGCCCCGCATGAAGGGAATCCCATGATCGATCGCTACACGCGCCCCGAGATGGGCCACGTCTTCTCGCTCCAGAACAAGTATGCCGTCTGGCAGAAAATCGAGGTTCTTGCCTGCGAGGCCCATGCCGAGCTGGGCGAGATCGGCATCACGCGCGAGGAGGCCTCCTGGATTCGCGAGCACGCCTCCTTTGACAAGGACGAGATAGACAAGATAGAGGCCGTGACCAACCACGACGTCATCGCCTTTCTCACCAACATGGGCTCCTACGTGGACGCAGATGTCCCGAAGGATGGCCCCAAGCCCAGCCGATGGATCCACTACGGCATGACGAGCTCGGACCTTGGCGACACTGCCCTGTGCTACCAGCTCTCGCAGGCCACAAATATCCTCATCGAGGATTGCAGGGCACTTGGCAGGATCTGTAGGCGTCGCGCCCTTGAGGAGAAAGACACGCTCTGCGTGGGGCGCACGCATGGCATCCACGCCGAGCCCATGACCTTTGGCATGAAGTTTGGCTCTTGGGCCTGGGAACTGAAGCGTGACCTCGACCGTCTTGTCGACGCCAGGAAGGGCATCTCCTGCGGCGCGATCTCGGGCGCGGTGGGCAGCTACTCGAGCATCGACCCGCGCGTCGAGCGATACGTCTGCGAGCGGCTGGGGCTTGCCGTCGACCCGCTCTCCACGCAGGTCATCTCCCGCGACCACCATGCCTTCTTGGCGGGCGTGCTCGCGACCGTCGCGTCCACCTGCGAGCGCATCGCGACTGAGGTCCGCAGTCTCCAAAAGACCGATACCCTCGAGGCCGAGGAGCCGTTCAAGAAGGGACAGAAGGGCTCCTCGGCCATGCCCCACAAGCGCAACCCCATCACGATGGAGAAGGTCTGTGGCCTCTCGCGCGTCGTCAAGGCCAACGCGCAGGTAGCCTTCGACAACGTCGCCCTCTGGCATGAGCGTGACATCAGTCACTCCTCGGCCGAGCGCGTCGCCCAGGCGGATTCCTTCGTCGCCCTCGACCACATGTTCCAGTGCCTTATCCGCGTCATAGACGGCTTGGTGCTCTACCCAGAGCAGATGCGCGCCAACCTCAACTGGACGCGGGGGCTCATCTTCTCGTCCAAGGTGCTGCTAGCCCTTGTGGACACGGGCCTCACGCGCGAGGATGCCTACCAGATCGTGCAGGAGAGCGCCATGGCCACGTGGGCAGAGGTGCAGCGGTGCGAGGCGGGGAAGAGCTTTCGCGAGAGACTCGAGGCCGATGAGCGCTGCACACTCACGACGGGCCAGCTCGACGCCATCTTTGACCCCAAGAGCTTTCTGGCCCGCGTGGGCGTCGTCTTCGAGCGCCTGGAGGGGCTGAGCTTTGACGATGAGGGGCAGTCCTGCGGGGCCTAGACGGGCGGATCTTAGTGCTATAGACAGCAAGAAGGAAGAAAAAAGCGAGGCTTCATGAGCTCGTGTGGGTAGCTGGTTGCGTCATCGCTCCGGCGGCGTGGTCCTCAGGCCCGAGCGCCCTGGCATCGCGGGCGCCATGGGGCCGTTGACGTCGTGGGACCCGTGACCCCGCCCGGTCGCGCGGGCAGACGTGGGTGGGGGAGCAGGAGTGTACACAGATTGGCGAAAATGGCCTCTCGGCACCGTTTTGGGGCATTTGTGTACACTGTTGCGCCATTGTGGACAGACGTAGGGACGCAGGAGTGTACACAGATTGGCGAAAATAGCCTCTCGGGCCCGTTTTGGGGCATTTGTGTACACTGTTGCGCCGCCAGTTGCGCCGCCAGTTGCGCCGCCAGTTGCGACGCAAGCTGCGGCGGCTGGCGCGAGTGACGCCGCCGCTAGTCTGGCGCTGCAGGTGAGCTGAGGAGGCCACGCTGTGACTGAGAGTGCCGTGTCTTGCTGGGTATACTTGGAGCTCAGTAGCATTCACGCCGATGGAGGAGAGGCTCCTTGACGCAGCTTTCCGACAACGCACAGGGGCAAGGTGTCGCCAGGGGTCCTCGTGCCACAAAGAAGCGACAGGCCTCGGCCCCCACGTCGTCCTCGTCGAGGGCCCCTCGCCCGGGCGGGCCTGCGACGCGACAAGGTTCTGCGACGCGACAGGGTCCCTCGCCCTCACAGGGTGCGCAGAGCCATCATAGCTCTAAGGCCTCCGGCTCGTCCTCCGCAGGCGCTCCAAGGTCCCGCCCCCGCTTTACCCTCACGCGTCGCACCGTCATCAGGGCGGCTGCGGGAGTTGGTATCGTCGCTGCGGCCGCTGGCACGATAGGCGTGGTGAGGAGCTGTACGTCAAAACGGGGGGAGGACGGCACGCCGACGGTCGTTGACTCGAACAAGGCAGACTACGTCATAGACCCCAAGACCAACCAGAGCAACTACTCGTCAGTCGAGCTTTCCCTCACGCAGGGCGCCAGCTGGACGATAGCCCTCGGTAACGTCCTCCATCCCGCCGAGGGCAAATGGGTGCCCGTCACGACGGCGGGTTCCTCCGCCGCGCCGATGGTGAAGGCCTCGGCCTTCTCGACCGAGACCGGGACCCTAAAGGAGGTCGTCAGAGAGCCACTCGCGGACGACAAGACGAGCGTCGTGATCTATGACGTGCGCTGCTCCGACTCCGTCTTTGCCTGGGTCGAGCTAAACCTCCTCACCCACGACTGGGCGCTCTATGCCTCCGCGTTTTCTGGTGGCGTGCTCAGCGGCTCTCCGACGGCGCTGTGGAGCGCGAACTCCGACTTCGACCCAGCGCCCTTCGCGGTGACGGGCAAGCGGGTCATCTGGCAGGTCATGCCGTCAATCTCGGGACACAAAACCACCGAGCATTCCTTCTGCTATGTCTGGAGTGTTGGGGATAGCGACGCGCGCTCGGTGGTGGAGTCACCCGGTCGCTTTGCCACCGAGCCGCTCGTGTCGAACGACACGGTGACGCTGGTGCCGCGCGTCAACGCGAGCCAGGGCACCTACTACGGCATCACGGCCTACTCGCTGTCGGACAACCTTGCCACCCAGATAGACCGTCTGGTGCTCCCCCAGACCGTCAGGCCGCTCAACGCGGTGCGCATAGGCGATAAGTTCGCGTTTTCGATAGAGGCGACCTACTCATCGGGAGGGCTCCTTGGGGTCATGGGCACCTACATCGGCCGTGGCGGCGGCCCTTTCGTGGCGCTCCCGCGCGAGCCGGCCGCGGCAGTGGCGGGCAAGGATGGCCTCTATGTCATCAGGGCAAGCTCCTCGTACTTTGTCGTCAACACGACCGAGCGCAGCTACTCCACCCTCATTGCCGCAAACCGCTGCGTTGACTACGGCGAGTATCCCGCCCGCGCAGGAGAGTGCTCCAACTTTGTGACCTTTGCCACGATCAAGGCGCAGAACACCGGCTATCCCGAATCGGTGAACGTGCGAAGCTTCTCGCTATAGTTTCCGTGCGAAGAAATCCGACATGCGCTAATATATGTAGAGATTGACAGTATTTTGTGTGCCGTAAGGACCGCAACAAGATAGGAGGGACTCTCATGACATCAGAAGAGAAGAAGATTCTCCTGGTTGAGGACGAAAAGACGATTCGCGACGCAGTGGCGGCATATCTCGAGCGCGAGGGCTACATCGTGCGCGGGGTGGGTGACGGACAGAGCGCGCTGGAGGAGTTCGAGAAGCACAGCTTTGACCTCATCGTGCTGGACCTCATGCTTCCCAAGCTTTCGGGCGAGCGTGTGTGCCGCACGGTTCGCGAGACCTCGAACGTGCCCATCATCATGCTTACCGCCAAGGGCGAGGTCGAGGATCGCATTATCGGCCTCGAGCTGGGGGCAGATGACTACCTCATCAAGCCCTTCTCGCCGCGCGAGCTCGTCGCCCGCGTGCGCGCCCTGCTGCGTCGTGCCCACACCGAGACTGAGCCGCAGCTCGAGATTCTTGACTTTGGTGACCTCGTGATTGATATCTCGGGTCACAAGGTGCTTGTCGAGGGCAAGGAGGTCGATCTCACGGCGTCGGAGTTCAAACTGTTGACGACGCTGGCACGCTATCCGGGACGCGTCTACACGCGCATGGAGCTTGTGGAGAAGGTCCTGGGCTACGACTTCGAGGGCTATGAGCGCACTATAGACTCCCATGTCAAGAACCTCCGCGCAAAGCTTGGCGATGACCCACGCAACCCACGTTGGCTCTATACCGTCCACGGCGTGGGCTATCGCTTTGAGGCTACGCAGAGGTTTAGCGAGGGCGCTGGTAGCGAGGGCGAGAAGAAATAGGCCCTGCCCGTGACAGACTCTCTTGATGAGCTGGAGCACTACCACGGTGATACTGGACCAAGCCGCAGCGATCCGCCAAGGGCAAGTTTCAGCACGGTCCCGCACAAGACGAGGCCCCCGGGGGCGACCAAGACCTTCAGCGGTAGGATGGCATTCTACTTTGTCCTGACGTCGATCACGACGGCGCTCGTCCTCTCTGTGGTCCTCGCCTTCACCTGGGAGGGACAGTTCCAGAGCTACACGCGCCAGAACATGCAGAGACTGGCCGAGCAAACCGCAGAGAACCTTGCGCTCCAGTATGAGGCCGAGGGCGGATGGACCGTTGACGTGCTGAGCTACGCGACCTATGCGTCAAAGTCGTTTCCCGATGTCAGCGTTCAGGTGCTTGACGCGCGTGGCAACCTGATCTACGACGATCCCGTGGGCGAGGATGGGGATGGCACGCCTGGCGGAGACGCGAGGGAGCCGGGTCGCGTGGGCCGCTTTATTCCGGTTGGCGTGGACTCGATGGTTTCGGCAAACGTCACCACCGGCACGGGGACCGTCGTCGGCTCGGTGCGCATGTGGACCCTTGAGTCGGACGCGCTTCTCACCAGGAGCGATGTCGCCTTCAGGACCAGCTCGTACAATGCTATTGCCGTCGCGGCCGCCATCGCCATCACCGTGGCCCTTGTCATCGGCTATCTGTTCTCGCGCTCCCTGGCACAGCCTATCCAGCGAATCACGAACACGGCCGCCCGCATCAGGAACGGTGACCTCACGGCGCGCACCGGCCTCACGGGAGACGACGAGTTTGGTCGGCTCGGCGAGACCTTCGATAGCATGGCGAGCGAGGTGGAGCACGACATAAAGTTTGAGCATCGCCTTACGAGCGATGTCGCCCACGAGCTCAGGACCCCGCTCATGGCGACCCTAGCCACCGTCGAGGCGATGCAGGACGGCGTCCTTCCCGCAGATGACGAGCACTTCGAGACGGTCGCGTCTGAGGTCAGGAGGCTCTCTCGCCTCGTCGACGCGATGCTCCACCTCTCGCGCATCGAGAGCGACACGAGCGACCTTGTGGTCGAGAGGACCGACCTCGTCTACCTCATGAGGAGCCTTGTCTCCATGCAGGAGCAGCTCTTCAAGGAGAAGGACCTCAGCCTGCGCTTTGATGACAGGACGCCCTCGCACGAGCTCAACGCAGAGATCAACCCCGACCTCATACGTGAGGCCATAACCAACCTCATGTCCAACGCGATGCGCTACACGCCTGAGGGAGGGTCGGTGGTCATCTCCATCGAGCGCGAGCGGACGGACGCGCTCATCAGCGTCAGGGACACGGGCATCGGTATCGCGAAGGAGGACATCTCGCGCGTGTTCTCGCGCTTCTGGCGCTCGGATGCGAGTCGCGAGAGGGTCTCTGGAGGGCTCGGCGTTGGACTTTCCCTTACCAAGGAGATCGCCGACAGGCACAACGGCAGCATCATCGTCGAGTCCGAGCTAGGCAAGGGGACTACCTTCACACTGAGGATTCCGCTGACCCAGACCAGGTCGCAGCAGCGTCCCGCTTCGAGCGCGGGGTAGGCTGCGCACAAGGGCGCCACGGACGCCAGGGACACTCGCTAGGAAGGCGGCGCGTGGGTGCCCGTGGCCGCTCCCATACAGTACAATCATGATTGCCCGCGCGCGCAGCGACGCAGGGAGCAGGACACGATGTGAGGAGAACATATGGGGGCTATGGAGCTTCGCCCGGATTCGCGTGGTAAGGTTCGTGACATCTACGACTGTGGCGACAGCCTGCTCATGGTCGCGAGTGACCGCATTAGCGCGTTTGACGTTATCCTTCCAGACGAGATTCCCCACAAGGGGGAGGTGCTCACGCGCCTATCGGCATTCTGGTTTAACAGGTTCAAGGACGTCATGCCCAACCACCTGATCTCGATGGACGTGGCAGACTACCCCGCAGAGTACCAACGGTATGCCGACTACCTCACGGGTCGCTCCATGCTCGTGAGGAAGGCCAGGCCCGTTCCCATCGAGTGCATTGTGCGCGGCTACCTTACCGGCTCGGGAAAGAAGACCTACGACCAGGACGGTACCGTCTGCGGCATCAGCCTTCCTGCGGGTCTTGTCGAGGCCTCGAAGATCCCCGAGGCCATCTTCACGCCCTCGACCAAAGCGGCGCTAGGAGAGCACGACGAGAACATCTCGTTTGAGCGCTGCTGCGACATCGTGGGTGTGGATGTGGCCGAGCAGATCCGCGATGCCTCCCTTCGGATCTATGCCGCCGCCTCTGCATACGCAGCGGGTCGCGGCGTCATCATCGCCGACACCAAGTTCGAGTTTGGCTTCATCGACGGTCATCTTGCGCTCATCGACGAGGCGCTCACACCCGACTCCAGTCGCTTCTGGCCCGCCGCAGGCTATGTGCCGGGTCATGTCCAGCCCAGCTACGACAAACAGTATGTGCGCGACTGGCTCAAGGCGAACTGGGATATGACCGGACAGCCCCCACACCTGCCCACAGAGGTCATCGAGGGCACGACGGGCCGCTACGAGGAGGCGTTCCAGCTCATCTGCGGCACCCAGTTCAGGCCCATGAGGGAGTCACATGTCACTGCGTGATACGATAGAGGCCGCTCGTCGTGAGGCCGAGAAGGCCGGCAACCTGCCTGCGCGGGCGGCAAAAGGTCAAGGTGACAAAGTGAGAGGCCAGAGCGAGACCGGCGCGGGCGAGAAGCGCGGCGGCTTCTCGAGGCGCTCCGCCTCGCGGGCCAAGCCGACACGGGAGGCCGCGCGCGGGGTGCGCGTCGTCAACTCGGCCAAGGTTCGCTCGGGTCAGCAAAGCGAGTCCGGCCGGTCCGAGTCGGAGATGAGCCGCGAGGAGCGGCGTGAGCTACGCAGGAGGCAGCGCGACCGGGATGATCGTCGCGAGTCTGCGATTCAGATCCTATGCAGAAATGACCCGGCCTATAGGCGCGGTTCTCGCCTGTGGTGGATTCTTGTGGGCGTGTGCTTTGTCCTGACGTTTGGCGCGACCGCGCTCTCGGGGGGCGAGGCGGGATCGGAGCATCCCCATGCCTTTGCGTACGTCTCTATGATCGTGCTCGCCTACGTGGTGCTCATTGCGGCGGCCATCTACTACCTCATCAAGGTGCGACCGATACGCAACTCTACCAGAGACCTTGTTGGGGGCATGAGCGAGAAAAAAGTCTCGCAGATCTTGGAGAGGGACGCTGAGGAGGCCCGGAAGCGGGACGCCGCAAAAGCCGAGGCGAAGGCAGCGAAAAAGGCTGCCCGAAAGGCCCGTCGCGAACAGCACAAGTAGGTGGTGAGAGGTAGGTGGTGAGGAGCTAGGGGGCCGGTTCTCTTACAAATGATCGCATATCGCTTGCTAAACTCCCGGTAAAGGATTATTATGGTGATTAGATGAGTTTGGCGTAGCCGCTCCGTTCCAGAGGAGGATGCGATGAGAAGACTCCGGGAAACGACGAGGAGGGCGCTTGCGATCGTGCTGGCGCTGGCCCTGGCGATGTCACCCCTCGGGGGGTGGCGCCGTGTCGCCCTAGCCGACCAGCCGTCGGCCGCGCCCCAGGCGTGGGACACGACGACCACCGAGCGCAGCTACGAGGGGGACGGCTGGCGGGCTACCTTCACGCTCACCGGGCACTGGGACGGCGGCTACAACGCCAGCGTGAGGGTGGAAAATACCTCTGGGGCTCAGGTCGAGGACTGGAGGCTCGAGATGTCTTGGGAGGGTGAGCCCTCCCATGTGTGGGGCGCCACGGTCGAGTCTCATGGGGACGGGACGATCGTCTTCAGGAACGCCGACTGGAACCAGGACATACCTACGGGCAGCAGCGTGGAGTTTGGCATGTGCGGCTCCTCGACCTTCCCTGGCTTCCCAGCGTCGTGCCGCATGCCCGGCGCCGAGGAGGGAGTCCCCGAGGGGGACTACTCCGTGGACTTCAGAGTTGACAGCGACTGGGGCTCGGGGCGTACCTGCAGTGTCACCATAGAGAACAAGACCGACGTCGAGCTGAGGGACTGGTCCTTGGCCTTCGAGCTCGAAAACGAGATCGCTGACATATGGGGCGCCACGGTCACGTCGCACGACGGCGGCCGCTACGTTGTTAGGAACCCCGGCTACAGCCAGAATATAGCCCCGCACGGCAGTGTCTCGTTTGGCTTCTCTGCCACGGGGCCGAGTGGTTGCTCACTTACGGGTGTCTCTCTCACCCGTCATGTAGCCGGAGCTGCGGTGCGTCCGCCCGAGCGTGAGAGGGAACCTCTCGAGGACATAGGTGAGGCACACTACAAGGCGCCCGAGGAGGGCGACATCGCCACCGACGGGGCCACAGGCCTGCGCTACGTGAAGCGCCAGCTGCTCGTGAGCGCCTACCCGGGCACCGGCAGGGCGCCCGTTGAGGCGGCGGCGCGGGAGCTCGGGGCTGAGGTCGTTGGGCTCATCGCACTTACCGATGACTACCAGCTCGAGTTCCCCGAGGAGAGGACGCTCGAGGAGCTGGAGCGGTCGGCTGCGTGGTTCCGCAGCCTCTCCTTCGTCAGCACGGCGACCCTGAACCTTGCCAGCGAGGAGAAGGCTGACTTCACTACAGATGACGCGATGTACGACGACGGGCAGGTGGCCTATTATAAAAATGGTGGGGTAACTGATTTCAGTCCGGGTATAGACTCCTGGGCAGACGTCGACGGCGATAACTGGGGCCTCGAGGCCCTGAATGTTCCTGTTGCCTGGGACCGCAAGGCGGAATTCGCCCCCGTGAGGGTCGGCGTCTACGACGCCGGCTTCGAGGAGCACCACCCCGATCTCATCTTCGACGACGTGCTGGACAATATCGTGGATGACGGGACCAAAGACACGAGAGAAGACATCGCGCACGGGACGCATGTTTCGGGGATCATCGCGGCAGGCCACAACAACAAGGAGGGTATCTCGGGCGTGGCGACGGACACGAGGCTGTATGCGTGCACGAACCAGAGAGGTAACACTGGTTGTTCCATGGCCGACAAGTATGCCTACGCGCGCCTGATAGGGAGCCACATTAAGGTCATCAACGTGAGCCTAGGTCTAATTACTCCAATTCAGTACGCCGCATCGCAGGGTGATGCCGATGCTCAGAAATTCATCAAGGAGGGAGCAGGCATCATGGGGGAGTTCTTCCACAAGTTGCTCGCCTCCGGCTACGATTTCGTTATCGTTACGTCTGCAGGCAACGCCAACAGTCAGTCAAAAGAAAACCGACTGGCCCAGGTACCGAAAGATGCAGATGCGCGCTACGGGTACAGGATGTACGATGACCAGAATGATCCAGGGAAGGGAATATCCCCCATACACCCAAGCGGCATTCCTGCCAAATACGCTTCTATATTGACCGCTATCGACGATGAGGGTGTGCGGCAAAGGATCATTGTCGTCGGGGCAGTAGAACATAGCTGGAACACAAGCACTTCCTCTGCATCGTACACGTACTCATCCTTCTGCGATATCGGTGATAGGGTGGACGTCTGCGCTCCCGGGGTCAAGATCCTAAGCACGGTTCCAGCCTTTGACAACGTCCAAGGTTATGCCCTCATGGACGGTACGAGCATGGCAGCGCCGTATATCTCAGGTATTGCGGCTTTGATGTACCAAGCTAAACCGTCTCTTAACGGATCCATGATCAAGGAGGCCCTCGTCGAATCTGGACAAGAACAGGGAAGGAGTGTAAACAGAGAAGGCCATGACTACTGGATGCCCGATGCGGCAGTCTGCTGTGACAAGGCAAGGGCGTATAAGGGCTCGGACCTCAACGACGTGACTTGGCCCACGGGAATACTCTGCGGTACCGTTGAGGGTCACGACTCTGCCGACGGAAGCACTACGCACATCCTGGCAAAGGCGAGTATCGTAGCGATAAGGAAGAGCACGGGAGAGCATAATCTTGATGGCTACAGCATCGGCTTCGAGACAGATTCTGATGGGAACTTTACGCAGGGGCTACCGCAGGGAACCTACGACCTCATTCTGAAAGCAGAGGGATACCTTCCGATCTGCGTGCATGACGTCGTGGTAGAACCTGACAAGACGGTGAATAGGGGGACGTTCGTCCTCGGCAAGTGGGAGGAGCCTCCCTTTGGGGGTTTCTTCTCTTTTTTCTACTCGGTGAAGGGCCGGGTGATCGACGCGCTTAGTGGCTCTACCATTTCTGGAGCTACGGTCAAAGCTAGACCAGGTTGGGACAATGCAACTGGGGCGTACGCCACGGGTTGGTTTGGCGACGAGAGATCGGCGACTACGAGAGAGGACGGCACATTCGATTTGTCCATAACGCCAGGTTCTTACACCGTCGAGGTTTCAAAGGACGGCTATGTGACGGGGCGCTACAACGTCGTCGCGACTACTAGTGACGATGTGACGTCTATGGCGCTGTCCCCGACCCTGCCCCAAGATGAGTATCGCATCATCCTTACGTGGGGGGATACCCCACGAGATCTTGACTCGCACCTGACACTTCGCTCGGGGGGCGAGAAGAGGTTGCACGTCTGTTACTACCACAAGTCGGATTCCGTGGATGGGGGTAGGATATCGGCGAGGCTGGACCTCGATGACACGACATCGTTTGGGCCAGAGACCGTGACAATGACCGTGGATGTGGCCTCGCTGGGCGAGAACGAGCTGATAGGATATTTTGTTCACGACTACAGCAATCGAAGTAGACCAGACTCGAGGGAGCTCTCCCTATCGGGGGCTTTCGTTAGGGTCTACAGTGGCAATGGTCTTATGGAAACGTATTACGTTCCCAGGGACAAGGGCGCGGGGACCGTGTGGCATGTGTTCGACATCGGCAGAAATGGGATCATTCCCGCAGGCGAGCTGAGCCACGAGTCAAATCCAGGCAGCGTCGGCTGAGGGGAGGTCCTCATGGAGGGTACGCACAGCCGCCGCGCGGCCGTCGCCGTGGCCCTGCTCGCCGCCGGGGCCGCGTG
>ERZ772874.676-NODE-676-length-18412-cov-3.528354_pt1 | contig 18412 bp, 18 predicted proteins | sample MGYA00580586_ERZ772874 | MGnify/ENA primary metagenome ERZ772874 (study PRJEB29015, sample SAMEA2737952) | human oral metagenome | biome: human oral; feature: human-associated habitat; material: dental | place: China | collected 2154 ... | reverse complement strand
GAAGAGATCCTCGCCGATCCCGAGACCAATGCCCGCTACCTCGACGTACTCACCGAAGAGATTATGAAACCAGTCTATGATGTCATAGTTATGCCATAAGATATACCACGCGACCGCCCAGGTCAGTAATCCCCTAAAGATGCCAGCATAGGTTTTATGATTGTAATATTTCTCAATGAATTTATCCTGCCGCTCAGCATCACGCCTGGCAGATTCGTGCCAACGCTCAAACCAGTTCATTTGCGTTCCCCTTCTTCCGTGAGGTTGATGAGAGAAGAGGTGCCTGAAATCACTCGTTTGGCACCCTCGCCGATGATTGCCGGATACGGATTGCGGCGCCCGGCCTTATGCAGCAGTGGCCCCAGCTTGGGATTGGGCGAAGGCCCGCCGATGTATGAAGGTAGTACGCCATGTTTGTATGCCGCCAGCGGTTTGGCAGCCGCTGTAGTCGGCGCGCTACATTTCATTATTACCGCTACTACTTGTCTCATCTATTGAAGTAGCTTCTGTTTCTGAGGTTGTCTGTCCTGGATTTTTGGGAGATTGGATGCGTCTGAGGGTAATCATGATGATTGAAAATAAGGTTACAGTAATACCAGTACCAAAAATGATTTTTGCCCAGAGCCGATACCAAGTAATTTCACCTGATGTCAAAGGTCTGCCGCTTGCGCCAAGTTTCTGTACGCATAAGTAGATTACGTCGGGATGCCACATCACGTACCATCCGGCAGATAAAAAAATCAGATTTCGAAAAGCGCCGCTGTAGGTATTGATATTCAAATATTTCTTAATGAAAGCATCTTCCCATGCATCCATTTTTGCAGTGAAAGTACGACAGCACGCAAGCATTTTTTTCAGCCATTTCATTGCTGATTCTCCCTAGCCTTAATATCTGGCAAAGCAGAAGGCAGCCAATTTGAGATAACGCTATTAAACCCTTCACCAATCGCATTAGCATAAAAATTTGTGCCAACGAGATGTATTGGTAAGCTCTGAGTTAGAAAATCGGAAACACTGTTTCCTACATAGGTTCCAACCCCAGAAGCGGTAGCATTAACTACAATGGCTCCAATGACACTCTTATTATCTCCGTACATCCAATTAGCCGCCGCCGCATTTACGCCGCCAACTGTGCCACCAAGTGCTGCATTTTTCCAAGCATAGTTACTAACAAAAGGTCCAGCAAAACCGCCTGTCGCAGCGGAGACAATAAGCTCACCGGGACGAATGGGTTCGCCTTTGATTTTTTGACCAAGGCTATAGAAGCCACCACCTGTCAAGATGCCGGTGCCGACCCTGACGGCTGTCGAGCTGTTTGCTGCGAGTGCGCCAAGCCCACCGGAAGCGGGAATCGCTGCAAGAGATATGAGGAAGGGCACAGCGTGACGGTCAGTGATTCTTGCGAATCTCAAATCCCCATCGATCATCTCGATATTGCGCAGCGCCTCCTGCCGGATGTGTTCAGGCTGATTCAGATCTTGGCTCAAAGCAACCAGCCCCTCACGATCCCGATACACCTGATTGAGGAGCGACCGTTCAGTGAGCACCAACTGATGATCGATTCCTACAATCTCACCCTTGATCGTGGTTTTTACCTCCTCCGTCAGCGGCCCGGCGAGCTGCTGGAAATATTTATAAATTTACCGTGCTACCTTTCCCCAATATCCTTTAAATGGTCCATCTGGATAGACTAATCTCCATATTTCTCCCGGGATTGAATGAAATTCAAACCAGTGTTCTTCAAAATTTACTCCAGCATAATAATCTTGTACAGCTATTTCCCTGGCTGAGCCAGATTCCAATTCGCTATTAATCCATTTTGTAAATCTCAGAAACTCATTTAATGATTGAAACCCATCAATTTCTTCTAAATTCGTATTCATAATCTTCCTTAATTTACAATCCAAGATGGATCAATTCTCATGTTTTGGGGGAAACAACTTGATTTCCTCCGCCAACTAAACCGCCTTGGCTAGCTACTTGGCCTTGGCATAAACGTATCCCTGATGGAACCTTAATCTTTACAACTTTAGTTGCGGTATTCCCCCATGCAGGGTTTAAGGCGCTATCTATAATCGATTGTACAGGGCCCGAAGGTGGAATCGTTGTCCAATAACCTCCAAGTTGATTTGCAGTTCCTCCATAATCTTCCCGGCTTTTGTGTCTCCGACAGCCTTTTCCAAGCGGCCAGACCCTAAAACCCAAGCCTTGCTCATTTGATGTGCTAATGCGCGACGACACGCATCTTTCATACATTGAAGTTCATAACCTCATTTAGTTATGGCAAGTTTCTTAGGTATTACGTGTCCTTGCCTTCGCTAATTCATTTTTTATAACTGCATGAAAATCATGAACCGAATAGCTTCCAGGGACTCCAATTCTTGCACCAGAGTCATTCAAAATAATTTCCCCAAAATTTTTTGCAACAGCATAAACTACAATACCTGCAAATAACCATGAGCCTCTGGTTCTTACATCTCCCATCCAATTGCACTTAGGGAATTCCCTCAATAATGGTTCAAGAAATGTTGAACTAAACACACAAACCTCATCTTCTTTTTTGCCAAATATTTCAATATCGCCAGAATCATTTTTTAATATTTTTGGTGTACTTAGCATAAGTTCCTTAAAAGATTCCTCAATTTTATTTTTAATCTCTTCATAAGAGGGGTTTGAATGCATTGGTATATAAATACTATACATTACATTTCTCCCGTAAACTTGAGTGTCGTTTTTGTGATGTGAGCCTATCTCTCTGTTTCATGAATCAGCCGATCATTGAATGCAAGCATTGTCTTACCCCCTCCCAAACCAGCGCTGCAAGAATCCTGGTTTGGCAGATTTATCCACGCGAAGCGGATGCGTGCTTGGCCCATCCGGCCGCAACAGATCACCGGGATAATGCGCATGCCCCAGACAAAGATGATCGTCCAAGCCGAATGCCTTGACGGCAGCTACCGCCTCAAGGCACCAGCGACCAAAATAACTGCCCATCTCGAGCGGATGCTTAACCGGATCCCCGTAGATGTACCACCACAACTCATCCTTTCCCGGACGGGCCAGCTCGGCATACCAATGATCAACAAAATCCCTAAGCAGCCCGGCCTGCTGTGCCTTGGGCGCATCGATAGCCTTCAGCAGGCGGGCATAAGGTTTTTTGTGCAACAGCTTCGTTCCTATTGGGCGCGTGGATTGCCGACTGGCGATGATACGGTCGAGCAGCACATCCTCACCTTCGCCACCGATCAAAGCCAGCAGGCGCTGCCATTGCGCCTCCGGGCTATCTAAGGCCAGCGCCAGGCCGATGAGCCAAAAACACCAGTTATAGTGATTCAGGTTGGTCAGATCAAACACCCAATCGCGGCAGGTGGACAGATGATGTTCGCGGCAGACGGCTTCGGCCAGACGGTTGGAAAGCTCCCAGGCATCGAGCAGCCCCGGTATGTATTGCCCCAACTCGGAGACCGGGTCGCCACGGGAGTAGAGTGTCAGAATATAACGCAGTCGGTGCTGCATATTATTCATCACATACTGCGGTCTATAGCTTGGATTGGCGCTAGGAGTCTGAAAAATATTTTCTTCATCCTTAATGGCATTTAACCGAAAATTCTTCCATTCGTCCCAATACGCCTGATCTCCCATCGGTGCGCGAATCATGGCTGTGCTCCTGATAGGTTAAAAGTCGGGTTGATAATTTTTGAGCTGACAGCAAATCGAGGCTTGCCGTAATTAAAAATCTGGAAAATCCAAAGATACGATATTAATTTCATTCTCTAATGGGATAGCTGCATCGCCATTTTTTATTTCATGAAGGAATTCCAACGGCGGGCTAATGCGGAAATGGCGTACATAGTAAGGCATGGTATCCTGCCATGCCCATTCTCCATTTGTTTTTATAGATAAAGTACCTGCAATTTCATCTCTATTACCAATACACGAATTTACTAAACCTGGAGAGGCAACCCATATTGGGCAACTATCCAAGTAGCAAGCAATCTTCTCTGCATCTGTTGAAGAAAGAATTTTCTGAGGCTCTTTTTTAAGGGAAGGGAAGTTACCTCCACAATGTTCATGCCAAAGACCAAAAAATTTTGACTTATCCATTTCTTCCTCAATTTGGTTTTGTTGGATAAAAAGTTCGCCATTGACCGGAATTTGTAAATTGATTCGGACCAATTACTACTTTTCCATTCGGAAAAACAAATAAAGTATCTGTAGGGGCGATTACAGGAACGCCCATTTTATTAGAAAGATTCTGTGCGAATCCAGCGTCGCAGGCTCCGGTCTGACAAGAGGCCAAGCGTATGCTACCTCTGCTATCGTCAGCTTGTTTGCTGATGTATGTGACCAGAGCACGATAGCGGGTGCCGAGGCTTATCACTTCCTCGCTACTTCCCAGCGCCGCATCGGTTACCAAGTCATCCAGCCGGTTCCCACCCACATGGCAATCGTCTGCGTCCCCTTGACTGTCAGCATGCCTATACCATACCGGTGGCGGTCAGTATATGGCAGAAGAGGTGAGGGCGTTGCAGGAGTTGTTGCGGCATCGCAGTGCCAAAGGTGAATAGGGTTGGGCAGCAGTGTTCGGGTAGTTCCGTCTGCTCGCAGCAGATTTCTGCCCGCCGCCGGGGTGAATGAACAAATACCTTCTGACAAAAGCCGCCCTTACGGGCGGCCTTTGTTTTTATTTCAGATTCTTCTTGAAGAACTCTTCGAATTTATCAAAGGGAATCTTGCTCGTGGTGTTGTCGTACAAGTCGGTGTGGTTCGCGTCTTTGACGATAAACAGCTCTTTATTTTGGCTGCCCAGCGATTGATAGGCGTCCTCGCTGAAATAGCGCGAATGCGCATTTTCGCCGTGCACCAGCAGCGCGGGCGCTTTCAGCTCGGCAGCGCGTTGCAGGATGGGCATATTGATGAATGCCAGCGGCACTGTGTTTGCCCACGAACCTTGCGGATTGGAATTTACAGCGCGGGGGTGGAAGCCGCGTTTGGTGCGATAGAAATTGGCATATTCGGCGATGAATTTCGGTGTGTCGGCGGTGATGTCTTTTGCCGGGTCAAGGTTGTTGGCGGGCGAAAGAGTGGCGTAGCCGTTTTGCGCGGTTTCCCAGCGGCCGTTGTTCAATTGCACTTTCATTTGGTAGCGCGCTTCGGCAGTTTGCGCGGGGGTGCGGTCGTAGCCGCCTTGTGCGTTCTGCTTCATGTTGATTTCGTAGCCGTTGGCCATCACGCGGGTCATGTTGTACATGGTGCTGGTGGCGACGGCCTTAATGCGCGTGTCGGATACCGCCGCATTCAGCGCCATGCCGCCCCAACCGCAGATGCCCAAAATGCCGATTTCATCGCGGTTCACGAAATTTTGCAGGCCGAGATAATCCACAGCGGCGCTGAAATCTTCCGTATTGATGTCGGGCGAGGCCATATTGCGCGGCTCGCCGCCAGATTCGCCGAGGTAGGACGGGTCAAAGGCTAGCGTGACGAAGCCGCGTTCCGCCAGCGCTTGCGCATACAGGCCTGCCGATTGCTCCTTCACCGCGCCGAACGCGCCGGCGACGACAATCGCGGGCAGCTTCGCGCCGTCTTTAATGTTCTTCGGCACATAGAGGTCACCGGCGAGGGTGATGCCGTAGCGGTTTTTGAATGTCACCTTGTGGTGCTCGACCTTGCTGGACTGCGGAAAGATCTTGTCCCATTTGCTTTCCAGTTGCAGGGCTTGCGTGCCTTTCATGGGGGTGATGGTTACGGTGGCGTGAGTCATGGTGTGTGCTCCTGATAAGGTTGTGTCAAGAACAATGGCGGCGGCTAGGGTTTCGAGTTTGCGCGGGGCAGTGGGAATCACGGGTGCTTCTTGCTCCAAGGTGTTGATGGACAAGAGGCATTCTAGAAATAGTGTTGAGCGAGATTAAGTAGCCAAAACGCAAAACACTTATATCATTAAGTTCCGAATCGCTATGCCGTGCTATGCTGCGCAAAGTGCGACGAAGCAGGAATGACGCGGGGAAGACGATAGGAGAGGCCATATGCAGCCGCGTGAAAATTACAACGATTTATACGTTTTCATGATAGTTGCCCAGGAAGGCAGCTTTACCCGCGCAGCAGAAAAACTGGGGGTTGCGCAGTCGGGCGTTAGCCGTACGGTGCGCGACCTGGAGGCGCGCCTGGGCGTGCAGCTGCTGACACGCACCACACGCAGGCTATCGCTCACACAGGCAGGGCTGCAATTGCAGAGCACGCTGCAAGAAGGTTTTCACCAACTGAACGGCGGTTTGGGCATGCTGGCGCATTGGCGCCATACGCCTGCGGGAACGGTGCGCATCAACGCCAGCCAGCACGCCATTGATGAAGTGCTGCTACCCAAACTGGCCGACTTTGGACAGCGGTACCCGGACGTGAAGCTGGAACTGACCAGCGAAAACCGCTTTGTGGACATCATTGGCGAGCAGTTTGATGCAGGCGTGCGTTTGGGCGATGAGGCTGACGAAGGCATGGTGGCCGTGCGCATTGCGCCCGATATGGAAATGGCCGTTGTTGGCACGCCCGAACATTACCGCCGCTACGGCTTTCCCCAAACGCCGCAAGATCTGGCCGCGCACCCCTGCATTGCCTACCAGTTTGCAAACGGCGGCTTGTATCACTGGGAATTTACCTATGAAGGGCGCGCGTTCAAACACCCGCCTGTGGGACAATGGGTGTTCAACGATTCCTACATGGAAGCCGCCGCAGCCAAGGCCGGATTGGGGCTGGCCTACGTGCCCATCGGCATGGTTGCCGAGGCGCTGGAAAACGGCCGCCTCATCCGCGTGCTCAAGCCGTTCAGCCACATTTTCCCCGGCTGGTATCTGTATTACCCGCACCGCAACGTGTCGCCTGCCTTGCGGCGGGTAATTGATGTCTTGAAGGTGGCCTAGCCCCGTGTGATGACTGGGGCACCCTGATTTTTACCGGTCGTATTTCAGCCATACGGTATTGCCTGCCTCGATGCCCGGTGTGGTCTGCGCAGTGCCCTTTTGCAGGCGCGTTTATCGGCACGATGCATTCTTTTGGAGAGACGTGGAAACCCTGCAAGGCGGGTGCCGGGCATGATGCAGGCACCAAAGCAGGCGGTAATTTTGGCAGCGAATAACCGAATGACCAAATAGTTTTGCCCGGTGCGCGTCCTGTTGATGCGGTTTTATCGGGCATGCCCGCAAACGCCCAATCCACGCGGGCTGCAGGGGTGTCTATGTCGGCTTGTAGCTTGCATTAAGGAGTGGGCGGGCGTCGATTATGGCGATGTTGGCGGAATGGGTGGGCATCGGACGGAGCCGGACGGCGTTAAACGGAATTCGATGGCGTTGAGCACGGCATCGGGCAGGGTTAGGGCGGGCTGCGCAAACCCTGGCAGAAACGGGTGAGGCGGGGCACCGGTTTCCGGAAAAGTAACAGAAAGCGCTGGGCCATACCTCAGCGGAATAGGCCGCGCCTTGCCGGCTCCCGGCCTGCCCGCTGGCTGGGCATGATCGGGCATTGTCGGCCGTTCCGCCTGTTTTTCTGGGCGATGAGCGGGGAGAGCGGATGTTATAATCACGCCCGTTTTTTGCTCACGCTCACGTTCCGGTTGCCGTTTCATTTCGCCCATTCCATTTTCTTTTTCCTGCTTCCGGCTGTGCAGGCTTTTTTATGGCTTTTTTCGTCCTTGGCATCAATCACCGCACGGCGCCGCTGCATGTGCGTGAGCGGGTGGTTTTTCACCCCGAAGAGCTGCGTCGCGTGCTGGCTGATCTGACCGGCGATGCGGGCGTGCACGAGGCGGTGATCCTGTCGACCTGCAACCGGACGGAAATCTATTGTCAGGCGGAGTCGCCGCAGACGATTGGCCAGTGGATGGCGGCGGATCGGCGCGTTCCTTACCACGACATTGAGCCGTATCTTTATGTCCATGCGGAAAGCGAGGCGGTGCGTCATGCCTTCCGGGTGGCGAGCGGGCTGGATTCGATGGTCATCGGCGAACCGCAGATTCTCGGCCAGCTGAAGGAGGCGGTGCGCGCTGCGCGCGAGGAGCGGACGCTGGGGGTGGTGCTTGACAAGCTGTTTCAGCATGCTTTTGCCGTGGCCAAGGACGTGCGCTCGACGACGGCGATCGGCGCCAGTGTCGTTTCGATGGCGGCGGCAACCGTGCGCCTGGCCGAGCGGGTGTTCGAGCGCATCGCCGACCGGCAGGTGCTGTTTATCGGCGCGGGCGAGATGATTGAGCTGTGTGCGGCGCATTTTGCCGCGCGCCAGCCACAGCGCATCGTCGTTGCCAACCGCACGCTTGACCGCGGCCGTTCGCTGGCTGACCGCTTCGGTGCGACGGCGGTGCGTCTGGAGGAACTTGCCGGGCGCTTGCATGAATTCGATATTATCGTCACCAGTACGGCCAGCCAGTTGCCGATCCTCGGCCTGGGCATGGTCGAACGGGCGCTGAAACTGCGCGGCCGTGCGCCGATGTTCATCGCCGACCTGGCCGTGCCGCGCGATGTCGAGGCCGAAGTCGTCGATCTGGATAAGGTGTATTTGTACACGGTTGACGATCTGGCGCACATCGTCGAGGAAGGTAAGGAGTCGCGCCAGGCGGCGGTGGCCAATGCCGAGATGATTGTCGGCGCGCGTACCGAGCTGTTCATCAATTGGCTGGACGTTCGCGCCAATGTGCCGGCGATCCGCGCCTTGCGCGACAACGCCGAGCGCATGCGCCGCCGCGAGCTGGAACGCGCGCTCAAGACGCTGGCGCGCGGCGGCGATCCAGTCGCGGCGCTCGATGCCTTGTCCCAGCGTTTGACCAACAAGCTGCTGCATGAGCCGACGCAGGCGCTGCACCGGACGGATGGCGAGCGCGGCGAGGTGCGTTCGCTGATCGCCCGGCTGTACCGTCTGCCGGTCGAATGAGCGGAATCAACCCACGAGACTGCGATGAAACAGGGGATTCTCGATAAGCTGGAAGGCCTTTCCGCCCGACTCGAAGAGCTTGACCGTACATTGGCAAGCGGCGAGGCGACGCGCGATCTGGATCATTACCGCAAACTGACGCGCGAACACGCCGAACTCGGCCCGGTCGTCGCCTTATACGGGGACTGGCGGCGGGTGCAGGACGATCTGCGCGCGGCGCAGGAAATCCTGGACGATGCGGCGTCGGACGATCCGGATATGAAGGCGCTGGCGGCGGAAGAAGTTGCCGCGGCGCAGGCGCGCTTGCCGGAAATCGAGCAGGAATTGCAGAAGCTGCTGCTGCCGAAGGATGACGACGATGAACGCAATGTGTTCCTCGAAATCCGCGCCGGGACGGGCGGCGACGAATCGGCGCTGTTTGCCGGCAGTCTGTTCCGCATGTACGCGCGTTATGCCGAGCGGCGGCGCTGGCAGGTGGAGATCGTTTCTGCTAGCGAGGCTGAGCTGGGCGGATACAAGGAAGTCATCGCCCGGGTTGCGGGCAATGGCGTTTATGCCAGCCTCAAGTTCGAGTCGGGCGGGCACCGCGTGCAGCGCGTGCCGGAAACCGAGTCACAGGGGCGTATCCATACCTCGGCCTGCACGGTGGCGATCATGCCGGAGGCCGATGAGCTGGCCGACGTGCACATCAATCCGAACGAAATCCGCATTGATACCTTTCGTGCCTCCGGCGCCGGCGGTCAGCATATCCAGAAGACCGACTCGGCGGTACGCATTACGCATCTGCCGACCGGCCTCGTCGTCGAATGCCAGGACGGCCGTTCGCAGCACCAGAATAAAGCGCGCGCCATGTCGGTGCTGGTATCGCGCATCCGCGCCGCGCAAGAAAGCGAACGGCACGCCCAGATTGCCTCGGCGCGCAAGAGCCTGATCGGCAGCGGCGATCGTTCCGAGCGCATCCGCACTTACAATTTTCCGCAAGGGCGGGTGACGGATCATCGCATCAATCTGACTTTGTATAAGATCGACGCCATCATGGACGGCGACCTCGAAGAAATCATCAGCGCGTTGACGGCGGAACACCAGGCCGAGCAGCTGGCGGCACTGGCCGATGCGGAATGAACGGCGCAACGGCGCCGATGTCTGATGCCTGCGTGATGCTTTTCCCGTCTTCCGTAGTGCGTGAAAAATTTTCTGCCCGAACGCCTGCCTGAACTGCCTGTCCTAATCGCTCCAATCGTTTCAACCGTCCCTATCCGTTGGTATTTTTCCGGACTGCACGCGCTGTACTGTATGTCACATTCCTTGATGCCGCCCGCCCGCTTGCCCATCTTCTCGTTCCCGCCTGGCGTTTGCCTCGGTGAAGCGTGGCGGCAGGCGGGCGCGCTGATCGGCCGCCAGGAGGCGCGCCAGCTACTCGAATACGTGACGGGCTGTTCCCATGCCGATCTGATCGCTGCACCGGAGCACGCATTGAGCGCGGGGCAGTCAGCGCAGTTTGCCGACCTGACGGCACGTCGTGCGGCGGGTGAGCCGCTGGCCTATCTGCTCGGTACCGCGTGGTTTTGCGGCCTTGAGTTTGTCGTGACGCCCGATGTGCTGATCCCGCGACCGGACACCGAAACCCTGGTCGATTACGCGCTTGACTGTGCCGCGGAGTGGCCGGCGCCGCGCATCGCCGATCTCGGTTCGGGGTCGGGCATCGTAGCGATTTTGCTGGCCGGGCGATGCCCGCATGCCCGTATCGTGGCAAGCGATATTGCCCCCGCGGCACTGGCGGTGGCGCGGAAAAATGCTGCGCGTCACGGTGCGACCATTGACTTTCGTTTGGGGACGTGGTGCGAACCCTTAGCGGATGAGCGCTTTGATCTCATCGTTGCCAATCCGCCGTACATTGCTGAAGGCGACCCGCATTTGCTGTGCGACGGCTTGCCGTTTGAGCCGCGTTCAGCGCTGACCGACGGCGTGGAGGGAGGCGACGGCACGGCGTGTTTGCAGGCGATCATCACCCAGGCGGGCGCGCATCTGTCGCCGGGGGGCTGGTTGCTGCTGGAACATGGTTATGACCAGGCGGATAAAGTACGCGCTCTGCTGCGTACGGCCGGATTTACGCAGGTCGCCTCCCGGCGGGACGGTGCGGGCATTGAGCGCGTCAGCAGCGGTCGCTTCGGTGCGCGGGTTGCATAGAATGGCAAGCGCACCCCGGCAAGCAAGATGGGTGGCGGAGGTACAGAGGCGGCTGCTTTGAGCGCTTGGGGAAATTCTGTAAATCGGCGGCTTTATCGAGGTGCCTGGCTGTCCGGTTTGTCGGAATTATCCGTGTGCCGGCGTTCCATAGTGCGCATTGCCAAGTACAATCGTCTCCTTTGCGCTCCATCCCGCATCCGGCCGCTACGGAGCGGGCGGGATAGGTGGGGATGTGAGGACGTGAGGATGCCCGACGGCTCCGGAACGGGCTCGGCCCAATGAGTATTCAAATTATTTAACCCGATCGAATCGCGGAGATTTTTATGGACGACGTACAGGCCTTGATCAAAGAACAGATTACCCAGCATCCGGTTGTGCTCTACATGAAAGGGTCGCCGATGATGCCGCTGTGCGGTTTTTCGGCGACAGCCGTGCAGATTCTGCGCGCCTGCAACCTGCCGCTTTTTTTCAGCGTCGATGTGCTGGAAGACCCGGCGATACGCGACGGGATCAAGATTTTTTCCGACTGGCCGACGATTCCGCAGCTTTACATTCGCGGTGAGTTCGTCGGCGGCTGCGACATCATGCGCGAGATGTACCAGAGCGGCGAACTTCAGAAGCTGCTCGAAGGGCTGGCTGTTCCGGAGTGATCTATGGGGGAGGGTGTGCACGCAGGGTTTGATGGCACGCACATCCGAGCCGGGGCGCCTCGGCGCTTGTCGGTTGTCTTCGGAATGGCGACGGCGTCAGGGCTTTGAGGGGTTGAGGATTGGCGCAGCGCGGTGAGTGGTGAGTCAGCGTGCCGCCAGACGCGCGCTGGATAGCGCCAGGCGGGTGACCATGACGCTGAGAAATGCCTGATAAAAATGCATGCGGCAGGTTTCCGATGCTTTGCTGAGAATTTCACCGCGGATGATGACAACCTGCGTTTCCGTCAAGGCAACGACATCGGCCGTCCGTATTTTTTCACTGCTGATCGCAGCCATTTCGCCGAAGCAGTCGCCGTTTGTCATCAGGTTGAGAATGCGGCCGTGCTTGATAATTTTAAGTTCGCCTGAGATGAGGAAGCCGAAGAAATCGCCGTGTTCGCCGTCGCGGATGATCGTTTTGTCTGCGCGCACGGTTTCCCAGGTGGCAAAACGCAGGACTTCCCAGATTTCGACATCGGAAAATGCGGCAAAGAAAGCAATTTCACGCATGGTTTCAAACTGCTCGGTTTCGGTGAGATTGCGTTTGGTCAGCGGCAGCGTCTTGTTACGGAAGGCTTGGGCGAGGGCATTGGAGAAATCCCGCCAGCTTGGATAGCGGTTGTCCGCATCTCTGGCCATCGCGCGCATGGTGATTTCGTCGATTCCGGCCGGAATCCCGGCACGGTAATGCGACGGCGGCTTGGGGTCGGCATTGATGATCTGATAAATCATGTTGTATTTGTTATTGGCCTGAAAAGGCAAGCGGCCGCAAAGCAGCTGATACATCACGACGCCCAGCGAATAGATATCCGTTCGGTAGTCAAGCGGTAGTTCCTGCACCTGTTCGGGCGACATGTAGGCGGGCGAACCGATGCCGGAAACCTGCGTGTTGTCGAGCGAGTCGATAATGGCCGCGCCGAAGTCGGAAATCTTGATGTCTCCTGACGCTGCCGAATCGCCGGCGAACAGGATGTTGGCCGGCTTGATGTCGCGGTGCGTAATGCCGATGCCGTACGCGAAGTCGAGGGCGCGCGTACATTTGAAAATGATTTCGACGATGCGTTCGACCGGCAGCAGTTTTTCCGGCGCGGCGTAGGTTTCCAGCGTTCCGCCCTGTACGTATTCCATGACGATGTAACACAAGGAATCGTCAATCGCCGCATCGTAAATCTGCGTGATGTGCGGATGCGATAGCTTGCCGACCAGCGAGGCTTCGTTGAGGAAAAGATGTTTGTACAGCCGTCCGCGCGCGGGGTCTTTGAGAACTTCCGGCGAAGCGATCTTGACGGCGACCTGGCGCTGGGCAAAAGCGTCCACGCCCAGATAAACCGTCGATGTGGCGCCTTTGCCCAGTGCGCGGATCAGGTCGTATTTGCCGATCTTGTCCATGGCGTGCCGGCCGTTGGTGATATTCGGTTATGCCTGTGCGTGTGTGATGGAGCGCGTAATTTTCGCCCGTGCACGGCCAATGGCGGCGCGTACCTGTTGCGGCGAGGCGCCGCCGATGTGGTTGCGAGCCGCCAGGGCGCCTTCTATGGTTAACGCGGTGAACACGTCTTCGTCAATTAACGGCGAAAAAGCCTGTAATTCGGCCAGCGGTAGTTGCGGGAGGTCGACGCCCAGTGCTTCGGCGCGTTTGACGGCCAGACCGACAACCTCGTGCGCATCGCGGAAGGGCAGTCCTTTACGCGTCAGATAGTCGGCCAGATCGGTGGCGGTGGCAAAGCCTTGACGCAAGGCATCGCGCATGGCTTGCGGGCGGGTTTCGATGCCGCCGATTATTTCGGTGAAGATACGCAGGGTGTCGGTGACGGTATCTGCGGCGTCGAAGAGCGGTTCCTTGTCTTCCTGATTGTCCTTGTTGTAGGCGAGCGGCTGACCTTTCATCAGTGTCAGCAGCGTGATCAGGTCGCCGTAAACGCGCCCCGTTTTGCCGCGCGCCAGCTCAGGCACATCGGGATTTTTCTTCTGCGGCATGATCGAGCTGCCGGTGCAGAACCGGTCGGCGATACGAATGAAGCCGAAGCGCGGCGTCATCCAGAGCACCAGCTCTTCCGAAATACGCGAGAAGTGCATCATCAACAGCGCGGCGGCGGCGCAGAATTCGACGGCGAAGTCGCGGTCGGAAACCGCGTCGAGCGAATTTTCGCAGACGCCGGAGAAACCCAGCGCGGCGGCGACAGATTCGCGGTCAATCGGGTAAGTCGTGCCTGCTAGCGCCGCAGCGCCCAGCGGTAGCACGTTGGCGCGTCGGCGCGCATCGGCAAAACGCTCGCCATCGCGCCGTGTCATCTCGAACCAGGCGAGCAGATGGTGGCCGAAGGTGACGGGTTGGGCAACCTGCATGTGGGTGAATCCGGGCATGGGCGTGTCGGCTTCGCGTTCGGCGAGATCGAGCAGGCGGGTCTGAAATCTTCCGAGCAGGTCGAGGATGGCGTCGATCGTATCGCGCAGCCATAAGCGAATGTCGGTGGCGACCTGGTCGTTGCGCGAGCGCCCGGTGTGCAGGCGTTTGCCGGCATCGCCGACGAGTGCGGTCAGGCGTTTTTCAATGTTGAGATGAACGTCTTCAAGATCAAGCGACCAGACGAATTCGCCGGATTCGATTTCTGCCGTAATCTGCGCCATGCCCCGTTCGATGTCAGCCAGATCGGCGGCGGAGATGATGTTCTGGCGCGCCAGCATACGGGCGTGCGCGAGCGAACCGCGAATATCCTGTCGCCATAGACGTTGGTCGAAGTCGATCGAAGCGGTGTAGCGTTTGACGAGTTCGGACATCGGCTCGGAGAAGCGCCCGGCCCAGGTATAGGCGGTCTGCGGCGCGGCGTGCAATGCGGAAGAGGGTGCGGAAGAAGTCGGCGACGTGGTATTTTTTGTCATATCGGGAGCCTTGCTTGGGCTAGAATGAATATGCGCTTTGGAATATGCGATGGGTTTCGCGGATGAAGCGCGCGTACAGCGATTGAGTCATGAATCATGGGGCAGGTCAATAGTATAAGGCATTCACCGGAAGGGCAACGGCTCCCGAATTTCCGTAATTTGGGCGTTATGCTGCGCATCCTGCTGGGCGTTAACCTGATGGCCGCGGCGGCGGCGCTGGTGATGAGTACGGGCGTTGCCGACTGGCTTCAGCAGTATGTCGGGCTGGCCGCCTGGGTTCAGCCCGTGCTGCTACTTAGCCTTTGCCTGCTGGCGCTGATCGGCCCGTTGCTGTCGCGCCTGCCTGTATGGCCCGGTCGGGGTATCATCGTTGCCTTGGCCTCGCTCTTGGCCGCCTTGTTTGCCGATATCTGGCAACTGCTCGGGCTAGATTTCGCCGCACCTTCGGATCCGCTGAAATCCGCTTTGCTGGCGGCGTGTGCCGCTATTGCCTTGCTGACCTACTTCGACCTGCGTATGCGCGCATTTTCACCGGCGATTGCCGAAGCACGCCTGCAGGCGCTGACGGCGCGTATCCGTCCGCATTTCCTTTTCAACAGTCTGAACGCCGTCCTTTCCCTTATTCGCGCTGACCCGCACCGGGCGGAAACGGCGCTGGAGGAACTGGCCGAGCTGTTTCGCGTCCTGATGCGCGATCCGCGCAACCTGCTGCCGCTGGCCGATGAAATTGCCCTGTGCCGGCAGTATCTCGATCTGGAAAAGCTGCGACTGGGCGATCGCCTGCATGTTAAATGGAAGCTCCTCGACGTGCCGCAAACAATGCGGGTGCCGCCGCTGATGCTGCAGCCCTTGCTGGAAAACGCCGTCTATCACGGCATCGAGCCGATCAGCGAGGGCGGCACGATACGCCTGCGGCTGATGCGGCGCGGCAATGAGCTGCATATCGATATGAGTAACCCCTGCACAAGCGATCCGGCCGACAAGGAGGGAGGAAAGAGCAGCGGTCACCAGATGGCGCTGGCCAATATCCGCGAACGGTTGGCGCTGTACTACGATCTGGAGGCGCGTCTAGAAACGCGCCTGCAGCCCCTGCACAATGGGCAGCATGAATTTCGTGTGCATATTCTTCTGCCTTGCCGGAGCGAAGACCTATGAGCGAAGAGAAGATGCATGAGCCAACGAATGCCGCGGTTGCGTTGTCCGTGGTGCTGGTTGACGATGAGGCGCCGGCGCGACGGCGCCTGCGTGATGTGCTGGCCGATGCCGCCGCACAGGTGCCGAATGAAGTTGTCGCCGAAGCGGCGGACGGTCATGCGGCTATTGCCGCGATCACGGCACTGGCGGAACACAGCAGGCGAGCGGTCGACCTGGTGTTGACCGACATTCGCATGCCAAAGATGGATGGCATTGAACTGGCGCGACACCTTGTCCATCTCGAAATACCACCGGCCATCATTTTCATCACGGCCTATGACAGCTATGCGGTGCAGGCATTTGAACTGAACGCCATCGACTATTTGGTCAAGCCGGTGCGCCTGTTGCGTCTGGTCGATGCCCTGAAGAAAGTCAGCCAGCGTCGGGCGAATATTCCGGCGCAAGCGCTGGCCGACATTCAGCAGGGCGCCCGCGCGCATCTTTCTTGCCGCGAACGCGGGCGGCTTTTGCTGATTCCGATTGCCGACATCCTGTATCTGCGCGCCGACCTCAAATATGTGACGGCGCGCACTGCCCAGCGCGAATATCTGCTCGATGAATCGCTGACCCAGCTTGAAGCGGAGTTTTCCGGATATTTCATCCGGCTGCACCGCAATGCCCTGGCGGCGCGCGAGGCCATTGTCGGTTTTGAAAAAGCGATTAAGGATGATGGTGAAACCCAATGGCAGGCGCTCATTCGCGGCGTACCGGAAAAACTGCCGGTCAGCCGCCGCCAATGGACGATTGTCCGAGCCTGCATGAAATGATCCGGCCGTAACGAAGGCAGCCGCCAGGCCGTCAATTTTGCGGCAATGCCTCGCGTAAATAAAAGGTAGATAAAAGGTAGATAAAAGGTAGGTAAAACGCAGATAAAAAAATCCCGCATCGCTTAGGATGCGGGATAAATCTCATCATTGTGATGAGTCAGGGAGGATCAAACGTTTTCTGCAACACCCGCAAAAAACGTTGGATGAACTTTAGCGCGCACCGAGCGCGCTGTCTGTGCCGCTTATGCGTCATTCCGTGAATTTTTGTAAAGCCAGTACGGCAAAACAAAGCTTTCGCCTACTCCGCGCTGCACCGAAAAGCGGGTGATCAGTGATCCTCGTGTCCTGTCTGTAATGTGCCTTCCTCCCGCCATGCCGCAGGTTATGCTTGTTACAATGCGCGCCGCGAACTCTCCAATTTCTGGACGATTCTGTGACGGTTCAGTGCCGGAGCCTGAACTGCCTGAACACGGGAGCGTGATTCATGGTTCATTTATTGACGGGTCTGGTATTCGCCTACGTTGCATGGCGCTTTATCGTGCCTATGCCGTGGGGTGGTACGGGCAAGTGGCTGGTTGCTGCGCTGCTCTTCCTGATTTCGCAGCACTATCTTTTCCTGCGTCTGCGCCCGGGCGGTCTGGCCTCGCCTGAGCTGCCGTTTGGCGTGCATCTGCTGTTAGGCTGGCTGTTTGGCGCCTTTCTCCTGCTGGCAGCTTTTTTGCTGCTCAAGGATGTGGTGGCGCTGGTGTTTGCGCTGCTTCGCTATGCCGGGCTTGACATGGGACGTTCATTGATGTGCCCGTGCTGGAATTACAGCCTGGCTGCGCTGGCCGTCATTTTGAGTGCGCTTGGCGTGACGCAGGCCATTCGCATCCCTGACGTCAAAACGGTGGAAATCGTGGCGCCCCGTCTGCCTGCTGCCTTTGACGGACTGCGCATCGTGCAGATCAGCGACCTGCATGCCAGCCGCCTGCTGACGGCTTCCTGGGTGGAGGCTGTCGTCACGCAAGTGAATGCCCTGAATCCCGATCTGATCCTGATCACCGGCGATCTCATCGACGGCCGGGTAGACAAGCGCGCGGCCGATGTCGCACCGCTTGCCAAGCTGCGCGCCAGAGACGGTGTTTACGCCATTCTTGGCAACCATGAGTATTACTCGAACGCCGGGGAATGGGCGCGCGCTTTTGGCGATCTCGGTCTGCATCTGCTGATCAACCAGCATGCCGTCATTTCGCACGATGGCGCGCAGCTGGTCATCGCCGGCGTCAGCGATCCTGCCGCAGCCCGGTTTGACGCGGTCATGCCCAATCTGACGGCGGCGCTGTCGGGTGCGGATAGGAAGGCGTTCACCGTGTTGATGGCGCATCGCCCGGGCGATGCGGCAGTGCACGCCGCCGCCGGCGTCGACGTGCAGCTTTCCGGTCATACGCATGGCGGCCAGATTGCCGGCATCCATCTGCTGACATGGCTGGCCAATGAAGGCTTTGTGTCCGGACTGTATACGGTGGGCAGTATGCAGCTCTACGTCAGCAACGGTACAGGGCTCTGGGCGGGGTTCCCGCTGCGTTTGGGGCGTCCTTCCGAGATTACCGAAATGACTTTGCGTCGGGGTATTCAAAAATAGACCTGCCCGGAGATGCCCTAAATACGCGGGCTTGCGGGTAGGCATCCTGAAACTAAAAAACAAGAATCGCCAAGGCCTGCGCGCTGACTTCCATGCATGGAACTTTTCTTGATGCCGTTGCGCTGAGCGGCAGCGCGCCCCGCTGACTTTCTTTGCCTCGC
>ERZ772874.675-NODE-675-length-18412-cov-9.774909_pt1 | contig 18412 bp, 9 predicted proteins | sample MGYA00580586_ERZ772874 | MGnify/ENA primary metagenome ERZ772874 (study PRJEB29015, sample SAMEA2737952) | human oral metagenome | biome: human oral; feature: human-associated habitat; material: dental | place: China | collected 2154 ... | reverse complement strand
AAGGTCTCCTGCAACTTGCGGGAGATGTTCGTAGACCTACAGTGATCCCCTGCAATCTGCGGGAGATGTTCGTACACCTACGGAAGGTCTCCTGCAACTTGCGGGAGATGTTCGTAGACCTACAGTGATCCCCTGCAACTTGCAGGAGATGTTCGTAGACCTACGGAAGGCCCAAACACTCGAGGAGATTCAGTTTCACCCCATTTCATGCGACCCATCGCGATACAAATACGACTATATAATAGAAGAGGATTATGGCTTTTAGGAGAGAGAATAAGATAAAGACGGATTTCACGAAGATCACGATCGGACTGGCTTCACCGGAGGAGATTTTGGAGAACTCCTACGGTGAGATTCTCAAGCCCGAGACGATTAATTACCGCACGTACAAGCCCGAACGCGACGGACTGTTCTGCGAGCGTATCTTCGGGCCGGTGAAGAACTACGAATGCTATTGCGGAAAATACAAACGCATCCGCTACAAAGGCATCGTCTGCGACCGTTGCGGGGTCGAGGTGACGGAAAAGAAGGTGCGGCGAGAGCGTTCGGGACATATACAGCTCGTCGTTCCCGTGGCTCACATTTGGTATTTCCGCTCATTGCCCAACAAGATCGGCTACCTGCTTGGCCTGCCAACCAAGAAGCTGGATTCGATCATCTACTATGAGCGTTACGTAGTTATCCAGACCGGTGAGGCTGAAAATGTGGAGGATATGGACCTCCTCTCCGAAGAGGAATACCTGAACATCCTCGACACCCTGCCGAAGGAAAACCAAATGCTTGAGGATACGGACCCGAACAAGTTCATCGCCAAGATCGGCGCCGAGGCGATCTATGACCTCCTGACGCGCATCGATCTCGACACCCTCTCTTACGACCTGCGCCACCACGCCATGACCGACACCTCGCAACAGCGCAAGAACGAAGCCCTGAAGCGCCTGCAGGTGGTCGAGGCTTTCCGTGCGTCAAAGGGGCGCAACCGTCCGGAGTGGATGATCATCAAAGTCGTGCCCGTCATTCCGCCCGAGCTGCGTCCGCTCGTTCCGCTCGATGGTGGACGCTTCGCCACCTCCGACTTGAACGACCTCTATCGTCGTGTCATCATCCGCAACAACCGTCTCAAACGCCTCATCGACATCCGCGCCCCGGAAGTCATCCTCCGCAACGAAAAGCGCATGCTCCAAGAGGCCGTCGATTCGCTCTTCGACAACTCGCGTAAGTCGAGCGCCGTCAAGACGGACGCCAACCGCCTCCTCAAATCTCTCTCCGATAGTCTGAAGGGTAAGCAGGGACGCTTCCGCCAGAACCTGCTCGGTAAGCGTGTCGACTATTCTGCGCGCTCCGTCATCGTCGTTGGCCCCGAGCTGAAGATGCACGAATGCGGTCTGCCCAAGGATATGGCCGCCGAACTCTATAAGCCATTCATCATCCGTAAGCTCATCGAGCGTGGCATCGTAAAGACGGTCAAGTCGGCCAAGAAGATCGTCGACCGCAAGGAGCCCGTCGTGTGGGACATCCTTGAATACGTCATGAAGGGTCATCCCGTCCTCCTCAACCGTGCTCCGACGCTTCACCGCCTCGGTATCCAGGCCTTCCAGCCGAAGATGATCGAAGGGAAAGCCATTCAGCTCCACCCCTTGGCCTGTACCGCTTTCAACGCCGACTTCGACGGTGACCAGATGGCTGTCCATCTGCCGCTGGGCAACGAGGCCGTGCTCGAAGCGCAGATGCTCATGCTCGCTTCGCACAACATCCTCAACCCTGCCAACGGCGCCCCCATCACCGTGCCCTCGCAAGACATGGTGCTCGGACTCTATTACATCACCAAGCTCCGCAAAGGCACCCGTGGCGAAGGGCTCATCTTCTACGGGCCAGAGGAGGCACGCATCGCTTACAACGAAAAGAAGCTCGACATCCACGCCCCGATCAAGGTCTATGTCAACGACCGCGACGCCGAAGGCAACCCTGTCCGTCACATGGTCGAGACCTCCGTGGGCCGACTCATGGTCAATGAGTTCGTACCCGAAGAAGTGGGTTACGTCAATGAGGTTTGGGGCAAGAAAGCCCTGCGCGACATCATCGGCAACGTGATCAAGACCTGCGGCGTGGCCCGTACGGCACAGTTCCTCGACGACATCAAGAACCTCGGCTATTACATGGCCTTCAAGGGTGGCCTGTCGTTCAACCTGGCCGACGTGCTTATCCCGCCCGAAAAGGACAGCATCGTCAAGGAGGGATACGACGAAGTGGAGCAGATCACGTCCAACTACAACATGGGCTTCATCACCAACAACGAGCGTTACAACCAGATCATCGACACCTGGACGCACGTCAATAGTAAGCTCTCCAAGACGCTCATCGATCAGCTCAGTTCGGACAACGACGGCTTCAATTCCATCTACATGATGATGGATTCCGGTGCCCGTGGATCGAAGGAGCAGATCCGTCAGCTTTCGGGCATGCGTGGTCTGATGGCCAAGCCGCAGAAGAGCGGTAGCGACGGCGGACAGATCATCGAGAACCCAATCCTTTCGAACTTCAAAGAGGGACTCTCCGTGTTGGAGTACTTCATCTCCACCCACGGTGCCCGAAAAGGTTTGGCCGACACCGCCCTCAAGACAGCCGATGCCGGATACCTGACGCGCCGACTTGTGGACGTCTCGCACGACGTGATCATCAACGAGGAAGACTGCGGTACGCTGCGCGGCCTCGTCTGCACGGAATTGAAGAACAATGAAGACGTCATCGCCTCGCTCTACGAACGTATCCTGGGCCGCGTATCTGTGCATGATGTCGTTCACCCGATCACGGGTAAAATCATCGTCCACTCGGGTGAAGAGATTCGCGAGAAGGAAGCCATGGAGATCCAGGAATCGCCGATCGAAAGTGTCGAGATTCGCTCCGTGCTTACGTGCGAATCGAAGAAAGGCGTCTGTGCCAAGTGCTACGGCCGCAATCTCTCTACGGGTCGCATGGTGCAGAAGGGCGAAGTGGTCGGCGTCATCGCCGCTCAGTCCATCGGTGAGCCGGGTACACAGCTTACACTGCGTACATTCCACGTCGGCGGTATCGCCTCGAACATCGCTACCGAAAACAGCCTCATCTCCAAGTACGACGGTGTGCTGGAGATCGATGAGCTGCGCGTGGTAGACTCCGAGAGCGATGGCTGCAAGATCGTAGTCAGCCGTCTGGCCGAATTGCGCATCGTAGACCCGAACACGAAGATTGTGCTGCATAACCACAACATCCCCTACGGCTCGAAGATCTTCTTCGACAATGGCGCCACCGTGAAGAAGGGCGACAAGATCATCGAATGGGACCCCTTCAATGCCGTTATCGTCTCCGAGGCCGCCGGACGGATCACGTTCGAAAGCATGGAAGAGAACATCACCTACAAGGTGGAAAGCGACGAAACCACGGGCTTGAAGGAGAAGATCATCATCGAATCGAAAGACAAAACGAAGGTTCCCGTGGCGCACGTAGTCAGCGACGAGGGTACGACGCTTAAAAACTATGCGCTGCCGTTGGGTGCTCACGTGATCAAGGAGGATGGCGACCTGATCAAGACGGGCGAGGTGCTCGTAAAGATTCCGCGCGCCGTCGGTAAGACGGGCGACATCACCGGTGGTCTGCCGCGTGTCACGGAGCTCTTCGAGGCGCGTAACCCGTCCAACCCGGCCGTAGTGTCTGAGATCGACGGTGAGGTCAGCTTCGGTAAGATCAAGCGAGGCAATCGCGAAGTCATGGTCACCTCCAAGCTCGGCGAAACGAAGAAGTACATGGTGCCGCTCTCCAAGCAGCTTCTGGTGCAGGAAAACGACTACGTCCGTGCCGGTATGCCACTCTCTGACGGTGCCATCACCCCGTCCGATATTCTCTCCATCAAGGGCCCCACGGCCGTGCAGGAGTACATCGTCAACGAGGTGCAAGACGTCTATCGTTTGCAGGGCGTGAAGATCAACGACAAGCATTTCGAGGTGATCGTACGCCAGATGATGCGCAAGGTGGAGATTGCCGATGCGGGCGACACGCGTTTCCTCGAGCAACAGCTTGTCGATAAGATCGACGTCATGGAGGAGAACGATCGCATGTGGGGCAAGAAGGTGGTGACTGATCCGGGCGAGTCGGATACGCTCAACGCTGGACAGATCGTCACCGCGCGTAAGCTCCGCGACGAGAACAGTTCGCTCAAGCGCCGCGACAAAAAGCTCGTCGAGGCTCGCGACGCGAAACCAGCGACAACGATCCAGATCCTCCAGGGTATCACCCGCGCCGCACTTCAGACGTCCAGCTTCATGTCCGCCGCCTCTTTCCAGGAGACAACCAAGGTGCTCAACGAGGCTGCCATCAGCGGTAAGTCTGACCGCCTCGAGGGACTGAAGGAGAACGTCATCTGCGGACACTTGATCCCGGCCGGAACGGGCCGCCGCGAGTTCGATCGACTCATCGTTGGCGCCAAGGACGACTTCGATCGCATTGTTGCCGAACGCGAGCTGGCCGAGCTGGGCGAAACCCTTGAGACGCCTGCACCACGCAAGACGAAGAAGAAGAAAGCCGCCCCGGCGCCTGCCCCCGCACCTGTGGTCGAGTCCGAGACGGTCGTTCTGACCTCCGACGCTATCGTGGAGCCGTAAGCGCACACGTTACGAGTTACAGGCAGCCTATCCGGCGGCTTGTAACTCGCAACTACTTCTCAGAAGCTCTCCTTACTTATAACAATCCATCACCTCATGCTTGACAACCAAAACAGAGCATGCATAGCCGTAACTGCGGGAGGGGGCGACGTCTGCCTTCTCCCGCAGATGGCTAATAGGCATGGCCTCATCGCCGGTGCCACAGGCACGGGCAAGACTTGCACGCTGCAAAACATGGCCGAGACATTCAGTCGCATGGGTGTCCCTGTCTTTGCCACCGACATCAAAGGCGACCTCTCCGGAGTGGCCCGCCCGGGCGGTGGTAACGCCGCCCTGCAACGCAGCGTGGACGCGCACCACCTTGCCGAACGAGGCTTTGCCTACGCCGCCTCACCCGTCTGCCTCTGGGACATCTTCGGCGAGGCCGGTCATCCGCTACGCACCACCATCTCCGAGATGGGACCGCTGCTCCTCAGCCAGCTGCTCGACTTGAACGACATCCAAAGCAACGTCCTCTCGATCGCCTTCCGCATCGCGGACGACGAGCAACTCCTGCTGCTTGACCTCAAAGACCTCCGCAAAATGTTGGAGCACATCGGCCAGGAGCGCACCCGCTACACCACGGCCTACGGCAACATCTCCGTGGCCACCATCGGCGCCATACAGCGCGGACTGCTGGCGCTTGAGGAGCAAGGCGCCGACCATTTCTTCGGCGAACCGGCCTTCGACATCCTCGACTTCCTCCAGCCACGCGACGGCCGCGGCGTCATCCACATCCTCGAGGCCGAACGCCTCATGCGCTCCCCGAAGCTCTACACCACCTTCCTCCTCTATCTCCTTTCCGAGCTTTTTGAGCGCCTGCCCGAGGTGGGCGACCTCGACCGGCCGCGCCTCGTCTTCTTCTTCGACGAAGCCCACCTGCTCTTCAATGGCATAGCCCCCTCGCTGCTCGAAAAGGTCGAACAGGTGGTCCGGCTCATCCGCTCCAAAGGCGTGGGCATCTATTTCTGCACACAAAATCCGGCCGACATCCCCGACACTGTTCTCGGTCAGCTCGGCAACCGTGTGCAGCATGCCCTGCGTGCCTTCACCCCGCGCGACCAGAAAGCCGTCTCGACGGCCGCCTCCACTTTCCGCCCCAATCCCGCTTTTGATGCGCGCACAGCCATCACAGAGCTTGGCGTGGGCGAGGCGCTCGTCTCCTTCCTCGACGCCGCCGGACGGCCATCCATCGTCGAGCGCGCTGTCATCATCCCGCCTGAGGGCCGCGCCGGCGCCCTCACCGCAGACGAGCGTCGGGCCGTGATTCAGTCGTCGCCCTTCTTGGGCAAGTATGACCAAGCGGTGGACAACGAATCGGCCTTCGAACTCCTCACCGCCCGCATGGAGCGCGCCAGCCGTGAGCAAGCCGACGCCCTCCGCGAAAAGGAGGAGCTGCGTCAGCAAAAGGAGCAAGAGCGTCGCGAGCGGGCCGAGCGTGTCGAGCGAGAGCGCCTCGAACGCCAGCGCCAGCGCGAGAAGGACAACAGCCTCACGGGAAGCCTCACCAAAATGGCCTCCACCAAAGCCAAGCGTGAGGTGATCAATCTCCTCTTCAAATTCGGTCGCGGCCTGCTGGGATCGCTCCTGAAATAGCCACAAGGCCCGCATATCATACCGATGTGCGGGTCTTCTTTTTGGGGGGAACGCCGACCTACACTGTCAATCCGGCATTTCAGACTTGAAAAACGCCGACCTACACTGTCAATTCGGCATTTCAGACTTGAAAAGCGCCGACCTACACTGTCAATTCGGCTTTTCAGACTTGAAAAGCCTCGACCTACACTGTCGATGGGGCATTTCAGACTTGAAAAACACCGACCTACACTGTCAATTCGGCTTTTCGGATTTGAAAAACGCCGACCTACACTGTCGATGGGCATTTTCATGGGGAAAATGTGGATTTGAACAGCGCCGGAGGCCCTTCCGTACTTTCAAACGCGTCCCGTTCGGCATCTCCGCAATTCCGAAAAAAAAATACTTTTGCGCTCGTGCTACGAATCCCGCTACATATCGAACGCATCCTCCTTGTTAATGATTGCGTAATAATCCCGGATTTCGGAGGCTTCATCCTCCGGCGGCATGCTGCCGTCCACAAAACCCGGGAATGTGCCTTCCTTCCCGCCCGAAAAGAAATCGTTTTTAATCCCACGCTCACCCATAACGACGGCCTGCTGGCCGAGTCGTATATGGAGATGTACGGCATGGATTTCAACGAGGCGCAACAGGCTATCCGGCACGACGTCAGCGCCCTGCTGGCCCAGCTCGACGAGGAGGGCATCCTCCGATTGGACGCTATCGGAACGCTCCGTCGCAACGATGACGGTGCGCTCCTCTTTGATCCTATCGATCGAACGCCCCTTTATGGCATCGGTTCTTACGGTCTACCTTTATTTTATATGCCGCCGCTCAGCCCCGAACCGTCCGAGGCCCAGCCGATCGCGCGGCTTACTGTTCCCGATTCGATACCCGTCACACGTCGCCTTATCCCCGAGAGTGTAAAGGCGCATCTCCCTGCCGCCCTGCGTGTGGTGGGGCAGACGGCCGCCGTAGCCGCCGTCGCATGTGCCTTCTATTTTACGGTGTCCACACCCGTGAAGGAGGTGGATCGATCAGCCTATACCGCCGGCTTTGTCCCCTCTGAATTGCTCCACGATCTGAGCGAAAAAGCGCCCGCCGCACCGCCCGCGCCTGTCCCAGAGATTCAGCCGGAAGGGGAGGGGCAAACGAAGACCCAAAAAGCAGCAGAGAAAAAGAGATATAGGATCGTCATCGCCAGTCTGGATCGTCTCGAAGCCGCTGAGCAGCTTGTCTCGAAGCTAACGCCCGCTGATCGCGCTCGAGCTCGAATCCGGATGAACGGAGTGGTCCGCAAGATCCGTGTGATAATCGGCGATTATACGGATCGGAAAGAGGCGGAGGCCGAGCTGGCGCGGTGGCGAAAGAATCCCAAGTTTGAAACAGCCTGGCTCATCGTCGGACCTTAAAGCATAGATCCTCTTCCTCTCCCCCAAAAAGTGAGGAATACAATACAGTCATTTTTTTACACAGTAAAACGAAGAAATTTATGGCAGAAGCAGCAAAAGAGAAACTGTTCTCGGAGTTCCCGCCCGTCACCACTGAAGAGTGGATGGCCAAGATCACAGCCGATCTAAAGGGCGTGCCGTTCGAGAAGAAACTGGTTTGGAAAACGGGCGAAGGATTCAATGTGAATCCGTTTTATCGCGCCGAAGACATCGAAGGACTGGCCACCGCCACCTCGTTGCCCGGGGAGTTCCCCTACGTGCGCGGTACGAAAGTCTGCAACACGTGGTTGGTCCGTCAGGACCTCGCCGTCGACGATTGTGCGGCGGCAAACGAGAAAGCCAAACGCCTCATCGCAGAGAGTGGCGTCACGGCCCTCGGTTTCAATGTAAAGAGCACCCTCATCGACGCTGCGAACATCGCCACGTTGCTCGACGGCATCGATCCGGTGGCTGTAGAACTCAATTTCCGCACCTGCAACCATCGCGTGACGGATCTGATCAGCATCCTCGCTGACTATTTCAAGGCCAAGGGCGTCAACCTCGACGAGGTCGTAGGCTCCGTGGCTTACGATCCGCTCAAGAAGCCCCTCGTTAAGGGCGTGGCTCTGACTGGCGCTTGGGTGCAGGAAGCTGTCGATGTGGTGAACGCCGCCGAAGCCCTGCCGGGCTATCGCGTGCTGGCCGTCAACGCCGCCAACCTCAACGACGCCGGTTCGTACATCACCCAAGAGCTGGGCTATGCGCTGGCTTGGGGTAACGATTTGATCGCCAAACTGAGCGAGGCCGGTCTGCCCGCAGAGAAGGTGGCGAAGAAGATCAAGTTCAATTTCGGTATCTCGTCGAACTACTTCTTAGAGATGGCCAAGTTCCGCGCCGCACGCTGGCTCTGGGCCGAGATCGTCAAGGCCTACAATCCCTCGTGCGACTGCGCCTGCAAGATCCGCGTGCATGCTCGCTCGTCGATGTGGAACATGACCGTGTTCGACGCCTACGTAAACCTGCTCCGCACGCAGACGGAGACGATGTCAGCCGCCATCGCAGGCGTTGACTCCATCACCGTCTTGCCGTACGACAGCGTATTCAAGACGCCCGACGAATTTTCGGAACGCATCGCACGCAATCAGCAGCTCTTGCTCAAGGAAGAGTGCCACTTCGACAAGGTGGTTGACCCCGCAGCGGGTTCCTATTACGTAGAAGTGCTGACGCAGTCGATGGCTGACGCCGCATGGAAGCTCTTCCTCGAGGTAGAGGACAAGGGCGGATTTGCCGCCGTAGCCAACACGGGCGAAGTGCAGAAGGCCATCAACGAATCGAACAAGGCACGCAAGAAGCTCGTTGCCACGCGTCGCATCAGTCTGCTGGGCACGAACATCTTCCCGAACTTCACGGAGATGTCTGGCGACAAGATCGAGAAGAAAGAAGAGGGCACCGGCCACGGATGCGGTTGCAGCAAAGACGCCTCGATCGAGAAGCTCGACTTCTCTCGCGGTGCATCGGAGTTTGAAACCCTGCGTCTGGCCACGGAGCACAGCGGCAAGCGCCCGAAAGTGTTCATGCTGACCATTGGCAACCTGGCCATGCGTCTGGCACGCTCGCAGTTCTCGTCCAACTTCTTCGCCTGCGCAGGCTACGAGATCATCGACAACCTCGGTTTCGAGACCGTGGAGGCTGGTGTGAAGGCCGCTCGCGAGAAGAAGGCCGACATCATCGTGCTCTGCTCGAGCGACGACGAGTATGCCGTTCATGCCCCTGAAGCTTTCAAGCTGATCGACGGCAAGGAATTGTTTGTGGTGGCAGGTGCGCCTGCTTGCATGGAGGAATTGAAAGCTGCCGGCATCGAAAATTTCATTCACGTGAAATCGAACGTGCTGGAGACCTTGCAGATGTTTAACGCGAAACTTCTTTGATGGAAAGATCTTATGAGACCGAACTTTAGAAACATAGATATCAAGTCAGCCGGCTTTGTCGCTACGGATGCGACGGCCTGGGCAAAGTCCAACGGCATCACCGCCGACTGGAAAACGCCTGAACACATTCAGGTGAAATCCGTATACACGAAAGAAGACCTCGACGGCATGGAGCACCTGCACTACGCTTCCGGTCTGCCGCCCTACCTGCGCGGCCCGTATAGCGGCATGTACGCCATGCGCCCTTGGACCATCCGTCAGTACGCCGGATTCTCCACGGCCGAGGAGTCGAACGCCTTCTATCGCCGTAACCTCGCTTCGGGTCAGAAAGGTCTCTCTGTAGCCTTCGACCTGCCGACGCACCGCGGCTACAACGCTGACAACCCCCGCGTGGTGGGCGACGTAGGTAAAGCCGGTGTGTCGATCTGCTCGCTGGAGGACATGAAGGTGCTTTTCGACGGTATTCCCTTGAGCAAAATGTCCGTATCCATGACCATGAACGGCGCCGTGTTGCCCGTCCTCGCGTTCTACATCAACGCCGGTCTGGAGCAGGGGGCTAAGCTCGAGGAGATGCAGGGAACGATCCAGAACGACATCCTCAAGGAGTTCATGGTGCGTAACACCTACATCTATCCGCCCGAATTTTCGATGCGCATCATTGCCGACATCTTCGAGTACACCTCGCAGAACATGCCCAAGTTCAACTCCATCTCCATCTCCGGCTATCACATGCAGGAGGCGGGCGCTACGGCCGACATCGAGATGGCTTACACCCTCTCGGACGGTATGGAGTACCTCCGCGCAGGTATCAACGCCGGTATCGACGTCGACGCCTTCGCTCCGCGTCTCTCCTTCTTCTGGGCCATCGGTATGAACCACTTCATGGAGATCGCCAAGATGCGCGCTGCGCGTATGCTTTGGGCCAAGATCGTGAAGAGCTTCGGCGCGAAGAATCCCAAATCGTTAGCGCTGCGTACACACAGCCAGACGTCGGGTTGGTCGCTCACGGAGCAGGATCCGTTCAACAACGTCGGCCGTACCTGTATCGAGGCTATGGCCGCTACGCTCGGACATACCCAGTCGCTCCACACGAACGCCCTCGACGAGGCCATCGCCTTGCCGACGGACTTCTCCGCTCGTATCGCCCGTAACACGCAGATCTACATCCAAGAGGAGACGCAGATCTGCAAGGAGATCGACCCCTGGGCCGGTTCCTATTACGTGGAGACCCTGACGAACGAGCTCGTGCATAAGGGCTGGGCGCTGATCAAGGAAATCGAAAGCATGGGCGGCATGGCCAAGGCCATTGAGACGGGTCTGCCGAAGATGCGTATCGAGGAAGCCGCCGCACGTACGCAGGCTCGCATTGACTCGGGCGTGCAGACGATTGTCGGTGTGAACAAGTACCGCTTGGCTAAGGAAGCCCCGATCGACATCCTCGAGGTGGACAACCGCGCCGTGCGTGAGGAGCAGGAAGCACGCCTGAAGGAGTTGCGCGCCGAGCGTGACGAGGCTGCCGTACAGAAGGCGCTGGCCGACATCACCGAGTGCGTCCGGACGAAGAAGGGCAACCTGCTGGCATTGGCCGTTAAGGCTGCCGGACTGCGCGCTTCGCTGGGTGAAATCTCCGACGCGTGCGAGGCCGTAGTGGGACGTTATAAAGCAATCATTAGAACCATATCAGGCGTGTATTCATCAGAGACAAAGAACGACAGCGACTTCCAGCGTGCCTGCGAATTGGCCGAGAAGTTCGCCAAGAAGGAAGGCCGTCAGCCGCGTATCATGATCGCCAAGATGGGCCAGGACGGACACGACCGCGGCGCCAAGGTGGTAGCCACGGGCTATGCCGACTGCGGTTTCGACGTGGACATGGGTCCGCTCTTCCAGACGCCGGCCGAGGCTGCGCGTGAGGCGGTCGAAAACGACGTGCATGTGCTCGGCGTATCGTCGCTGGCTGCAGGTCATAAGACGCTCGTGCCGCAGGTGATCGAAGAGCTGAAGAAGCTCGGCCGTCCGGACATCCTCGTGATCGCCGGCGGTGTGATCCCCGCGCAGGACTACGACTTCCTCTACAAGGCCGGTGTGGCCGCCATCTATGGCCCCGGAACCTCCGTGGCCAAGGCTGCCTGCCAGATCCTGGAGATCCTCTTAGGGGAAGAGAATAAGTAAACGGCATCGGCGCAGAAAATGCGCTGAAGGTGGAGTCGAGGGGGGAGCGCCCTCTCTCCTCTCCCCACGCTCCACGACTATAACGAAACAGGGACGAACCCCCGCGATGGGATGTTCGCCCCTGTTTTCTTTTTGTATGCGGCGCCCCAACCGCCTGCGGGGGGGACGCGCGCAATCAATTACTCCTCCGGCAGACGGATATCCGGATCGCCACCCGTACCGCCGCCTTCAGGCTTCTTGCCGCCGCCCTCTTCGGGCTTCTTCGGATCGGGCTTTTTAGGCCCCTCCTCCGGGTGCTTGATGTCCGGCTTATCGTCGGGCTTGGGCGTGTTCGGCTTAGGCTCCTTGGGTAGCTTGGGATCTTTCTCTCTCTTCTTCTTAGCCATCGTACGGCGGAGCTCCACCTGCTCTTCTTGTCGCTTGATGATCGCGTTGGCGCTCTTAACGAAGGCCTTGTAATGCTCATCACCATGAAGGTGAACCAGAGAATTAACTGAGCAAATCAGATCTCGGTAAGCCTCATCGGCCGCGGCACGTTTCTCCTTGACGATACCCAAGAGTCGATCGCCCTCCTCAGCTGATCGCGCCTTAACGGACTCTTGGAAGGCCTTCTGCTTCTGCTCCAGATCGTCCAAATAAGGCTTGAGGCCAGCCTTGGTCAGCTTCTCGTTACCCATGGCATGGAGGTCCGGGATGAGGTTTTCCAATATACCCGACTCCTTCGCTTGGTTCATGTGCAGCGCGTTGCCGTACTTACTGAAGAGTTTCAAAGCGTCCGAGGCAATACCTGCTATCTCAGCATTGGGATGATAGAGCGAGCCTTTGACGTAAGCATACATGGCACTCCAAGCCGCGTCGCGCAGCTGATCATTCTTCGCCGCAACAGCCACCGAGGGGAGCGCCGCGGACGCTTTCAATGCATCGTCAAACTCCCCAAAGGCACTGAGAAAGCTGTCGACAGACGTTTTCAACCTGGATGAAAAGCCCGGAGCGCTGGTCTCCAACGGAAGCAGGCTCAAGTCGCCCTTTACAAAACCGAGATAACCGAAGTCTTCTTCGACCATCAGCATCTTGACATTAAAAATCTCGATGCTCAGATTCTTTTTGTTGTTCATATATCAATCGTTAAATGGGTTAATCATTGATCTTTTTGACTTGGACGGCTGTCGGAGCCGTGAACCCTCAGGGTTTAGCCCTTGGACGGCTGTCGGAGCCGTGAACCCTCAGGGTTTAGCCCTTGGACGGTCGTCGGAGCCGCGAACCCTCAGGGTTTAGCCCTCGGACGGTCGTCGGAGCTGTTCCAGTCCGTCCTGATTCAGCGAGGGCAAAGGTAGGCGTGTGGAGCTGGAATGGCAACAGGGGTGCGTTATCCGTTTTTGAGGAACCGAAGCAGGAAAATCGCGCTGATTTGCGTCTCATAATAACACCAAGGTTACGCAGACCGGGGCTGTACTCCCGAAGACTAATACACCAGCTCAACAGACTTATACACTTAACGCCGGAGAGTTCGTGGAGCTCCAGATCTCATTGGCTAATAAGGGCTGCTATATCGAGAGTGATAAGCCGGTGCAAGTCTGCTCCTACATGGTGGGAATGAATTACAATAACGGTGCTGTTGGTAATGGCGATGAATCGCTTGTGTGGATTCCTCCTGTTGAGCAGTCTGTGCAAACAGCCTTGATTGCACCATTTACTTCAGATAGGTTGTCGTCTCATTATGCATTGATCGTGACCCCTACCGCGACAAAAGAGAAAACGACCATTAAGATTGGGGCTGGACAGACGATGCTTTTGAGTAGTCAAAACGGTACGTGGTATGACAATCCGAGCTCCGGTATGTCATTCTACAACCTACAGCTTACGGAGGCGTCGGCCTCTTATCTGTTTGACAACGAAGAGGGACTTATTGTTTATGGATATGGCTTTGGATCTTTCATATCCTACTACTACATGGCAGCATCATCCATACGGCAGCTGAATCCTTCATTCTATATCAACGATGTCCATTTCCAAAATGCGAATGGGCAGACGTACTGCAATGGCTCGTTCAAATTCAAGGCTGAATTGAATTTCCCGCTAAGTGCGAATCCCGGACATATAAAATGGTATGTCAACGGAGTCGAAGAGCCCACCGCTCAAGATAAGATCGAATGGACGAAGTCGTCATTCCCATTGAAGACCCCTCAAGAGATCAAATTGGTCGTTATCGGAGAAGATGGAAAGCAGCTCACGATAAAATCTACGATAACAGTAGTAGATCCCAAACCATTGAAGATTACGGGAGATCGTTTTATCTGCCCACCTGCAAAAAGTACGGTGTTGACAGCTGAAAGTGGTCCGACACGTTATCAGTGGTACTATAATGGCAATCCTATTTTAGGAGCCATAGAGAATACATACACGGTTACGTCGGATAAAGCGGGTCAATACTCAGTAATTGGCTCGTATGGCAAGTGCACCTCCCCGATGAGTGACACTGTGACTGTGGTAGACGGCTGCAACGCTACGCTCAACGTGACCTACAACGGAAACGGAAGTAACAGTGGCACGGTGCCGACGGACGAGAAGAGTCCCTATGTCGAGGATGCCGAAGTGACCGTAAAGGGCTTGGGCGACCTCAAGCGTACGGATGCCACGTTCATCGGTTGGAGCTTTACGCAGAAGGGCCTCATCACCGCTAAGAGCGACGAGCCGACCGACCTGAAGAAGGAGAACGACAAGTTCACCATCAAGACCGACACGACGCTTTACGCCACATGGGCCGTCGATAAGAAAGGTCCCAATGGCAACGGTGACGGTGTGCCCGACTACCTGCAAAACGGAGTCACCTACAACGGTAACGGTGGAACCGGTGCGGCTCCGACGGACAACAACCTCTACAACGCCAATACGCAGGTTGAGGTGAAAGATTCCGGTAGCCTCGTTCGTACGGGTGCAGCATTCGTCGGCTGGAGCTTCACGCAGAAAGAGCTGATCAAGAAGGCCAGCGATCTGCCAGGCGATCTGAAGACGAAAGGCCAGAACTTCACCATTACCCAGGACACGACGCTCTTCGCCGTATGGGGTGAGGACAAGACCGGCCCGAACGGAACCTCTGACGGTATCCCCGACTATCTGCAAAAGGGCCTCACCTACAACGGTAACAACCAAACCAGTGGCGATGCCCCGGTAGATAACAACCGCTATAACAGCGGCACGTCAGTAGCTGTAAAAGATTCCGGCACGATGGTTCGCACCGAGGCCGTGTTCCTTGGCTGGAGCTTCGCGCAGAAGGGTCTGATCACGCAGGCCGCGGATGAACCCGCAGACCTGAAGAAGACCGGTGCCCACTTCAACATCACGGCCGATACGACGCTCTTTGCCGTATGGGCAATCGACAAGACGGGCCCGGGCGGTACCCCCGACGGTAAGCCTGACTACAGCCAAGCCGGCGTGACCTACAAGGGCAACGACAACACCGGTGGTACGGCTCCGGTAGATTCGAAGCTTTACAATGACAACGACGACGTGAAAGTGCTCGATAAGGGTAGCTTGGTTCGTACGGATGCCGTGTTCCTCGGCTGGCTCTTCGAGCAGAAGCCTCTGATCACGAAGAAGGCTGATGTACCGGCGACGATCTACCAGAAGGATGCCACCTTCAAGTACTCGGCTAACCAGAAGACGCTCTTCGCACTCTGGGGTGAGGATAAGACTGGCCCGAACGGAACCTCTGACGGTATTGCTGACTACCTGCAAAACGGTGTCACTTACAACGGCAACAACCAGAGCAGCGGTGCGGCTCCCGTGGACGCTAACCGCTATAACAATGGTGAGAACGTAACGGTGAAAGATTCTGGTTCACTGGCACGCACCGAGGCTGTGTTTATCGGCTGGAGCTTCACACAGAAGCCTGTAATTACGAAGGCTGCAGATGAACCTTCTGACCTGAAGAAGAAGGGTGCCACGTTTGCAAGCACAAGCGATACGACGCTCTACGCCGTATGGGCAATCGACAAGACCGGCCCGAACGGTACGCCTGACGGTAAGCCGGACTATAGCCAGGACGGCGTGACCTACTATGCTAACGGTGGCACAGGCGACGCTCCGACGGATAACAGCCTCTATAACGACAATGACGAAGTGACCGCGAAGGATAAAGGCACCTTGGCACACACGGAGGCCGTGTTCATTGGCTGGCTCTTCAATAGCCACGCCTTGGTTACGAAGGCAGCCGATGTGCCGACAGGCTTGAAGCAAGCCGGAGACAAGTTCAATTACTCGTCTACGACCAATAAGCTGTACGCTATCTGGGGGCAGGACAAGACCGGCCCGAACGGCAACTCGGATAATATCCCCGACTACCTGCAGAAGGGCGTTACCTACGACGGCAACGAGAACTCGACCGGTACAGCGCCGACGGATAACAAACGCTATAACAACAATGACGCAGTGACCGTCCTGGGCAAGAACGATCTGACCCGCGATAAGGCCGCGTTTGTTGGCTGGAGCTTCGGCAAGAAGGCGTTGCTGACCACGAAAGCCGAGCACGATGCAGTGACCGACCTGAAGAAGCAGTCGGAGACGTTCACCATCACCACCGACACGACGCTCTTCGCCGTATGGGGTAAGGACGAAACCGGCCCAGCTGGACAGAGCGACAATGTGCCCGACTACCTGCAAAACGGCGTCACCTACGACGGTAACGGTGGCACAGGCACAGCGCCGACAGATGCCAACCGCTATGACAACAACGCAACCGTAACGGTGAAAGGCAAAGAACAGCTGACTCGCAATCAAGCCGTATTCATCGGCTGGAGCTTCGGCGTGCATCCTTTGGTTGAGACGTCGGCCGCACAAAGCGCAATAACCGATCTGAAGCAGCCAGGTGGAACCTTCGCCATCACGGCCGATACGACGCTCTACGCAGTATGGGCAGTAGATAAGACCGGTCCGAGCGGCACACCAGACGGCAAGCCAGACTACAGCCAAGATGGCGTGACCTATCATGCCAATGGTGCCAGTGGTACGGCTCCGCAGGATGCCAACCTCTATAATAATGGCGACCAAGTGACCATCAAGGATAAGGGCGACTTGACGCTTAACCAGACGGTATTTATCGGATGGCACACTTCGAGTGTATCTGTAGTAACAACTGCAGCCAATGTACCGGCCGACATGAAGCAGCCGAATCAGCAAGTGTCTTACTCATCCGCACTCGCAAACCTCTACGCCGTATGGGGTGAGGACAAGACGGGTCCGAACGGTCAGAGCGACAATGTGCCTGACTACCTGCAGAAGGGCGTGACCTATGACGCAAATGGTGCTACGGGAACCGTTCCGACAGATCCGAATCGTTACCAAGACAGTACGATGGTGACTGTAAAGGATAAGGGCAACTTGGCACTTTCGGGTACGATGTTTATCGGTTGGACCTTCCAATCCTCCGATCCGTCTCGGATTACAACCGAGGCTCAGGCCGACGCAGTCAAGGATCATCTGATACAGCCCGGAGCGAAGTTCCTGATCCGGAACGATGTGACGCTTTATGCCGTATGGGCCGATGACGCCAACGGTAATGGCATTCCAGACTATGAGGAGGTACAGATCTCTTGGCATCCAGGCAGTCAGATTAAAGCTGGTAGCAAAATAGATGAGTCGGTATCTAAGAAGTCGCCGGTTAAGTTCACCAGTAAGGGTTACGCCGTTCGTGGCTATGTACTGATTGGTTGGAGCCACCAGAGGAAACCGATTGTGAGCAACCAAGCAGCCGAAAACAAGATCCATCCGCTACTCAAGGTGGGAGATACGTTGACGGTTACAGCGCCTACGACCTTCTATGCCGTTTGGGCTATCGATAAGAACAATAACGGATTTCCGGATTATAGAGATGGTACAAACAAATTGGAATCAGGCCGTGCATCCTTATTAAGAGGCGCGTCAGAGGATCAGATAGATCAGACAGAGTCCCAGCTTGAAGCTGCTTCTATCCGCGTATGGGCTCACGAGGGCGTGCTCTATATCGAGTCTGACCGTCGTGCACGTGCAGAGGTCTACACCCGTAGCGGTGCGTTGTACAAGCGTATCGACGTAGCCGAAGGGCAGACACGCGAACCGCTCGCCGAGGGCTTCTATGTGGTAGTCATCGACGGCAAGACGCACAAAGTGGTAGTACGGTAAGCAGATCATCTGCTACGGCCCCCCGATTGAATGGATGGGGTCGGAATAAGTGAAGAAGCGGGCATGCCTATCCAAGGCGTGCCCGCTTTTCTTGTCTATGAACCCCATTACAAGGAAGTGAGCGGAGAAGTAGGGTGGCCGCATCAAAAATGGCGGTAGGCCTGAGGTATACGCTTGGTTTTGCTCTCCACACCCCTCCGGAACGTATGTTCGACGAAGGGATGGACTTTCTTATTCCAATAGGATGTTTCCGATAGAGCGCTGTAGCGGCTAAAGTGCTTTTGGAAATGCTTGCAACGGTGTGCAAACGCCAGACAGTTTTTCGGAGTACTTGCAGCGTCCCTGCAAACTCCAAAAAGTTTTTCGCGGCATTTGCAGCATTCCTGCAAACGCCAAAAAGTTTTTCGCGGCACTTGCAGCATTCCTGCAAGTCTATTAGTATGGAGGAAGCCTAAGGAAGGCAGTGGGAAAAACGATCGGG
>ERZ772874.674-NODE-674-length-18413-cov-16.233413_pt1 | contig 18413 bp, 20 predicted proteins | sample MGYA00580586_ERZ772874 | MGnify/ENA primary metagenome ERZ772874 (study PRJEB29015, sample SAMEA2737952) | human oral metagenome | biome: human oral; feature: human-associated habitat; material: dental | place: China | collected 2154 ... | reverse complement strand
GTCGTGACTTTAAACGCAAGTCAAACAAGAATAGTCGTGATTTCGAAAGCAGAGGGAACAAGCGTCCGCACCGTACTTCTAGCGAAAAGAAAACAGGCTTTGTCATCCGTAACAAGGGCGACAAATAATGGATGCTTGTCGGCTGTAGAGGCTACTAATAGTGGGAGAGCGAATATCGCTCTCTTTTTGCTTTGAAAAAATTTTGTGAATTTTCCTTTATTTACAATCATTCTTAATAGTAAACTTTTTTCAGTCGTGGTATAATGGAATGAGATTATTAATGGTATGTATGGAGTTGAATATATGATGAACCAACAGAATGAAAAGTATTATCAGGAAGTGACAGAACATCTGCGAATGAAGGGTGTTCGGCTTACTGAAACCAGAAAAGCAGTTATTGCTTTTATGATTAATAGCAGTGATCATCCTAGTGCCGAGATGATTTATCAGGCTTTGTTGCCAGAATTTCCGCACATGAGTCTGGCGACTGTCTACAATAATCTTAAAGTTCTGATTGATGAGGGATTTGTGGCAGAGCTTAAAGTCCGTAATGATACAACGACTTATTTTGATTTTATGGGACATCAGCATCTCAATGTGATTTGTGAAAAATGCGGTCGTATTGCTGATATGGACCTTAATTTACCGGATGTCAAAGAGGAAGTTGAAAAACAAACTGGCTATCGAATTACCAATGCTCAGACAACAGTTTATGGAATTTGTCCAGCCTGTCAGGAGCAAATTACTCAAGCGGGATAAAATTGAAAAGAAGTTCATTTTGAAACTTCTTTTTTGTTTAGGAAAGTTTTTCTTTACCTAGCTTATTCATTTGTGAAATTTTTATGTTTCTCTTACTTAGACTAGCTTTTTAACGAAAAATTTTGTAAAATAGAATAGATAAACGAGGACAACCTCGGAAAATAAAAGGAGAATTTCTAATGGTAAAATTAGTTTTTGCTCGCCATGGTGAGTCTGAATGGAACAAAGCAAACCTCTTCACTGGTTGGGCTGATGTAGACCTTTCTGAAAAAGGAACACAACAAGCAATCGACGCTGGTAAGTTGATCAAAGAAGCGGGAATTGAGTTTGATATTGCTTTCACATCAGTATTGACACGTGCTATTAAAACAACTAATTTGGCTCTTGAATATTCAGACCAACTTTGGGTACCAGTTGAAAAATCATGGCGCTTGAACGAACGTCACTATGGTGGTCTGACTGGTAAAAACAAAGCCGAAGCAGCAGAACAATTTGGTGACGAGCAAGTTCACATTTGGCGTCGTTCTTATGATGTCTTGCCTCCAGATATGGCCAGAGATGATCAATATTCAGCTCACAGCGATCGCCGTTATGCTAATCTTGATGACACAGTAGTACCAGATGCTGAAAACTTGAAAGTTACTTTGGAACGTGCTCTTCCTTTCTGGGAAGATAAAATTGCTCCAGCTCTTAAAGATGGTAAAAATGTCTTCGTTGGTGCACACGGAAACTCTATCCGCGCTCTTGTGAAACACATCAAACAATTGTCTGATGATGAAATCATGGGAGTAGAAATTCCAAACTTCCCTCCTCTTGTATTTGAGTTTGATGAAAAATTAAACGTAGTAAAAGAATACTATCTTGGAAAATAAGAAGTACAAAGTCCTGCTAAGCAGGGCTTTTTTTAGTCTGTTCGAAGGCGGATTCGCCAGATTCATATTTGGAATTTTAAAAGTCTTGTGTAATTTGTTCCATTCATCAGTGGGGATTTGTGGTAAAATAAGAGTCAGAACATTTATATGAGAATGAGGAAGAGATGTTGAAGAGAAAATTTGATAGCCATTCAATCACGAGAAGATTGTACCTGCTGTTTGGAATCGTAGGGGTATTATTTTTGACCTTGATTGTTCGTCTGGGCTATATGCAAGTTATCAATCAGAAGTTTTATACGGATAAATTGGCTAAGGCTAGCAAAACAAGAATAACAACAAGCTCGGTCCGAGGGCAGATTTATGACGCTGCTGGAAATCCCTTGGTTGAAAATACAACGAAACAAGTAGTAACCTATACACGGGATAATAAAGCCACCGCTGGAGAAATTCGTGAGACAGCTCAAAAATTACTCAATTATGTCACAGTGAGTGATATAGCCGTGACTGACAGACAAGCGGTTGATTATTATCTGGCCGATAAGGATGTCTATCGCGAGGTCGTTGAAAAGCTGCCTAAAAATGAAAAATTTGATACCGATGGCAATCGTTTGGAAGAGTCAAAAATTTATAAGGCAGCAGTAGAAAGTATTGATCCGTCTAAATTGGGTTATACGGATGATGAAAAAAAAGCAATTATGCTGTTCAGCCAAATGAATGCCATTTCAAACTTCTCAACGGGAACTATTCAGACGGATCCATTGTCAACGGAGCAGGTTGCGATTTTAGCTTCAAGTGAAAAAGACCTTCCGGGAATTAGCATTTCAACAAGCTGGGACAGGAAAGTATTGGACACTTCTCTTGCGTCAATCGTGGGGAATATTTCCACAGAGAAAGCCGGTCTGCCGGTAGAAGAGGTAGATGAATATCTTAAGAAGGGCTACTCTCTAAATGATCGAGTGGGGACTTCCTATCTTGAAAAGGAGTATGAATCGACCCTCCAAGGGAAGCGAGCTGTAAAAGAGATTCATCTCAATAAAAACGGCAATATGGAAAGTGTAGAAAAAATTTCAGACGGCAGTAAGGGAGATAATCTGAAGCTGACCATTGATTTATCTTTCCAGCAGGGAGTTGAAGATATCCTTAAAAATGCTTTTAATGCAGAGTTGAGCAGCGGAAATGCGACTTATTCTGAAGGAGTTTATGCCGTTGCTATGGATCCAGATACGGGCTCTATCCTAGCTCTAGCTGGTGTTAAGCACGATTTGGAAACAGGCGATATCTCTGCGGATGCTTTAGGGACCATTACCAACGTTTTTGTCCCTGGATCGGTCGTCAAAGCGGCCACTTTGACTGCTGGTTGGCAGTACGGAGCTATTTCTGGTAATCAATCCTTGGTCGATCAGCCGATTACCTTTGCGGGCTCTGCTCCGATTAATTCTTGGTTTACGTCCTTTGGTTCTCGCTCTATTACGGCGGTTGAGGCGCTGGAGTATTCATCGAATACTTATATGGTTCAGCTTGCTCTGAATATGTTAGGAACTCCCTACACTCCGAATATGGCATTAAGTTCAGATAATCTTGATACCGCGATGGAAAAGCTGCGCTCTGTTTTTGCAGAATATGGCTTAGGGGCATCGACGGGCATCGACTTGCCTAATGAATCAACAGGTTATATTCCAAAAGATTTCACAGTAAGTAATTACATTACCAATGCTTTTGGGCAGTTTGATAACTATACCCCTCTTCAGCTCGCTCAGTATGCTGCGACGGTTGCCAATAACGGGAAACGGGTAGCTCCGCATCTGGTAGAAGGGATTTATGGCAATAATGAGCAAGGCGGATTGGGAGACCTGATTGAGAAAAAGGAAACAAAAGAACTGAATCAGGTGAATATTTCCGCAGAAAATATGGCTCTTTTAAAACAAGGTTTCTATCAGGTAGTGAATGGGGGGAGTGGTTTTACAACTGGCCGTACGATTGCGCAGGGTGCGACGGTCTCCATCAGTGCTAAAACGGGAACGGCTGAAACCTATGTCAATGGTGGCACATCCGCCATCAACACCAATGTCGTATCCTATGCCCCAAGCGACAGCCCTAAAATAGCTGTGGCTGTAGTCTTTCCACATAATACTGACCTTTCCTCAACGGTCAGCCACAGTATCACTCGTGATATTATCAATCTTTATAACCAACAGCACCCTATGAATTAGAAAGGAAAAGCAGTAGAATCGGATCGAGATTTTACTGCTCAACTATTACCATTATGCTTTATCCAACCCCTATCGCCAAATTGATTGATAGTTTTTCCAAGCTGCCGGGTATCGGCATCAAGACAGCTACTCGCCTGGCCTTTTATACCATCGGAATGAGTGACGATGATGTCAATGAGTTTGCCAAAAATCTACTAGCTGCCAAGCGCGAGCTGACTCACTGCTCTATCTGTGGCAATCTGACGGACGATGATCCATGTGCGATTTGCACGGATCAAACGCGCGATCAGACTGTGATCCTCATCGTTGAGGATAGCCGTGATGTGTCCGCTATGGAAAATATCCAAGAATACCACGGCCTTTATCATGTACTCCACGGCCTCATTTCCCCTATGAACGGTGTAGGACCAGATGACATCAACCTCAAGAGCCTCTTGACTCGCTTGATGGACAACAAAGTGATGGAAGTGATTGTGGCCACCAATGCAACGGCTGACGGAGAAGCGACTTCTATGTATATTTCTCGTGTGCTCAAGCCTGCGGGTATCAAGGTGACTCGTCTGGCTCGCGGACTGGCTGTGGGCGCTGATATCGAATACGCAGATGAAGTAACCTTGCTCCGAGCGATTGAAAATCGGACAGAATTGTAAGATGAAAGAAAGATTTCCTGCTGAAAAACAGCTTTGGGAGTCTTTTTTCTATTCAAAAATGCAGGGAAATATGGTATACTGAAACAGTCTAAAAAGAAGATGGGGCAACCCAAAATGAACTTATAACTAGAAATGTTGGGATAAGATAATGGTCAAACAAACCTTGATTTTACTATACGGTGGCCGCAGTGCTGAGCGAGAAGTTTCAGTCTTGTCGGCTGAGAGTGTCATGCGAGCTGTCAATTATGACAAATTTTCTGTCAAGACTTATTTCATCACAAAAGCTGGCGATTTTATCAAGACACAGGAATTTACAGAAAAGCCGTCTGCAGATGAAAAGCTTATGACCAATGCAACGGTTGATATTTCGCAGCAAGTCAAACCGAGTGATATTTATGAGGAAAATGCAGTTGTCTTTCCTGTTCTTCATGGACCGATGGGCGAGGATGGCTCTATTCAAGGCTTTCTTGAAGTGCTGCGGCTTCCTTATGTGGGCTGCAATATCTTGTCTTCAAGTGTTGCCATGGACAAAATCACCACTAAACGTATTATGGAGTCTGCTGGAATTCCGCAGGTGCCTTATGTAGCGGTGATTGAGGGCGAAAATCTGGAAGAAAAAATTGCCGAAATCGAAGAAAAATTGACTTATCCGATTTTTACCAAACCGTCTAATATGGGTTCTAGTGTGGGCATTTCCAAGTCTGATAATCAAGAGGAGTTGCGGGCAGCATTGGACTTAGCCTTCAAGTACGACAGCCGTGTCTTGGTCGAGCAGGGTGTCAATGCGCGTGAGATTGAGGTTGGCCTTTTAGGAAATTATGCTGTCAAGAGCACCTTGCCGGGTGAAGTAGTCAAGGATGTGGCTTTCTACGACTACGAGGCCAAGTATATTGACAATAAGATTACCATGGACATTCCTGCGAAAATCTCGGACGAGGTTATTGCAGTCATGCGTACAAATGCTGAGACAGCCTTTCGTGCCTTGGGTGGACAGGGATTGGCGCGCTGTGATTTCTTCTACACAGAGGATGGCGACATTTTCCTCAATGAGCTCAATACCATGCCTGGCTTTACCCAATGGTCTATGTATCCTTTACTTTGGGAAAATATGGGACTGTCTTATTCCGATTTGATTGAGAAATTAGTAATTTTGGCTCAGGAAGCCTTCGAAAAACGCGAAGCTCACCTGCTTTAAGAAGATAAAATAGGGAGTGGAAGGCTAAGCTTAGTTTCGTTGAACAGGGCTTTGCTTTCACTCTTTCTTTTAGGAGAAGAAATGAAATTAACTTTACATGAAATCGCTTCTGTACTGGGGGCAAAAAATGATGTGTCAGGTTTTGAAGATGTAGCTTTAAACAAAGCTGAATTTGACAGCCGTTTGATTGAGGCGAGGGATCTTTTTATCCCGCTCAAGGGGGCGCGTGACGGCCATGACTTTATCGCGACAGCCTTCGCTCAGGGAGCTGCGGCTACCTTGTCTGAGCGTCCAGTAGCAGAAGGACCGTATATTTTGGTCGATGATGTGCTGGCGGCTTTTCAGCGCTTGGCTCAATATTATCTGGAAAAGACAGCTGTAGATGTGCTCGCTGTGACAGGCTCCAATGGGAAGACTACAACCAAGGATATGCTGGCTCAGCTATTGGCTACTAGCTACAAAACCTATAAAACTCAAGGCAACTATAATAATGAAATCGGTCTGCCCTACACGGTGCTCCACATGCCAGATGACACAGAAAAGCTAGTTTTGGAAATGGGGCAGGATCACTTGGGGGATATCCATCTTCTGTCTGAAATTGCCAAGCCAAAGACTGGCATTGTGACCTTGATTGGTGAAGCTCACTTAGAATTTTTCGGAAGCCGTACGGAGATTGCTAAAGGCAAGATGCAGATTGCGGATGGCATGAAGAAAGGTGGTCTGCTTTTGGCTCCGGCTGATAAGATCGTCAATGATTTTCTGCCAGACCAGCAAAAAGTGGTTCGCTTTGGGCCAGATGCAGATATTTTCTTGACTCGATTAGAGGAGCGCAAGGACAGCCTGACCTTTGAAGCAAATTTTCTGGAACAGGCGATTGACTTGCCAGTGACCGGAAAATACAATGCGACCAACGCCATGATTGCAGCTTATGTAGCTCTGCAAGAGGGGGTGAGCGAGCCAGCTATCCGCCAGGCTTTTGTCCAGCTAGAACTGACTCGCAATCGAACTGAGTGGAAGAAAGCAGCTAATGGAGCCGATATCCTGTCAGATGTCTACAACGCCAATCCAACAGCTATGCGCTTGATTCTTGAGACTTTCTCGACAATTCCAGCCACTCAGGGCGGCCGCAAAGCTGCAGTCTTAGCTGATATGAAGGAGCTGGGAACTGACTCGAAGCTTATGCATGGAGCTATGATTACCAGTCTTAACCCTGAGATTATTACTGACCTTTTCCTCTATGGAGAGGATATGGAAGCCCTCTATGTCTATGCTCGGGAGATCTATCCACCAAATCGAGTGCACTATTTTGTCAAAAATGCTGGCAAGGATCAGTTTGAAGATTTGACCAAGACCGTTAAGACTTGGTTGCAATCAGCCGACCAAATCTTGCTCAAGGGTAGTAATTCGATGAAGTTGGATAAACTAGTGGAGGTCTTGGAGCATGGGGACAAGTGATACAGCTTTAATTCTCCAGCGACTGTTGGCGATAACGGATACAGGTCTGTCTTTTGCTGCCAGTGAGTTTGATCGAGAACGCTATGCGGATATCAGAGATAATCTAAATCAGCTGTTAAGCGAGACCAGCCATCTGGATCAAGAGGAACTTTCTAACTTGCTCCGACCGACAGATTTTTATGCGACTCCTTTGGTCGATGTCCGAGCTTTTATCGTTCAGCAGGGGAAGATTTGTCTAGTACGAGGACAGCAAGAGGAGACATGGGCTCTGCCGGGTGGTTTCTGCGAAGTAGGCTTTTCTCCTAAAGAAAATATAGTAAAAGAAATTCAGGAAGAAACGGGATTTCAAGCTAGCGTAGTACGCTTGCTGGCTGTCTTTGATAGCAATAAATTTCAGCCACAAAGCAAGCAGTATGTTAAGCTCGTGTTTGAATGTCGGCTGGAAGAGGGAGATTTTCAGCCCAATTTAGAAATCTCAGAACTGAATTTCTTTGACCCGCAGAATTTGCCTCTTTTATCTGAGAAAAGGATAACAAAAGAGCAGATGCAGCTTCTCTGGGAAATCTATCAGGGCAAACGAGAACAATACTTAGATTAGATTAGAACAGTATGCAATATCTAGCCTTGCTGCGCGGTGTCATGCCGACGGGGCCGAATAGAATACCCAAGATGAGTGAATTGGTAGAGATTTTAGAAGCTTCTGATCTGCGCGGTGTTTCAACTTATATCCAGTCGGGTAATATCCTTTGCGAAACGGATTTATCCGCTGAGGCTCTAGCTGATCAGATTCATCAAAGCATTTTTCAACAAATTGGAGCCAGCCTGTCGGTTGTTATTAAGAAGAAAGCTGATTTAGATTAGAATTGGTGATTGCTGAAAATCCATTTCCAGCAGACTATGATCTTTCTAGGATCCATCTGACCTTTACCAATCATGAGCTCGACAGGCAGAAATTGGCAAAGATTCAAAGTCTAGCATTTGAGGGCAAGATATTTGAGATGGGCTCAAGTTGCCTTCATATATATTTACCACGAGATGCTGCGAAAAAGAAGCTAAATAATAATTTTTTAGAAAAGAAATTAGGAATCGTTGCTACGACCAGAAAGCTTAGTGTCGTTAAAAATTTATTTATTAGGATGAAAGATTGACAAATGAATTTACTAGATTTTTTTACTAGTCACAAAACAGAACCGCCTATGATGACGCCGTTCGCCTATATTCTGATGATGGTCGGATTGGTGTCTGTCATCTATCTAGCCAGCTGTTTTTTTAAGCGAAAGAAGATGCAGACTTTTTTCAGAATCGCTCAAATTGTGCAATTGGTATTTTTATACGGCTGGTATTGGGCTATTCAGGAGCCTCTGTCTGAGAGTCTTCCCCTGTACCATTGCCGGATTGCCATGTTTGCCGTTTTACTTTTACCAGATAAAGTCCCTTACAAGCAATATTTTGCTTTGCTGGGAGTATTTGGTCCGATCTGCGCGATTGTTTATCCGATTTTGGACCCCTATCCATTTCCGCATGTCACCCTCTTTTCATTTTTCATCGGGCATTTCGCACTTTTGGGCAATTCGATTATTTACCTGATGAAGAACTATGATAGTCTGAGGCTGTCCTATCGTCGCATTGTGGAAATTACTTTTGGCTTAAATTTCTTGATTTTAATTGCAAATATCGCAACCGGCGGGGACTACGGTTTCTTAAAGAATCCTCCTTTGGTGGGAGATCACGGTATGCTTGGTAATTATCTTAATGTATCTTTGGTTTTAGCGACTGCCTTGCTCCTATTTTCCTATTTCTTTAAAGGAATAAGAGAAAAGCAAGCAGAAAGACTGACTCAATAAGAACCTGTATTCATAGTTTTGCCAAATCCAGATTGATCTCACTCCTAATCTAGGAAAAATCTTTACGATGCCGGAGTTAATGAACATGACTGAAGATATGTACTAAAAAGATAAAGCTTCTTGACGCAGTCGTTTTTGTGGGGACCCTTCAAAGCTTGAATGTCTTGCAAAGGAAACTGTTAGCTGAATAAAACAGGTTTTAGAATTAGAAAGGAAACCGGATGCATCATTTTTTGACTACCAACCAAACTGAGCCGCCCTTGATTTCCGCTTTTGCCTACTCTTTGATGATGGCGCTGCTTTTACTGTCTATTTATGCGACGATAAAGTACCACAAGAACCCGACTTTTATCAAAAGTATGAAAATCCTTCAGCTGTTTCAGCTGGCAATTCTTTATAGCTGGTATGTAGGTTTTCAGCTTCCCTTGGCAAATAGTTTGCCCTTGTACCATTGCCGTTTGGCCATGTTTGCAGTGGTCTTTCTGCCAGACAAATGGCGTAGCAAGCAGTATTTTGCTCTTTTAGGAGCCAGCGGAGCGCTCTTTGCTTTAGGTTATCCCGTCTTTGACCCCTATGATTTTCCACATATCACCAGCTTTTCCTTCTTGATTGGGCACTATGCCCTTTTGGTTAACTCTCTGCTGTACTTGCTGAATCACTATGACAAGACCCAGCTCAAGAAATATATGATTGTCCTCTACACTTTTGGGCTCAATGCCTTCCTTGTTGGCGTCAACCAAATAACGGGGGGCAATTATGGTTTACTCGCTCGACCTCCCTTTATCAGTGAGTACAGCCTTTTAGTAAAATATCTAGCTGTGTCAATTATTTTGTCAGCCACCCTGATACTCTTTGATGCATTATTTAAAAAACGGTGGAAAAAACAGTTAGAACTCATCTAAAATCGAATGATTTCAAATTTACAGCTCCTGTCAAGTTCATTTGGCAGGATTTTTCCTTTATTTTGCCCAATGTCAAAAAAATTTGCTAGATTTTAGGCAAGAAAAGAGTAAAATGAAGGTAGAAAGATGGGAGAAGGGTAATGGAAATTGGCAAAAAATTAAAAAAAGCGCGGCAGATGTCTGGCATGACACAGGAAAGTGTCGTAGAAGAACTAAATGTTTCAAGACAAACTATCTCAAATTGGGAAACAGAAAAATTTTATCCAGATATTTTATATGTCTTGCAACTAAGCGACTCGTATCAGGTTAGCTTGGACGAATTGTTGAAAGGAGATGAGAGCATGATTCTGCACTTGGAAGATTCGACCAATACTGTCAAGAGTAATCGAAAGATTTTACTGGCCTTTTTATGTAATATTTGTCTATTATTTCTGTTCTTTATTTTTATTATGCCAATCTCTAACAGTTATCTGCTGACCTTATTAGCGGTAGCGCTGGTAATCAGCACGACCAGCTATATCTTAGTGCAGATTATTCGTAAAATATAGGAGGTTTTATCATGACTTGGTATGTATGGACCTTGATTGGATTGCTCGTAGTGACAAATGCCTTGTTTGTCTATCAATTGTTTAAGCTGATTGAATTAGACGCTTCCATTCGTGGAATGAAACACCCCAAGTTTTGGGCTTTCTTAACAACTGGTGGACAAAGAGGAGAAGGTTTAATCCTCTATCTCTTGAAGCGGAACAAGGCTATTTTTTCCATGACAGCTGAAGAAAAAGAAGAGCTGGAAACTAGGAAATACCGTCTGCTCTATTTACTGGGTTTAATCTTAATCTTTGTAATTTTCCTCTTTAGCAGTGTCATTGTCAGATTTTAATGGAAATTTTATTGACAGAAAGGAAAGAATCGCCTTTTCAGACGATTCTATTTTTTGAGATTAGTGACATTGGTGTTCTGATAGTCTTGAGAAATTAGTTGAGTTTGAGTAGAAAAATAGAGCTTTTAGAGTACAGGCTATTTTAGAAGAGTATTTGGTATAAATTTATAGGTTATAGCAGTTTTATAGATTAGAGATTCTTGCTTTGCAGAAGTTCTGGTGATTTCCTGCTGTGGGCAATGAATATTATTTTTGCATTCTAAACCGATATTTGGTATAATAGATTACTGTCTTGGGGTCGTTACGGATTCGACAGGCATTATGAGGCATGTTTTGCGACTCATCTAGCGGATGTAAAACGCCAGTTAAATATAACTGCAAAAAATAACAATTCTTACGCTTTAGCTGCCTAAAAAACAGCCAGCGTGACCTGATTCGGATTGCTTGTGTCTGATGACCGGTCTTATTATGAGCAAGCTACGGTAAAATCAAGTCTAGGGATTTTACAAGAGATTGATAGACTCGCTTAGCTTGGGCTTGAGCCATGTGTCAAAGCTAAGTTAAATGAAGACATGGCCTATGGTCGTAGACAAATGTGTTGGCAGGTGTTTGGACGTGGGTTCGACTCCCACCGGCTCCATTGGGATATGTAAAAGAGGTTTTGATATATGAGCTTTTTTGAAAAAATTTTTGGTAAAAACCAAGAAAACCAGCTACAAACTGAGGAAGCTCCCGTTGTTTTAGAGGAAGTTCCAAATGAATGGGGCTCTTTTTCAACTCTTATTGATGACCAAGTAGCTAGTATCCGTTTGAATCTTGCTCTGGCTCAAGCAGCTCCCTATGCTCAGTATTCTTATGCCATGCGTTTGAAAATCGCCTTGCTGGATGTGGAATCTGAAACAAAATTTCCGAAAAATGATGAATTTCTGAAGTTAAATGCGATTGAAGACGCGCTGTCAGAGGCTTTATTTGACATTTCCGGAATCTATGTAGGAACAGTTATTACGGATGGACACATTGAATATTACTATTATTTAAGAGATAAGCAGAGCCATGTAGCTACTATTTCTCGTGTGATGAAGGAGTTTCCTGATTATCAATATAGTTCGGCAACTTTGGTAGATCCTGAGTGGAACCAATATTTTGAATTTCTTTATCCAAATGAATATGAATATCAGACAATTCTGAATCAGCGCATTTGGTATGAATTAGAAAAAAGCGGCGATCATCATGATCAAATCCGTGAAATAAACCATTGGATTTGTTGCACATCTGAGGAGACGCAGGCAGAATTGATGCTAGAAGTTGAAAAATTGGCCTATACTCTTGTTTCAACAGCTAAAATACAGGATTCTGCAGGACCCTATCAGATTCAGATTTCTCGCTTGGATGACACTGAGCTATTCCATCTCAATCAAAACGTTTGGGAATTAGTAGAAATTTCAAAAAAATATGGTGGAAAGTATAGCGGCTGGAGCTGTAATGTGGTATAATGGATAAAGTTTTGGGAAAGCTCGTCTTTCTCTTTTGTGGAAGATTACTCAAGAGGCTTAAGAGGCTGTGTTGGAAACGCAGTAGGCGTGTAAAAGCGTGCGTGGGTTCGAATCCCATGTCTTCCGTTGTATGTCAAGAAACGCTGTGGGGCGTTTTTTTGATAGAAGGGCAACGGAAGATTGTCCATTTGAGGATTTGAGTCAAAGATTTACAGGCTAGTAAAATGTTTTGCTAGTAGAGATTGGCTCCTTTAGCTGATGAGTTTGAATTTAATATGTCTCAAGCTGTTCCTTTTGCAGAGCTAAGAACAGCGTTCGCAGGGACTTTTAGCTCAGTCAGGGGACAAGTCTGAAGCCAAACATCTTGCTTTAAATGCGGAAAACAGAGCGCAAGTGGATGCTTTTGCAGGCTGGACTGTCAGCAGGTACATAAGACAAGGGGGTGCCAGACATTCCTGAGCACTAGCATCAGCCATATTACGCAGCCTTTATCCTAGATCCGAATGGAAATGATGTAGAGGTAAGTTTATCACGCTAAAGAGTGGATGGATTCGTTTCCATCTTTTTTATTTAGGAAAAACCTTGAAATATTTCTGAAAAGGAGTAAACTGTACATAGAAAGTTTTGGAGGTTCTGCATGAAGTTATATGTTCAGTTGATGATTATTTTCTCGATTTCCATCATTGGAGAGGGGATATCAAGTTTCTTCCATCTTCCTATTCCTGGCAGTATTATCGGACTGATTTTGCTTTTTCTTGCTCTGCAATTTAAGCTACTGCGGCTCCGCCATGTCAGTATGGTTGGCAACTTTCTGTTAGCCAATATGACCATTCTTTTTCTACCTCCGGCTGTAGGGATTATGGATAAGTTTCATGTGATTGCCCCTTATCTGCTGCCGATTATCTTGATTATTCTCGGAGCTATTGTCTTAAATGTGGCCGTCATTGCCCTCGTCGTACAATTTATCAAGCATCGTTTTGAAGGTGATTATGAGGAAGGAGGGATGGATCATGTCTAGTTTATGGAGTAACCCGTTATTTGGATTGGCCCTGTCCATTTTTGCCTACCTCATTGGGATGTTGATTTTTCGTAGATTTCCTCATCCTTTGACAACACCTCTCCTTTTAGCAGCGATTTTGGTTATCGCTTTCTTGAAATTAACAGGTATTTCCTATAAGGACTATTATGTCGGCGGAGCTTATTTAAACAACTTAATTGTCCCGTCAACGGTTGCTTTGGGGATTCCGCTTTACAAAACCTTCCATCTGATGAAGCATCATGCTCGCAGTATCCTGCTAGGAACTTTTGTGGCTGTGGTGGTCAATACGACTTTCACGGCTCTGCTTGCAAAATTCTTTGGGATGGACTTCTTTTTAGCGATTTCCTTATTTCCCAAATCTGTCACAACAGCGATGGCAGTAGGCATTACTGATAAAATGCAGGGCCTGACAACTGTCACCTTGGTGGTGGTTGTGGCGACAGGTATTTTGACAAGTGTCATGGGTCCGACTATTCTGAAACTGCTAAAAATTAAGGATCCGGTAGCGGTTGGTCTCGCCTTGGGTGGTACGGGTCACGCAGTTGGTACGGGAACAGCCTTTAAATATGGACAGGTTGCAGGAGCTATGGCCGGCCTTGCAATCGGAGTGACAGGAATTATGTATGTGATTGTCAGTCCAATCGTCGCAGCCATCATTTTAAAATAAGAAAAAAACATGGAGCAGTCTTTCTTGTGAGATCTTGCTTCATGTTTTTCATTTTATCTTAGTTCATGGCTGCTAGTAGAGCATCTGCTTGGGCAGATAGTTCAGCAAGCTTGTCTTCTGCAAGGACTAGTTGACCAGTTCCCCAAGCTTCTGGATTGATACCGACACCAGTAAATTGATCAACCACATTCATTCGAATAAATGGAAGCAGGCTACGGTAGTGCTTGAATACTTCATCAGGTGAAGTGCCATTAGCAACGGATGAAACGGTCACAAGCTTGGCATTGAGGGCAGAAGGACCAGTTGGGTCTGACAAATCAAGTGCGCGTGAAGTCCAGTCTAGCAGATTTTTTACCACGCCTGGGATAGCCCAGTTGTAGACAGGTGAGAAAATCCAGATGGCATCGGCTGCGAGGATTTCTTCACGAACCTTGGCAACAGCAGCTGGCGCTGGACTTTCGAGATCTTGGTTAAAGAATGGCACATCCTTGTAATCAAGATAAGACACTTCAGCTTTGCCAGCCAGAGCCTTTTCTGCTTGTGCTGCCAACTGATGATTGAATGAACCTTGACGAAGTGAGCCGATAATAAATAATACTTTAGACATAGATGAGTCTCCTTGTAAATGATTCAAATCAAGAGGATGAACTCTTGTTACAATCTATGTTACAACAATTGTCACTAGTTAGCAATAATTTAGCTCAACTTTTTGAACGTTTTCAAAATCCGCACTAAATCTTCTTTGTCGTTTTTTGAAAGAATGGCAGTCATGTGTCGGATATTGGCGATGTGTTCTGGCAGGACCGTCTCGATTTTCTTCTGGCCCTGCTCGCTTAGTTGGATGAGAAAGGAGCGGCGGTCATTGGGGTCGCAGCTGCGGCTAATCCAGCCATCTCTTTCCATGTTTTTGATGACGACCGTCATATTGCCCGAAGTAGCCAGCATGCTGTCAATCAAATCTTGAATCCGCAATTTTCCTTTGCTATATAAGGTTTCCAAAACAGAAAATTGGGTCGGAGTCAAGTTGTGTTTTTTAAAAATTTGAGCTTCGAGATTACGGATGGTTCGCTCAGCCTTATGGAGGACAATGATTGTTTTAAGGTCAAGTAGAGTTTCTTGATCTAGGTTTTCAGTTTGTTTCATAGGCTCATTTTATCAATAAGGAGTAATAAATGCAAATGTGATAAAAGTCCTAGAAAAATCAGGCTATTTGTAGTATAATGATTCAGTGAAACATAAAATTAAAGAAAAGGCTGAATTTCCTATTCGGCAGTATGCTATCGGGCTTTTTCTTGTCCTAACGGCGCTTGTTTTTTCATTTTTTACAGTTTTGCATCTTGCTATGGAACCGCGGCGGTCTGCAATGGAGGGATCTATAAAAGTCGCTAAGGAATATGCGGACTTGGAAACGCTAACTAGTTTTTCTATTTACAATGGCAAAGAGTCCTACTATAGCTTGATTGGAAAAAATAGTAAAAAAGTGGAAGAAGCCGTTCTGATTTCCCAAAATTCTAACAAAATTTATGTGTATCAATTGCAAGATGGGATTAGTCAGGCGGAGGCGGAGCAGCTGGCCAAGGATAATGGAGCGACCTCTATTGATAAGACCACTTTTGGTTTCTTAGACGGTCAGCCTGTTTGGGAAATTAAGTCTGGAACCAGCTATTACAATATCGGATTTGAGAGCAAAAGCTTGCTCAGCAAGGAGGGACTATGAAACTATCCAGTCGTGTTTTAAATATGGAAGAAAGTGTGACATTGGCAGCAGCCGCACGGGCCAAGGTTTTAAAGGCTGAAGGCAGGGACATCCTCTCTTTGACCTTGGGAGAGCCAGATTTTCCGACGCCTAAGAATATCCAGCAAGCAGCGATTGCAGCGATTGAAGATGGCAGAGCGAGTTTTTATACGGTCGCAAGCGGTCTTCCTGAGCTGAAAGCAGCAATTGTAAAGTATTTTGCCAAATACTATGGCTATGAGATTCAGCCAAATCAAGTGACAGTGGCAACGGGCGCTAAATTCTCCCTCTACACTTTCTTTATGAGTGTGATTGATCCAGGTGATGAAGTCATCATTCCAACGCCCTATTGGGTCAGCTATGCCGATCAGATTTTGATGGCTGAAGGAAAGCCTGTTTTTGCTCAAGCGACAGAGGAAAATAACTTTAAGGTGACGGTGTCACAGCTGGAAGCGGTCCGTACTGATAAGACTAAGGTCTTAGTTCTTAACACGCCCTCCAATCCGACTGGTATGATTTATACAGCTGAGGAGCTGTTAGCTATTGGAAATTGGGCTGTAGCGCATGATATTCTGATTTTGGCAGACGATATTTATGGCCGCTTGGTCTATAATGGCAATAAATTTACGCCGATTTCTAGTCTGTCAGAGGAGATCCGCAAGCAAACAGTCGTTATCAACGGTGTTTCTAAAAGCTACTCTATGACGGGTTGGCGGATTGGTTATGCTGTAGGTGATCCAGAGATTATTTCAGCGATGAGCAAGGTTGCAGGGCAAACGACTTCTAATCCGACAGCAGTAGCTCAATATGCAGCTATTGAAGCCTTGACGGGCAGTCAGGATACGGTCGAAAATATGAGATTGGCCTTTGAAGAACGCCTGAATACCATTTACCCCTTGCTGGCTCAAGTGCCTGGCTTTGAAGTAGTTAAGCCTCAGGGAGCCTTCTATCTTTTCCCAAATGTTAAAAAAGCGATGGAAATGAAAGGCTATACCGATGTGACAGCTTTTACCACAGCGATTTTAGAAGAAGTAGGTGTGGCTCTAGTGACAGGAGACGGGTTTGGTGCGCCAGAAAATGTCCGCCTCAGCTATGCGACTGACATGGATACCCTGAAAGAAGCGGTTCAACGTCTCAAGGATTTCATGGAGAAGTAGGAATGATCGATCATTTTACCCTTAAGGTAAAGAATTTAGAAGTTTCTAAAGCTTTCTATCAAGCCACTTTAACTGCTTTAAATTATCACCTTCAATTTGATACGGGGCAGGTCGTTAGTTTCACAGAACCGCGAAATGTGGATCCAGGTGGTGATTTTTGGCTAAGTGTTGGTCAACAAGAGCCGATGCATTTTGCCTTTAGTGCTCAAACTTGTCAAGAAGTAGATGCTTTCTATCAAGCGGCTTTGGCTGCTGGAGGAAAGGATAATGGTGCACCTGGCGAACGTAAAAATTACCATGTGGGATACTATGCGGCCTTTGTGATAGACCCAGACGGGAACAACATTGAGGCTGTTTATCATAAAAAATAAAATAGAAAAGAGAGAATACGTGTCGAAAAAGTATGTAACGATTATTGATGTAAAAAATCATGTTGGTGAAGAAGTAACGATTGGTGCTTGGGTAGCCAACAAGTCAGGAAAAGGGAAAATTGCTTTCTTGCAGTTGCGCGATGGTTCTGCCTTTTTCCAAGGTGTAGCCTTCAAGCCTAATTTCATTGAAAAATTTGGTGAAGAAGAAGGATTGGAAAAGTTTGATATTATCAAACGCTTGAGTCAAGAAACTTCTGTCTATGTGACAGGGATTGTCAAGGAAGACGAGCGTTCAAAATTTGGCTACGAGCTGGACATTACAGATATCGAAATCATCGGTGAGTCAAATGACTATCCAATCACGCCGAAAGAACACGGAACTGACTTCCTCATGGACAACCGTCACTTGTGGCTGCGTTCTCGTAAGCAAGTGGCTATGATGCAAATCCGCAATGCCATCATCTATGCTACCTATGAATTCTTTGACAAGAATGGCTTTATGAAGTTTGACAGCCCAATCTTGTCAGGAAATGCAGCAGAAGACTCAACTGAGCTCTTTGAAACAGACTACTTCGGAACTCCAGCATACTTGAGTCAGTCAGGTCAGCTTTATCTGGAAGCGGGTGCCATGGCTCTTGGTCGTGTTTTTGACTTTGGTCCTGTATTCCGTGCCGAAAAATCAAAAACCCGTCGTCATTTGACTGAGTTCTGGATGATGGATGCAGAGTATTCATACTTGACACATGATGAGTCACTCGACTTGCAAGAAGCTTATGTTAAAGCCTTGATCCAAGGTGTACTGGATCGAGCTCCTCAAGCTTTGGAAACCTTAGAACGTGATACAGAATTATTGAAACGCTATATTGCGGAGCCTTTCAAGCGTGTTAGTTATGATGAAGCGATTGACCTCTTGCAAGCCCATGAAAATGATGAGGATGCTGACTATGAGCATCTGGAACATGGAGATGACTTCGGTTCACCGCATGAAACATGGATTTCAAACCACTTTGGTGTACCAACCTTTGTCGTGAATTATCCAGCAACTATCAAAGCCTTCTACATGAAACCAGTTCCTGGAAATCCAGACCGTGTCCTTTGTGCGGACCTACTGGCACCAGAAGGCTATGGCGAAATCATCGGTGGTTCTATGCGTGAGGAAGACTACGATGCTCTTGTTGCTAAAA
>ERZ772874.671-NODE-671-length-18444-cov-11.901626_pt1 | contig 18444 bp, 15 predicted proteins | sample MGYA00580586_ERZ772874 | MGnify/ENA primary metagenome ERZ772874 (study PRJEB29015, sample SAMEA2737952) | human oral metagenome | biome: human oral; feature: human-associated habitat; material: dental | place: China | collected 2154 ... | reverse complement strand
GCGAGATCATGCAGGTGGCGCTGGCCCAGGCCCGCGAGGCCCGCATGCACATCCTCGGCAAGATGCAGGAGGCCATCCCGGCCGCCCGCACCGAGCTGTCGGACTTCGCGCCGCGCATGTACCAGATGAAGATCAACCCCGAGCGGATCCGCGACGTGATCGGCAAGGGTGGTGCCACCATCCGTGCCATCACGGAAGAGACCGGTACCACCATCGACATCCAGGACGACGGCTCGATCACCATCGCCGCCGTGGATGCCGAGGCCGCCCGCCGTGCCCAGCAGCGCATTGCCGACCTGACCGCCGAGGTCGAGATCGGCAAGGTCTACAACGGCACCGTGCTGAAGATCCTCGAATTCGGTGCCATCGTGCAGGTGCTGCCGGGCCGTGATGGTCTGCTGCACGTCTCTCAGATCGCCCAGGAGCGCGTCAACCGGGTCGAGGACTACGTCAAGGAAGGCCAGACCGTGCGCGTCAAGGTCATCGAGGCCGACGACAAGGGCCGCCTGCGCCTGTCCATGAAGGCCGTGGCCATCGAAGAGGCCAACCCGCCGGCCGAAGGCGCCTGAGCCGGGCATGACCTGATGGCGTCAGCCCTGCGCTGATCCTGCCCTGCGCTGACGCCAGCCCTGATTGATGTCTGTCTTGTGTTGATACCAGCCCTGCCTTCGCGGCAGGGCAGACTGGCCCCACGAAAAACGCCCCCTGTCCCTGTGACAGTGGGGCGTTTTTCGTGGGCATGACGGGCTGATGAGGACGCCCTCCGGCTGTCTGTCATGCCCTGCCAGCGCGGGAGGGCTTCCGGACGAGGGGGCTCATGAGGCCCTGAAGGCCCTGGAAGAGGGTTCCCGGAGAGATGGCACGGAGGGACGGTGTGGTGGATACGGGGAGCGCGGTCCGCTTACTGGATCAGCGCCTGCCATCCGGCCGGCAGTACAAAGCGCTGGCCGTAGCGTTCGGCCAGCTCGGTTGCGCGTTTGCCGACTACAGCGGCATCCTGCGCGCGCAGCGTGGCCAGCGGATCGGGCTGGTCGTCGGCCCAGAGACCGCTGCTGCGGGCGGAAACGGCTGCGGCCGCTGCATTGCCCAGCGCACGCGCCTGCAGGCTGTTCAGCAGCTCGGCCCATGTGATGTACTGCAGCCGGTCACGCACATCGTCGGCCGGCATCTTCAGGCTCTTGCGCACGAAGGCCGACAGACCGGACCACAGATCGGGTTCTTCCTCCTCATCGTCATCGTAGTCGTAGAAGCCGGCCCCCTGGGCACGTCCCTTGCGCTGGAAGCCATGGGCCATCTTTTCCATGGCATAGGCAGCTTCTTCGGTCAGGGCCGGCCAGGCGGGTTCTGCGGCGCCATGGCCGTGTGCGTCGTGGTCATGCGTGTGCTCGTGGGTGTGTGCATGCCCATGGTCGTGTGGATGATCCTCTGCGTGCTCATGATGCTCATGCCCTTGGCCATGTCCGTGATGTTCATGCCCGTGACCGTGTGCATGCTCGCGTCCATGGTCATGCGCATGTGAGTGACCGTGTTCGTGGTCATCATGCTCGTGCTCGTGCTCGTCTGCATGCGTGTGTGCGTGGCTGGCGCAGCCGCATCCTTCGGTGTGGGTATGCCCATGTGCTTCATGCCCGTGCGCCCCGTGACTGTGGTCGTCGCCGGCATGCCCATGGTCGTGCGCGTGTTCATGATGGTGCGCCTGGTCGTGTGCCTCATCGTGGTGATGTGCATGATCGTGCGCGTGGCTATGTGCCTCATTGTGGTGTGCATGATCGTGCCCGTGGCCATGATCATGGTTGTGCCCATGCCCATGCCCATGCCCATGGTCGTGGCCATGCTCGTGTTCATGGCTGTGATCATGGTCATGCCCGCAGCCGCAGCTATTGCCCCCCAGGCTCTGGTGGTAGAGCGCATCGGTGGTGGCCAGTCCCTGTTCATCCAGCAGGGCCAGCGGACCGGCGCGGTAGCCAGCGTCCAGGGCCGCCTGCTCGATCTGTTCGGCCGGTACCCCTTCGCCCAGCAGGGCAAGCCCCTCGTTGAAGTACGCGTGGCGCACGCGGTCGATGACCAGACCAGGACGGGCCGGGGCCAGCGTGATGGTCAGGCCCAGCTGCACGAGCAGGTCGGCGGCGTGGCTGACCTGGGTTTCGCTGCGCGAGGGCAGCACCACCAGTTCGGCCGCGCGGGGGAGGTGGAAACGCACCGGGACGTGGTCGGGGGCGATGTGTTCGAACCAGTGTGCGTCGGCGGTGGCGGGCACCGACTGCAGCTTCACCCGGAAGCTGCTGGTGGAGGTTGCCACTGTACCGGCGGGGGTGGCTGCGGCACTGGTGGGGATAGTCGTGATGCTGGCAGCAGCTGGCGCGTCACCGGTGGCGGCTGTCTGCACGGTACCGTCCTCTGCGGCTTCGGTCAGCAGCAGGCCGGCGCGCTGGGCCAGCGGCAGCAGATCGTTGCGGATGCCGGCGGAATCCAGCAGCTGGAGCGAGGGAGGGGAGGGCTGGTTGGGGATGCTCATGGCGGTTTTCCTTGGCTCGACTGAGGTGCAGTGTTGGTGTCTGGCAACAGGCGGGCAGCGCGTCCCCGGGGAAGGCTCTGCCGCCCGCAAAAATATGCATTGTATTTGTTGACCGGACACACGGCTGCCGGTTTTAATGGAACCGGTGCGGGGACGAACCAGTCCGTGACACGCACCCGATTCTCTCTATCTCTCCCCTGTCTCCCAGCCATTTCCAGTTCTCTCCCCGTGAGAGTCATTTTCCCCGTGCGCGTCCGGAGGGTTTCCCCCTGGGGCCAGCGCGGGGGCGAATGCGTTCATGACACGCGCCTGACGATGAACCCATTGCGACGGTTGCTGACACTGTTCATGTCGCCCTCGGCGGCATGGCGTGCCATCGACCAGGAAGATACGCCGCTCTGGCGCCTGTACCTGCTGCAGTTGCTGCCGCTGGTGCTGCTGGCCATGGGTACGGTGATGCTCGGCCAGCACCTGTACGAAGAGCCGTCACCCTTTCAGACGCCGGGGCTCTGGCCGCGCATGCTGGCCCTGCTGGGTTGGGTGGGGGTGGTGTTCTTCGTGCAGCTGACGATGGCGGCGCTGGTGGCACAGGTGTGCGCGCCGTGGTTTGGCGGGCGTCCGGTGCGGCGCCGGGCCTTTGCGCTGATCATCCATGCGATCAGCGGCCTGCTGGTGGCGGCCGTGCTGCAGCCGCTGCTGATGCCGCTCTCGCCGTTGCTGATCGTGCTGGGCGGGGTGTGGTCGGTGCATCTGCTGCTGACCGGCATGCCGGTGATGCTGCAGATGCCGCCCCGGCGGGCGCGGGTGCTCAGCGGCATCATCGTCGTGCTCTACCTGCTCTGCAGCAGCCTGCTGATGCCACTGGCCGACCGGACCTGGGCCAGGCTGCTGCTGCTGCCGGCGGCCGTGCCGGACGTGCGGGTCCAGGCTGGCCATGCCGACCCCGCTGGAGCGTCTCCGTCTGGACATGCGCTGGACAAAATCCAGCAGGCCGACCGCAATCTGGACGAGGCGGCCCGCGAGGCCGGCAATGCCAGGGCCAGCAATGATTCTCTCGCAGCCGCCCAGGCTGCCCGCGATGCCGCTGCGGCGCTGGCCGCCACGGTGGCCGGGGGGCAGGAGCGTGTGCCGCTCACCCCGGCCGAGCTGACCCGCTGGCTCCCCCGTGAGATGCTCGGCATGACGATGCAGTCGCTGGACGTGGAGCCGTGGGGTGGTGTGTCGTCACGCGCGGTCATGGCCCATGCCAGCTATGGTCGCCCGGGAGCCTTCACGCTGGAGCTGCGGGTGATCGATCCGGCCAGTGCAGGTGCGCTGCTGGCCGAATCGGCGGCGACCGGTGCCCAGGGCCGCAAGGAGGGCGAAACGGCCGCCACCTGGGAGCGCAGCTACCACGAAGGCGCCCGCAGCGTGTCGGAGCTGCGCTGGAAGGATGCCGACCGCGTGGAAGTCAGCTACGTGCTGGCCAATGGTGTTCGCCTGATCGCACTGGCCAGTGGTGGTGGCATCGAAGCGGCGGCCCTGCACGAGGCCATCCGCGCGCTGCCGCTGGATGTGCTGGAAAGGAACCGCATGGTGCCGGTCGAGCGCCTGAACGCACCGGCCGGGGAGACCGTTCCGGCGGCCAGTGGCGCGCAGCAGTCTGCCGGGCGTTGATCCCGTCCGTTTTGTGGGGCCGTTTTCGGCGCGGTTGCGGCATGCCCCACGCACTTCCGGTACAATCGCCGCCTGCGCCTCCGTAGCTCAGTGGATAGAGCATCCCCCTCCTAAGGGGAGGGTCGCACGTTCGATTCGTGCCGGAGGCGCCATTTCCCTTGTTTATCAAACACTTGCAGGCCGGACTGGTACAGCCCAGGCGATGGCTACAGGATGATCAGCCCAGGTGCCTTCCCGGCCATGTCAGAGCAATCGCCCCATATCTTCCTGAAGGGCCTGTCCGTCGATTCCCTCATTGGGGTCTATCCCGAAGAACGACGTGCACCGCAGCCGCTGCTGATCGACGTGGAGGTCGGTCTGCCGTCGCTGTCCCCTTTCCTTACCGACCAGTTCGAGCAGACCATCGATTACGCCGGCGTGGCCGAACTGGTCCGGCATGAGGCCGCGCAGCAGCGCTTCCAGCTGCTCGAGCGCATGGCGCATCATCTGTGCGAAACCATTGCGACGCGCTTCCATGCTCCCTGGGTGCGCATGGCCATCGTCAAGCCGGGCATCGTGCCCGGGGCTGATGCCGTGGGGGTGCGCTACTGCTTTCGCGCGCCGGTCAGTGCGTCCGGCGAATGATCTGCACCCCGTCGGGTGAGCTGTTGACCGACCGGTGACGCCTGCGGGCCGCACTGGCCTTGGCCTTGGCCCTGGCGCCGCTGGTCCGGGTTGCCCGCTGTCCGGCAGAGGTCGTGCTGTTTGGGTTCGTGCTGTTGGTCCTTGCGGCTTTCTGCCCGGCATGACCCGTGCCCGTTGCCGTGGCCCGGGATGCTCCACTTCCGGACGTTGCTGCCCTGCTTCCCGCCCTGGATCTGTCAGCCCCGGACTTTGCCGCCTCGGATGCGGCGCCACCGGAAGCCGTGTCACCGGCCGCCTTTGCGGGTGAAACCTTCACGAACCGCATGTCGGGTCGCTCGCCCGGGGCTGCCAGCAGCGTGACGGGCTTGCGCATGGCCCAGGCGCGCATGGCGTGGGCCAGTGGCAGGTAGTAATACTGTTCCTTCACGATGCCCAGCGCCGATTCGAGCAGCCGGGTGCGGGCCTCGGGGTCGTTCTCGGTACGGGCCTGGTTGATCAGCCTGTCCAGGGCCGGGTCGCTGATGCGGGCGGCATTGTAGGCGCCGTCCACCTTCTCGGAGCGGGTGTAGGCCAGGGACACCAGGTTCTGCAGGGCGTCCAGATCTGGACTGCCCCAGCCCAGCATCCAGAGGCTGCTGTCGAGTGTTTCCAGCTTGGGCACCAGGCTGGCAAACGGCATGCTGTTCACCTTCACGCGGATGCCGATGCGACGCCACATGGGCACCAGCGCCTTGCAGAGTTCCTGGTCGTAGGCGTAGCGGTTGTTCGGGCAGTCGAGGGTGACGGTGAAGCCCTGGGCAAAGCCTGCGCTGCGCATCAGCTGGCGGGCCTGGCGGATGCTGGCGGAGGGGCGCTCATCCAGTTCGGGGGTCCAGCCGGTTACACCGGGGGCCACGATGGTGCCGGCCGGCCGGTACATGCCCTGGCCGATCTGCATCAGGGCCTTCGTGTCGATGGCCAGTGACATGGCATGACGCACGCGCTGGTCCTTGAACGGGTTGCGCAGGCCGGTCTGGCCGTGGGTGAGCGAATCCGAAAACTGGTCCATCCCGATCAGCAGCGTGCGCTGGGCCACGTCGGTCTGGATGTTCAGCGCCGGCTGGCGCTTCAGCGCGGGCACGCGCTGGCTGGCCGGATCGGTGACGAGGTCCACCCGGTTGGCCAGCAGGGCCTGCACCCGGGCCTCGTCGTCGGCCACGGGCTGGTAGACGACGGTATCGGCGTTGCCCGGAAAGCCGCCGGTATCCCACCAGCCGGCATGGCGTTGCAGCTGCAGGGGCTGTCCGGGAGCCCAGCCATCCTCAATGCGGTAGGGGCCGGTGCCGTTGGCGTGGCGTGCGGTGTAGCCGACGGCATCGGGCTTGGTGCCAGAAACGGCATCGACCTTGTGTTCGCGCGCCCAGCGGCGGCTGAGAATGCGTGCGTCGGTGAGGATCCGTGGCAGCAGGGGCATCGGCCGGTCGAGGATGATGTCCACGGTGAGATCGTTGATGCGGCGCACGCTGCGGATGTTGCCCAGCATGGCGCCCACGGTGCTGCCGGCCGCCTTCAGGCGCTCCAGCGAATACTGGACATCATCGGCCGTCAGCGGGCTGCCGTCGTGAAAGCGTACGCCTTCGCGCAGATGGAAGCGCCAGGCCAGCGGCGTGACCTGTTCCCAGCGGGTGGCCAGCGCCGGTTCGATGCGCAGGTCGGGCGAATAGCGGGTCAGACCCTCGTATACGTGCTGCAGTACGGCCTGGGCCGGTGCCTGCTGCAGGGCGTGCGGATCCAGCCCGGTGAGTTCGGACTGGGCCGACCAGCGCAGCGACTCGGCGCCCGCCGGCAGGGCCGTTGCGGCCAGCAGGCCGAGACACAGCGACAGTACCAGCCGGCGCAGCCGTGGCAGCCTGGACGGCGGTGCCAGCCGGAATGATGGTGTCACCCGGGGCGGCGGTGCCAGCCAGAATGATGCGGCTGCCCGGGATGACGCTGCTGCCTGGGACGATGCTGCCATCCGGGACGATGTCGTTACCCCCGACGGCGACTGCACCGTTCCCATGCCGAAAGGTACTGCTGTTGCCTCCATGCCGGATGGATGGCCGCCATGCCCGTGCCGTTGCCGGTCAGCAGGGTGACGGCAGGGGCGGGAGAGGGATGGTTCCGCGAACGGGGCAGCACGGGTGATCATGGGAGTAACCTGTGCCCGGGCCTGCGTCGTCCGGACGGACGGTTCAGGGGGCACTGCACCAATTTCCTACTGTGTCTTTATTGTTGCAATTTAACATGTTTGCCCGTAAAACGTGCCGACGTACGCAGGAATGGCCGGGCAAAAAGGCGGTATTTCAGGCCGATATTGCCATAATTTGCAAAAAATCAATGGGATGAGGCGGCGTTGCCTTTCTGGCAAAAGACCCTGTGCCGAATGGCATCAGACCTGCTGGAGGGCATCAGGGCCGGCAGCGCTCCATGCGCGTTACGTGTTTTGCCGCCGATATTCCACGAAGGCGTACGCTACGCCTTCGGCACTGGTGGCGGATTCGCGGGCCGTTTCCTGCCACTGGGCCGGATCGGGCAGGTCCATCCAGGCATCGCCCTCCGGGGCCAGGCCGATTTCGGTGAGCAGGACGCGGCCGGCCAGGGGCCAGGCCAGGGCGTAGATCTGGGCGCCGCCCATCACGAACACCTCGGCCTCGCCGGCATGGCGGGCGATGGCCTCGTCGAGGCTGCGGGCCTGGCTGACGCCTTCGGGCAGCGCCAGCGGCTGGTGGCTGATCACCACCATCTGTCGCCCGGGCAGCGGCCGGCCGATCGATTCCCAGGTCTTGCGGCCCAGCAGGACCGTATGGCCCATGGTCTGCTGCCGGAAGTGCTTCAGGTCTTCGGGTAAATGCCAGGGCAGGGTGTTGTTGCGGCCGATCACGCCGTTGCGGGCGCGGGCGGCGATCAGGGTGATCAGGGGCTGGGGCATGGGTGAAGAAGAAAAGCGGGCAGGCCAGGGATGCTGTGCGGATCACCGTCATCAGACGGCAATGGGCGCCTTGATGCCCGGCCACGGATCGTAGCCCTCGATGACGAAATCCTCGAAGCGGTAATCGAAGATGCTGTCGGGCTGGCGGGTGATGCGCAGCGTGGGCAGTGCGCGGGGCGTGCGCGACAGCTGCAGCCGGGCCTGCTCCAGGTGGTTGAGGTACAGGTGGCAGTCGCCCCCTGTCCAGATGAACTCGCCGGGCTGCAGGCCGGTCTGCTGCGCCACCATGTGGGTCAGCAGTGCGTAGGAGGCGATGTTGAAGGGCACCCCCAGAAAGATGTCGGCGCTGCGCTGATACAGCTGGCAGGAGAGGCGGCCGTCGGCCACGTAGAACTGGAAGAGGGCGTGGCAGGGCGGCAGGGCCATGTCGGGCAGGGCGCCGACGTTCCAGGCCGACACGATGAGCCGGCGCGAATCCGGTGTGCGGCGGATGTCGTCGATGATGCGGCTGATCTGGTCGATGGACTGGCCATCCGGTGTGGGCCAGCTGCGCCACTGGGCGCCGTAGATCGGCCCCAGGTTGCCGAGTTCGTCGGCCCATTCGTCCCAGATGGTCACGCCGTTGTCGCGCAGGTAGCCGATGTTGGTGTCGCCCTGCAGGAACCACAGCAGTTCGTGGATGATGGAGCGGGTGTGCAGCTTCTTGGTGGTGAGCAGCGGAAAGCCCCGTTCGAGCGGAAAACGCATCTGCCAGCCGAAGACGGACAGCGTGCCGGTGCCGGTACGGTCTTCCTTGCGGGTACCGTGGTGCAGGACGTGGTCGAGCAGGTCGAGATAGGTTTTCATGGATCAGCGGTTCAGCTCCTGGGTGATGTTCTGCTGCAGCTGGTATTCGCTGTCGCTCATGCCGTTGCGGTAGCCGGTGTTCATGCGGCCACTGTCGCTCTGGGGACGCCCGCTGGCCTGCTGCAGGGCGTTGAGGGCGGCAGCGCGTTCCTCGGGGCTCAGGCCGTTGGGGTCGGCGCTCGTGTCCTGCCAGTTGCCCTCGGTGCCGTCCTGCGGCTCGTCGTTCTGGAACTCGGGCTGCAGGCCGTTCTGCATGTCGTCGGCGTCGCCGCCGTAGGGCAGGTCGCCGGCGTCCTCGTCCTGCAGCTGTTCGCGCATCATGCTGGCGCCCTGGCCGCCCATTTCCTGTTCGGGCTGGTTGTCGGGGTGGCCCATGCTGGCGGGCATGGCGCCGTCTTCCGGCAGGGTGCCATCACTGCTCATGTCCATGTCATTGGGCTGGCCTTCTTCCACGGCCTCGATGCCCTCGGGCAGGCCCTGCGGCAGGCGCGAGTTGCCCGCGTTGCTCGACAGGATGTCCAGGCTGTAGCGTTGCGGGGCAGGGAACTCGATCTTGCGGCCGCGGTGCTCGATGATCACCTTGTCGTCTTCCACGGCCTTGAGCACCGAGCCGTCGCCGATTTTCTGGTTGACGGCATAGGCGGCCACCGGGCGCTCGTTCACGCCCAGCACGGCCACACCGCGCCGGCCGGCCTGCAGCACGCCCAGCACCTTCACGTTGATGGGCGGTGGTGCGGCCTCGGCTGCGGCCGTGTTGCGTGCACCGAACAGCTTCGCGGCGATGGGCAGCGGGGGGCGGCCGTTTTCGCCGATGGCGTCGTTGGGGGCAATGGCGCCCCGGGGCGCCAGCAGCTGCATGGCCCAGTAGGTGATGATGCTGACCAGCAGCAGGAAAAGCAGCAGCGAAAGCAGCCGGATGGCAGCAGAAGAACTCCGCATGGTCGGGTCTCGTGGGAAAGGACGGGGCTGCGTCCGGCCGGGCGTCGGCCCGGTGGCGGAAACAGTGGCTGGTATCATACAGGCCCATTGCAGCAGACGCAGAATCTGCTTCAATCATTCCATATTAAAACCTCCCGGGTCTCTCTGCGAGAAAATCGCTGGTATGAATACACCTGTTACCGCATCGACGGCGCGCGCAACCGATACACGGTTGCCGGCAGTCTCTCCGGCACAGCGCACGCCCCGCACGCGCCGTGCCCTGGGTTTCACCCTCATCGAGCTGATGGTGGTGGTGATGATTCTCGGCGTGCTGGCCGCGCTGGTGGTGCCCCGCTTCATGTCGCGCCCCGACGAGGCGCGCGCCGTGGCCGCCAAGCAGGACATTGCCGCCATCATGCAGCAGCTCAAGCTGTACCGACTCGACAACGGTCACTATCCGTCCACCGAGCAGGGGCTGGCTGCGCTGGTCACCAAACCCACGTCCGGTCCGGCCGCCAAGAACTGGAAATCCTATCTGGACAAGGTGCCCGTCGATCCCTGGGGCAAACCGTACCAGTACCTGAACCCCGGCATCCACAGTGAAATCGACGTGTTCTCCTACGGGGCCGATGGCGTGGCCGGTGGTGAGGCAGGTGATGCCGACATCGGCAGCTGGGATCTCTGACCGACGCCGGGCGGCCGGCTTTACCCTCATCGAGCTGATGGTGGCGCTGATCATCATCGGCATCGTGCTGTCGATGGTGGTCATTTCGGCCTCGCCCAGCCCGCTGCGTTCGCTGGAAGGCGATGCCGAGCGGCTCAGCCAGCTGTTCTCGCTGGCCCGCGAGGAGGCGCAGATCCGTGGCGCCCCCATCCGCTTCGAGACCACGCGTGACCGCTACCGCTTCGTCATCTTCAAGGACCGGCAGTGGCGTCCCATCGAAGACGACAGCCACCTGCGCGTGCGCGAATGGGAAGCCCCCACCCGGGTGCGGGTCGTCAAGTCCGATGGTTCCGATATTCTCGAATTCGGACGCGACCTGATCGAACCGCCATTCCGGGTCATCCTCACCCGGCCGGCCGGCAGCATCGAAATAGCGGCCAATGGCCTGGGTATTTTCGAGGTTCAGCCGGCGCAGCAGCAGCCATGATGTCATCCTCCGGTCACTCTCTTTCCCTTTGATGCCACTCGCCTTTTTCCTCCCCTTTTATCACAGGTCCATGCCGGTACCGGCACGTGGGCCTGCTGCCGTACGGTTCCGCCCCCGGCCGTGCGGGGAGGGGCGGGTGTGAGTCTGCCGTTGCCGGGGGTGAGCGAGCGTGCCGGACGTGGCGCATCGGGCCGTCTTTCTGCCCGTTGTGGCCGTGATGGCACCTGCCGCCCGATGGCGTGCGTGGCGAGCGGAACAGGGCATGTGGTGCGTGGCGAGCCAAACAGGACATGCGGCGGTACGGCCCCGGCAGCCCTGGTCACACGCGGCTTCACGCTCATCGAGGTGCTGGTGGCGCTCACCATCATTTCCATCGCGCTGATGGCCTCGCTGCGTGCGGTGGGTTCCATCACGGCCAGCTCGGCCGAGCTGCGGGCCCGCACGCTGGCTCAGTGGAGTGCCGAGAACCGCCTCACCGAAATTCGCGTGCGGCGGGAATTTCCGGCCGTGGGGCGCCGCAATTTTCCGTGTCCGCAGGGCGACCTGAACCTGGTGTGCGTGGAAAACGTCTACACCACGGCCAACCCCAATTTCCGTCGCATCGAGATGCAGGTCTACGATGCCGACCGCAGCGAGCAGGGCGCCAATGGCAACATGGAAGGCGGCCGGCTGGCCCGGCTGCTGGGCTTTGCCGTGGTCGAGAACAACAATGTGGTGCGTTGAGTGATGAGTGCGCGCACCGTCATGTCCATGGATGCCACGTCCCGTCAGGGCGCGTCTGCGCATGCCGTGCCTGTATCGGCGGGGTATGCCTGCGTGCCATTTGCTTCCCGTCAGACAGCATCCGCGCATGCCGTGTCCGGGGATGTTCCAGCCCCCGGCGCCAACGCCAGGAAGGCCCAGCCACGCTCTGGTCCGACGGCGCGCCTCGTGGGAGGCTTCACCCTCATCGAGCTGCTGGTGGCCGTGGCGCTGCTGGCCGTGCTGGCCATTCTCAGCTGGCGCGGACTCGAGACCGTGCTGCAGAGCCGCGAGCGGCTGGTCACCGAATCGAACGAGCTGCGCTCGCTCACGCTGGCGCTCGCCCAGCTCGAGGAAGACCTGCTGCAGACCTGGCCGGTCAACGGCATGGGTGGCGGACTGGTTCCCATCCGGGTGGTGGTCGACCAGGGCGGGGCCGGCGGTGGTACCACGCAGTCGATGATGCTGGTGCGCGAGATTGCCCGGCGCGGGCAGCCCACCCGGCTGCAGCGCGTGGTCTATCAGGTGCGTGACGGCAGGCTGGAACGGGGCTTTTCCGAATGGCAGAAGAGCACCGATGGGCGTGGCTCGGTGGGCGGTTCGGTGCAGTCGCTGGTCTGGCAGCCCATTCTGCCCGAGGTGCGCTCGATGCGCGTGCGGGCCTGGATCCGCAACAACTGGGTGGGAGGGGCCCAGCTGGAGGCGCTGACCTCGCGCGGCAACCGCGCCGACCGCCAGCCCAACGATCCCTACAACAACGCCCGTTATCAGGGGCTGCCGGGCATCACCGCCACCACACCCGCCGAGGTGCGGCAGAACATCGAGCAGATGCGCCGTGTCTACGACCTGCGGCGCGAGACCGAAGAGGCCATCACCGGCATCGAGGTGCTGGTCGAGCGCACCAATGGCCAGCGCTTTCTGCGCATCTATTCGATACGGGACTGATCACCATGCGCCATCCCGTTGCAAATTTTCCCGATCGGGCCATGACAGGGGGCCATGCCAGCGCCGATACTGCGGTCATGCATTCACGTCATGGTCGATTTTCTGTCCGGCACCGGGGCCTGCACTCAGGCGTGGGCACGGATCAGGGCTTGCCAATACTTTCGAAAGCCGGGAGCCTGCGGGGTCAGCACCCAGACATGGATATGAGCCTGGACATCGGCCGCCAGGAGAGCATGGGCAGCGCGCGTCGCAGCCTGAACGGACGGATGCATGCACAGCATGGTGCTGCCATCGTCACGGCGCTGCTGGTGGTGGCGCTGGCCTCGGTCATCGTCACCACGCTGTTCTATCGCGAGAGCGTGGCCATCCGCTCCATCGAGAACCGGGCCACGCTGTCGCAGACCCGCTGGATCGAGCGCGCCGTCATCGACTGGGCCAAGGTCATCCTGAAGAATTCGGTGAGCCAGGTCGACTGGTCCGGCTCCATCTGGGCCACGCCCGTGGCCGAGACCCAGCTGGACGAAACCGTCACCGGCGGGGCCAAGGTGGGCGATTCTTCCCGCCAGGCGTTGCTGGCCGGGCGGATTCGCGATGCGCAGTCGCGTTTCAACATCAACGCGCTGGTCAATGACGACACCAACCAGATAAACGGGGCGACGCAGACCGGTACCAATGGCAACAGCGGTAACATCAACGGTAACGGTGGCAACGGTACCGGCAGCAACGGCACCAGCGCCGAAAATGCCGATATCTCGGTACCGCACCTGCAGGCGCTCAAGCGGCTGATGGGCATCCTGTCGCTGCCCGAGAGCCTGGCGGACCGGATGCTGCAGTACGTGCGCAAGGTGGCACGCCAGCGTCGCAGCGGCCAGAAGGCCGGGTCGGATGACTGGGTCATGCCGCTGCAGCGGCTGGACGACCTGCGCGACCTGCCCGGCTTTTCGGACGAGATCATCCAGAAGCTGACACCGCACCTCACGGTACTGCCGGTGGATGCCCGGACGGTGAACATCAACTCGGCCTCGCCCGAGGTGCTGGAAGCCGTGGCGCCCACCTGGCCGGCCGGTTCCATCCGTTCCTTCGTGGCCAACCGCGATGTGGTGCCGGCCAAGAACATTTCCGACCCGTCGATGGGGCTTGTTGCAAATACCCAACTGGACAGTACGCTCGTCGCAGTGCAATCGAATTATTTCATCGCGGACGGCATCATTCATTACGATCGCGTTGAATCCCAAACCCTAACCTTGCTCAAGCGCCTCAATGAAGGGGGTGTACAGGTGATATGGCGTCACAGCAACTGAAACGGCACCAGGCCGTCATCTGGTTACCGCCGCGCAGCGCCGGTGAAGCTGTCCTCAGCAGTGGACGGCCCGTGTTCCAGGCGCACATCGGCAGTGACGACGAGCCCGTGCGCCGGCCCGTGTCGCTGGAGGCGCTCGAAGGCATTCGCCAGGTCTGGCTGGTGGCCGATGCCCGTGATGTCACGCTCATCACCGTGCCGGTGCCACCGCTTTCGGGCAAGCGCCTGAAGCAGGCACTGCCCAACATCATCGAAGAATACGTGCTGCAGGATCCGGCCCGCTGCCTGATCGTGCCCGGCCCCGTGCAGTCCGACGGCCAGCGCGTGCTGGGTGTCATCGACAGCCACTGGGTCGATGCGGTGCTGGCCGCCTTCAAGTCGCACGGCATCCGGGTGGATGCGCTGTGGCCGGGGCAGCTGGTGCTGCCGCTGCGCGAGGGGCGCTGGTCGGTGCTTGCCTCGGACGACTGCCTCACGGTGCGCACTGGCGAATGGTCCGGCACCGGCTGGGCAGCCGGCGAATCCGAACAGGCCAACCGCGAAACCGCCAGTGCGCTGCTGGCCGGCAAGCTGATGGGTCTGCCACCGGCGCAGATCGATGTCTGGCTGGGCCAGCCCGAATGGCGCTCGCCCCTGAAACTGGCGGCCCGGCCCTCCGAGGTCACGCTCGATTTCGCCGATGCGCCGCTGGTGCGTGGCGCACCGATGGATCTGCTGTCGGTGCACAATGCCGGCCTGCGGACCATGCTGTCGCGCGTGGACTGGCGGCTCTGGAAGGGCGTGGGGGCGCTGGCGGCTGCGTCGGTGGCGGCCGCCGTCATCGGCCTGAACCTGCAGTGGATGCAGCTCGGTGCCGAGGCGCGCAGCCTCGAGGCGGCCGTGCGCGACCGCTTCCACCAGGCCTTCCCCAATGCCGCCATGGTCGATCCGGTGCTGCAGATGCGCCGCAGCATCGGTGAGCTGCGTCTCAAGAGCGGCCGCCCGGGGCCGGACGATTTCGTGCCGCTGCTGGCCCGTTTTGCGCAGGCCATCGGCGAGCGTGGCCGGGGCACCATCGAGGCCATCGAGTACCGCGAGGGCACCATGAAGATCCGCTTCGTGGCCGAGGCCGCCAGCGATGAATCGCTGCGCGAGAGCCTGGTGCAGGACTCGGCGCGGCTGGGGCTGACGCTCACCTTCGACAACCCCCGGGATCCCACCGCCCGGCTCACCACCCAGGGGCGCTGACACATGCTGGAAAACCTGTTGCAGAAATGGGCCTCGCTGGCACCGCGTGACCGGCGCATGCTTGTCATTGCCGGGGCGTTCCTTGGCGTGATCATCTTCTGGCAGCTGCTGCTCGAGCCCGCCTGGGTGGGCCGGCAGCGGCTGGAAAAATCCCTGCCCAAGCTGCGTGCCGAAGTGGCGCAGATGGACAGCCTGGCCGCCGAGGCCCGCGAGCTGGCCAACGCCGCCGAGGCACCAGCCGAGTCGGTGGCCCAGGTGACCACCCGGCTGGAACAGTCGCTGGCCGGCCGGGGCATGGACAAGGAGATGGCCAAGGTGCAGGCGCAGGGCGATATCATCGAAGTGCGCTTCCGCCAGGCCCCGTTCGAGAACTGGGTGTTCTGGCTCGATGGGGCCGTGCGCGAAACCCGAACCCGTATCGTCGACCTCTCCGTCACCCGCGAATCGCCGGGGGTGTTCAGTGGTCGCATCGCCCTGGAGATGGCACGCCGTGACAAATGATTCCCGTCGATCCCGTAACGCGAAGCCGGCCTGGTTCGGCCCGTGGAGTACCGGGCGCATCGTGCTCTGGGTGGTGCTGGGCCTGGTGACGGCGCTGGTCACCACGCTGATTCTCGCCCCGGCCTCCATGGCCGACTGGGGCCTGCAGGTGGCCACGAAGGGCCGGGTGCGCCTGGCCGATGCCACCGGTTCCATCTGGAACGGGCAGGGCAAGGTGGTGCTGGTCGATGTGGCTGCGCAGGCCACGCGCGACCGCGAAAAACCCAATGCCGTGCTGCCGCTGCCCGGCGTGCTGGTGCCCGGCAGCATCCGCTGGAACATCCGCGTGCTGCCGCTGCTGATCGGCCAGATCCAGGTGCATGCGCGTCACGACAGCATGAACCAGCCGCTGGAAATTTCCGGCAGCTTTGCCCGGCCACGTTTTTCGGCCGGCAGCATCCGCCTGCCGAACGTCAACCTGGCCCGCCTGGGCTCGCCGTGGAGCACGGTGCAACCCACCGCGTCACTGGCCCTGAGCTGGGAACCGTTCGAGATCGTCAACGGCCAGGCCCGTGGCGTGGCGGCCATCGAACTGCGTGATGTCGCCTCGGCGCTTACGCCGGTGCGTCCGCTGGGGGCCTACCGTCTCGACATCGACGGCCGGCAGCCCGAAACCACGCTGAAGATGTCATCCCTCGAAGGTCCGCTGCGTTTGAGCGGAGAAGGTGTTTTCAATCCGAGTCACGGACTGCGTTTCACTGCCTGGGCAGAAGTCGACGAGTCTGAACGTGAGAAACTGCAGTCCCTCGTACGCTTGCTGGGACGGCAGGATGGGGCTCGTACCATGATCAAGATAGGAGCATGAAATTGCGCCATTCCCAAAAAATCCTGGCCCAGGCCCTGCTGATCGCCCTGGCAGCGCCGGCCCTTGCCGCCGCGCAGACCCGGCAGGCTCCGGCCCAGCAGCCGCCTGCCCGCAACGTGTCCGGGCAGATCAACCTCAATTTCAAGGACGCCGAGGTCGATTCGGTCATCGGCGCCTTTGGCCATCTGCTGAACAAGTCCTTCGTGATCGATCCGAGGGTACGCGGCAAGATCTCGCTGGAAACCCCGCGTCCGGTCAACCGCCAGCAGGCGTTCACGCTGCTCAAGACGGTGCTGCGCCAGCAGGGCTTTGCCATCGTCGACCTGGGTGACCTGTACAAGGTGGTGCCCGAAGCCGATGCCAAGCTGCAGTCCGGCCCGGTCGAGATCGGCCCGGCTTCCGGCCGGCACGGGGACGAGGTCATCACCCAGGTCTTCCAGCTCAGCCACGAATCGGCCAACAACATGATTCCGGTGCTGCGGCCGCTGGTCTCGCCCAACAACACCATCACGGCGTTTCCGGGCAACAACGCCCTGATCATCACCGACTATGCGGCCAACCTGAAGCGCCTGTCCAAGGTGATCGCCACGCTGGACAGCCCGCGTCCGGCGGCCGATGTGCAGGTGGTGGTCATCAAGAACTCCATTGCCAGCGACATCGCCGTGGCGGTGTCGAAACTGCTGGACGACAACAACCGCCAGGGCGGTGGGGGACCCACCGGCGCGCAGGATCCCACCCAGCGCGTGGTGGTGATGGCCGACCCGCGCACCAACTCGGTGCTGCTGCGCAGCGCCAATGCCTCGAAGCTGTCGCTGGCCCGCTCGCTGGTGGACCAGCTCGACCGGCCGGCCAATGCCGACCAGGCCAACATGCGCGTGGTCTACCTGAAGAACGCCGAGGCCACCAAGCTGGTGGAAGTGCTGCAGGCCGTGCTTTCGGGTGAATCGAACGGCAACGGGGGCAGCAGCGGCTTCGGCAGCAGCAACCGCAGCAGCAGCCGCAGCGGCAGTGGTGGCTTCTTCGGTGACAACAGCAGCAGCTCGTCCGGCCTGTCCTCGGCCTTCGGTGACAGCGACAGCAGCAGTGGCGGTCTGGGCAGCCAGACCGGCCAGCTCAACCGTGACCGTGGCAACCAGGGGCCCACCTCGATCAAGGCGGGCGGCGCCGTCATTGCGGCCGACCCGTCCACCAACTCGCTGATCATCACGGCGCCCGAACCGGTCTACCGCAACATCCGGGGCGTGATCGACCAGCTCGACAGCCGCCGGGCACAGGTCTACATCGAGTCGCTGATCGTCGAGGTCAAGGCCGACACGGCGACCGAGATGGGCATCCAGTGGCAGTTCATGTCGGGCCGCAATGGCGGCAACAACGTCATCGGCGGGACCAACTTCAGTACGGCAGGATCGAACATCCTCAACGTCACCCAGAATCCGGCGGCGCTGGCTGGTGCCAACGGCATCAACATCGGGGTGGTGCGCGGCAATGTCAGCCTGTTCGGCCAGCAGTTCGTCAACCTGGGGCTGCTGGCCCGGGCGCTGGAAACCGAGGCGGGCGGCAACATCCGCGCCACGCCGAACCTGCTGACGCTCGACAACGAAGAGGCCCGCATCGTCATCGGTCAGAACGTGCCGTTCGTGACCGGCTCCTACACCAACACCAACAACAACCTGTCCAGCCCGTTCCAGACGGTCGAGCGCAAGGACGTGGGTACCATGCTGCGCGTGCGCCCGCAGGTCTCGGAAGGCGGTACGGTGAAGATGGAGATCGCGCAGGAGATTTCCGCCGTGGTCGACCAGTCGCTGCCGTCGGGCATCATCACCAGCCGGCGTGCCATCGAGTCGAACGTGCTGGTCGACGATGGCCAGATCGTCGTGCTGGGCGGCCTGATCCAGGATGATGTGAAGGGTGATGTGTCGAAGGTGCCGCTGCTGGGCGACATTCCGTTCCTGGGCCGGCTGTTCCGCTACGACAGCCGCAAGCGCGAGAAAACCAACCTGCTGGTGTTCCTGCGGCCGGTGGTGCTGCGCAGTGCCGATGCCGCCTGGGACGTGACCGCCAGCCGCTACGACTACATCAACCAGCGCAGCCAGGAGGCACAGCTCTCCAAACCGGCCGGCGTGGCCGACGTGCGCCAGCCGCCGCTGGATCCGCTGCCGCCGCGTCCGGGTTCACCGGGCAAACGGGTGCCGCAGCATGTTGGGCAGCCGGAACGCCACGAAGAAG